>Ga0209063_1000084_pt1 | contig 110387 bp, 124 predicted proteins | sample KloWWTmeKNB19Kit_FD_187177 | JGI IMG/M metagenome (GOLD analysis project Ga0209063, IMG submission 187177) | Active sludge microbial communities from Klosterneuburg, Austria, studying microevolution and ecology of nitrifiers - Klosterneuburg... | ecosystem: Engineered > WWTP > Aerobic digester... | reverse complement strand
AGGAGCATTTCAAAATGGATTGTTATCTGTAGGATCTGCTGGAGCAGGATATAAAAGTGCATTACAAGATACTGAGTTATTTAATCTTAATAAACAGTATATGAATAATTTGATTTCTGGTAGAACAGTACAACCAGCTACTATTACACCACGCACTATTACACCTACTAGTACTTTACCAAATACTATAAAACAACCATCAATAGCATTACCTACTCCAGATGGATCTTATATTAATCCATTTACACAAACTCCTGGTGAAAGTGTGAATAGAGGTACGCAAGAATACTATAATGGATTACCAGTATATATTGATTCGAGAACAAATAGAAAATACGTTTTAAGTCCAACAAACGAAATGCTCTTTATTTAAAAATAATCTCATGATATTAACTAAAAAAATACCATCATATTTAATACCTAAATTCCAACAAGGGGGTTTGGTGTTTAGAGATAATTTATATACTCAACCAAATGATTTAGGTCGAGTATCTAATATATTAATTACTCCAAGATCTCAAGGATATGAAGAAACAAATAATACTCTACACAATATTCAACAAGAAAGACAGCTTCGTAGTGCAGAAATGCAAAATAAAAATGAAGTTGTAAATTCTATTATTAGAAATAAAATTCAAACTGATGAAGCAGAAATGCAAAAGAAACAGTATGAAGATGCAAATCTTCGTTATATACTAAAAGAACGAGCTGATTATGTAGATAAGTTAACAGGGGATGATTTAGATCCTATATTTAATCCTAAAATAAAAGTATTACAAGAAAAACATGGTATAGCTAAAGATCGTCCATTAACAATGGATGGATTAGCTGAACAACAAAAAGCAATTTTTGCATACTATAATGATCCAGAGTATAAAAATATCAAAGAATACTCTACACTAATAAAACATGTAAGTACAGAAGCAGAAAAAGTAAATGCAACACTTAATAATTATAAACTAAAAGATCCAAAAGGGTTTATGGATTATAATCTTAATGATTATGGTAATAAACTAAGAACATTAAGACAAAATCTTATTCAAATAGGTGATGGAGATTTTACAAAAGATGGAGTATTGGATCAGAATGATATGAATATATTAAAGAATAGTTATTCTGAACTTACAAACATGAATATCGAATTAACCCCACAAGCACAAAAAAGAATTAATTATGAAAGAGATGTAGAGATGCAAACACAAGAAGCAACTTTACAAATACAACAATTAAAGAATAGAAAAACTACAATAGATGTAAAATTAGCAGAAGAACAAATGAAAGCTCTTGAAGATTTTACAAAAGTAATATCAGATCCAAACTCTACTGATGATGACAAAATAAGAGCTAAAGATATTTTAGCAGCAGCTAATAAGAAAATTAAAGATATTAGTGGTTTTGATCAATCATCTGGAGAAGCTCCTAAAAATGAATCAGAATTGTTATATAGAGCTGGACAAGGAGATCCAGCAGCTATAAAAGCGTTACAATGGAAACAAGCGGCAGAAGTACAATTAAAATCTACTCCTACATATAGTAATAGTAGAAGTAGTAGTAATAATGATTTTAATTATAATACTGATGGTTCTGGTAAATCATATAAAAGCAATAAATCAGGTGATAAAATATACAACGGATATGCGTTAGATAAAGATGGGAGATTTAAATATGGTAAGTATGGTCCAAATGGAACAGAAATAACTGCAAATAAAATAGGAATCGATAAAGGTATAGTTTATAACGAAGATGGTAAATTAGCATTTAGCAAGAGTGATTCTGAAATAATTGAATTATTTGGTTTAAATGAATCTTGGTTTAGCGGTGATGAAGCAGACATTAAAGCACAGATTCCTGGTGCTGAAAAAGTAAATGGTGTATGGTTGATACCACCTACTCAAAGTGCTAATTTTAAAGTACCAAATGAAAGTAGTGATGCAACATCTAGAGGAGGAAAAACATATAACAATGTTGTGGATGAAAAAACAAATCTAGTGATGAACGCTCTTGACGGGATATAATAAAATAATTTTAAAGAATATTTTATAACTATAAGATATTGATATTGTTTAATATCAATATCTTTGTGTTTATATTAAAAATTGTTTATTATGGCTGATACTCAGAATCCAACAGATACTTCATCCAATGATCCATCAAACAACCCAGAAGGAGTAATCCCAAAACTCTATTCTTTAGATAAAGATTTATATACAAGTAAAGGTGTTAGTTTAGATGATTTTACTTTAGCAATGAGCAATCCTGCTGTTCAAAACAAAGTATTTAATAAACATATCGATAAATTTGCTGCAAAAAAAGTTACATTTAGAGATTTTCAATCATCACTTAATATTGAACCATCTAGAGAAAAAGGATCTCTTAAAGATTATATCTATCAATTAGAGCATGATCCTAAAAAAGGATATTATTCGTTTAATCCTGATAGTAAATCAGGAGCAGTTGGTGGATATCAAATTATTTATGATAATAATGTCGAAGAAAAAAATAAGCAAAAATATGGTGTAAATAGAGATCAATTTTTATCAAATCCATTTGTTCAAGAAGAATACATGAGTGATAGAATAAATGATGAATATATACCAAACTTAGATGCATTAAAAGAAATAAATAAAGCAAAAGGAAATAAATATAATGATTATGAATTAGCATATCTTATACACCATGAAGGTCTTGCTGGTGCAAAACATTTTCTTAAAAATGGTAAATCTCTACATGGTAGTGAAAAAGCATTAGAAAGTCAATTTGCAAAAGGTAGAACTTATTTAGAACAAGTACAAGCTCTTAGTGAAAATAAGATTGATAGTAATCCTAATCAAGATGAAGATAGTAAATTAGCTGAATATTATAAAGCTAATCCGAATACAGGTTCTAAAAGTTGGTTTAGTAACGCTATTCTTAGCACAGATTTATTTTTAGGAGATGTTAAGAAAACAAAAACTTTAGAAGATGGTACTGAAGTATATCTTAGGGATGGTGGTGAGAAAGTATATAAACTTCCAGATGGTAGAGTAGTTCGATCATTAACTGATAAAAATAATGCTGCATTAAAAGCAGGAAAAAATATAGTAACCGATACTATGATTGGTGGAGTAATCGGTACAGCAGGTATGTTGTTTGGTGCAGCACGAGATATAGGTGAGAAATTAGCATATCATACAACAGATGGTAAAGCTGGTGATAATAATTGGGATAGTGTATATAATAACGATCTTTCTGCATTTGCTAAAGATATGAAGCAAAGCTTGAAAATAAATAAACCCGATTTTACACCAGAAAGATTGCAAAAAATTGATATAAAAGAAGGGGATGATGAGATAACTAAATTAAGTAAATACGTTAGTTATATTGCAGAGGAATCAGGAAACCCAGATTTTTGGTATAATGAAGGAGCACAAGGTATTTCTTCTATGTTAGAAATGATGTTACCATCTATGTTTGTTGGAAAACTTGGTGGTATAGCTGCTGAGAAAATAATGAAAGGGGTTGATAAACTCGAAGATTTAACAAAATTACAGAGAATAGGTGTAAAAGGTACTAAGTATATAAGTTATTCAGCATTTAATGGAGCACTAGACTCAGCTATAGCAGCAGAAGGTGTTTATGGTAAAGTTAAATCTGATCTATATGCTAAAAATAATTTTTTCCCTGGTGGTAAAAAATTATCTGATGATGAAATAAATAGAAAAGCATCTGAAAGAGCATCTAGTGCTTTTGTAGATAATTTCGCACTAATTAGTGGATCTAATTTACTTGAAGCTGATAATTTAATGGGTAATCTTGGAGGAAGATCTTTTATGGGTAAAGCTGCTAAATTATTGCTTAAAGCTGGATTACAAGCTGGTGTTGAAGCTTTTCAAGAAGTTGGTCAATTTGGTATAGAAAAATATGAAACTTCAAAATTAGATAAAAAAGATACTAAACATGAAGGAAATCTATTTCAAAGATTATATTCTGGTGCTGCTGAAACCATTTCTGGTGTTGCAGGAACTATTAAAGATGAATATGATAAAGGAAGTCCTGAGCTAGCAAAATCAGCGTTTTTAGGTGGTTTATTAGGTGGTGGTATGACAAGTGCTACCCAGCTTACCAAAGAAGTAATAAATTATCCTATATCTAAAACTATTAATGAAACTGCTCCTGAATCTATATTAGATTTTTATCAAAAAGATGAAAATGGAAATATAAAATATAATGATAAAAATGAACCTGTTATAGATAAATCTGCATTATCAACATATCTATCTAAGGTAGATAATGATTATCAAAATATCGCTGCTAAAAATTTAGCAAATGAAATAGATGACAAGTTGGCAGGTGATATTATAACAGCAGGATCATTTGCTAATTTTATACAAAAGCATAAAGCAAAAGATAGATCTAGTTCTAGATTAAGAGATGTATTTGATTCATACGCTTTAACAGATGAACAATACAATCTACTTGGTATTAGTAAAAGAAAAGATAAAAAGGAATATGTTGATGAGCGTAATTCTATGTTTGAAATAGGATTAAGAGCATATGACGAAATAAGTTCTATCAAACAAAAATTAACTCCTGATTCATTCAACAAAGCATTTGAACATTTTTATAAACAAAAGTTTGTATTTAGTAAGATTCAAAGTAATCAAGCAAAAATTGATAACTATGATGCACAAACACAATTGAGTGATGTTGAAAGCGCAAATAGAGATAATTTAGTAAAAGAACAAGAACGATTAAATGGATTATTTACATTCTATGGTTCTCTAGTTAATTCAAGTATTGGTAAACAAACTAAAACAAAAGATAATAAAGATAATATTGGGGAAGATACATCTATTCCTAAAGATAAAGAAGATTTTGTGGAAGATAGTCCAAAAGATACTTCAAAAGATACTAAAAAAACAGAAGATCTTCCTTCTACACAACAAGAAAAAGAAGATCAAAAAGATGATTTATCTAAAGTAGAGATACCAGTACAAGATCCTATAGTAGATTCATCAAAAGTTGATTTTAAAACTGAACCTAAACCTTTGGTTACTGATGAAGAAGGAAATTTTCTATCACCAGATGAGTTAGACAGTAGTTCAGATATAGATGAGAATAACGGTAATGATAATGCTGATATTAAAGAATCAGTAGTATTTGATGATGAAATTAAAGATAATAATCAAAATGATAATATACCTGTTCCTACTAATACCACTACTAATCCAGTTTCATCAACCGAAGTTGATCAACAATCAGAAACCCAACCAGTTAATGAATCTGATGTTAGTTCAGAAGAAATTCCTATCGAACCAACAGATGATGACGTTAGTAAAGCTATTGCATTAGAATCTAGTGATAGAAAAGAAGTTTTAGCATCTATACCAAGAATTAAAATTAATAATTCAGTACAACCTGGGGATGTAATTACTAATAAAGAAGGAGTAGAGTTTGTAATAAAGAGTGTAAAAGGTAATAAAGTTACTTATACAACAAAAACAATTGATGATGTATTTAATAAGGTTAATAAACCACATCAGTTTGTAAGAACTACTACCATACCAGTAAATGCAAAAGTTTCTGATACTGTTGATAATACAGGATCAGTATCTCCTATATCTGAATCAATAGAAACTGATGAAACATTACAACATAGCAAAGTATATGTTTTAAATAATAAAGAATCTAAAGATAGTGTTGGTAGCACATTAGCTATTTCCCAATTAGATAACTCATCAGTTATCGTTAAAAGAACCGAAAGTATTAATGGAGTAGTAGCATATATAGATTATATATCAAGAGCAGTAGTTGATAGATTTAAAAAATTATGGAATCCTTATTTTCTTAAACACGAGAATGGAGATTTTAAAGGTTTTTCGATACAAAAATCTGATTTTCCTTATGTTGCTATTCCTAATTTTGATATCTCTTATATAACAGATCCTAATGGTAAACCTATAAATTTTAGTAGAGTTGAAGATGGACAATATAAAGGATTAGTATTACTATCAGAAGTTAAAAAATATTTTGATAATAATAAATTTTTAAGAGTAGGTTATGGTAAAGATGAAACAGCATTTGATATTAAATATGAATTAGTAGATTTTTTACCATTTACTACAGTTTTTAGTGGTGTTGATTCTGAAATATTTATTAGACAATCATCATCTCTTACTACAGCAAATACTGATTCATCATCGCTAAGAGAAGAAATTTTACAACTTCAACAATTACGAAGATATATTCAGAATAAAATAGATAAAGGTGGTTTTGTATCTGCACGAATAACTAAAAAGGATGCTGGGATTATGCGTTTAATTGTTCCAAAAAATACATCTGTTGCATCTAAATCATCATTAAACAAAGTATCTCCTATTAGTATATATAGATCTAGTGTAAACAATGAATTTGATTTACCAATATTAATACCTAATATAAAAAATCCTAATAGAGCATTTATCGATGGAACATTAAGAGAAGTAACGTTGATCGAACGTCTTGGTAAAGAAGTTGAATATTATAAACCATCAATGTTATATCCAGTAGATATAAATTCTGATGGTGAAGTAGTGTATAACACTATTTATTTAAAAAATAGAAAATTGGGTGAATCAAATATTATGGGTACTTATGGATCAGTACCTATAGTAAATGAGCATAGTATTAAAAATACTAATAACTTGATTTATACTGCTGAGTTATTACTTAGTAGATTATATGGAATAGATCTTACTATAGAAGAAAAAGATTTATTGGATAAGTTGAAAGTTAAAAATACCATCAAAGAAGTAAAAGATTATATAGACAGTTTTGTACGTTCTGATCTAAAACTTATTTCTGATGGGGTATTAGGATCAAAAGATTCAGCGATTCATATAAGCACTATGTTTCAACTAGCATTATACAATCCTGAAACAAAAACTCATCAATTATATACTAATCGACCACAAAATCAAGCAAAAGGAATCTCAAGAGAAGCAATAAAAGCAACTCTTAGAGATATGTGGTTTACAATGAATTATAATCATGTTATAGGTAATAATACTATAGATGTAATAGATGAAGTTACAAAAGAAGTATTATCTCTAAATTATAGAGAATTAGCGTTCGATAATATTTATCCTGATTATGAAATATTTAAAGGAGATGAAGATAGTAAAATCGGTCATACTATATATTCTCCATCAGTAAATAGTAGAATACATTTTGAAGTTAACGGGTTTGAGTATAAACCAGAAACAATTGCTACAACCACTATTCCAATACAAGTACAATATCCTGTAAAAATAGAATCTACTGTAGTAGAAAATGATTTTTCTAATATTCCCGATCAAAAAGTTGATGCACAAGCTGATATTAATATAAATTCTATAGAAGCTAAAAAAACTGATATAGAAAGAAGAAGACAAGAAGAATTAGATAATGTTCAGCCTATTTATCACCATACTCAGGTAAAATATGAAGATTTTAATTTTTCATCTTTTCAAAGAGGCAAAGCATCAATTTCTCAATTCGGAGATGGTTTAAATGCTTCAACTGACACAACATCTTTCTTAGTTAATAGATATGGTAAACCAATACAAGGAGAAGTAAATATAAAAGATTTTATAGAAATTGATGCTAATAAAAGTGAAAAAGAACTTTATGAGTATTTAAAAGCAAAAGGTTATAACTTTTCAAAACCTGCATCAGAGTACAAAAGTAATGAAAAAGCTAATGAACAACCTGCTATTATAGAGCTATTTCAAGATTTTCAAAAAAGCAATCCTAAAGTAAAAGGAGTAAAAGTTAATAATCATATAATAGGAGGGCAAAAAGTATCTCCATTCTATGTTATTTATGATAATAAATCTTTTTATGGTCAAGACTCACTTAAAAATAAAATCAACTCTGAATATGATGCAGAACTAAAAGGATTAGAACAAACTACTACATCTAATCAATCTGATATAGAAGTTAAAAAAGCTGATATAGAACAACCACAAGCAACACAATCAGAATTACCAACCGATAGTGAATTTGTTACTGAGAGAACTCTAGATGATGCTGAGAATGAATTTCCAGGAGAAAATCCTAATATAACCTCTCAGGATATTACAAAACCAACAGAAATTCAAGAATTAGATTTACCAGATAATATTGATGATGATATATTAGCATTTGAAACAGAAGATGATTATTTTCTTAATAATTTAACTATCGAGAATAGTAATTCAATTCCTGGTGTTCCACAAGTACATTTAAATAATATAGTAAATACTTTATTAGGTAGAGTTAGTAGATTAATCGAAAATGGTAAACTTGATAAAGAAAAAGCAAAGGTTTTAGAAATAAATACTATGAAACAGCTTTATGTTAATGCTAAAGCATCTTTAGAATTAACATTAACAAAAGCAATACCTGGAACAAAGAAATATGAACAATTGAAATCATATTTAGATATTGTTGAAAAAGTTGTTGATAACTACCATATAGTAGATAGTTTGTTTAATAAATCATTTTTAGCTATTACAGGAAAGGATTTTGAAAATAATAGTGCTGATAATCAGTACAATGAAGATCGTATTATTACATTAAACCCTAAAGATAAAACAAGAGCTGCTATCAAATTATTTCTTTTGAAAATAAAAGAAATGGATGATAAAAATAATACAAAGAAATTCTTTTTAAATTCTTTGGGTATTAAAGGAGCAGAAGATTTATATCAGCATATTGATGTAGATAAAGCATTAAATATATTATTTAATATATTAACTGTTAAAACTGGATTTTACTATGAACCAAATTTAGAAAATGTAATGAAAATACTGGATGATAATAGTAAATCATATCCTTTTTTAACAGATATAGCATTCTATCTTAAACATACTCCTGAGATTGGACCAGAATTTGTAAGAAGTTTTTACTCTATTGATTCTAGGTATAGTAAACTTATATATACTGATGATATTCAAAACGGAGTTACTTATACAACTTTGATAGATAATCAAACAAATTTTAAATCTGGTGCAACAAAACTAAGAAATAGTTGGAAAAACAATTTAACATCTTTAATCGGTTTTAATAATGTTAATAGATTAGTATTAGATCCTAATTCTCAACTAGGAGCTAAATTATTGTTTATAAAAGAATTATTTGGTGATTCTAAATCTAGAATTTTAGATTATAATACTGGAGAAATAAACCTATCTAATACAAGGTTATCAGTAAATCAGATAGCAACAATCCAACCTTGGATAGATTCTATTAATAAAACATTAGTTAATTTAAATAATCCAAATGTTGATCCAAGAGATGTTTTATCAAACAAATTCATTTATACTAAAAAACTTTTAATAAATGAACTATTAAAGAATCTTGGTATAAATTTGGATAATGATGTATTATCAAAATTAGATAACCCAGATTATAAATTATTATTATCTAATGGTAAATCTGTAGTATTTAATTCAAATAAAATATTTGACAGTAGAAAAAAATTGCTTCAGAATATTGATCAATTATTAATCGGTACTTCTGATGTAAATTCTTTATTAAAACAGGATATTATTAGAGAAATTGCATCATTTGTAGCACAACATTCAAAAAATAACAATTTCCATTCAGATAGAATGTTTCAAGATGGTAACAAAAGTGTTTCTGTATTTCAAATACCAAGATATTTTTATCTAAAAGTTGCTAAACTTACCGATCTTAGTACTGGTTTTCTTGAAACACTTACCAGCTTACGAAACAATAAAAAACATTATAGTTCAAACCCTTATTGGAAACATTTAATTAGAACTAATAATTTGAATTATTCTACTGCTGCGTTACAAGCAACAGAAGAAATACGAAGAAATAATTCAGAGAAAGATATCCATGAGTTTCCTGAAAAGAAATTATTAGAAGCAATGATTGCTAATTTCCTATCAGGAGTTAATAATACTACATCTAATGTCAAAATGAAGTTGTTTGGTAAAGCAATTTCTGATTCCAAAATGATGACATATTTTGAAGTACCTAAGTTAGATTTATTTTTGGGTTATGATTCTGAAACAACTTATGTATTATCTGATGAAAACAATGTTGAAATAACTGGAAAAACAAAAATATCAGATTTTTTAATCGATCAAATTTTGATGCCTGATGTAAATCGAATATTAAATGATGATAATGTACAATTAAAATCCTATAATAAAGATGTATTTTATTCTGTACCAGCATTAAACGATTTTGCAAAATATGGTTTAAATTCTATCAAAGAAGTAGCGTCTGTTATAAGTAATCCGAATACAAATCCTACTGCTTATAATCTAATAGAAAATGCATTTAAGGAATATTTGAATAATGAGATTAGTACCACGAAAGAATTATTCCAAAAATATCGTATAGGATATTCTTCTGATACTAAATCATGGTCTATGGTTTCAAAAGATGCAGTAGATTACTATACTGAGCGTAGTGTTGCTGGAAGTGATACGAAAATAGCTCCAGAAACCATTCACAATCAAATTGTAAAAGATTTTGTACTAAATTACCTTGTTGGATATTCTAATAGTTCTATGTTGATATATGGTGATCCTGCGATATATACTAAAGGTAATATTAATACTACAATGAATAATGTAATCAAAAGATTAAAAACTTTTGCATCACCAAGAGAAGTATTAGATACAAATATTTATAAAAAATTATCTGGCAAAGATTCAATTTCTTATTTAGTAGTAAAAGATGATGTATCCCCTGTTAATTCAATCAAATATATTACTAATTTATTAGATGGATTGGAAATAACAGATGAAGAAGTAAAAATTCTTAGAGATAAAAATTCATCAGTAGATGATAAGAATATTATATACAATAAATATCCAAATAGCTCTGGTTATTTTAAAAATAATCATGCAGATGCTCAAGAATTTGTACATTGGAAACATCATCTTGACACTCTAGTTGCACTAGGTGAATTAAAAATTCATGATTATAATAATATAGTTGATATAATAGAGAATCATCCTGAAAAAATTAAGAACTCTGATATTTTAAAAGTATTTGCTCCATTCAAACCACTATATTCAGGAACAGTTATCAAAGGACCAATCGAGCAACAATTTTATATCAAATCATCGCACATTCCTTTATTACCAGGATTTAGTGGAGGATTAGAACCATTGATATTGTTTATGGAAAAAAATACTATTGATCGTTTAGCATTTGAATCATCAGTTAAGTTAGGTATCGAAAATACTATTGAATTATTTGAAAATACTAAACTAAAAAATTTATCTGATTTAAAGAAATTAGATATAGATAATGCAACATTAAATCTTCCTATAGAGAATTATGGTAAACAGTTACATAATCTTATAAAAGATAAAAATGAAATAACACTTACTACACAAGCTCAAAAAGGTATATTTGGTAATATTAAAAATGAGTTTGTAGAATTTAAAGGTAAACGTGTAAAAGTAGCTGATCTTGAAAAGCTTCGAGATAAGTTGCATGGAGAAGCTCAAGAGTTTTTAAAACAAGAACTTATAAAAGCATTAGATCCTAATGATACTGGTGAGATGGATATCGAATCTCTATTAGGATTAATGAATAGTGAATTAGAATCTGGTAGATATGATGATAATATCAAACAATCAATTTCTTTTGATAAAGAAAGAAATGTATTAAGAGTTCCTTTGTGGTTATCATCTAATCCAGGTGCATTAGAAGCTATTATAACTAATATTATTAACTCTGGTGGTGTATCTGGAATTAAAAGACCAGGTATTGGTTTAGTTCAAGCATCTTCTATTGGTCAAACAGTTGTATCAGATCAATTAAAAGACTTTGATAATAATATTATATTTACTGAAAAATATAATCCTAAAAAGGGATTACAACATGGTGTAAAAAATAAAAAAGGACAATACGTATCCCAAATCATTGTTCCTTGGTATTTTAAAGAAAAAATGGATTATTTTGTTAATGGTAAAAATCAGGTAGATTTATCAAAATTACCAGAAGATCTATTGACAATATTTGGGTTTAGGATACCTAACCAATTTCACGCATCCATGATAGGATTGGAGATTGTTGGATTTTTACCACCATCATTTGGTAATACTGTATTAGTACCTACTGAAATTACATCTCAGATGGGATCAGATTTCGACGTAGATAAACTTTATAGTTATATAAAAGCACTTGATTTCAAAGTAGATCAGGAAGCACTAGATCTTTCTAAAAAAGTTAAAAAAGAAATATCTGATTATTGGAGAGCAGTATCCAATGATTTCAGGAACCAATATCCAGATTTGATTGCTAGAAAAAAGGAGATAGAAGAATCCTATGTTGATGTTGCTAAAAAACCCGATTGGGAACAAAAAGATATTGATTTACATACTGAAATAGTTGATGTATTAAGTACAGCTAGAGAATATGATGCAAAAAGAAAGGAGTTAGAGAAAGAGTTAACTTTATTAAACCAGAAGATTAAAGAATCTGCTAGATATGAATTAACTGATGATTATCTAAACAATCTTTGGAATCAGATTTTGGATATAGAATTATCAGTTATAACATCAAATAATGAAGTTATTCAACGTTCTGTTCGTCAAGCATTAGATACTCCAACAGAACAATTATCTGATGTTGCTGATCATTTGCAAAAGCTCCAAAATTCAACTCAGAAACAGCAATCTCATATATCTCCGATATATAATATACAAAAGTATTTTGCTGGATCACAAGCTAAATCATTGGTAGGAAATACGAGTTTAGCGTTAGTGTTTAATTTTATTATACAGAATAAATCATTTAGCATATCGAATAAGAGTTATATTCCTGTATCATTTGATGGAGATTTTGTACATAAAAATCTATCAAATCCATTTACAGTAAAAACAGATAATGAGTTAAAACAAGCATATGAGAAATTTAAGAATGGAGTATTTGTTGAAGATCTAATTAATGGTACTCAACAACTATATGATATTACTGAAATACCATCTGATGTACTAGATGATTATAGGAGAGAGAAAGTAAAACAAGATTTAGCTAAAGAATTATCTGATAGAACAGGTATTTCTGTTAGATGGGTAGATAGTATTGATAGTTTAAGCAACAATCAGCTTGGTTCTATTAAAGATGAAGTATATCGAGAATTAGATAACTACTTCTTTGATTATATTAGTGGTAGAAAAATGTATCAAAGACATGAGAATTTACCAAATTACATCAAAATAAATAATGATGCTTTTATAAATAATACTCAGAAAAATAGAATAGCAACTAGATTAGCAGATAGTATTAAGAAAAATACTAATGGAAAATTTGTTGGAAGTTTAGAAGGAACAGAAGATTCTTATGTAATCAAAATTAATACATCAACTTCTTATCGTAGAGATTTAAATAATAGATATAATAAAGATAATAGTAAATTACAGAGTAAGAGTTTATCCGATATAGATATATTTGATATTGAATATTTAGAAAGAAAAAATATACCTATAAAGACTGGTGTTGAAGAAGTATTTGAATCTAATCCTGAATTAGCTTCTCAGATTTATGAAGCTTTGGGATTTGAAACACCTACTACTAAACTACAAGGTAGAAAAGCTGTAGAAGGTAAGTTAATAGGTTTTGATGTAATAGAAGAAATAGCTTCTGGTGAAAGAAGTAATATTCCGAGTTCTATTTTAATTAAGAAATTATTAGAGGGGGAGTATTTACCTAAAATAAATGAAACCGATATAGTCTTAGGAGGATTAGAATATGGAATATGGAGACCTAATCTTAAAAAAATAGAAGCACAAGGAGGAAATAAATCTACACTTGCTAAAAAAGTAGGACACGAACTACTTCACTCTGTTACTCATAATATTATATATAGTTATCAAAATTTAAAGGGGGTTGTTGACTTTAATGATAAATATAATAAAGACAACATAAGACAAGGTTATATAAAACCTGTAGATTTAACTAAATCTCAAATAGAAGCTTTAGATAATTTAGTTAGAATAAGAAATAAAGTAGTAGCTTATGTAGAGCAAAACAAAGACAACATACAAAAACAAGATAGAGGTTTTGGCACTTATGATTATTTTATAAGAACAAACTATACTGAATCTGAAACAGATTTGCATGAGTTTATTTCTGAAGTATTTACAAATCCTGAATTAATAAATATACTTAAAGAAATACCATCAGAAGGTAAAAAGTCTAACTTATTTAAGGATTTTATAGATGCTATTGCTAAAATATTAGGATTTACTAATACTTCTATATTAGAAGATATAATAGCTTATTCAGAAGAAGCATTTTTTACACAACCTCAAATAACTCCTCAACAAAAACAACAAGCTCAACAACTATATTCTAAATATCTTGATAGTTTAAACAAACCTAATACTAATCCTATACTTCAAGGTAATCAAAAACCTGATGTTATATTACCAATAGGTACAAGTGGTAGTGGTAAATCTACTTTTATTAAATCTTTACCTCAAGAAAATTTAGTAATTATAGAGCCTGATGCAATGAGAGTTGAGTTTACAGGTGATATGAATAATAAATCTAAAGATAAAGAGATTTATGAAGAAGCTGCTGATAGGGCAATACAAGCTATTAAGCAAGGTAAACAAGTAGTATTTGATACAACTAATCTTACTAAAGATAAAAGATTACCTTTTATAGTAGCTATTAAAAAGGCTTTTCCTAATGCTAATATACAATATAAGCTAATGGAATTAAATCCAGAATTAGCTAAACAAAGAATTAAAGCTGATATAGAAAAACAAACTCCAAAAGGGACTATTAATGTTTATTGGGGTCAGGCTGAATCAACTACTTCTACAAGAATATTATCTAATTTAGCCCCTAGAAAGTTTACATATCAAGATAAAGAATATGGAAGTGTAGAACATGCTTATCAATCTAATAAATCAGGTGTTTTTGATAAAGCTACTTATGATGATTATAATAAAATAAACGGTTATGGTATGAAAATAAGGGGCAAAGGAACTGTTGCTGAATTAAAGGCTGCTGACAGTTTAGGATTAATGAAAAGACTTGTAGTTGAGAGCTTTAAACAGAATCCTAATTCAGAAGCTGCTAAAAAATTAATACAGTATGAAAACTTTACACATAATACTAATGAACTAATTGATAAAGCATTTTTAGAAGGATTGAAAACTGCACAAAAAGAATTACTGAAAAATACACAAAGAGCAAATGTTTCTGATTCTACAATAGACAGACATGCTGAATCTTATAAGCAAATGTTAGAAGATATTAAAAGTGAACCTATTACTAAATATAAAGATTTAGGTTCTAAACAAGATATACAAGGGTTTAAAGATTTTAAAAATAAATTGGATAGATTAGCAACTATATCCAATAATAAGATTTATGGATATTATGATAAGTTGTTTAATGAAATAGTTTTATCAAAAGATGCAGATCAAGAAGTTATAATTCATGAATTTATACATCCATTTATGGAAAGTTATAAAATTATGAATCCTACACAATATGCAGATTTATTGGACGAAGCATATACTATTCTCGGACAAGAATTATCCGATCAAATTGTATTAAATTATCCAGAAAATCAAGTAGAAAATGAAATAATTACTCGAGCAATAGCTAGAGTAGCTAATAATAATGTTGATCCTAATTCTGGAAAAACATTTTTCAAAAAGATGTTAGAGTTTATTAATTATATTAAAACTCAACTTCATCGAGCTGTATTTGCAAAAATAGCATTAGGAAAAGCTTTGGATATGAAAGATGTATCCGAACTTCAAACTATTCAAGAATTAGCAGATATATTTACTTTATACAAAGGTAAAATTAATCCTAATATATCTAGTATTGAAAAACCTGTTGTTCCAATAACAAAAGCTGTAGAGAATAATATTGAAATTAAAGAAAGAATACAAAAACGATATCCTCACACTATTGATTTTGAAACTGTTGTTGGGAAAATACCATCTGCTAAGTTACAACAGATAATCAATACCAAATTTGATGAGCGTAATTATTTAGAGTTTAAAACGGGAGAAAATTATGCAAAAAAAGCTGAAAAGCTATATGGAGAAGCTGCTGCAAGATATATTTTAGATACTAATTCGGAATTAGCAAAAATTGAAGGTGAGTGGTTAAAATCATTAGGAACTAAACTAGCAAACGATTTTATATCTGATTATTTAAAATCTACATTTGGGGAAGGTTTAACTATTAAAGAATATGCTCAAAAACTTCTTGATAAAAATATTGAATTAATTGATACCGCACAACTTTCTTTATTTGAGAATTTAGACAATATTGTTGCTCAAGATCAAAATCAAGAAACACCAGAGAATATTGATATACCAGATTATAAATCTATTCCTAGTACAACAAATTCGATCAAAGAAGAAAATGTTATAAAGCTTAGAGGTAAGAATCCAAATACTAAAATTATACCAATTAATTCTTATAGTGATTTTATCTATAATCTTAGTGAATCCATGATTAAAGAGAAAAAATTAGCTAAGAATATTGAATATAAATCTAGTAGTATTATAGGTATTCAATCAGCAGCAGTTGACGATGCTAATAAAAATCTTTTGGATAAAATTAATTTTACTAGAGATACATCTCTTGCTGCAATAATATTATTACAACAAGGATTGAATTATAATCAAGTATTTACTTTATTATCCCAACCTGTTATAAAAGAATATGTAAATAATTTAACAAAGAAGGGAAAAGGGTTTGATTATAATGCTAATCTTGAACAGATTTCTTACGAATCTGCATATAATCAGTATGCTTCTAATCTATCAGAAGAAGAACTTGAAAATATAAAATCATTTGATTTTAAACTCTCTGGGTTAGAAGAATCATTAAGAAACCCCGATTCTACAAATAAAGCACATTCAATAAGACAAATTAAAGCGTTAAATGTATTTAGACACTATAGTACTAAATATAATGCTTATATAGGAATAATGAATGCAGCAAATATCAATACAACAGGTGGTGGTAAAAATTTAAGCACCATGAGTAGTGTATTGACAAGTGTAGATGATATTATGGGAAATAATACATTTAGAAATGCAAATAAAGTATTACAAGAAGGTGTACATACTCACTCTATAAAGAATCTTGCTGAATTGTTTAATTTTGTAATGAAAAAGGATAATGGATTATCTATCTTAAATCATAAATCTAATATATATGATACTCTTTATTTTGAGATAAGTTCTTATTTGAATAATAGAAACGTACCTATTACTCCTTGGATCAAAAATAAAATATTTGAAGGAATACGAAATGTTGTAAAAGCTTATATGTTTAGTTCATTAACAAGTAGTATTTCTGATAAACAAGCGGAAGATATTAGACAAGAGCTATTAAAGGGTAATGATAGAAAACCACCGTTAGGTATTATATTACTTAATTTAAAAGCTAAAAATTATAAATCAATTGCTAATTCAACTTTTAATAGTAAAAGAATAAGCGATAATAGTTTTTTAAATATAATTGATATTAAAAAAGAAAAGGATAGTAATAATACTTTTATAACTGCTGATGTTAACGACAATAAACTTGATATAAATGAGATCCATAAAGATTTAGAAGATTTATTTAATACCCGTATTGAATTAGAAAATGGATATAATACTAAACATCTTATTTTAGATTTGATAAAGTATGATTTTGTAATGGGAAGAAAACAAAGTGCTAAAAGTTTTACTAAATATCTTCCTGAAACATTGATCCAAAAGATTATATTAAATAATGATTTATTAAATAATACTCTTGATGAATTATCACTGTTTGATTCTGAGAAGATCAATAGTTTAACAAAAAATGTATTATTTTATACTCCAGAATTGATTACACAAATTCCTAATATTACATCCGATAGTGAACCAACATTTATCCATGATGTAGATGAAGATCAAGTTTCTTTAGGTCAAATGCGTATAAACTATAAAGCTGTAAATAATGATACAATAATATCAAATGCTTTATTTACAAAACTAGAAGGATCTGATGATGTTATTGTAAATCCGATAATAAAAGTATATGATGTAATTTATGAATACGATAGTACTTTAATGAAATATATTAAAGTAACTGGTTTAACAAATTCATCTTATGGAATAGGAATCAATAATGATTTATCATCACCAAGAAGATTAAATATTCCTGTTACAAATTTATCTATCATAAATGCAACTACTTATTCAGATAAAGAAGTAAGTACTCCAACGGGAATTTTATCATCTATAAAAAGAGAACTAGATAGAGTAACTCATAGTAATGAAAAAGCTACTACAAAGAATAATAGCAATATATTAACTCAAGTACTTGATTACATGGGTGCATTAAACGATTATTCGATTGAATTTGTAGATACACTTGAGAATATATCTGTAGGAGGTAAAGAAAGAAAAAATCTTTATGGTTATACTGATGTTGCAAATAAACGTATTGTAATAGCACGAGATTTAAAAGATAGAGGTAATTTAACTTATAGTAGAGTATTATTACATGAAATTGGTCATATAGTTACTAATACTTATATAAGTGAGTATCTTAATCAATTAGCTACTGGAAAATCAGATACTCTTACTAAAGAGCAAATAACAACATTAAATAGAGTATATAAAGTATATCAAAGATTAGAATCTGATAAAGAATTTACTTCTCAATTAGAACGACCAATAAACAACTTTCATGAATTTGTTACTGAAGTAATATCATCTCATGATTTTAGGACCAAAGTTGATAAAAATTATAAAGCATCTATATTTGAAAAAATAAATGAATTTATTAAATCTATTTTAAAACAAGTATTTGGCGAAACAAATAATTATGTTGGGTATTCTGATACTCTTTTGGGTGATATATTATCAATACCAACTAATAATAACTTTAATACCCAGGTTTATTCATCAAAAGATGATCCTAAAGTATATATCGTTAAAAAACTAGGAGATGATGTATTGAGTGTATCAACTTTCAATGATGCTGGTAATCCTGCATCTTATGTAGATGCTCAAAGTATTTATGATAAAATTAAAGATTACGATAAAAGAGATGTAAAAATATACGAAGATGCTTATAATATTAAGAAAGTATCCGATAATGTTCTTGGTGAATTTACGATAACAACAGTAAACGGAATAGTATCTATAAAAGATAGTAATAATAATACTATATCAGAAACGGATCTGCGTCACGGATTGATTTTGGGATTTGAAACTCAAGAAGAATCTCAGGAAAATTCTCAAACAGGAGATCCTAAAACTGATACATTAAAATTTGTAAGTAGTATATCAGATAACAAAATTAGATCTTTAGATATTAAATATAAAAAATTATTTAGTATTATCAATAATAGATTAACAAATGTATCTAAAAAGATAAAGATCCAGGAAGATGTTATCAAAAACATTAAAGCAAAAAAGAGTATTAGTGCTTTAGAAAATAACACTTTATTAAATAATAATATTAAAAAATTAGATGCATTAGAATCAGAATTTAATACTCTTATTGTTTCTCTAAACAAAATAGCAGAATTAAAAGGAGTAAGTGATTTATATAAGTTCTTTGCACAAAGCGAAGGGGATTTTGTTAATATCCTTAGTAAAGAAGAAATATCGTTTGCAGAAGCTAACTATTTATCATCTTTGTTTAATGAAATATTATCTAAATTCAATCCTAATTCTCCTAATTACTATTTGGATAAAAATGAATTTATTAATTTAGGTAGTTCTGAGAAGAAAGATATAATAGAAAAGCTATCTGGGTTTGAAGCGAGATTGAAAACAACATACTTGGAGCAACTTTTAAACCATAAGCGTAAAATGGTTAAAGATTCATTAAATGTTTATTCTCAAAATAGATTGAGTGGTGAAAAATTCAAAGAGATAATAGATTCTGAATTAAAAGATATATCAGAGCTTCAGAGATGGTTTCTAGGAGCAGATCGTGTTGATGATGAGTTTACCAATATGGTTGTAAATAGAATGCAACAAGTAGCACAACAAGGTGTTTCTCAATCAGCAGAATACTCAAATAAACTCAAAGAATTATATCAACGAATAATCCCAAGTTTAAAAAAATATTCATCTCCTAATGATAAGTTTGGAATCATTTCTGTATTATTGGATAATTTTGGAAATTTTATATCAGATTATACTGAAGATTTTTTTGATTCTCAGAATAAAATGTTATCTGATTTCAAGCAACAATTAACAGCAGCAAACGGTGATAAATTTAAAATTAGAAATGCATTTTTAAAGAGAAATAGATGGAATATTCAAAATAAAGTAGCACTTAATCCTAAATATCTTCTAGAAGAAGATGAGTTGAAGGATTTAGGGTTAAAATTTGTTAAATCTGCTAATTTTGAACAAGATAAACAAAAGTACCTTGATTATATTAGAAGTACAATAGGTATGTACAAATTTGATAGAATGGTAGAATCTGTTAGAAGATCAGCTAGAGATTATAATGAAGAATATAACACTCTAAAAACAACATTAAATGATCAAATAACATCTGGAGTAATTGATGCTGCTCAGAAAAAAGAAGCATTACGAACTTTTCAAGCAAAATATTCACCAATAATAGCTGCTGATTATAATTTTAATCCTAAACTTATAAATAGTGTAGCTCGTGAATTAGGTAAAAAAGATTCATCTGAACTATATATATCAGATAAGTATGTAAAACTTGTACCTAAAAAGTTTGAAGGTGTTAAAAGTTTATATGAAACCAATCAGGGTTATACTAAATTTTATGATAAAAACATTCAAAAATTTTATGACAATAGTGAATATGATATTCTTGATTTTATAGATCATGTAAATGATCTTTTACACATGGGTGTGCATTTGATTCCAGAAGAAAAACGTTTTGGAATTTCTACAAGATCACTTCCGTTTATCGAAAAGGATCTATTAGAAAATCTCATATCAGAACCAATATCTTTATTGGGATTGAAAAATCGTGTAAAAGATATCTCTGCATCAATTCGATCTTTAGGTGCGTATAAAACAACAGATCAATATAAAGAACTTCCTGTTGATTTTGTATCATCAGCAGCAGTTAATGATAAAAATCAGGAAATTAAAGATAAGATCAATCTAAAGATAAAAGAATATTATCTTTCTAAAGATATACTTCCCGATGAAATAGCAAAAACAACCGATCCTAAATTAAAAGATAGTGATTTATATTATCCAACAGTTTATAAAAGAATCAAACAAGAAGTTTACGATGAAGTAAATAAACTTAGAAGTTTTGATATCGTAAAAGGATTATCAATGTATGCTCAACAAGTTTATAATTATAAAACAAAAGCTGAAAATTCTGATGAAGTTGGGTTGTTAATAGATATGGTAGAACAACGATTAAAGAATAAAGGAGTAGATTCTATCAATGGTAGTATTGTTAAAGATCTAGAACACTCTAAACATTCAAGTGCGCAAGAGAGAATAAAAATGTTTACCAACTTCTTAAATAACTATCGTGAATTATCAACAAATAAACCTACAGCTAAATTTAAAAATGTTAGAGGTAAACATTATAGTAATTTCGAGAAACAACAGTTGGAAGAATTAAAACAATATTTATCTAAATTAGAAAGTATAAATAAAGATAAATTATCTGATGAACAGAAGATTGTTATCGAAACTGAGATAGATAAAATCAAAAGTAATATAGATGAACTTGGTAAAGATGTATATTTAGTAGATTCGATATTAGCCCCTTTGATTGTATATACCCAACTTAAAGGATTAGGATGGAACTTTGTGAGTTATATAAATAATCTTTCTATTGGTCAATTGAATAATTATTATGAATCCAAAGATGGTAGAATTTTTACAGCAGATAGTTATAAAGATTCTATAAAAGATATTTTAAAACATTCATCTGGTGCTAAATTTGGATTTGGAATTTTAGGAATGATAGCTGGGGGTGCTGTATCTCCGCTTATGCTTCCTGGATTAATGGTTGGTTTTACATCTGGTATTGCAATAGGAAAACTTACTCAGAAATATTATGAAACATCTGATAAAGATGGTAAAATAGATGTCGATAAAATATTTAATTTCTATGCAAAACACGATGTACTTAATAAAGTACAAAATGAAAATTATAGAACCTTTACTGATTCATCCCCAGTTGTATCACAAAAACTTCAAAAACTAAAAGATACAAGTTTAGGTAAATTTATATCAAATTATCTTTCAATATATAAATCTACCGAAGCAGCAGAGGATATTAACCAAGGAGTGATAGGTTTATCATATATTAGATCAGTTGCTATAGATGATATAAATGGTGTAAATAGACCACTTATAGATTTTATAAACCAAGATGGTAGTATTAATGAAGAACTACTACCACAAAGAGTTCAACTCAATGATGTAAATTTATCAAAAACAGAGTTTGTAAACAGAATGGTTACTGAGATTAAAAATACTATTCGACGTACACAAGGAGATTATGAATCTTTATTTAAATCAGATATAAAATCAAAAATTTTAGGTAAAGCTGGTATGCAATTTAAAACTTGGATGCCTGAAACTATTATGAAAGATTTTGAAGTAGCTAAAAAAGATCAAGGTATTACCGATATTTTAACAGGAGAAAAATATACTCGAAAAGGAGTATATATGAGTTTACTTGAAAAAGCTGGATTGTTTAATACAAGTATTGTATTTACAAGCAATATTCTTACTCCTTTAATGCTAACATCTCTATTAACAGGAGCATTTATACCAGCATTAGCTTTGGGTTCTGGAGGAGCAGCAGCGTTGTTTTATGCTAATAAAAAAGCTGATAAATCGAAAGTAGATCCTCTTGTTACAAAAGCATTAGTAAAATCAGTATTTAATGAGTTACCTTTTATTAAACGATTTATAGGATCAAAAGAACCAAATAAATATTTTTCTGATCTTTTAAATAATGAAGATGCAGGTAATTTTAGAGCTTTAGCAGCGAAATTAAAGGTGAATATTGGTTTATTATCCGTCTATATGATATTCTCAATTTTAAAAGAAGTTGTAAAAGGAGATGATGACGATGATGATAAAAATAAAATGTTATCAAAATTATCATATACACTGTTGAATTTAGCAGGAAAAACATATTCAGATAATAGTTTAACTCTTGATCCTACAAGTTCATTCGATAGATTCTCTGAAGTTAAAAATATTATTCCACCAATTACTACAGCAGTAGCAATTGGTGAGATAGTACTTAAACCAGGAATTTGGGGTGAACAATACGAAAGAGATCAATATAAAGGTTCTCCTACTGGATATAAGAAAGGAGATTTTAAACAATTGGTTAAATTAGAGAAAATAATTCCTGGACCAAATAGGGTATCTCAACTTGAGTATATGATGACAAATAAATATAGAATGTTTGATTTAGGTAATTAAATATATTAAATACAACTATATAGATTAGAATCTGGTATAAAAAAAATGTGGAGTTATTAAAAATAATAGATTAATGTAATCAATATGGATAACAAAGATAAAAGAGAACAATTGATAAAGATGTTGGAGAAAATATTGGGAGTAAAAGTATCCAACATCCATATTATAGATCTTGATAAACTTAAAATTAGTGATGAACAAATAGAGGAGAGAATGATTGAATTACTCTCCTCTAATAATTCTAATGAGATTGAATTATTTCTAAACGAAGGATTAGCTAATATGGATAATTCCATTAAAGAACGAGAATTATTAAAACTATATGATCTATTGGAAGAAAGAGGTGTTGATTCCCCAAATTCTCTAGGTCAAGATTTAATCATTAAAAAACTTAAAGAAATTACTGATAATAAAATATAATTAGAATATGATTAAAATGTACTTGATTAAGCTGTAACCAAGAATAAATTGGGATTTAACGCATCAGCAATAAGTTCTTTATAAAATACATTGCTATATATAGATATATCTTTATGTTCTATTCCAAATTCGGTTTCAAAAGTATCATATCTTAAACAAAACCTGAATTTTCCTCCTACTGGTTTATTATTATACAAAATATGAATAGTAAATTTTTGAAACTCCACTCCCAATACATTCTTTAAATATTTTTTCAAGTGATTCATATAAGGGATATGATATATTTTACCATTACTCGTTAATTGTAAAAAAGTACTTGTAGTAAGTTTATTGCCATCAAGATCGTCTATAATATTGGATATGATAATTTTATGTAAATTTGATAATTTAATCAATCCATCATCTTTTTCTTCTCTTTCTTTTTTAACATCGTCAGGATCATGCCATATATTCTCGAATAAATCTTTCATATTACATATAAATGCATCATCATAATATTGACTAATATTTCTATAATATATAGAGCCTGGAGTTTGATTAGAAAAATCATATTTGTTAAATATATTGAGAAAATTCTTTTTTAATTTTATAAACAAAACATGAGTATCTATATCAAGATATGCAATATGCTGTAAAGGAATTACTATATAATTATTATTCTTCTTCATTTTTTAACATTACAATCGTTACATCTACATCCTTTAATTCTTCTTGAATAATGGTTTTTACATCTTTAAAACCTTTTTGTTGCAATTGAACATATTTTTTACTAGATTCAGCATCCTTTATCCCAAATTCGTTAATATCCCAAATACCCCCAGCAATACCGCAACCAATTAAAGGTAATCCAATATGTTTACCCATAAATTTATGATTAATCTTTCTCAGACATAATCTAAGAGCATTATAATCTAAATTAGGTCCTGGTCCATATTGTGTATAAGCATTTACTACGGTTAATTGATTACCTAAATCATGCGTAACTACTCCAACGTAATCTTCTCTGAAACACCCAGACATCTTTAATTCATAATTCATATAATCAATCTGACCTAACTTATTTATATCACCTTTATATATAGGTGCTTCTAACTTAAATGTATCTGTACCAAAAGTTTTTTTCATTTGTAATGCTATACCTTTACCCTGTATATTAAAACAATTTGTACCATGAGCTATAATATGAAAATGAGCATTGAGACCCATCTCTATTAAATTTCCATTAATTTCTTGGTACTTCATACTATCTAGGATTATATCTTTTTAAAATTACTCTCTCAGAAGTATCAAAAGAATCATACATTTTTTTACCAATAGATAGAAAATCATTATACCAAAATTTATCTATAAACTCCAACGATTTCTTTAATCCACCTTTTATCTTAGTATCATAAATTAATTTTACAGCTCTTAATTTTTCATGCTTATCATGAAAATCATCCATCGTATTTATAAAGGTTTTCTGATTCATATTTACTCGATTATTTAATTAAAAAATAGTATGTTAAAAATAATTGTATATAATGTAATAGCTGATCGAATCCAATACGAGTAAAAGCACCAAGATTGGGTATCGGGTTATATTTTTTAACTTCATAAGGATAACTAAAAGTACCCATAGAAGGAGATGCTACTTGATTAACTATAATATATTCATTATTATTACTATAAGGTTTTATAACAGAACCTAATTGATATGATTGATTCATACTTATAGTAAAAACAGCTTCATCTTTAAATCTTTTACCTACTATCTTACTTGTAAAATAATCTGTTATAGTATGACATACAAAAGTTATTAATACAAATAGAGTAAGGCTCCCATCAGAATACCACGTCATATCATTGAACATGTTTGATTTACAACTAATGTAAATTACACCTATTGCAAACCATACTACACTATATGTATAAGTATGGTTTAATAAAGCGTTCCAGTTTTTACTTTTATTTAAAGTCCATCTTTCATCTTGCATTACAAAATCCGCTACAAAATGAATTACAATTATAGAGAATATCTCTATTAAATTAAAATTTCCCATGATTTATTGATTTTTTAAAGAGCGTATTTCCGATTCTACTCGAATCCGCTCCAATGATAAATTAGCAAGAGTTAGAGAATCCTTCTTATGCTCTAACATATACGATTTGTTTTTTAAATGCTTTTCTTTATATATCTCTATATCATAACATATTGATATAGCATAATCAACTAATGTAAGATATAAAAATATTGCTACAAACGCTACAACTATTATAGAAAATATATTAATAATTCTACTTTTCATTTTTAATTACTATTTATTGGTCTTAAAATAAATTTTTAAACATCCAGATTGATCTAGGATATAAATATAAAATGTTGATATAGGGGTTGGAATTATTGATTTACGATATATAATTATATTATATAACATATCATCCAAAGGTAAAGATTGTATCTTGTATATCACTCTCATAAGTGCATTCCAATCAGATGCAAAAGGAAGATAACCATCTCTACATAGTACCTTATCTTCTACTCTTACAGTACCTTTATTCCTATCTTTATGTTCCCAATAAGAGTGTGTCCAATTACTAGGATTCTTACGCATACAAGGAGAAATTAATTCATAATCTAAAAATATAGCACATAGAAAATTAAATGTGTTTTTATCTTCTTTACTCATGGTATATCCATTTTAATTTTGTTATTGAACTTTCAATTTGTTGATTCCATCTTTGTATTAACTCAGAGAAAGAATTTACACCCCAATATATTTTTTGCTCAATTAACTCATCATCTGTTAAAAACTTTATTTTGTTATAACATACTCTATTGTCTTTTAAACAAATGCAAGTGTATTTATACATGATCAGTTATTGATTATCAATTAAACTACGATACTGTATAAAACCACGGAAATTTCTACTAACTCCTATGGTAGTTTTTCCATCTTCTATTAATAGACTATTATCAAGCTCTTCTTGTGACATTGCTCTACCAATGTGTTCAAACGGACTCATGTGACCAGATTCCATTAACATATCATGCAACCGTATATCAGCTTCATAATCAATCTTAGGATTATCTCCAAGTGTTTCGTATGAAATCCGAGCACATCTTGCTACTGCTATTTTAATCATCATATCATAAGCAACATCTTCTCCATAATTAATAGCTAACACATCAAAATCCATATTATCACCAAAAGGTAAATGGTATTCTCCAGGTTGTAATTGCTTAGGAGTACTCTCGCTCATTGCATTCCACATACACTCAGCAACTGCTTGTATGTGTATTTCAGCTTGAGATTTGTTGATTGATTGCCATTTTTCTTCTTTCCAACTAGAAGTATCAATTCCTTTTTCTTTGAGAAATTTAGCAGCTTCTTTTCTACTTTTAAATTTTACTATCATTTTTCTATTTTTATAAATTCAAATTATAAGTTAATTTTACAACTCACTCTTATACCTTGAGATAATCTACTTATAGTAGATAGAGAAAGAGGTACAATTTTTGCTAAAGAGGCTATACTATCAGCTTCCCATGTTAATTTATTGATTTTATCAATTAACTTACATTTAATAGTTTTTGCGTTTATACCTCTTTTTAATGCTGCTTTTGACATTTTAATTTTAGATTCTTCAGAATGTTTGTGACCAAGATGATAAGAATTACCTTTTGCAAGTTTTCTTCTGTATTCAATTTTATCAGGTCTATTTGCTATTTCCTTCTGAATATCAGACAATTTTTGTTTTAATTCAGGTGTGTAATTAACATTAGAATACCCTCTTTTTCTTTTAGATTTTTCTGAAATTTTCTTTTTAGCATCTTCTGTATGTTTATAACCTAAATTAGATTCTCCACCTAATGTTAAGTTAGCCAAACACCCACTTTTATCACATTTTCTACCATATTTAGTTATTAAATTTACTTCCATTTGTTCCACTTCTTTTCTGTTATCAGATTCAAAAAGTATTTCAAATTTCCAATTAGTTTTTGCAATTATTTTTAACCAAATACTGTTATCAATATGCTTAGAATAAGCTCTGCTATAAGTATTACATCTTAAATCTTGTTTAGATTTAGTTCCAATACCTATATAAAATATTTCATTCTTGTCTTCTCTTATATGTTGATAAACATAAAATTTTTTCATAATTATATTTTTTTACAAAAAAAAAAAGAAATTATCCAAAACTACAAAATTTTTAATCTTTTAAACTGTCAAGATTATCTAAATCAATCTCATAGACTGGGTTTCTTAATTTAAAGAAATTCTCAAATTCGGTAGATGTTACGATAACTTTGTGGTACATAAAACTTTCGAGTAAACGATTACACAATTGCTTAGTTGCTCCTTGACCATGTAATTGTTGAGCGCTTCTCACTGCAAGATCTCTTTGATGTAACCAAGATGCAACAAAAGCTTCATATTCTCTTTCACCAAAATAAGAACTACCTTGCATACCTTTATGATCGTACTGAACTGCTAAAGGAATGAATGGATTTTCTTCAACCATTTTAACCATCTTATTAAATGGTATTGCTCTGGATGATGCTGAGTTCCTACTGAATAACCTGTGTGTCATCATTTCACTGTGAATAATCCTAGGATAAGTTAGAACAAAAGTAGTTAACCTATCATTTTGAGGATTCAACGAATCCGCAATTATTTTACATTCATACATGTCTTTTTATTTTAAAATTTTTAAATTCTTCTTCTGTCATGTTTCTTTTTGAACAATTACAACTCAAACAGCTCATTACAATATTATCAGACGAATGTTTTCCCCCTCTTGATAAAGGTTGTTTATGTTCTAACGTTCTAAATTTTTTAGGTGTTTTTTCTTTACAATAACAACAGATACCATCTTCCGTTTTAAATAATGGGGTCAATTTAACAGCATCTCGCATATCTCTCCAACCCTTACCTGTATTATCTATTTTATATCTAAACATAGTAGAATTTTTTGATCCTGGATTATCGATAGCTAAAATAATACCTAACTTCGTTCTATCGCCTATGGTAAAAACTTGAGAATCCGATAAACGTTTAACAGAATATATATTAAATCCAGAACCATGTATTTTTAATTTATCTTTTGATACGGTCAAATTTTGATCTAATTTTCCTGGATAATTATGATGATGATACATACCATCAGATTCTAAAACATATATGTCTTTATAATTATTAGTTATAGATAATACATCGTAATCTTTCTCTACTATCTTTTCCCAAAATTCTGGATTATTTTCTATAATACTACTACCTATACCAGTATAACTATCTTTTTCAAAATAATAATATACATGATCTATTTTATCTAATTTAACAATTGTCCCTGGTTTAGGAGACCCAGGATATACTTTTTTTAAATAATACTCGCTCATATTATTAATTTTTAATGTTATCAAATTTATTGACTACTCTTTATTTATTTATGTTACTATCTTATATATAACCTTTTAATAAATCATATAAATCTTTAGTCCATTTAGCATCAGATAGAGCATTATGTGGATTTTTATTTTTAGGAAATGTAGATTCGTCTGGTCCTATATATAATAATTCTACTTTATCTTCTAACTGTTTTAAATCTCTACAATATCTTGATACTTATGTTCTAATTTTAAATACTTAACTATTGTTCCGTAATATTGTAATTTAGTATCTTGATAAATAGATATATTATTTTTTTTATTCTTTTTTAGATTTTCAACGATTGATATAAATTTTTTAATTACTACATCTAAACTATACATATTTTTTTTTAATTTATCTATCAATACAAACACCTACCATAATAGGAAATCTTGGTATACCATCATCAGTAAGTTCAAAATATCTAATTGTAGCAGTTTTACCTATATAATTATTTTTATTAGATAAAAATTCTCTTCTATCTTCATGAGAAAATCGTAATCCTGCTTTAAAAGTTTTATCTCCAAACTTTAGTACAGGTATTCCCCATTCAGGTCTTCGTTCTGCTGGTTCAATATCAATTATTATAGCATCAAGATCTTTAAAATCTTTATATTTTAATAAATTCTCAGATCTACCATTAAGTTTATAAGGTTTTAAACCCCATCTAACCATTGTACCTTCAAAACCACTACCTATATGAGAAACATGGATTTCTTTTAATTGATGTTCATTAACGATTTTATGAGTAGTTACTAAATCACAATGATTTATTCTATCAAATCTAATACTTCTGATCATTTCATGTCTAACGTTAAAATTATTATCTGAAACTACATCATATACATTATATCTAATTTTTTCAGTTTCTCCTTTACGATACTTTTCAATAAGTTTCATATTTTTTTGAAAACTTGTTTCATGCAAATATAATTCTCCATCAAGAACTATATCTAATTTAATATTAGATAACTCGACTTCAATATGATGCATGTTTTCTATAGTTCTACCGTTTCTACTAACTAAAGTAACTTTACCATCTCTAGTAATATGAGCTAAACATCTCATACCATCTAATTTAGGTTGTATCCAACAATTATTCCAATCTATTTTATCCTTTTCATCATCATAATTTTTAGCTAACATAGGAAGTATTACTACTTCGTTTTCAGCTTCTTCTTTAGTTTGAAAATATCCTTCTTGTAACTTAGATAATATGATAGATTCTACTTCTATTTGAGCTTGTTGTTCAGGAGTAGTTTCATTAGATTTACCTATATTTTTACCTTTAGCAAGTTTAGAATGTTTTATTTCTTTTGTTGTATTTAATATACCAGATTTTTGTATTATTTGATCTCCAAAAGATGTGATATCTAAGTATCTAATTTTACCTTTAGTATCTTTTTTATATAAAATCATAATAATTTAATTTTAGGGTTATTTAACTTACGATTATGATCAAAGTGATCATCCATTACTTCAATAAATGTTTTTTGATTCATTTTAAATTATTTTTTCGTTAACTAATATTGTTCTCACTTTCTCTACAAGCTCTTCAATTGTACCTGAATTATCTATTACATAATCCCAATCAGTTACGTGATCAAGAGCTACTTCTGATTCATGCTGTGGTTTTCTACTACAAGGTGTTAAACAATCTAATGAAGAATCATCTACGCAAACACAAGTACTGTTATATCTGTTCACTCTAATAGTGATACCACCCCTTTGTTTAACAGCTTCATACTCGTTTGGAAATCTCATATCTGTTATGATCCATTGAGATTTTAAAGTAACTTTGTTACCAAGAATAGCTGTTAAAAGTTTTTTTTCAGGTTCACTATAAGAAGCATCTTCTGGATAATAATCAGTAAATAAACTGTTTACCCAAACATCGGGATGCAATTGCTTTCTAAACAAATCTGTTCCTATTATTTGAAGTAATAATCTTGGAGTAAATTTATGTTTTATAACAGTTGTATCGTACTCACCAGCTACTTGATTTGTAAAATCTTTTTGTGATAATAGAAACATACCATTAGTACGTGTCCACCATTCTTCTCCAAGTTCTGCTTCTTTGAAAGAACGATCTTCAAGTTGTTCTCTTGTACAACCAATAAGTAAACATACTATGTCTTTCAATTTACTTGCAAAAGATACTTGTTTCCAACCAGACATTTGATAACCAAAATCGAATTTATCAAAATCTTTTAAACTATAATTTGAAAAAGATATTCTACCAGATTCTACCATATCCCTCCAAACTAAATATTGAATTATCTTTCCTACGGTGTCTTTTCCTGAAGCTATACGACCTGAGATTGCTATTAATGACATATTTATTTTTTAATAAATTAAATTTAATTCTTCTTCTAATTCTTTTATCAGATCTGGTACATCTTCTTTGAATACAAATCTGCTGAATAGGAAGTATTGATAAGGAAAATTACCTGATAGATCTATCTCTTCTACTTGAATACCTAATTCTCCACCCATCTGATGTATTTTATCAAAAGCGGATACAGTATATGTTTTACTTCTTTTTATCCAAAGAGAAGCTGGAAAATCTGCTGGTCTATTTGCATCGTTGATACAAACAACTTCTTTACCTATCACGGTAACAAATTTAATGCTTCGAATAAACCTTCTTCCAAAGCTTCTTCATAACAATTATTACCCAACATCTTATTAGATGTTTTTCTTATAGCATTATTATACTTATGTTTATCAGTACCTTTAAAATAAAGTATTTCCCAATTATAATCAAAATCAGGATCTTTATCACCAGAATAAGTAATATCTATATGTATGTCATGCACTTCTCGTAACCATTTCTGCAAGAGTGTCTGGGTAGGTGCTGTAGAAATATTTGGGATATCTCCATTTCTAAAACAGAGTATATCACCATTGTCATACATGCATTCAACATGTTCATCAGATGTTTCAGTTATTAAGACTCCCGTTTCATCGTACCATTCAGACACCACTATATCAAACTCTTTTTCTTTTGCTAATACTGCTGTATTATAGCTTACTCTTTGTTCTTGCATATTGATATTTTTTAAAATTTAAATGCATTTTAGATGTTTCAGCACTTCTCTTACTATCTTTACTATATGAGATTAAACTACCATTTCTACCTTTAAAATACCACCACTCTTCTCCAAGTTGAGTATTTTTAAAAGTTTCATCTTCTAATTCTTCTCTGGTACAGCCAATCATAAGACAAACCATGTCTTTCAGCTTGTCTGCAAACTTTTTAATCTGCCATTTGGAAACAAATTCTCTTCCTTCCGGAGCAAGGATGCCAGTATCCTTATTAGGTTCTTTGGCAAGAATGATTTGTTCTTGAATGATTTTTCCTACAGTGTCTTTCCCACTGTTAATTTTTCCTGATATTCCTATAATCATACTGTTTGTTTTTTAAATTGTGATCTCTTCTATGAATACTCTTTCTAACCCTACTTCAGGATATTCAGATAACATCCAACTTTCAAAGTCATCTTCATCATCTAATAAAAGATATTGTTTATAGTAAGACTTGATTTTGGAAATATCAAGATTTTCATCAGCAATCCAATAAAGTCCTACCCAATCCATAGAATCTGATATTTGTATTAGTGTTCCAGTCATGGTAATAAATTTAATGCTGTTTGCAATCCTTCTTCTAATGCTTCTTCAAATGTTGGAAAATCTCCCATGTGGAATAACATTTTAGGTGAATCAGTTTTACATATAACACACATACAATCATAAACTTTTTGTCTATCACCTGATAATTTCTTATAATCTGGTGAACAATATATATCTATGTTGTGTACTTCTCGCAACCATTTCTGCAATAAGGACTGTGTAGGTGCTAAAACAGAATTCAAAGCATTTCCAGAAACAATTAGTTTCCCTTCTTCATACCCTGTATCATATGCCATATTATCTCCATATACATTAGCTTTAAGGTGATTAAACCCTTTTTCTTTAGCTAAAACAGCTGTACTGTATTCTACTAATTTTTCTTGCATGTTGTTATTTTTTAAAATTTAAATGCATTTTAGATGTTTCAGCATTTCTCTGATTGTTGTACTTAGCTGATTCCTTGAGATTATAAGGTTTTAATGGTTTTTCAGATATAGTTTCATAATATATCTGAGCTATTGGCATTTTAGGATAAACAATCAACGGTTTTACCACTGATATCTCAAGTGTCCAAGTACCACAGAAACCTACATCTCCAAATCCAGCTGTAACATGTACACTCAATCCTAAGCGAGCTAAAGAGCTTTTACCAGAAAGTAATGGTACATGTTCATGAGTTTCTGTATATTCATTGGTTCTACAGATGTACAACTCTCCTGGTTGCAATGCAAAACCGTGTTCAGGAAAAACTAACTCTAGACATTCATTATCTTTTCTGCAATCGAGATAAGATGTTGTTTTGTATACTTTGTATACAGGGTGCAATGTTAGATCAATTGAATTAGTACCTAACATATCTAATGAAAAAGGATCTACAACTATAGATCCTTTTTTTATTTCTGTGAGAATTGTAATATCTGTTAAAATCATGTTTGATAGAGTTGATTTTATTAAGCTGAGAAATACTCTCTTGTTGTAAAATGATGAACACCTATTTCTTTTTTGATATTAGCTATTTCCTTTGATAGAAATTCAACAGCTTCTTCTTTTGTTGTGAAATGTGTTGCTTGTGTAAAATCACCATAGAAATAAAAAGAACCTTCATTTACAAACAGAAATCGATTGTTTTCTAAGCAAAAAAGTACATACTGTGTTTTCATTTTTAAAATTTTTATGTTATTAATTAACTTTGTATTAATCTTTCCAAGTAAGAAATTTAACTACTGCCATTTGTGCAGCAATTACAGCATTGAATGCCGCCATGTGTAGAACATTAGCGGTCCAAGATACCCAAGATAATTTTGACACTTTTTCAACTGAATTGTTTTCTAATTCTTTCATCTTTACTTCTAGCATATCAATAAGTTCTGCACTTATTTTTTTTGCTTTTATTACAGTTTCATCTCCTGATGGAAATTCGTACAAATATATGTACTATTCAGGTTTATCACTAAACATTTCTTCAATTTCAGAAAATCTAAAATCATCTGTATAAACTTCTCCACCATTGATTTCAAGATAGAAAGAAACTAATAATTCTTCTCCTTCTATACTCAACCGTATAGTTATATCATCGTGAGTATCAACATCATCTTCATTGTAATCAACAACACTGTACACACCATCTTCGTTAAATACAAACTCTTCTTCGTTAAGTCCTCCAGTAATCCATGTATTAATTACTGATGCTGGTAGAACTTTTTCAATTTCTATCATTTCTGGAATAACTTTTTTAATATCTTCTATTTTTTCTCTCATACCATCTAAGGGTAAAAGAAATACAGGGTAATCTATTTCTGATTTATATTCCTGTGCATCGATTGCTACATATTTCATTATTTACGAATTTAATTTTGTATCTAAAACAAGTAAATTATATACCACCCAAGATTTGTACTCAGGATATTCTGTTTCAACAAGATTTAAAAGATCAGTTGATTTCATACCTGTTAATTGAACATTTTGTACAGGATGTATTTCATTTATTGTTTTCTCTAAAAAGGATACTTCGTGACTTAAATTATATTCAACAACATTTTTTATATGCTCTTTCAACGGTTCTAATTGAGAATTATGATACTCAATCATCAATTTCTCAATATCATCTTTATATTCCCAAATACGTCCATCAGCAGTACCATTATCCGTTTGTTCTTTATAAAAAGCATCAAACATTTCTCCTGCTATTACTAATTTATCACTCATAATATTATAAATTTGTTTTGATTATACTTAATAATTCTTTACTTGTATTAACTAGACATCTTTTCTTTACAGATTCTACCATTTTTTTAGGAATATCGTAATGTGGATGTTTACCAGAATGATACCAACACCTCTTTATGTGCAAATCTTCAGCCATTTGATGAAGATTCTCTATAGAGTAAGGAATGCATATTAGATGTCGTGAATCATCGCATATATAAACCAAAGATGTTTTCATACTCATAAATACTAATTTAGTTTTGGTATAGGAGACCAATATAAAGGATGAAGATCTAATAGATAATCATATTCTGGATCTAATAAATCATTATAAATTCTACAAATAATGTGCCATCTAATAGGCATCTCATCTGCTACACAACCCAAATACATAGATTGAATAGTATCAGTCTCTATATTACCATAATATAAGAAAACTAATTCTCCACATTCAGGTAAAGAATCGATATTTGTAATATCAATTTTATGGAAATTTGGATACTTTGATGAAAATATATATTTAGTTTTAATATTACCTTCTTCATAAGTAACTTCTTTAGTGTACTTTTTAGGAAGTTTTACTGAAAATTCAACATAAGATTTCTTATTATCTTTAGTACTTTTAGTTAAATAATCTATTAGTTGAGATACACTTTTTTTTATATTATAGATTAGTGAAATATTACATTCATCACAAAGAAACTCAATCTCTCCATCTGTAAAATTAGCGAAATCATTTATAGTATCAATATTATAATCTTCATCAGTTACCCACAAATGATTTTTAAGTTCAGATAATTCAAAAATAAGTTCTTTATGATTATCATCAATAATTCTATATTGATTTTTTGTTTTTTTAATATGCTTATATACAGCTTTGAATGTCTTTTTTCTACTTAATATCATATTTATACTTATTTTAAATTGAAAAATTCCTTGATTGTTTTTGGTGTATATTTTAATCGTCGAGTATCTTTTTTAATTTTTGTAAAAAGATATTTTTGTGGAGTAAATGTTTCTTCAAAGAAAGATGGGAGTTTAATTAAATTAATATAAATTTGATACTTATCAAATAACCAAGCTTTATTTTGTTGAAATAATCTAGTCATATTATTTCTATCAAAAATACCTTTAGTTTCAACATACGATATTAATTGAATTGTATCATCGCTTTGTTTTTCTTTTTTATATAAAAAAGGACAAGTAATTTTTAGTATTGTATCATCAATATCTTGTGCAATTATCGAAATATCTTTATCGGGATTCCATACTATCTTAAAATCAGTAGTATATATTTTTTTACCTATAACTTTTTGAGTTAAGATTTTGGTGGATTTTTTTAAAATTTTCTGATACTCCTTGTTAAATCCTTTAGTAAGCACAAAAGGTTCTGGATTATGCTCATAGGAAAGTATCACTCCAATAGATAATAATTCCTCTAAAAAATAAGAAAAATATAATTCTTCATCTGAATCAAACATTAGCAATAAGTTAAAAATTAGTAAAAAGTGCAGTGGAAAACCCCACTGCACTATAATCAAAAAATCACAATGAAATATAAAATATTTTATTCATCATCATCTACTAAAATAGCATTTTCAGGATTTATATCATCATTATCATCATTTTGAGTAGATGATTCAAATTCCATTTCAGCCTGTACCCCATTAGTAGATGTACTATTAACAGGATCAATATCGGTAGCAGCACTACTAGTTGGTTTTACAATACTACTGATATAATCTGTAATTTCGCCTTGGTTAAAAAATTCACTCAAATCATAAGATCCTAAAAACATATCTGATAAATATACATCAACACTACTAACATCGTTACAATTAACTTGAAAAATAGCATTAGATGCGTTTTGTGCAACTGTAACAGCAAATACCCCAGTATCCGCAAACTTTCTAGAGTTTTGGAATCTAATTACTTTTCCTGATATAGGATTTTGAGTAAAACTTCCATCAAATAATTTATCAAATAAGTTTTTGATAATTCTTTTATCTTTACTAACTACTAATCCAGTATGACGAAGCTTTCTATTATTACCAAATTTAGTAATACTTTCAGAAAAACTTGTTGATGGATTCCTTTCTTCATTTTCTAGAAGTTGTTTTAAGAACTCTAGAACATTTAAGTTCTCTCTTTCTCGAATTATATCAAGAAATTTTGTAGAAATTGTTTTAGATTTTCTTTCTACTACTGTTTTTGTTTCATCAACTACTACATCCATTTTTTTTTAATTTAAATTAACGTTTATAAAATTATTATTCAATAAATTATGCATATTTGCATAAATCTTATCATCATCAAAATCATTTTGAGCATTACTATTTATAAGTTCTTCATAACTATTCTTTATATACTTATTATAAGCTAGTAATATATTTTTTCTAATATAATGACAGTGAATCAATCTTTTGATAAGTACTTCATAATCAAAACTCATTTCGCAAATTCTAATCTCTATTGTTTTATATCTTAATGAAAATCTTACCCAACATCTATTATCGATTTTAACATCTCTTGCATTATAAGAACCTTTATAATCCCAACTGTCCAACTCATTTAGAATAAAATCTTTGATTTTGGAAAAAAATATACTATCATTTATTATATTAAAATGATCAGTAAAATCAATATGAAAATGTATTCCACTATCGGTCAATGCACAATTCGATTTCATTAACTTACAAATATTATATAATGCTTTCATTCCAGGTAAACCTGGAGCAATTCTAAATCTTAATTCTGAAGTTGATGATCTATTTTCTTTTAATCCATCGATGGTATCAAAAACATTACTATTTGTTAGTAAATTACATTCAACTTCAACACCACTATCTACAGGTAAATAGTGAAGCGCTTGTTGTTCAAAAATATTATCATCTAAAATATAAGGATATTTGAATATAAAATTCTCTGAGTTATAATAAGATTCAAAACTTGCTACATCATTAAATTCAGCGAATACTTTTGGATTATCACTCATCAATATTCTTTATTACTGGATTTTTGTACTGGAGGAATAACAGCATTTTTTTTATCATCATTAACAGACCTATTTACTGCAACTTCTTTTTCTGAGAAACGCTTGCGCATCTCCTCTCTCAATACAGGATCAGTAATGGTATTAAGTAAATCTTCATTGGATAAAGATTCCAGTGATGGTTTATCGTCTATTGGTTTTGCAATATCTACTTTTGATTTAAAGAAAATAATCAATTCATCTTTTAGTTCTTTAGTATTCTTAGTATTATAAGATAAAACTTTTTGTTTGATATCATCTCTTGTACTTTTATCTTCTACTTTTTTACTATAAGATGTGTTGTCAATATTTAAAATGATATTTTGACCAACTTGTCTAAATGATATTTGATCTTTTATTTGAGTTTCAACAACTTCTTTCTTTGGTTTTACAATCTTATCTTTAACAGATTTAACTACAGATCCTACCCCATTATCTTTTTTCTTACTATCTTTTTTCTTATCATCTACCTTTTTAGTTTCTATTTTCTTAATATCTACCTTTTTCTCAACTTTTTTAGTAGATTTAATATTTGTTGGTGTAGAATCACCAGAAGCACTTAGAAATTTAATAAATTTTTTCTTAATGTCATCTGTAGAATCTTTGGTTCTATAGACAAAATTATTTGCATCACAATAAGCTTTTAACTGATTGCGATCAAAATCTTGAATTTTTTTAAAATCATGTTTCATTTTCAACGAATTTTAGTGAATGAATTTTATTTAATGGTTTTAATTTTATATATTTACTAAGAATTAGTTCTCGTAAATCTAATGGTTGATTAGTATTAGTATATTCTCTAATTATACCCCAATTTACTTTAATAAATCTATTTACTAATTCTAATATATATTTATATTTTTCTATACTAGATAATACTAAATCGAATTTAATACTCGCATCAAGTTCTTCAAAGAAACTAAAATAATCTTCAAATTTGTATCTATTAATAAAAGGATTTTCTTTAATTTTAATTGGGTCTAATTCAATATGATCATTATGGTTAGTATGACTATCAGTATTACAATCAAAATAAAATAAAAATTCTCTTAATAAATCATAATATTCTACATAAATAGTTGATTTGAAAATATTTGCAAAATCCCATATTTTTTGAATAATACGTGCATCAAAAAATGTAATATTTGAACGACTTATATCAAACATATCATAATTAGAAAAATCATTAGCTTTATATATATTATAATTATGGGTTTTAAATAGTTTATAAAAAACTGCTTTTTGTAAATAATCATAAAACAGATCCAAAATATAAATATTTTCTTTTAAAAATAAATCATCTACTTTAATTATTTTAGATCTGAACAAGTTATAAAAATTATTTTTTTCAATTTTAGTATAATTACTAATATCACATAATAAAAAGCTATTTGTATTTTTAACTAATTGATCATCTTCTACTGGTTGTAATTGATAAATTGTATCACGATATTTACCAAACGTTCTTATAAAATTATACTTATGATTTGTTATACAATTATTTTTTTTATTTTCGTCTCTAATTATGATATAATCATGCTTATTAATTTCATCATGATTTAAAACTATACTTGAAGAAGAAAAAATAGATGAATAATCATAACAATTATATAAAGCTAATGAAAATTCAATATCGGTTTTTTCTTTTTTTGCACTAATTGTTTTTTTTCTTTTCTCTTGTATAGCTAGAATAGATTGTTTCTTTTTTTCAATAAAACTATCAATTTCTTCTTGAATATGTTCAATAGGAACATCTGGAACAACACCTAATTTAACTATTTCATAATATATATCTTTATATACACGAATAGCATCTTTTATATAAGTTAAATTTAAATATCTTTTTATTGTTTTATAAACAAAATAACCAGGATATTTATGTAATCTAGAAATATAATTATTACTACCTTCCAAAATGCTACGTTGATAATCTATTATAATATTTGTTATAATGTTATCTGTAATAAACTTCCAAGTTTTATTATCCGTAATATTCAAGTTTAATTTAATATTCGATATTTTATTTGAATCGAACACGGTATCATCTACATTATAATCATCATATATTTTATAATATCTTTTAGAATCATAATAACTTGTTTTTCCAGATGCTAATCTTACATCAATATTTATAAAAAGCTTATTAAAAACTCTTGAAAATTTTGATTGAGATAAATAGCTGAATTTATTATAATTCAAAAGGTAATAAATTCTTTCACTGGAACTAATTGACTTCAAATATGATATGAATGTATTGATTAGATCATCATCATTACTTTCTTCAATCATTTCTGGACTATAAACCTTAAAATCTTCGTTAACTTCTTTAATAATACGATTTCTTATATTAAGATATTCTAATGTATTAAATGGTTCATTGTAATTAATAAGTTTTCGTGTAAGTAAAATTTTAAAATAAGAATCAGAATGATTTACTCTAAGTATTATATTTTTATTATCATTATTATTATTACTTTGATTATTAAAATTTAAAATAACTCCGAGTGATGAATCATAATTATCTATACAATGATGGTATTCAGCAATATTATCAATATATTCATAATGTCTAATAATATTATTACTTATAAGATCAAATACTTGTATATATTTTTTAATAATATTATTTATAGATAACTCGGTATATTCAATATTTTCTCTATTCAAAGTTACATTAAGATCTCCAATATTGAATTTTAAATGTACCCCTGATAAAAAGTTCATATCATATTGATAATAATCACCTATATTATTTTTCTTTATATATTCATTAAACTTTGGTTCAATTAAAGAATGATCTAACTTATAAGATACACAATCTAAACTAATTCTTAGCGAATCTTCATTATTTGAAGTATGATAAAAAAGATCGTGTTCATAAATTAATCTATTATTAAATTTATCTACTTTAGTTGCAAGATCTTGAAGTTTAGAAGCATATAGTATATTACTATATGACAAAGTATTTTGAAGAACGAGTGGGTTTATTTGAAAATTGAAATAGATATTTTTAAATAAATATAATTGCTGCGATACTTTTACTACAAAAGAAAATAAATCATCATATTTTACAGAAAAATATATTTTTGTTCCATTTCTCTCCGATGTTGGAACTTCATTCAACAAACTTATCTCTGGTAAAGTAGGAGTTTTATTTAAAATATAAGTATATTTAGTACCAGAATACTTAGTTTCTATATAAAAGAAATCAACATAACCCAGTGGTGATTTTGATCCAATCATGATCATCTATTATTTCTAATAGCATAGACTATATCTTCATCTACAACATTACTTGTTTAGATGTCGGACGCTTTTTCACTTACACACTACTGTAAGCTACTTCCTGTTATTAAGCAAACTATATTGCTCAGGTAGTCGTTGAACGTTCTATGAATGTATCCATAGCTTCGCTGCTGATTGCCTTATAATAATTTATTATTTTTTGCACCTTTCTTTTTAAATAATAATTAGAATCATTATATAAATAAAGCAAGGTTTGTTTGACAATTTGATTATTTTCAATCCATAATGTATAGCATGTTTTACGACTATTACTTCTAATTTTATAATTTATTATATTTAATTGCATCGCAATTTCTTTTAAAAAAATTATATCTGTAGATGTAAAAGCTATTCTAATTCTATCTTTATACATTTTTGGTATTTTTTTTAGATTATAATTCGATATTCTTTTGTAATTATATTTATAAGAATCATGGATGATAGAACCATCACCATCCAAAAATCCTCTAATAAAATGAGGATATAAATAAGGTTCTAAAATTGGAAATTTCATACCAACTTTTGATTTATTTATATTACAACCATACCCTATCAAATTTTTACATAATGTATTTGATGTAATTCTTACAATACTAATGGGTTTTTCGTTTATACTCCTATTTCTAATAGAAATAGATTTAAAAACATCTTGGTTATCGTTTAAAAATTTATCGAAAATATAATCATCTTCTGACGAACAATAAATAGATAAACGTAATTGTCTATTTGGTCTATCTACTGTTCGTCCATCATAAATACTTCCATCTGCATAAATAAAACCTAACAAATAAGCTTTATATTCATTATCGATGGATTTAAAATAATCATTATCTTTTTTTAATTTCCGTGCCATTGGTGTACATATTATAGGCACAAAATTATAAATTATTACTTAGGTTTCCAGCAATTCATCCGATTTTTTACTTAAAAATTTCTTTTTTAAGAGGGCATTACTCTACCCCAACCGCCTATAAAATCTTGACTTAATCTTTTAGTACTATCGAAATATGACATATAATGTTTCTCAATAAATTGAGGTGACATACCAATACCATCGTCTTTCACAGAGAATGTTATTTCTGAATCAATATCACAATATAAAGATATCAATATTGGATTATTTACATTATCCAATCTATTTGCATCTAAAGCATTAGATGTTAATTCTCGAATAATCGATCCTATAAGATCAGAATATAAGTTTTTACTCACAGCAGATATCGCAAACATCATGTTGGATGCACTAATATTAGCTTGTGTAGCTTTTCCTACACCAATACTATCAATCTCAATATTTTCTAATATTTCTACCTTCATTTCTATTCTATTTTCAAAATTGGTGTTTGATCTAATTCAGTACCAGGAACTTCAATTCCTAATTTTAATGCAGCTCCTATAGCAATCTTATTTGGTTCATCTTTTGGTATCGGTGGAGTTCTCATATACTCATCAGGAATCAAGGTTTCATCTACAATGTTTACTTTAGTATTATTGCGATAAGAAACATCCCCTTGGTCTGTCTCGATAGATTTTAATTCTAATTTTTTCATCACAAAATCAATTCTATCTTTCCAATATTCCATTGACTTTTTCTTTACTTCTATAGATTTTTCTAATTTTTTTAATCTATTACTTCTATCTAAAATAATATTATTATTTTCTTTATACTTCTTTATAAAAAATTCAATAGAACTTTTACCTTCTTTATCTAACTCATCAATTAAAAATTGAATATCATCTGTTATAACACCCTCACTATCTATTAGTAAATGCTCTATTTGCGATTTTATATCTAAAATATTTATTTCCATGAACTTATTATTTAAAATTAAAAAAAAAATGGTAGGTATATTTCAACCTACCATTCATTACCAACGAAAAAAACCTATTAAAAGAGTATCTTAATTATCTATTATAGATTCTATTTCTTGAGTAGAATCGACTGATTTGGTATCAATTGAATCGGTATTAATAATATCATAACATCCATCTATAACTTCTTTAAACTTAGCAAGATCCCCAGCTTTCAATATAATAATATCTACTGATTGATTTCTAACTAAATTATTCAAATTTACAATTTGATGATCAGATAATTCATTTAAATACAATGTGATCTTTTTTGATAAATCTGCCATTGTTCCATTGTCTTTTAATAAACAACCTTCCGATTTGAAAAGAATTTTATCCATTTTTCATTTTTTTTTTACAATGACAAATTTACAAAAAAAAATTATCCCAGAAGTGTTTTTAACTTAATAAATCTAATTAATTTACTTTGATCTAGTAACAATTTAACATCATCGAAATTTACTAGAGTAAACGTACGAGAATCTTGATTTTTATTTTCAAATTCATTAAAAGTATCATTATATATACTAGATTCCTTATCAGTATAAAAATTAATAGCATTCCCTTTTGCAATTGCAAATTTATAAGTTACAATATTAACACCATTTCTATTTGTATCAAAATAATTCAGAATTATATTATTATCATCGATAGATTCGATAAATATGGTATCAAGATTTTTATTTACATGAACTCTCCACATTCTTATTTTAATTTATCTTCTGAATAATATTCTCTAGAAGGATCGAATTTTGGAAAAAATTCATCACCAATTTCACTAACATTAAGTTCGGTTTTCATTGTATTTTCTAAAAATGATTTTTTATATACAATGTTGTGTGCTAAATTTTTAGATACAATATATCGAATATAAATATTATTAATAACTGGTACAGATTTATAAGAAATACGCATCTGTTCTTTAAACAAAACTGATGTTTCTGAATATTTCGATTCTGAAATTTTTAAAATATCATTTTTATATTTTTTAGGTATTTTTAACGTTATATGTATAACATCATCAACAACTGTTATATAATAAAAATTATCATGATTTATTAATAAATCAATTACATTTACTAGAGAAGAATCTGTTAAATTACGATCATCAATAGCATCTATATCGAATAATAAATGTAATAAAGTATGATCTGGATCTAAATAACATTGTATTAAATTATACTCACTTACCAAATATAACAATGGATAATTTAATTTTGAATCCTTATTTACTATATTAATATTATTATCAAATAAATTTATTAATAATATTGTAGAAATATTTATATTTTCCCAAATATCTTGAATAGTTATCTTATTTATATTAGGATTTTGAAATTTGATTTTCCCACTCATCTTTTTTAATTAATTTTTTAATTATCATCAATATCATCCACACTATCCTGGTAATCAATATTCATCTTATAAGGTATTACATAATGTTCTCTAAGAGCTTTATATCTTTCTGGATCTAAATCTAAATAATCCCTAAGATTTCTTATTTCTAAAAAATCTATTTTAGCATATGGGTTATTAATTTTTATACAATCGTTACCCTGATAATTTATCCCAACTTCTTTATTTATTATTTCTTCAAGATCTTTATTAAATTCCTGGAAATAAATATCCAAAATTGAAATATCTATTTTACTATTAAATATAAGATGTTTTATATCTAAGTATTTATACATTTTGAATGGTAATTTATTCACTAATTGATAGTATTTAATAGTACTTAAATCTTTACCACCATGTAATAAATTTTGAAGATCTTCTGATATTAAACTATTTCTTAGTCCACCAAAATGACTTAAATAAAAAGTTGCTAATTCTTTAATTGGTGCTTTAGATTCTCTATATTTCGCAATCAAAGAAGAAAATTTATTAATAATAAAACTAGTATATAAAAAAGTATTTATATCGTTTAGATGATTATATGAATATAAGATTTCACAACCAATTATTTTAGAACTATCATTCGATAATAATCTAATAATATTATTATAATCAGAAATAGTCATTCTTTGTTTAAGTATTTCAGTACTATTAATGTAATCACTAAAACCAATTACTTTTGTAGAACTATCTCTGCAATATTTATTAAAAGTATCTAATAAACATTGCACATTAAATACGATACTTTCTATATCTACTGTTTTAAATACTTTTCCTGTAGCTATTACTTGATTTGGTTGTAATTGAACTGTATCCAATTTATCATATAAATTCTCAGGAATAAATTCATATAAAATAGTTCCACAAATATCTTCTAAATCACTCTTATGAAATCTTTGATCATTTATAATATGATATTCATCTATATCAGCAATATTTATTTTTTTAAAATAAACATCTTTTAATAAATCATTTATACATATTTTTGATGAATCATCATGTCTGCTTGATAATATATTCTTTACATAATCTATTGCACGTTCGAGATCAAAATCATTAAAAACTGTTAATGTTGCATTATTTACAGATCTTACTTGCTTTACTACAATACCTTTTTTTAATAACTCAATATTATTTGTACTAATAATTTTTTTTAATTCTCCATGTACTGAAAAATCATAATAAATTCTATCTCCAGATCTTACATTATCTATAAACAAATCATTAATTTTATTAAGTATATTAATATCATTATTTGATACTAAATAATGATTACTAAAGATCTGTTTTTTCTCAATACCATCATATTCTAAAGAAACTATTTTCTTCATATAATGCTTTGTTTACTCATTAATAAATCCATTACATACTTCTTACTCGTTATTCGAGATAATAAATTTTTACATGGATGAGTTGGTTTAGATATATCCATTAATACATCCATCAAACTATCTTTGTGAATGATCTCTTTATCTAAGATATTTGAAAATCTATTTACTTCATCATCTGTAATTTTTGGATTACGGAAATAACTTTTCAATCTTAAACCTAATAATCCTTTAATATCAGATCTAATTATTTTTGATCCATTACTATCAGTACTATAAATACATTCGGTTAATTTATCCAAAACCATCTTTTCATTATTTTTCGGATCAAATATCCATTTCAAAGATGGTATCATATCTAAATTATTATCAATAAATAGCAGAAACAATCTTGTCATAGATTCTCCAACACTACCGACACCGATTCTATGTACGGTTGTCAAATCATTTTTATCTTTTAAATCAAACATTGCTATTCCATGAAAGAACATCGACCATTTTCTATAAGAAGGAGTATCTTTTTTATCTCTAGCTTCATCGGTTTTATAAAGAAAGTTTATACAAGGTTCTGGAATATTATGCTCAGTAGCATAATCTACCCAGCTTTCTATGTTACCGACTACTTGATACGATAACATTCTATCCATACCAGCAGCATCAAAACTTGATACATTATAATTCCCATCTGTCGGATTATTACACAACACAATAGTACAATTAGGAGGTAAACTCCAATTTGCATATTTACCATCCAATATAAGGTTCATACAAGCTTGTTGAATGTGTGGGAGTGATCTTTTATATTCATCTAAAAGCAATATGCTATTATCTGTTTTTGCAAGCTCATTTACCCACTCAGGAGTAGCATAACTTAACTCTGGATTAATAGATACCTGTGTCCATCCATCTGCTAAATATTGTTGAAGTTGTTCAATTTCGACTTTTCTATTATTAAGTACAACTTTTTCTTTTTTACCTTCTGGTGTAGTTTCTATTACTTTAGATTCTTTTTTTATCCTATAAACCTTTCTTGGATACCCGAATAACGATGTTTCATCTGTTATTTGAGCTAATTCTCGCTTAATAAAAGAATATCCTTTTTTTTTAGCATATTCTTCAACAAATTGGGATTTACCAATCCCATGCTCACCAATAAATTCTACCGCTAAATTTCTATTAGAAATTCCTTTTTTCTTATTATAAATATTCGATTTTACAATCGAATCAAGAATTTGAGCTGCTTCATTTATACTATACGCCATATATTGATTTTTTAATTTAATTATTGTTATTTTGTTTTTAAATAATCGATAGGAATTTGACACGATGTAATACCTGCCCAATCTACCAAAGAACCTTTAGATGATACCACTACTAAAATTGGAATATTACTTTTAACACTAGGTGGGGAAACCCAACCATCAGTTAAATAAATATGACCCGAATATTTAGGATTATCATTTGTATAAGAAACGGCAGGAGTAAATTCTGTTCCACCTCTGCCTGATATACCTTTTTGAGTGAGGTATTCATTCATTTGATGAACATCTTTTAACTCCCATACATTATGAATAGTAGTATCTATTTCAGCAACATCTATTTTACAATTAGTGATACGTTTGATATTACATAACTCCGTAAATACTTCCTTAAAATCTTGTTTACTCATAGAACCAGATGTATCAATACTTACAAAAATATATTTATCGGGTTTCATTGCTAATCTATATAAATCTGGGATTATAAGCGTTGGTTTCGATCTTGTTCTACTTATTTGAGTAAAATTTCCAAAAATCGAAACCCAATTTCTAATAAAAGATACATAATCAAATACAGGTTTGGGTGGATTTAATATTTTATCCAATAATTCTCTTAAATAAGCAGGCATATTACCTTGAGATTTATCAAATTCTTCCAAAGCTTGTTTTAAAATAAACTCTTGTTGATTTTTAATAAAATCTTTTACTTCTGGTGTAAGTTCTTTATTTAATCCATCCCAATCCTTATGATCAGATGGATGTTTTGAATCAGTGTTCTTACATAAATCTAATATAAAAGATCCGCTACTTTGATTATTGTTTTCTTTAATCTTAAACAATTTTTGATAAATCCAATCCGATCCTTTATTTATACAATTTGGTATTGAAATATCTGGATCATTATAATCATCAGGTAAAACAGGTCTTATAGGAATTTTCTCAAATTCTTTTTTAAACGTTTCTTCATCAATTATTTTATCAGATAAATCTTGCGTTAATTTTTCTAAAGCAGGTTTGTGAACACTATTAAATATTTGTGTATTTGCTTCTCCTGGAAGTGATTTTTCTCCAAAATCATTTAATAAAACCGAATTTATAAATAAATCAGTTGCTTCATTATGCAAATTATGATCTGGATAATTTTCTCCCATTAATGGATGATTATATATAACATGCATTACTTCATGAACTAGTAGTCCAACTCTTTGTGATTTACTCATGTTGATTTTATCAATCCAAAATTTCCTATTGATAAATAATTTATAGTTTAACCCTATTAAACCAATACCAGCAGTAAAAATCGGTACTTGTGGGCTATAATCCACAAACTCTTTTTGAATAGTTAATAACATATAACCATAAAAACGCATGTTCTTATATCGATCTTCTATTAATAGTAATTCAATAGAATTTGAAACTGATTTATACAGATCTTCATCAGTTATTACTTTACCATTTAAAGTAAGTACATCACTCATATTGCATATTATTTTATTTTCGATTAATTAAATTACAATCTATAAATAAGTTTTGTAATTCTTGCACTTTTCTATCTTGATTTACATAAGCAGCAGGATGAATTGCTGTATATATATTACCCATAAGGATTTCGGATTTTAATGCTTTAGCATCTCCTCCTAGCAATATCCAATTTAAATTAGTTTTTTCTCTACTAATCTTATTAATTAAAATCTTTGTGAATTTTGACCAAACATCTATATGAGAGTTTGGTTGAGATCTAAATACAGTTAATGTTGTATTTAATAATAATACTCTATTGTCGAGCATAAAATCTTTAAATTCTAAAGGATCTATACCTAAACTTGCACTTAATATTCTAAGGGATGGATTTATATATCCATTTTCTGTTACAAAGCTTAATCCACACGCTGACGGAACATTATTATAAACATTATGATAGGGATCTTGTCCTATTAAAACATATTTACATGTTTCGATATTTATTTCTCTAAAACATCTAAAAATATTATTTTTTTCTGGGAAAATCTTTCCTTTATATAATCCATATAATGGTTCTATCTGCTTCATTACAACATCTAACTCCTTCATCACTAAAGGATTATCAATAATAAGTTTACTCCAAGTATTAAACTGGAGATTTATTTCATCAATATTCATACTAATGTTTGTTTATTTTTTTTTAACGATATATCCTATTATAATATAGGATTGGGATGATTTATTATAAATTCTTTATAATTATCAAATTCAAGTTTAATACTATTCAATAGTAAATTAATACCTATTAATTCAGTATCTTTATTATATATATAATTATTAAGATCATAATTATATAACCAAATAGTATAATCATTAAATTTATCTACTGAGTTTAAATTAAATAGAATCTCCCCATAATATGGTTTTATTTGTAAAGAAAGAATATTAAATATAGGTGATACTATACCGAATCCTTTTTTTATATTATAATTAAGTTTTAAAGATTTATAACCTTCTCTTTTAAATATAATAACATTGCACTTTTTGATTTTTGATAAATAATTAATTACATTAACCAGAAGATTGGTATGAATATTTGATGGTAATTCTATTAAAGATAATTTATTTGATTCTTTTGGAATATATAGATTTAAACCAAACATTGGTATAGGTTCTATAGAATAATCATAATACTCTTCACTAGACTCCATCTCTTATAAATTTATCAATTATTAAATCGTTTAAAAGTTTATAATCAAAATGATCTACTACATCCCAAGAATCTTTAATCTTCAGATTATTATTTGATAATGAAATTGGTACATTTATATAATTTAGATGATATAATTCTGTAAATTCAATAGATCGCTTTATACCAGTAGAATCATTATCGAAAAAAATATATATATATTTATATACTGATTTTAAGTAATCAATATCCCAGGGTGTTAGAAATAGATGTTCAGAATGCGGAGCTATAGCATCGTATCCTAATTTATTTAAAACCATACAATCTTTATAAGATTTAGTAATAAAAAGAACATCAGAACCAAATAATCCTATTTTATCATAATTCTGTATATGTTCTATAATATTGTTTGAGAAAAATTTAGGATTTGGTTCAACAGCATAGGGAAAATAACCTTTCCAAATCTTTTTCTGTTTATCAAATACATATATAAATAAAGGATTGCTATCTATAGATTTATACATACGAGTATTATTCCCCCATATTTCTCCAGTATATATATTATAAAAACTAAGATCTGTTTTTATAAATTCTCCTTTTTCCCAATACAAAAGTTGATCTTGTGTAAATTTTTTAGTAATTCTACAACTATAAATTATATTTTCAACTATTCTCTTTTTAATATTTTGTTCTAAAGGAATATCTTTTCCAAGAACTACTGTTAAATATATATATTCTAATGCTTGATAAAAGGATAATGAAAATTTTTTCTGTACAAAATCTATACTATCTTTTAATCTAAAATCATCTCCATAATCAACCCAACACAATTTACCATTATCATATTTAAATTTAAATGAACCAAATTTTTCTTTACGAAATGGTGAATGATAAAATTGATCTTCATTAAATGGTCCAAAAAAATACAAGTAAATTTGAACATCACTTATGTAAGAATTTAATTCTGCTTTAGATGTTGGGATATAATTACCATATTCATTTTCCTGCTCCATTGTTTGATCTCTTTAAAATTACATATCAATTACATTTCTAAATCTATATTAGTAACAAGATATTTATTTATATCATAATGTTTATCTAAAGCTTCAAATATTTGTCTAAAAATTACTTGAAGTTGTATCGAAAATATATCTTTTTGACTACTTAATTCAAGATCTGATGGAAAATTTAAAACGATATTTTTAATTATTCCAAAACAACCATCATCAACAACTCTAGTAACTGTTTTTATTGAATAATCATCTTTTATCAACACAGATTTGCCATTATAAAAACATATAAAAAATTTAGTTGTAGCAAAATGACGTTGTTCAAATGTATATTCTATATCATATATAATTTGATTTTCAATATTATCTTGTAAAAAACGAATATATCTTTTAAGATGAAAATTTTTAAGTTCATATTCTATATATTCTGATTTAATGATTTCACTATTATTCATGATTAAAATTGATAAAAAATATCCCCGTACCTATAATTGATACGGGGATTTCATTCTCAGGAAAATCTATTAAAAAACATTTTACATTTAATCTATATCTAGATCATCATCTTCTTCTACAATATCATCTTCTTCTACAATATCAGATACAGATCCTAATTTTGGTATTGATGCTTGTATTTTCTTTATTTGCTCCATATCCTGTGGAGTATATTTCAGAATACATTCCGAATCATCACTCATTACTTGAAGAAATGGAGGGAATTTTGGAAGTACAGGACGATTATCTTTATCAGCCATAAATTTAACATATAACAATCGATCATCTATTCTTTCATTTAAAAGTAATTGATACTTAGAGCTGAAATCTTTGAAAGATGTAGAGTTCCCCGTTACTTGAGTTAATTCTTCTACTGTAATATCAAATTTTGAAGCAATATGCTTCATCTTTGTATTAAAAGCTCTTTTTTCTTGCTCATAAGTTTCTTCTAACGAAGTTTTATGTCTCCAAGATTTCATTGCTTCTTTGTTTAAAGGCATAACCTGATCAATAAAAGATTGAGTTACCCCACTCGTAAGATCTTTTTGATAATAAAATTTTAATGCTTCATACGCATTCCCACCTTTAGATGTACCACTATAGTACTCTACCTTCTTTAATTTAACCCCAACTGCAATCTTACAAGAATCAAATCCAGTAAACTCTTGATCAGATAAGTTACTAAAATCACCATATTCATTTGACATACAAAATTATTTAAATTGTTATTTATTAATTATTAATTTGTTTAACTTATTATTTTTCTTTGATATAAATATCATCCCAATATGTAGTTACTATTTTAGTATCAGGATTCTTTTCTGATATTAAAAATTCTTCCCCACTCAAATGTTTCGATCTAGTATCAGCAATTTCATTATCAGCTATAAAACTAAGATAATTTTTATTCTTTTCTTTTCTATATAATAATCCTAATGCATCCACATCTGCTGCTAAAATATTCTTTAACTTACCCGTCATATCCAAACTCTCAAAGGTAAGATTCTCACCTTCTTTTATAATATCTTTATCTAATGTATGCGCACTGATTATAAGATATTTACACAATGGTTTTAAAATCTCAATAAGCTTCTTTGATGCTTCACGTATATACACTTGACCTTTACCATAAGGAAGCACTTCTATATTCCAGGTTAAAGGTTGACCTTGATTTTCATCTTTATTATACTCTCGTACTGCCATTGCTCTAATGATAGTATCTAATGCTTTAGTAAAAGTATCTAATACTATAAAATCAAATACAATACCATCTTCTCTAATCTCTTTCACTAATGATGCAAATACTTCATAAGTTTTACATACAACAGCGTTACATTTAAAATATCCAGAACTACCATCCACATCAATAATAAGATGATTCGGTAATTGAGAATACAAAGTTGTCTTACCAATTTTTGGTTTAGAGTAGAAAATTGCTACTCTAGGATTAACAAGATCGGGTTCAGTAACCCCTTTGATCAATTTACCCATTTATTTACTTTTTTGAATTTAAAATTAAAATATCCAACCATTCTGATCCACTATCTGGTACTTTTAATAAAATACAAGCCATTTGTCGTTTAGTAAAATTACTGGCTAGTTTCTCCATATCATATACTTCTTTGGAAATCATACCTACTGATGAAATATTTTCATCTAAATCTTTATCTATAGCTTTAATTTTATCCTTGTTTTCTTGTTTTTTACTTATCTTATCTACTTTCTTATTTATAGTATCTACACTATCTTCTTTATTACTAATATCCTCACCTTCACCGATTACAATATCATTTAAACTTACAGGATATTGTGCATTATTATTTATTTGTCCAAAAGTACTAGATATTCTATGCTTTAACTCTATAGCTGTATTTTTTGATATATATGCAATAGAATAATTTGTAAAATCATATATATAACCATATTTATTATTCATTACACCTTTAGTCCATGTATTAGGAATAAGAACAAACATAGCTGTTGTAACAGCTTTTGATATTTTATCACCCCAAATGTTGATAGTATTATTTCTTAATCTAACACATACTATAAACGGTATATTTATATTTCCATTATTCGGAAGGAATAACTTATGTTTATAATAATAATTAGTTATCAAGCTCTGCGCAATATCAAAAGTAATATTATCGATTTTGGAAATATCTATATTCTCTATATTATCTTGCATATTTAATAATTTAAAATGGTAATTCTTGATATTGATGTCCAATTAAAACAGAGTGTTTTAAGCTATCATCATATAAATCACTATCCTTAAATGAATTTAATAAAATTGATTCTGCTATAGGATATGTAGATTCGTTAAAAAATAAATCTATTACTTTATCAGGAACATCTATTATTATTCGTGGCTCTAAAATATCAGCATATTTACTTATTTTTATACGACTTGTAACTTTTCTATTATTAATAACAACATATTCATCATCAAGCGATAATAATATTAAATACCAGTTTGAATAAATTAATAATGGTTGATCAGCACTAAATCTTTTTTGAATAAATGTAGCTATAAATTTTACTTTCGATGATACTTTACTAATTTTAGCTATTAATTTTTTAGCAATTATATCTATAGTTTCATTTTTTATTTCTTCAACCATATTAGCAAAATCTGGATCTCTTAGATATAATGCTGTACCATATCCTACTATGTCATCTTTATTTACCATAATACGATAATTTACACATTATATTTTTTAAAAAAATTTTCTCTACCTTTAATTGAAAATTCTTCCAAAGAATTTGTTTCCAATCTATCTATTAAAGGATCTAATCCAGGTACACCATCTCTAGCTTTAATTGTATGAATATAAAATAACCTAACTTCACCTTTAGTTTTAGATTCTATTTTAAAAGGTAAATTATTAGGTCCATAACTATCACTTGGTAAATTTAATGCAGAAGGGTTAACAATTGCTAAAACATTATTAGCTACATGATAAAGATATTTAGAACCAAATATATCAGTTTGATTAGGATAATGACCACCCTTATACACCATCCTTTTAGGATCTAACATTGAATTATTAAGCTGAGAAATTAAAAAGAATACTCTATCATAATTTTTCTTCTCAATATTAACTAGTTTACTCAATGCAATTAAAGTATCATTTTCATTATCTCCTTGTCGTCCAGATACAAGCAAAGTATGATCAAAAAAAATATGAACTCTTTCTAAAGGATGTTTTTCACTATATTTTTGAAGTACATTAGCTATTACTGTTACATCAATAGGCACTTCTATTATATCAAATGGTATATTTTTAAATTTATCAAAATTAGATTTATCAACCAAACCATTACTATATAATTGATTAAGAGATAAGTTCAAATCTTTACCTACTAATTTAGCAGCTATTTTTCTCCCAGGAACTTCAAAAGATAAATATAAACATCTTGTATTTTTATTTAATGTAGCAAGATTATATGCTAATTGAATAGCTAATGTGCTCTTACCTACTCCACTCAATCCTGCTAACAGAATAACATCTTCTTTATTAGTACCTTTTAACAAACGATCATTAAGAAATCTAAAACCAGTATCGCATGGGATTATCTCATTATTATATATCTTCTGTTGATACAAATATTCTTCATTAGCTACTGAATTTAAACTTCTTAATTTAGCCATCACTACTATTTAATTGATTAATTTTATCGCTACAAATACGAATTACATCTTTACATCTATCTTCGTCAAACATACCTATATGAGTTTCATTCAAAGGTAGATTTAATTGCAAAGATAACCATAAATAAGATTTATTTCTTCTCGAAAGATCTGATTTTTTTTTATAAATCTGATCTATTAATTTTTCCTTATAAAACCTATCAAAATATGAATGAGCTTTTTTTCTCAAATCTCTAAGGATTCTATTAGCAAGTGTACCCAAAGGTATATTAGTTCCTTTGTGTACACCACAATAAGCATTACAATCTTCACATAAATAAAGCATTCCATAATCTTTACCATAGATTATAGAACTATTTACATACTTTGATTCTTTATTACAATAAGGGCAAATCGGATTAATAATTTTATTATCCATAATTATCCTATAATTTAGCAAAACTATTAGCTCTACTTGTTTCTAATTTTAATAGATAAGAATCTATAATCTCTTGTTTTGATTTTGTTAGTAATAACTCTGGATTAACAAATATAGATGTTGCTCTATCTATAGATATTTCAACTTTATGTTTATTCTTTGATTGTATAGATTGTAATAAACCCCTTTTTATATCCTTATTTTCTCTAATTGATTCTAGAGAACCAACTGGTCCTTTTTTTTGAATAATATTACCAGCTTTTAATTTATTTTCTTTATTTCTATCACTAGTACTCATACATGTTATATTTTTTAATTATTAAAATTATTTTAATCTTCAATGGACGCTAGATCACTATTAGATGTATTCTTTTCACTATATTTATCAATTAATGTTAGAATAGGAATTTTCTCACCACCAACATCTCTTTTATAAAATATATTATCTAAATTGTACAATATATTTTGTTTAGAAGAATATATTAATTCTTCAGAATATAATTTTATAATATTAAAAATAATATCTGGAGTATATTGCGGATAATTAGTTAAAAATCTATTTAATTTAGATTTAATTATATCCTTTGTACCTTTTCTATCAGAGTTTTGAGGATATAAATCTCTTAGTTTAACAATAAAGTCATCATCTATTGGATCAGTATCAATAATATCTTTATATTCTTCAGAAACAGATAAATTATCAAATTTATTAATAATAGATTTGATAGATTTATTTTTAGGAGATCTTCTATAAGTACATATCTTATTTTCTATCAAAATTCCACATAATTGAGGTTCTATCAACCTCGCTAATTGCGCTATTTGCTTGTCGGTCATATGATTTTAATTTTATTTGAATCGAGATTTATAAGAGCTTCTTTTATCCATCCTAATTCAATAGAATTTGTATATGGAATATATACATTAAGTGGATTTTCAGAATCTTTTACCAAACCTCTTGATAATTTTTGAGTAATGTTAGTATTACTACTATTTACTGATAATATAATACAAGTATCTATATTATGGAAATTAAATCCTGTAGCAGCTTTTTCTATCAAAACAATATGATTAATCTTATTTAATTGAAAATCTTCTAAAGATTGCTTATCTGTTTTAGAATTATAATTGTTTTTTGATATCTTATTAGAAACATCTGTATTACTTGCGAATATTAAAATTCTTTTATCAGGATTGTTTACAATAAAATTTTGTGCAAACTTTATCTTTGTATCAAATGAATTAGATGTCTGCATTAAGGAAAAAGATATTTTTTTTTTCTTTTCCCATAATGGTTTTGATAAATCAACTAAAACTCTATTTCTTTGATATAAATTTCTTAAAAGTAATTGATTTTTTTCATCTTCATCTTCATATGCTTTATATGAATTTATTTGCTCTTGAATAGTTTTTCTTTCAGTATTATAAGGAAGTAATTCTGTATTAATATCAGATAATTTATTGATGTAATTATCAACCATACTTTGTTCCGATAGATAAAAAGTTGCGGGTTTATTGGTTACTTTATTATGATATTCAATTTTAATATTCTTTTCTGTAGATAACCCTAAATTATTCACAATTATATTATAATCAGAAATAATATCGTCATCAACAGCTTCAGAAAATGAATATAAAAATATAATATTATCTAACCCAATATCTTTAAGATACTGTTGTTTTTCTAATTTATTTGGATATGTACCAGTTAAACCTATAATTCTACTATTATATCCAAACGATGTAAGATACTCACTAATATGTTGGGTAATAGTATGACACTCATTATATATAATTAAATCATATATACTAATATCTGTTTTAAACAATCTAGTTGATTTATATATAATTTTATCTATATTAGATAATAAATGTTCACATTCCCAATACTTAAATTCAGCATCTAATTGATGATCTTGTTCATCTTTATCATAACACAACCATAAAACTTTTAAATTAGGATTTTTTAAAACTAAATGATTTATGTATGAGATCATTACAGACGTTTTCCCAGATCTTGGGGATTTTAGGATAGTTCCATTAGAATTTGAAATTTTTAAAGCATCAGACGCTTCTTTCGCACTTTCTCGTAAATCAATATCAATATTCATAAACACTTATTAAACTTATTAAAAAAAAGTAGGTGAGATTTGTCTCACCTACTATACACATACATCCATTATCACTAAATCCTCACTTTCAATATTCTATTTTTTGTATTAGCATGAAGGAATATTTCAATTTTATCACATATTCTATCAGATACAGGTTTTCTATTAAAATAATTACCCAATACCATTGCACTTACACCAATTTCCTTAGCTATTTCAGCTAAAGTATTTAACGAATATACAACAGAAGCTTTTGGATTAATGATTTTATTTGCTTCTTTTAAAACAGCTTCTAATTCACTATGTGTTAAATCCGATACCTTTTGTTTCATACCAAGATTTTTCATAGATTTAGCAATCATTTGTTTTTCAATCCTAATCCATCTAGTTGAATCACTTTCTTTTAACTCCTTAGTATTTTTAGGTTTAGCAATAACTTTAGGTTTAACTAAACTTATATCAACATTATCTGGATGCTCAGAACCTAAATCTTTAGATACAATAATTGTTTTACCTATATTTGGTCGATCTACATATTCCGCTGCTACAAGACGAGCAGTAGCATCATCTACATCTACAGGAATATATGGATCATAATTATCATCCAACTCATCAGTAGTATCTTTTTTATCAATTGTATTAACTCCTAATACAATTGCAGCAAGAAAAACAACAATAATAATAATTATTACTCCAATAGATGTAAGACTTTGGTTGTTTAAATTAAATGTTAATAACCCCAGAATAAAATTTAAAATACTCATAATATTGATGTTTTTGATTAAATGAAAAAAAAATGATTAAAATTATTAAATTTAGTATTAAATCTATTATTAAATTATTTCAAAATCTGATTCATCTAAATCAATTATTTTAGAAACAATTTCTTTTGCTTTATTTATATAAAATTCTCTATTGATATCGGAATATCTATGTGTACACATTTTCTTACCAGTTTTACCATAATAAAATGAAACAGAATTGTTTTCTTTCATCGGATAAAACTCAGGGTTTCCTATCTTATTAATGATAGTTATAGGATCATTTGCTTCCAAAGATGTAAACTTCAATCCTTGAACAGAATTTTCATACCAAAGTTTAGTAAGAGTTACACCCTGGTTAGATATATAATATCTAATGACCCTTTGATCTATAATTTTATTTCTAATAATCTTTAACTTCTCATCAAACTCTTGTTTGTTGAATACAAATTTATACCTACCTGTAAGTTCAGTATTATTAGATAATGGATCATAATCATTAGGATCAGTTTCTATATGTTCCATAAAAGTAAATGATGATGTCAACTCACCCATTTCATCTACAATATCATCTAATGAAACAGATTCTCCATCAACCATTTCGTTAATGAATAGATCAAAAGTACTTCCACCTTTTGCAGCAATACAAAAATCAAATATATTATTACTACAATATATTGTTTCTTCTATAGAAATTCCATTGATAAAATATTGATATAATGCTTCTGCAATAATTTTCATAGATGTATCTTTATGATATTCACTATGTGAAACTATTGTTTCGTATCTTGTAAAACATCCTTTTTCTTTAACCTTCCCCTTTTTAGTTTTTAACAGATAATTATTAACATCAAGAGCATAAAAAGTATCAACATCTTCGTACTCTAATGGAATATTTATTTGTTTAGCAAAATCGAATAATACATTCGATATCTCATCTAATTTTTCTTTTTTACAGCGAATCATAAAACCATCAGTATTCTGATATAATACTTCCACTCCGTTAAGGAAACATAATTCAGTCATCTTTGTAATCAAAAGAATACCATTGATACATACAGCTAATTGCGCTTTTTGATCTAATAATGGTCCATAATCAGAACCAAGTAAACCAAATGTTAAATTCATAATGATTTTGATGGCATAATTTAATTCGTAATGAGTATCTTTTTTAAAAATATTATTTCGTTCATTGAACCAAGTTTCAATTAATTGTTTTCCCAACAATCCTTCGATTAAATGTTTAGATTCAAAACCAAATACATAAATTAAATGCGGATAGTAGCTACCACTTTTTGTTAATCTCCTATTACTAGGAGTATCGGATCATATCTTAATTTTATACCATATATAACCATATATACTTGGTTTATAACCATTACATACAGAATATATATTTTGCCATTTATAAGTTGGGTTGTTTTTAATAACATCATCAACAGAACTATATTCTTTAATAAAATTATTATTTTTATCAAATTGATGTATTTTATATTTATGTTTGAGAATAGAAATTTTTTTACTCATCAATTTCTTTTTATCTGGATTATTTCTCCAAAAATCGGATGTAATTTTAGAATGAATCCGTACTCGATTTGGATTATTTATATAAGATTGTTTCTGACCAATAGACATTTTAACTTTTACTTGATCTAACATTTTACATTTTCCATTATAATCACTTCTTAGATTATAAATAATTTCATCATCATATTTATCCATCCATTCTTTTTCTTTATTCTGCAATAAAGTTTTATCAAAAACATCAGGTAAATCTTCTAATATGATATATTTAAAATTATTTTCTTTGAAAAGAATCCAATCTTGTAATAATAATCTATTGCAATCTTTACTATTTTTTCTTAAATTACAAACATGAGTAATTATTCGTTTGTATAAATTTGTTGTAACACCTATATACATTCGATTATTTTGAAGATTTGTGATAGCATAAACTGCTATACGTCCCAAATCTCTTTTTCTATTAACTTCCATAAAATAAAATTTAGTCCCGTAAATGTACAAGTTATTACCCATACCAACTAACAAATTATAAAATTTTGGACGCTTTTTCATTATAGTTTATGAATTATGCTATAATTACTTCCTGTTATTAAGATGTATCGCTACATCCCAGGTGATCTCTGAACCGTCTTACTCTGTAAGCTTGGCTGCTGATTGTCCTTAGCATTACCCATTAGGAGTTCCAGCAATTCATCCAATTTTTCAGCTTATATTTTAAATATAAGTTTCGGACTCCAGTTGCTAAAGTCAAAATCTCTAATTACATATTCGTCATCTGATTTATATATTCCAGATGGTACAATTCCATGAACCCCACCAACACCTATAGTAGTAGTTAACCCATTATCATAAGTAATGGTTTTAGAAATAGCACCATCAAATTTAATAAGATTACCTTGTTTTTTAGGATCTATTTCTAGTTTGGTATTTAAGTAAAAACTATATAAATCTTTGTTTATATCTAGTTCAAAATCAAAGATATTACCATACTTTTCTGGAAACTTCTTAGGAATTAATACATCAGCTATAGATATTTCTTTATAATAAGTTCTTAATTTACTAAATTCATAAGGTGTAAGATTCATTTTTTTACCTAATACCTTTCCTAAAACTGCTTTAGCAAATTGCACTTCGGTAGTATTAACCAAAGTTAATCCAAAACCAAAAGTTTTACCAAATTCTTGACGATATTTGATCAAAGGTTTAGTAATATTAAAATGTTTAAATGTTTTTTTACAGTCATTTTTACAATACTCAATGATTTTATCTATATTAGGACGAGTATTTACTTTACTATCATGTTTTAATGGTAAATCTTCTACATCACTTTCTCTAAAATTAAATCCTAACATTTTTAAGCTAGTAGTTTTAGCTGATCCTATACCATAATTATTAATTTTCATAGTATCTATACCCAATCTTATATATTTAGGGTATATTTCATTATCTTTAAATAAATTCCATTTAGATTTAATAATCTGATTTGCTATATTTTTATAATCAATTACAGATGCTTTCGGATGTTTAATAATATAATATAATAATTGATCATCGAACGAATAACTATTATACCCTATTAATACTAGTTTTCCAGAATTTGAAGTAATAAACTCTAATAATTCTTTTCTCTGATCTATACCTTTATTATCTTTTAATTCAGAATACTCAAATACGAGATATTCATCATCAACAATCGAATAAAATACTATAATCAAAAGATTATTAAATATTTCGATATCGTATATATATAATTTCATATTTATAACGAATTATGCATTAAAAATTTTATTAAAAGTTCTCTACCAATATTGAAAGTACTTAAATTTCCAAGATATTGTACAATAGGAGATGAATTTTTTAAAAGAATAACTCTTTCTATATTAATATTTTGATATTTTTTTGGTAAAATTTTATAAGAAAAATGAGTTATCGTTGCTATATAACTTACATGTTTTGTTCCATTATAATAAGCAATATGGTTTATTATATATGCTAGCTCAACACCATCACCTAATAATTTAATACTTAATTTATGCACTCTATCAAAAGAATCATGCTCAATCTTACCTTTATTTTTTAATTTACTCATCATATAATAATCTGGTTTAAAAAAAAGAGAGAGTGGTTTCCCACTCCCTATAAAAAACTGAACTGAACATCTCTTTCAGTTCTACTACACAAAATCTACCACACTATTAATTTTCAATATGGTCTTCGTTTAAAACAAGATCTCCTTCTAATACATCATCCGAAATATCATCTGTAACATTATTCTGATCTACATCTTCTACTGAATCTGACAATACTATCTCCGATGATAATTTTTGATTTTTAAAACTTATCGAAGATATATATCTTTTATACACTTGATCTAATAGATTAAATTGTTCTATGGAAAACTGTTCTTCTAATGGCCATATTGATATTCCATCTTCTCCAGTTGCAATTTTTAACCCAAATGTACTTAATAATTTTTGAATTATTAAGAATCTTTCATTATCAGTTAATTTAACCAAACTATTAAACGATAATGCAGTAAGTCCTGTATTAGAATTTACAAATCTTTTAATATCAAAAGGATAAACGGGAACTTGAATGTTTAAATCAAATAGAAAACTATTAATTCTCTGCCAATCTTCTTTACTAGCAGTAATTATTCTTTTTTCTACTACTTTTTCTGTTTGCGGTGTCATAATAAAATTATTTTAGTGATTATGGATTACTATTTAATTAAAAGTATAATTATAATTACATCATTCGAGATAATAAATAAAATATGATAATTATATCTTTATATCTTTATTTATTATTTGTGATTTAGATTTTTCATCACATTAACGAACCAACTTCATCTCTTTAATTAATTTATATTAACTTAGAGATGAAGTATTTAAAAACAAACTATTGGTTTTGGTTATTAGTCAAATTATTATTTGCTGTGTTTATTGCAGCAGTACCCAATAATTCTGCTTTGAAGGAGTTTCTAATTCCTTCTATTGTAGTAGAACTATAAAATTTTTGATGATCCTTTATAAGGATATATAATTTACTATCTTTAATATATTTTATCTCCCACATAATCTTAATAGATTTTATATGGGTTTCCCATCTCAAATCTTGCTTGGGTTTTATAAAACTGCTGGATGCTTTTACTGCTTTTTCTTCATCGTTTAATTCTACAGTATATTTACCATCAGAATTAACTGTGATTGATTGTGTATAAGCAGGAACGCTTATACTTATAAAAAATGCTAGTAATACTAGAGAAAAAAATGATTTAAAAGAAAAATGACGTTTCATGTTTTTTGATTTTTGATTTTTGATTTTTAATTAATATAGAGAAAAAGAAAAAAAAAGAGGAAATTATTTATTAGATATAGATATACCATAAGTATATCCTAACCAATAAAATATAAAGAATAATATAATAATACAAATTAGGATAAAAGGAATCCATTGTTTTTTTAATTCCACATTGGTATCTGGAACTTTTCTTCTAATAAGAGTCATAAAATTGTTTAATAATGATTAAATAAAAAAAAAAAGAAAACTATTGTGTTTGTTTACAAGTTCTTCGCTTATACATTTCTGTAACAATTTCTTGCGTAAACCTTTTAACCTAGTAATTTTGGAATTATGTTCTAAATCAGCTAATTTAATAGCTTTAGCAATCGGGTTACTAGCTAATAATCTTATGTAATCCATATAACTCATGCTAGGTTTATGATCTAATAAATCAAGTATATATCGTATTTCTGAATTAAAACCTGCTTTTTCCAAATATACCATGTGATATCCGATTTCTGATTTATCTTCTACTAAGTCGTGTAGTATAGCGCAAATCATAGCTGTTTCACCAAGATGTTTAACTTTATACATAACATAAAGTAAATGCATGATGTAAGGTGTACCACCTTTATCTAAATCATCTTTAAATGCTGTAGCAGCTATTTGAATTGCTTTTCCTAATGTACTCATAAAATGTAATATTAATAGTATTAATAAGTAAAAAAAAAAGGATAGAAACTTTAATACTATAAAGTATTTGTTTCTATCCATTCTAAAACAGTAAAACAGTAAAATATATATATAAGAATAGAAAAGTAATTTAATTATGATATCTTAGAAACTGTCTAGTATCATCACCTAACCTTCTTGTTTCTATTATTGCAAAAACCATTATACCACCTTGAGTATAATCTTTTACTTTGATTTGTTCTCTTTTAACTACAACAGCTATTCCTGCTTGTTCTTGAGATTGTGTTTTTTGATAAGAATGTGCTCTTTCTACTTTTGACATTGGATGTTATATTTAATAAGTTAATAAATTAATAAGTTTATTCTTTATCGACAGGTTTATCACGCAAACGATATTTCCAAATATTATTGATAGAATCTTGAATTTCTTCAATCATACATTTTGATGAACCAATAAGTTTTCTATTATCAGAAAATCCTTTTACTGACCCTAAAGATCTTATATAATGAGTGGATAAAGTATATATATTTTCTTGAAATTCATTCAACGCTTCTTCAGAAGAAATATTATGGTTTAAATATATACTTCATAACGATTTGATTTTAATTAATAATGTTAATAAAATAGTATTGTGGAGATGCGAGATCTCCACAATACAGAAACACAATAAAAATATAACAATGGCAAATTTTTAATCAGTATTATATGATTCCAACCAATTAAGCTTAGTTTTAGGATCATATACTCTTTCCACAGTATTAAATGTAGCTATTAGATAGCTAGTATCTCTACCAGCATCTATGGTCCAATTAGGACCATCATACAACATTTCACTATATTTTTCATCTTCGTTATATACTGTATTCACAGAAATATAACCGTTTTCGATAAGGTAATTTATATCATTTTGATAACCAAGAACAGTACTATTATAAGCACTAGATTTTTCTATAAAATCATAAATTTCTTGTTTATTATCATACTTATATATTACAGTATCTACTTCAAACGAAATTTGAAGTTTATCAAGATCAATATGTGCAATATCATTACATAGATATTGATCAAATTGATTTTTACCAGATAATAATTGTGATACACCTATAGGTTTAAATATAGTAGTATTTACTCCTGTACCTAAACCAAATAGATAAATTGTTAAAAATAATAAAAACTGTTTCATTTTAGTTTGTTTTTAATGATGGATAAATAATTGATAATTAATATTTAAGATTATTTAAAGTTATATGTCTTTTTGAATTACTTCTTCATTATACATATAACCAAAACTGTATTCGGGAAAGTTATAATTCCTTATATTTTTATATGAATCTATTACTATGTACGGTTTTTCTAATACACAAGTATATCCTATTTTTCCAGAATATAATTCTTCTATTCGCTTGATAATTCCTTTCCCATCTGGAGTTATTACTCTATCGTTAATAGAATAATTAGATTTCTTTTCAGACATAAGTTTTATTTTAAATAATTAATCAGGAAATATTATTTGAGAGATATCTACATACTCTTCCATATACGCATGTACAATCCAATGTTGACGATTAAACAAATAATCACCATCATGTAATCCTTGTAAAGCACATAAAAAATCTTTATCAAATTTTTTCATCCACTCAGGTAACATATTAAATATATGATCATTACCTACACTAGACATTGTTAGAAGATCAAGTTTTTTAGATAGATCTTTTGGTAAATATCTACCAATCGCACAACCTTCAGATAGTGGATTTGACGATGAATATGCACAACTTATCGAATCTGGTTTACGACTAGTAGTACTCTTTCTTTCTGGTTTTCCCCAGAAATACTGAATAGTATCATTTAACATCTCAATTCGAGTACTAAATTCTTTTACTTCTATCATTATTTTTATATTTATTCGTTAAATTTATCCGTCACATAACAGTGTATAAGACATACTGCGCTAATCGCCTTGCATCGCTTATACTTTTACGTTATCAGTAATGCTAAACCCACTTATTACCACAATCCATACATTTATACGGTTGCCCCGTAATCATTGTATGGTCTGTTGATTTACATTTTGGGCAACGAGTTATGTCATGTTCCGATGAAGCACTACTGCTAACATCAAATAAACGCAAAAGCAAGTTAGTTGCTACCTTTGGCGTTAAGTGGTTATGATATAACTTTTCTGCTATGTCTAATATTTCTGATTTCATTTTGCTTCTGCGTTTATTTGCAACCATTATCAGATATCACTAAGAAGCCAGTTGTCATAAATTTCACCAATCGTTTTAACAGTTTTGCCATCATATATTGACAAATATTTAGCACCTTTCTCTGTATCATCATGCCATTCCCAATTAACCACAAACCACATTGCAAACTTAGTAGCTAAATCTTTTGGCTTAAATAACTTTTCTTTTTGTCTTAAATTCATTACAATCTTTTTTTAATTATTCTTTTATAAATTACTTCCTGATCTGGATTTTCATACTCAAACTTAAATTTTTCATTATAAGCATTAACCAAATCTTCAATACTTAAAAACTCCCTATCATCATTTTTAATAAAATAGAAAGACTTTTGATTTGCAACACCATAACCACATACGGTTTTATTTGTAATTGTTTCTTTTGATAATTTTAAATCTTTATCTTCAAAAACAGAATGCCATTTTGTTGCAAAATTTCTATGGCAAATCATTGTAAAATTTATATCATTTTGATTAATCATAAACTTAAATTTTATCCGTTGAATATGACATCTGATAACAGTGTACATAACGACAGCTTCCTTATCAGTCAGCCATCGCATGTACTTGACGTTATGCTCAATAGCCGCCTGATTTCTTCTTTTCATTTTGATACATCACTTCTTTTTTAGCTTCTACTTTCTTCAAGCATTTTGCAAGGAAGGCGGCTACTAAGCATAACAAGGGGTATAAGAAATTATTTTTTTTCGTTAGTGCTTCGTAATGCCCATGCTCTTGTGCTTCGTAGTATTCTTTCTCCTGTTGCTTATAATATTTCTGCTCTTGGCTGTTCTGCTGTTTGTTCATGTTTCGGTTATTATCTTCTGCATAGCAAAGTGAGCAGGGGTAGTCTTCTCCAACTTGCGGATGAACTTCACAATGCCCACGCTTTAGATTGTTGCCATATATGTCGTAACTCATTCTAATTTAGTTTAGTGATTAAAAAAATAACTTCTCATACCCCCGATACGTTATCAGATATTAGTTATCTTAATTTGTTTTGTATATTTTCTTATGTCCAAGAAAGTATTAAACAAAGATATTATAAGATTTTTACCCCCTGATTGAATAATATCATGTCTTGGAGTTAACTGATTACCTACCTTAGTTACTATTTCAACTTTTGTTGAATATCCGTATTGAGTTTTTTGAAATATAAAAATTTTGTATCATTTTTAATTTATTTAATTAGTGAATAAACATCTGATAACAGTGTACATAATGACATGCACCTTTCAGGATGCACGATCGTATGTACTTTGACGTTAGCAGTAACCTTAAAGACACCGCTCATAATGAAACAGCATTTTAGAGATATGTTCTAACTCAAATTCTTTTTCTTGTTTTATTTTGGCAATCCTTTCAATTTCTGACTTAATAAAACTTTTAGTGTGAAAACTACCTGCACTTCTAAATGTGTGGTCTTTTCTATGAATTAGATTTAATTTATTAGCAACTATTAATGCTTGTTGTTTTGATATTTTTGTTTTGCAAAGCATTGTGTTTTTACGCTTTCCATTAACAACAAAGGTATATTGCTCCTCATTATCATTTATCCAAGTGTAAATTGAAAACCTATCGTTCCAATCTTTGCAAACTAAATCAACATTAATAGTCGATATTCCTGTTTGCTGAAAATCTGTTATGTATTTACTCATTTTTTTTTGGTTTGTACGACTGACCAAAAAGGCTACTGCTAACATCGGTTTTGCAATAGTTGGGCAGACGTGGTTAATTGAACTTTTTTACTACTATTTAGCTTTGTGCAAGGGTTGAACATTCGTATTCCAAATTCCCAACCATCGCAAAGCCGCCAACGTTATCATCAATAGGGCTTACTACCTTCGATCAATGATTTTTTTATAGATATTAATGCATTTTTTACACATAAATTCATCTTCCACAATTTCACCATTCAATACAATAACTTTGTCATCATTAAGATTAATTGGTAACGTACCAACATTTGGAAAGGCAAATTTCTTTGAACATAATGTATCACATTTTCTTTTTTGAGAATGTAAGTGTACCTTATTTGTAATTTTGATTGTCGTTGCTGACTGTACAATAAAAAAATCTTCGCTCATTTCAATGCCTTTATAAATTCAATTACTTCATCTATACTAACTTCTTTAAATCCTTCGTACAAATCTGATGAAAAAGAATATTTATAGCCATTGATATGCTCTTCTTCGTCTTCATCAGCAATCTCTTTATCAACTACAATACAATGACCTTTACTGTGATAAATTACATACTTTCTATACGTGAACAAATTTAATATATGGGAATCATATACATCGCTCATTAATATGTGGATATTATCTGTAAGTTTTTCGCCTACAATTTCTAATAAATCAAAAAGTTGTTTTGCTTTTAACATGATTATTTGTTTTAAAATTACAATAAACTCCCTACTGTCTATAACAGTGTACATAACGACATGCTCCTTTTAGGATGCACATCGCATGTACTTTGACGTTATAATCAATTTTAAGGAGAACTAGCCATTTTCTGCAAACTCTCGAATAGTTAAAGCTTCTATTTTTTCTAAAGGAGATTTTGCACTACCTAAAATTTCTTCAAATAAATCTTTTGCTTCTGGTTTAATAGTTCTATATCCTCTTGACCATTCTTCGTGATTGAAGGGATATGAATTACTAATGTTTGTTCCTGCTTTTGCTGCTTCTATTCCAGCTTGAAATGATCTTGACTTTTCCATTATTTTAATTTATTTTAATTGTTAATTTTAATATGATAAACTGATTATAACAGTCAGTTTTAAGAAATGCTTATTGAAGTGCTTTTATTGATATTTACTTTCGGCAGGCGCACTTCTTAAAGCTGCCGAAGAGTTAGCAGTAATACTACATTCCATCTCCGAATGAAGTTAATACGTTAAAATCTTTTTCTTTTCTTTTTTCTTCCACCCTTTTTAAAGAAATATTAAAATAATCCATATTATTCTCAATTCCGATAAAATTTCTATTGGTATTTATACAAGCAATTCCAGTTGTGCAACTATATTGTGGGTTATATGTTGGTAGTTTTTTGTAAAACACCGCTATATTTTCGTGAACCCTTAAAGGCATTCGATTAGCATTAGTATGATTAATTTCATTTTTACCAGGATAATATGAACACAACCCTATATCATTAAAAGATTTTCTTTCAGGTTTACCCCAATAGTATTGTATTGTATCATTCAATAGTTCGATTTGAGTATTAAACTCCTTTAATTCTTTATTCGTTTTCATTGCACTTACTATTTAATATTTAATATTTACTATTTACTATTTACTATTAATAAAAGAGTAGTATAATATCTTTATACTATACTACTCTAACTATTTGAACTTTTACAGACTAAACACTTATATTTATTCTTCTTTTTTTATTTATTGATAATTATTTATAAAATTATCTTCTCTTACCTTATTATTAACTAATATTAGTAGATAATAAGGATTTTATACAGTCGGATCTTTATTTTTACCCATAAATAATATCGTTATATAACTAAACTTATATTTATTGCTAAACATTAGTATATACCCGATAATATATTTAATTAAAGGTAATTTAATAAAGACATCTATTAGATTATTAGTATATGTAGAAGCAAGACTATAATCATCATCATCATAATATGGATAATCTGTACCACAACAATAACAAGTAATAATTGATGTATTCATTATTATCTAGAATGCGTGATTGATACTAAAGATTTATATCCTAAAATATCATCTTCAGAACCTACAACAGGATCATTACCAGATAGAAAATCTGTTCTTTCAGGAAACATGCGAGCAATGATAGGATCTACTACAAAAAATATCCCAAATGTTTGTTTAGGTAATAGATTTATCAATTTATTTCTACATTCATGAACTGGTATATCATCAATAGTAACTGTTATAAAATTAGTAACATAATCTACTTTATAACCAAGAATACTGAAACCATTTTCCAATTGATAGGTATAAGTATCAATTACAGTTAATATACTCTCATCTTTATTAAAGATAGTAATTGGTTCTCCTGTTAAAGAGAATACATGATTAGGAGTTTGTGATCCTTTTAATTCTAATTCAGTATTCATTATAATATATTTTATTATATTTAATTAATTAAAAATAGTAAAAAGGGTTGAGCATTAAACAGCTCAACCCAATTTCCAATCCCAATTATGTAAGGACAATCGCAAGAAAGTTCAAGCATGTTGAGACAATCATCTGTATTTTATTATGATTTATAAAACTTATATAAACCATTACCTAATTCAGCACAAGATGAATAATGCTGGTTAATCATCCATTTAAGTCTGAGTTTCCAATCTTCGGATAACTCATCGAGTTTAGTTAATAGATCTACCAAATAGATCTTTTTAAGTTTAAGTTTATTATTGGTGGACATAATAAATATATTTATATTAAATTAATAAATTAGTGTAAATAAGTATCTCTATCCTTATCTAATGATAAAAAAAAAGGTAACACACTATTTCTAGCATGTTACCAATTTCTTTAGAGCAAAAAATTCTAGGATGAGAGATTAGATTGTATCATCATCATCTTGTAAAACTGGTTCTGTTGTTACCACAGGAGCACTAGAACCACTTAAAGCTTTGGAAACCAATCTTTTAGCTGCTCCGAGAGTAGCTTCAGATGTTACCAAATCTATTATAGAGCATGGAGCAATTATCTCCACGTTCCACGCTGGAGTTTTAACCCCAGTTGTTTGATTGGTGGTGAGAATCCTAGTACCATTCTCATCCAACGCTGGAGTATTTTTACAAAGATATAATGGTCCTACTTTGTAACCTTGTTTTTTGAATACAGTTCCGTTGATGATACTAGTGTGATATTCTCCACAACAAACATTCCCAATCAAGGGAAGATTACCATTCTTGTCTGTGGTGAATTGTTCTGGGTTAGCTGGTGTTGTGAATGATGCAATGAACATAATAATAAAATTTAAAAGTTATAGTACATTATCCCTGATGTACCGTGATAATTGGATTCTAAACACTAACGGGGGGATTAACCGATAGCAAAAATGTACCTGGGGGGTTGGGATTAACAGGTACGAAAACTAATTCATACAATAATTTTTCAAAAAATAATATAGTAGTACGGGGATATCAATGAATTATTAAAATTGAATTATTGAAAATCACTTTTCCCAAAAAAAAATTAGGGTATATCACCTTTATGTTATTTTTTTTATTTAATTTTGTATTACCGTTTACAAGTAACGCTTTTCAGCAAGTATTCTTGGGATTGAATAAAACGGTAAAAGTGTTCAGTTAGATTCCTACACCCTAAGTTTGAAAATCGAAAGATCTGGTTAATAAGGATTTTGTAGGATGCGCTGTTTGAAAGTTGGTTATATGGGTGATTACCGCCGTGTTAAAGATAGTTTTTAACTTAGAAGTCAATACAATACTTAGAAGTTAATGTAAATCTCGGTAGGGTTCTAGAGTAATCATTCGGAATAAAAAGTATATACACCTGTGGATGGTCCAAAAGTAATATCTATGGTGTACGCTTACAACACTTCCCTAAGTACCAACTAACGCTTTATAAGGTTAACTCGCTGTTATCAAACAAGGAAAAATTCCTGAGTTATAACCTTTTTTTATTCAATGTAATTGATATGTTACATATAGTAAACATTTGTAATAACGATGCTGGGGATGCTCCCTTTAAATAAAATAAAGAGTAAATTTTAAAATCTGATGCGTATGAAGTGATTTAATCGTTTTAAGTTTTGGTTTTAATTTTAGTTAATTTGCGTAGAGTTCTGGGGTTAAAGATATCCCAGAACTCTTTTTGTTTTATAGCTTAGTTTTAGGTTTCATAGCTTTATAAAGTCTTTTAAATTCTTCATCAATTGCTTCTCCATATATACCATGTAGGTTTACATTAACGTTGGATTTTGGAATATCAACCCATTTACCTTTTAATGCTTCTGCAAGCATAGCAAAACTGGCTACTGGATCACTACTAGCTTTTGGATTATTAACTATAGGTGAATCCCAATATTTACCAATCATATCTTTCATAATATCCATGCTAAAACCAGAATTAGGATGTGTAGGTGGATCTATAGTAAATTTATTATCTATATTACTTATATTATCACTATATAATTTATATTGAGAAGCTATAGCTTTAAGTTTCTTAACTTCTACTAATGCTTTAGTATGTACCCTACTAAAATTATGATACATGTCTGTTACTAGTTTATTATAATCATTATCCTCTATCATATTCTCTATATTAATAATAGATGTTAATCCTATTAAACATGTATCTTTATTAAATAGATATTGTACTAAAATATCTATTTGATCTAAATCAATATTAGCATACTTGTGTATTAAATCTCTAATAACTAAATCATATTTAGTAGCTATACTATTTACTAATTTACAACTCGTATTAAAATAGCACGCTCTGAGGTTCTTTTTTAACTCTATGTTGGGAATCCCCGAATTGATATTTGTATAATCTGTTTCCAGAAACTCAAATAATCCTGGACCTACATCTGCTAATTTATAATTCTTTAAATATGATAATAGTTCTAATATTGATGACCCTGTTCCACTAGTTATTATTGAATCTGGGGTATATTTAAGACCATTATCAGGAATATGCTCATCATTAACTAAGGAACTAAATAACTTCTTATTATAATTTCTATATCTTATATATCCTTCTAAAGGTAGTATTGTTTTAAAATATGGTGGTACGAACGTGGGAGTTTCTGGTGGTCCACCAACATTAGCGGAAATAGCATTTGGATAAGTATTAAGTGTTCTTTCATCTCTTAATTTAGCACTATATTTAAATACACCATATTGACCTTTAACTCTAATAACAGATAGATATGGTTTGTATTCACTATTGTTTTTATTTAACTTACTCATATAAGTATTGTTTTTGATTCGTAATTAATACTTATTTGTATTTTATAATGATTTAGTTTGTTACAAAACTCAACAGTATCATCTACTAATTCTCTATAATGATTTGGATGAATTTTCATTTCTAATTGTCTAATTAACTCATATCCTATTTTACTAGTAGTGCTTTGTTGTAAATAATTTAGCATTATATTTATATTATCGATAGAATCTCCAGTAAAGAATACTATCTTATGAATTAGATACTCTCTAAAAGCAAGTATATCAGCTTGTATATAAGTATAGTATTCATGTATTTGAGCATTAATTCCACGATTTATAGTGTCATCTAATCTTACATCTGTTTTATATTTAGGAGTATCTGGTTTATATTCTATATTATATATACTTATTACTTTTCTATCAAATAATACACTATCTAATTTTTGTATATATTCATTACTCATTTTATTTATCTGATTCCGAGTTGGTAAACAAAACAATAATTGTTGAAAAACTAATAATGGTATTATAGGAATATCATATTCCCAACTTAAATATTTTAATGTTTCAAATTGTTGATTATATGATATTTTAACACTATAATGTGCAGATGAATAAGTATAAGTATATAAATTGGTTAAAATGCTATTATTATTTTTAAAACAAAATGTATCAGGTGTGCTATTTGATTGTTTTTCTAATTCTAAAAATTTTATAAATATATTTGCAATAATTGTTTTTGATTCTGATTTCATAAATTTATTTTTTTGTCATTGTAAATCCAGCAATATAATGAATTTGATTTATAGTTGTTTTAACTAATTGAGAATATAACTCTGGTTCAACTATTTTTTCTATATTTAATAATAATGTTCTCCCTAAAGCTCTTGTATCTAGATTATTATAATACTTTAATATATTATCTATTCCATCTGAATCATATTTATCTTTAATATTATCTTTTATTTTATCTATAGTTGTATTATGTAATAATATCATAGCATGTATCGTAGATTCAACCAAAGTATCAAGGTTATATATCATATATCTATCTGATACAATACTAGGTGTTATATTATTCTTTATTACATCTAATCTATCACCTCTTGGAGTATTATGCAGTATATACTCTTTTAAATTACTAATATCGACACTACTTAATATATCAATTATTTTCTTTTGAACTACTATTAAAGATTCGATATCTGTCTCATAACCATCTTTTATATCTATAAAATTTGATGTTAGAGTAAATTTTAATATACCATTGTTTAAATTAGGAGGAGCTATATTATTATATGGTAAAAAATAAGTTATAAGATGTACATTAGTTAAATCTTTATAAGTTGGCATAAGAATATCATATGATTTGATGTTAAACTTAAATATCTGAAAGACTACATCATCTCTAAAATCTTTAATTATACGTTTATCTTTTGTAACTTTAATATCTTCATTATCATCTTTATCAATTAGTTTGGATTTTGGATTATAAAATATCCTTAATAATTTTGAGAGTGTTCCCATTTTTTTTTATATTAATGTTTATTAAATTAAATATTAATAGTTATATCCATAACTATCTCATTCATTTCATGCCTAATGTAATCAAAATCATAATTTTCTATTTCCCAGCTATCTGTAACCTCATCATACATTGAGTGCATTAATCTATTACCCATACAAGTATATCCATATTCCTCTAGAATATAGGAATATACTCCCAATTGTATTCTATAATGGTTGTAGTTACATTGTTTGGTTAATACATTATTAAATACACATGTACCGTTTTCTTTTTCAGTTAAACAGTAACTATCTTGTTTTTCGGTTAATTTAGTTATTGATTTAATAAATTGCCACTTATGTTTTTTTAAACTTTCTTTGATTGATGTGCATTTAACTCTTTGACAATATAAATCTGATGTTTTAGATATATGTAAATAATACAAATCATTCTTTCTGATACTTAAATTAGTTCTTGTACCAGATTTTTGAACCAATTTAATACTTGATTTTATACCACATTTTGTTAATAGCAATTGAGCATCTCTTAATTTATCTTCTAATCCATATAATCTTATACTCTTATGTTGATTTGCACCATCAGCATCTATCCAGCCTGATAAAAATTTTAATATTGATTCTCTATCCCAAGAGAATATAATATCTGGTAAACCTTTATCGTATTTCAAAGATTTAGTAAAATCTACATTTAATTTAAAAGTAGCATACCAAGTATAACCTGTAGTAATTCTAGGTTTAGAATAAAATTTAATTTTTTTATCTTCATTATATAAACCTGCTCTTATATATTTAGAATCCACAGTACCATCACCCAAAATAAAACCATAATCATACGCATTATCTTCTTTGAAACCATCGAAATATTTAATATTAGAGTTGGGTACTCTGGGCAACCATTTAGTAGTATTTAATTTATTAATGATATCTAAAGTAGATTGTTCTTCAAATTCTCTATCTAATCTATATTTTATTAAGAATTTATGATTATCTGTAACATCTAAATAACTCCCATCATCAAACATTACTCTATATATTTCAGTATTTTTTTTAGTGGGAAAAGGTGTAACTAAACTCCAAGCATTTCCATTCCATATTTCTATACTTCTATTTACACTATCTTTAATTCGGATAACTCCAGTTTTCGTTATTAATTTTGTATCACCCGATACACAGTCATCAAAATGATTAATTGGATATTTCATTTTCTGAAAAGGATTATTCATATTCATTTTTTCATTTGTTTTATGATCTCCTATCCAGAATACTATATTACCATTAAATTCTTCAACCCATAGTTGATCTATTTGTCCTAATAACATACCAGAATATACAATTAATTCTGTGTAAAATCCTGGTTTTAAATCTTTTAAATCTACAACTAATCTTTTTAAATCTTGATTTATAAATTCATTACATTGTATAACAGGAAGTTTATTTCCCGTAAAAGGATTGATCATAAAATCTTCTTGTAATGCATTAAATTCTTCGTTTGAATGATATTTTCCACCTTTGATTAATGAATTTTTATTTTTCTCATCCCAACTCTTTAATATATAAGATTGAATCTTCTTTACTTCATTCTCATCAGCATACATTCGTAGATGTTTAAATAATCGATAGTCTGTTCCTATATATCCTTTCTTATATGGTTTAAAATAATCCTTTGGTTCTTTTGGTTTATTTAATAAATAATCATCTATATGCAAAGTAGGATCTACATCAGTTTTATATAACAAAAACTCATATGCTTTATATAAACTCCAAAATACATCGTCAAATTCTTGCGAATATCGTTTCGCAACAGAACTTGCTGAGATGTATTTGAAATTTTCATCTGGAAAATTTTTATAATATTTGTGGATTGATTCGATAAAATACATTACTTTTGAGTTTTATTCTGCAAATTTACGGAAATTTATCTAAAAAAATAAATAAGATATGTTTAAATGCAAAAATTTTGAAGAATTTTTATCTATTCAGATCGAATTGTTATTTTTGTTAAAAATTAAAAATAAAAAACTTCAATTAAAATCTAAACCAAAGAAATTTTATATTCATTGTATATACCTTCATGCTCAAAATATTGATATTTCATCAATTGATGCAGCAGAAATGCTTCGTGATTATATGGGATGGATGACTTCTGATAATGTATATTCTTATAGAACTAATCTTAAAAAAACAGGTTGGTTTGTAGATGATCCATCAGCAAAAGGTGGATATAATATATTACCGATATTTAGATATACTCAACTACCTACATCAAAAGAATATAAATTTGAATTAACTTATGATATATAAGGATAAATTTGAAAAAGAGGTGGTTCAGAATACAGCATTAAAAAGTAATTTATCAGAAGAACATGTATATATAATATATAAGATTACCTTTGTGACGTTATATAGATTGATGGTTAATCCATTTACCGAAAGAATTTGTTTACCAGTAATGGGTAAATTTTGTCTTAATATGGCAAGATGTAGGAGAATGGAAGATAAAATATATCATGATATTAATCAGAAATCTAAAGTTGCTGATAGAGTTTTAAGAGCTAACTTTAATTTATTAGCTAATGTTAAATTTTTTATAAATAAATATGGTAAGCGATAATCAACAAATAGATATTCAATTAGATAATGAACAATATGTAAAGTATTTAATTAATTATCTTGATATTTTACAAAAAGGAAGGGTAAAACCTAATTCATCAAAAGAAGCACAAGTACCTGTTATCTATGATTCGATTGATAATTTACCCGACATAAAGGGTGTAAAAAATAGATTAAACTTTATTTTTTCAGTAGCACCAGTTAACAACTAAGTATTATTAACATTATTAAATATTATAAACATTATTATTATGGAATTTGAAGTTAAAATGAAAGCAGAGTTTTTAGCTTGGAAACGAGATAGATCATTTATTGATTTATTTAAAGAATCGAATCAAACCATTATAGCTGGAGGAAAACCTAGAGTATTGGTAGAAGCATTTTTATATATTCCTCCAAAAACTGATACAGATATTCTTACAACAGATACAGAACCGCAAATTTTGGCATTTAGCGATTTGAATTTATCCCAACAAAGAGGTTTAAGATCTTTACCGTTTGTAAAAGTAATACACTCAATAGGTAGTAGTTTTGAACCAGGTCAAATTTTTGGTGTAAAAGATCAACTTGCTAAGGTTGAATATAATGAAAGATATAAAGAATGGAACTCGCAGCGAGCAATGCAACCTTCAATGGAAGGAAAAGTACCTATGCCTCCAATGTACTTTATGGGATGGGATGCTTGGGATGCATTTAAATACAAGATTAATAAATTTACAGATGTAGTAACTTGTAAAGATCAAATGGTATTTTTGATACCAGAAGATTTTTTAATTACTAATTGTAATTATGGAGATGATAATCCTATTTTAGCTAATAAAGCTACAGAACAAGTTGCAAATAGTACATCTGTAGAACAATTAGCTCTTAAATTAGAATATAAGGAGAACTAATGGTTATATTAATAACTCTAATATTATTTTATTTAGTAGTTATTATATCTATAATAACTCACACAGATCCTTGGGATTATTTTGATTATAAACGCTGGAGAAGTGTTAGTATTTGGTTAGCAAAATTATATTTGAAATCACAAGGAGAAACCACCACTTATCTCGATAGAACACAAATATTTAATTATGGATATAGATTTAGTAAATGTTATCCTTGTGTTATAGCAGGTAAATGTATTAAATGTAATTGTAATATAGAAGGTAGATTTAATAATTTTACTGATACTTGTAGCGATGATAAATTCGGAGAAGCTCTTAGTGAAGAAGAAATTGATGAATATTTTTTTAATCCAAATAATGAATTTGAAATAACAGTTAAAGAATCATGATAGAAGTTTTTTTTAATAAAGGAGGAGTTGCTAATAATAAGAAAAGTTTATCCTTTCAAAATGAATCGATAGTATTAGACACTCCTATAAATGCTGGAGATACGAACGTACCGCTTGTTTGGAAATATACAGGTAGTCCGCTAGATATTGTATATGTTAGACCTCATTGTGGATGTACTGCTGGAGTATCGTTTGTAGGTAATACAATTATTGCTTATTATAATGATACATCAGTAGCTAATACTACAACACAACATATTAAAAAACAATTATCAGTATATTTAGATGATGGTAAAGAGTTAAAGATTAAACAAGGTTTAAATAGTGTTTTTAATGATAATAAAGCAAAGATTATTATAGAATTTACTGTTAAAATAAATCCATTACCAAAACCTCCTTATAATAAAAAGGATTATTAATATGATTGAAGTAAATCTTAATAAAAAATTTGATGATTGTTTTCCAATTATAGCTAGATCACATGCTATACAAGAGATATATACAAGATATCCAAAAATAGCAGATAAGATATTATGGAGTATATTTTTATTACATTATCCAAATCCAGATTTAAATCCTAAAATAAATATTCCTTATAATGAGAGATTGGTTGATATTAGAACTTCTTATTATGATTTAGATATAGCATCTGAATTAGTAAAAGATGCAATCAAATCATTTATATCACATATCGAACCAATAGAGTTAAAGTTATATACTATTCAACGTAAGAAGTTAGAAGAACTTACAGAACACTTTGGAGAATTGGATATGAAAGTGGAAAAGGATAAAGATGAATATTTAGCGATAAGTAAGATACTTCCGTCAATTTGGTCAAATTTTGATAAAGTTAAAAAGGATTATTTAGCAAATATATCTAAAGAAGCTTCTACTGAAATAGAAGGTAAAGGAAATCTTTCTAAAGCAGAAGAAAGAAGATTAAGAGGATAAATAAGTATTATTAGTATTATATATATAAGAGTGATTAAATGAGTGATGTAAAAGTTTATAATATAAACGGTCATAACATTGTAAGTTTAGCACCTTATATATATAATGCTAAGAATTTTTTATTTAGAGATCATCCTAAATATCATCCTGATAGTAGTAATTACTTACCATATTGGGATAATGAAGCAAAAAAAGCTATCGAAGGATTTTGGGGATTGGATCAAAAAGGAAAAACTAATGATGATCAATTTGATCCTTCATTACCAGGGGGATGGAGGTTTATAACACCTCAACATTACTGGCATATTAATTATTGTTTTCTACAACACTTACCAGATCCAAAATCTCCACCAATAACCCAATTAGCAGATTTTAGAGATATAGATACCTATTGGTTTTATTTATATCTTATAGCATGTGGATTTTCAGGATTTTATGGAGATGAAAATAGAAATTGTCATTACTTATTAAAAAGGTATGAAGATTGTTTAACTTCCAAAAATAAACATTTTACTCTTACTCCGAAAGAAAAAGATTTATGGGATTCTATACAAGATACTATCAAAAAACCAGATGGTTCTTATAAAAAATATATATCTCCTCTTTATTATCTTAAAAGTACATTTTCTAAACCAATGGGTTCTATTATATATGAGAATCCAATGTACAATATGGCAGATCTAGAAGCTAGGGGATCTGGAAAAACCTATAGACTAATAGCTGTTGCATCTCAAGCATTTAATTTCTTTGGTGCTAGAACATTCGATCAATATTTAAAAGTAAAAAAAGGTCCTACTATTTGTGTAGGTTCTGCATTATCATCCAAATCAGGTGGATTACTTAAGAAATTTGAGTTTAGTCAGAATATGTTGGTTGATAATTTTGGTGAATGGGATGACGGTGTTACGTTTATACCAGGTTATTTTCATAAAGAAACATCTGGGGTAATATCATCTGGTAATGAAAAGAACCCATACCGTCATGAATTTAAAGCTAAAAAAGGTAAAACTTGGAAAAAAGCAGGTACATTTACATCTATTGTACATCAGTCTTATGAAAACAATCCAGAAGCATTTGTAGGAAATAGATCTATCTTAATGATAGAGGATGAGTTTGGATTAAATGAAAATGCTGAGAAATGTGCTCATGCTGACAATACTGTAATGAAAATGTCAGGTGTTAAGATGGGTATTGCAGTTAAATCTGGTACGGGTGGAAACATATTAAAAGTAAAAGGAGCTAAAGCTATCTTTTATAATCCAGATGATTTTGGATATTTAAAACTAGAAGATCATTGGGAACATAGTTCTCGTGGTATATCAGTATTTATACCATCATATTATGTCGATAGTTCGTTTAGAGATGAGAACGGTAATCAAAATATAATTCGTGCATATCAACAAGAGATGCATAATAGAGCAAAACTCATTAATGGTGCTAGCTTAACTATGCTTGATGGTTATATAATTGACCACCCAATAGTTCCATCTGAAATGTTTTTAGCACCAGAAACAAATATATTTCCTGTAGTATTGCTTAGAGAACATAAAGCAAGATTAGAAGCTAAAAATGTATTTGAAAAAATTACTAGTTTTGGACATTTAGAATATACTGATAAAACAGAAAAACAAGTAAAGTGGGTTGTTAATACAGATAGATATAGACAACCTATTAAATCTTATGATTTAAAATCTCATGATGGAAATTTAGGAGGTTGTATTAGTGTATTTCAGCATCCTGTAGATGGTATTCCAGATCCAACATATAATTCATCTTTGTATAAAATAGCAGTTGACCCTGTTCGAGATGATAATGGAGGTATATCTTTGTATGCAATTTCAGTATATAAAGGATATACTTTAGCTGGATGGAATGATGATTTTCAAAATACAATTGTAGCCGAATATTATGGTAGGTTAGATGATGTTGATGAAATGCATGAAATAGCTATTAAATTATGTTTATATTATAATTGTAAAAATCTTCCAGAAACAAATATTCCAGATATTATTAGATACTTTAAAAGGAAGAAAAAATTACATTTATTTCAAGCAAAACCTTGGGATAGTATATCTCACGCTATTGCATCACCTAGTGCTAAATATGATATAGGTGTAGATATGAGTTCTCCTAAATTAAAAATACAGGGTGAGCAGTTAATAAATAAATGGTTGAACGAAAAAAGAGGAGTAGATGAAAGTGGAAAAAATATATTAACTTTGCATTCTATAAACTCTTTGAGATTAATAGATGAGTTATTAGTATATGATCGTAGTAAAAATACAGATGGTGTAATAACATTGATGCTTATAATGTTTTGGATACATCAGGAAGAATTAGTTCCTGTTCAGAAAAAAGATAAAGCATCTCATAAATCAAAGGTTGATGAGTTTTTTGAAAATAATCAAAAACTTAAAGGATTAAATAATATTATGCATAATGAATATATATCATAATAAAATAGATAAATAATGAGTATATTAAATCAAGAAGATTTATTACCTTTTTATAGAAAAAATTCTTATGAGGAGAAATTTGCAGATAATGCAAAATGGATCGAACTCTGTGTAGATTCTATAGATAAAAATATGGGATATTCCGATATAGCTTATCATACTAAGCTTGATGTAAACTATAGTATTATTAAAAATAAAAGTGGATCTGCTGTTTATCAGGATTTAATAAAATCAAGACAAATTATAGATCCTAGTATTACAAATAAAAAACAACATCGAAAAAATTATGATATACTTTCTCCCATATATAAATCGATGGTTGGTGAACAACAAAAGAGAGAGTTATTTGCTATTTGTAAAGATATATCTGGATATAATCAATCATTGTATAAAAAGAAAAAGTTAGATTTATATACGGGATATGTTAAATCTAATATACATGCTCCATTACAACAACAAGCTACACAAGAGATTCTTTTAAAACATCAAATTCAAGATCCCAAACAACTAAAACCAGAAGAACAAGATCAGATATCTTTTGAGATAGAAGAATTAATGAAATTCAAAACTCCAAAAGATATTGATAAATTTATGACTGATGATTATAAATCTCCTACTGAAACCCAACTTCAAGAGATTTTAAACTGGGTTATATCCGAATTTAATATCAAATTTATTACAGATGAAGCATTTAAACATTTTATTCCATCTGGTAGATCAATTTGTTATACTAATATAGAAAATTTTAAACCTGTTGTAAAGATTATAAACCCTCGTGGTTTTAGATATGTAGCAAAAGATAATAGTTACTTTATATCTGAAGGTGAACAATGGATGAATGAAGAATTTATTACTTATGGAGAATTATTATCATCTATTCCTCATGATTCTAATATAGAAAAAGTTTTACAAGATAGTTTTTCATCTTTTGCGTATGGAGATAGAGGAGATCATCGAAGATATATAACTGGAGAGATGCCATCTAATATTCTTACAGGAATAGCAGATTATGATTCTCAGCATGATAACTATATTACTAGAAGTTTACCAAATAATTTAGCAACTAATGATGGTCAAGGTTATTTATCATATTTATATTCTAAATTTGGTAATACATCATTATTTAATAATAAAATAAGAAAAGTAAATATTTGTTATACTGCATATTCAAAAGGATATCATGTACAGAGATATAATAAATCTTCTGATACAATGCAGTATTATTGGGTAGGAGAAAATTATGAAACAAACAAAGAGTTAGATGTTAATGTTACTGAATATTGGTTTCCAGAATATTATCAAGCAGATAAGATAGGATATGATAGTTCTTTGATATATAATAAAAAAAGAGTTGAGTTTCAAAATAGATCAGTTAATAATCCTTGGGATATTACTCCACCTTACGATGGAATAGAATATGCAAGATTATTTAATAATACATCGCTAGTTGCTCCGTTAGATTATGGTAAAGCTTATCAAGAAGAATTTAATGATGTTAAAGAAAAGATTGAAGAATTAGATAAAACTAATATTGGTAGAATTTTTGCTTTACCAGAATCTTTTATTCCTACAGACTGGAGTTTGGAAAAATTTGTAGCATTTATTAAAGAACATAAAATCGCTGTTATTAATGAGAATAATAGTAGTATAAACCCAGCAATTGCATCTCAAATCTTAAAATCAATTGATGCAACAAACAATAATGATATTATTGGATATATTAATCGTTTATCATCTATACGATCAGAAGCGGAAATAGCAATGAGTTATAGTCCTAGTAGTTTAGGACAAGCTCCTGCTTCTATAACAGCTACAACAAATCAACAAAATGTAATACAATCATCTTATAAAACAGAAGATATATTCTCATTACACAGCATGTTTATTAATAGATTACTAACTAATGCTGTGTTAATGGTGCGAAATGCATTAACTAAAAATGATGAATTAAAACAAGCATTACTTAGTATTCCTAGTTTAGCAGCATTAGATATAGATACAAATCTTTTGATCGATTCTGTTCCTTTTATAGATATAATAAATAGAACAAATGAGGTTAAAGCGGTAAATGATGTTAAAGATCTATTACAACCAATGATTCAAAATCAGATTATCACTAAGATATCTGATGTAATGAAACTTCAATTTAAAAATAATCCTGCTGAAATGCTAAATGTAGCAGAAAATGCAGAAAGACAAATTGAACAACAAAGACAAGAAACGATAAAACTAGAACAAGAAAATCTTGAAAAAGATAGAAGATCTCGTGAAATGATGGATGATAAACGATTGGAATTTGAAAAATATAAATTCGATAGAGAACAAGAAACTAAACGATATATATCCGATAATGATGCTGCTAAATTTGAACGTCAAATGGATGCAGATAATAACGATGTTCCTGATTCTGTACAAGTTGCGTTGATTAATAGAGATAAAGAATTAGAAAAAGAAAGAATACGATCGGGAGAAGTTGTTAATAAAGCAGCTAATGATGTAAAAATAGCTAATATTAATGCGGAGCGAAAAAATACATCATAATTAAAACACAAATCTAAAAAAAAAAATAACCATATATTATTATTATTATTAACCATTTAAATTTGCAACATGATTTCAGATAATCAATCAAATTATTTAGATATAGATGAGTCTATATTTACCGATGTAGTTCCAAGGGATCTATCAGATAGTGATTTTATTAAACCAAGTGATAATATCATTCCTGATTCTAATGTTACTCCTGGTATAACACCTATTGAATCTAAACCAGAAACACCTATACCAGCAGATAATAAACCTGCTCAGGATACTAGTAAACCAGTTGATCCTGCTAATCCCGAACCAAAAGATAAAGATCAGAACAAACCTGATGATTCATCGAATGATGATTTTTCAGATTATTCTCAACCAGCATTATTTGCCCAACTTTTAGCTGAGAATAATTTAAACTTTTTTGGTGATGAAATACCAAAAGATTTAGATCCTATAGGTTTTGTAGAAAAGTTTTCTGAAGCATCTAATGCTTTTATATCAAATGTAATTAATAATAAATTACAGGAGATGGGTACAATAGCAGATTATATTCAATTTAGATTAAATGGAGGATCTAACGAAGCAATAGATCCTATTTTGGAGATAGAGAGAGTTGCTAGTTTTAATATAGATGATCCAAATGTTACAGATGATGATCTTATAAGAGTAGTTTCATCCATGTATGAGAATCAAAATATACCAAAACACTTAATACCCAATTTGATCAAAGTTGATAAAGAAAACGGTGTTTTGGATGTAAGAGCTAAAGAATCCATTGATTTTCATAAAAAGTATAAGGATGATTTATTTACAAAAGCAAAAGATGATTATGATGCTAGTATTCGTGCAGAACAATATCAGAAAAAACTTGAAGCAAATGCTTTTGCAAATAAATTAAAAGAAACAGAGAAGATTGGTACTATTGTGCTTACTGATGTTGATAGAGCAGAAATATTCGATTTTCATCATAAACGTGATCAGTTAGTTAAGTACAAAGATGATGCTGGGAATATTGTATCTGATTATGTTACTAAGTATGAGTTGGATATGTATCAAGCAGTAAATGATCCAGAAAAATTAATCAAGCTTACTTATTTTTTAAAACATGGATTTGATCTATCGTCGGATTCAAAAATAGTAAGCAATTTAAAAAAAGATGCTAATGCTTCGTTGCTTAGAGCAATTGAAGGAAATAGATCTAGAGTTGATAACACAAGTACATTAAAGAATAATGCTAATGCTTCTAGAGAGGAGTTTATAGCAGATATTGATATTAGATAATAGACATTAATTAATTAAAAAAATTTATATGAGTATTAATTTGGTAGAACCTAGTGGATGGAAAATATCCAAAATTGCTGCAAACGATTTTGTATATGCGAATTTTACAGACGAAAATGTATTATTCAAACATAATCCATCTTACACTCCTTGGGTTGATCTAACTAGAGGTAAAGCTCTAGAAACAATTGCGAGTATATCCAAGAACATATACGGAAAATCATCTAGTATGTTGGATATGTTTAAAACTAATGGTACAACTATGTATTCTGATTCAGAATATATTAGGTGGTCATTAAAAGGTACTAACAACACTAAAGTGTATGCTTTAGAGAATTTACAACGTGATAATCCTACTCCATGTATCGGATTTTCTCCAATTGTTATGAAATTCTCACATGGCTTGTGGGTTAGTTCGGATGTAATATATCCAGAAAATAATCCTAGTATTGAGTTTATGATTAATGAGGTTGTGAGTGATGGTACTGCTTATAATTATACTCTACAACTTAAAACGAGAAGTGAATATGATTATGTTGAGCAAGATGTATTAGAACCTAATATCGTTTGGTGTAAGCGTGGTGCAAATCATTCAGAAGCATCTGGAGAATATGGTAGTTCTCAAATCAAAGGTGGACCAAGTATTATTACTTTCCAAACTCAATTAGGATCTTATTCTAAATCACATGAGATTACTGATAAAGCAGCTCATAACATCTTACGCATGAGAGCCAAAGATGCTCAGAATAATTTGATTCCTAATTTCCCTGATCAGTTTGTACATTTTGATGAAGCAGAGTTCCATCTCGAAGTAAAACATGAAAGAGCAGCTTCGTTATTCTGGGGTAGAGATGCAGGATATAATCTCATTGATCCTACAACAGGATTCCATAGAAGAACATCTCCAGGTGCATTAGAATTTTATGAAGATGGTAATCTTTTAGAGTACGATGAAACGAATTTTACTGTAGATTTTCTTAGAGAACAATTTAAGAGTTTCTTCTATGGTAGAGTATCACCAGAAAATGCGAGAATTAAAGTTAAAGCTGGTATTGAATTGTTATCTTTAGTTAATAAAGCATTAAGCAAAGAATATGCAATGAAACCTACACAAAAACCTTATGCTGATTTTGTTAAAGATGGTAAATCGTTCCCTGGATCTAATCAACCTGGAAAACATTTAACAGATCCTCAATTTATGGGATTTGATTTGTTCCCTTACGGTACTATTGAATTTGAACACTTCCCTATTCTTGATGATGTAGAAATGAATGGTGGTATGGTACATCCACAAACTGGTCGTCCACTTACATCATATTGGGGATTTATTGATGATATAGGAATAGGTGTAGGTAACAATCTAAAGCATTATATACTTAAAGGATCAGAATATTTTAACTATATTTGTGGTACTTACTCTCCTGCTGGTGCAATTGATGTAAACAACTCTAAAGGTTTTGTTTGTACGCACGGTAAGAGAAGTTACAAAATGGTATATTCAGTTATTGAAGGGGTAATGATGACAGATACAAAAAGATCGTTGTTCTTACACCCATCTGTAAACTAAAAAAAGTAGATTATATGAGATGATGTAGTTATAATAGATATCTACATCATCTCTTTTTTATTATTATTATTATTAAAAAATAAATATTTATTATGAATCTTGAATTTAGACCAGGTTTAACAACCTGTAAAACAGAAATCTTTAATAGTTCAACTATTATTAAACCAGCACCAAATTCATCTAAATTTTTTAGAATAGATAAAGGTAGTAAAATTGGTGATGCTGTTGTTAACCAGTATGGTATTGATCAATTTGGTCAAGAAGTACTTTTAAACTCTGAACCTTATAAACAAGAGCGATTTGGAGATACTATACAATCTCACGGATTAGAATTTAATTACTCAAAGAATAAGTGGTTGATTATAGATCCAACAGATCCTATGAAAAAAAGAGTATTAGAATCCAATAGTGATATTATAAATGAATTAGTTGAAAAGTGTCGTCTTATCAACCAAAGAATAGATCATCCTGATAGAGGTAAGTACATCACATCTGCTAATATATTTGATAGATATGATCCTTTTTTTACACACACAGAAGCAAGAATAAGTTTGAATGGTGGTAACGCATTTCTTAAAACAACTAATTCCGATTATCTAAATGTCGTAGTACTTTTGGGTTTATTAGCTCGAAAGAAATTTCAATTAGGTACTAATACAAAAACTGGTTTAAGTGGTACACAAGTAAAATATATTGTTATAGATACTCAGCTTGAAAGAAAAGAAAAGAGTGATAAAAGACGAAGGGATGAGCGAGTTAGAGAAACTTTTAGTGCTCTTGATAATGAAAGAAAATTAAAAATATTGATTGCACTAGGTATAACAACTATTAATATTGATAATCCAGATTATGATTTAATAGATAATTTGTTATATGATTTCAGTAAAGATTTTGAAACTAAGTATCAAAATACTTTAATGACAAGAGGAGAAGCTTATTTAGCAATGGTAGAAAGTCCACCAGATACAATAGAAGCACATTATGCTTTTTATTATGGTAAAAAGACAAATGTAATTACTATTCTAAATAAATCATATAATGCTTTTGGTCAAAGATTGGGTGTAACTGTAAAAGAGTGTATTCAATTATTACTATCTCCAAGTAATAATTTACTACAAGATATTTTAGCAGCAGCAGAATCTTATCAAAAAGATTTACTTGCCAATAGAGTTAAACCAGTATCTAATAGTAATAATAATACTGATACTATTACTCCTATTGTAAATAAAGCATCAAAAGTAACTAAACAATCTAAAGCAATTAGTGATACTACTGTTACAGAAGATGAATCTGATGATCAATCTAGTAACATAAGTGATCCTAATTCATTAGATGATATGACAATAACACCAGATAATTCATTATTAGATTAATATTAATAAATCATGGTATCAGTACACACATTACATTATAATTTTGAGAGAGTATGTCATAGATTACATACAAGTATCGAAAAAGATGTATCTGCTGTAGATATCGATTCTTATTTAAATAAAGCTAAAAATATTTTATTAAACAGATATGATCAGTTTATCCAAATAAATAGAGAGTTTTCTAAAATTTTAAAAGATATAGAAGTTCATGATAAAGAATTGAAATTATTTAAATCAAATTCAGAATACTCTCTTTATAAATTACCTGATAATTATTATAACTATCTGCGAGTTAATTTAGATGTTTTTACTGATAAATGTACTGATAGACAAGCTATTAGAACAACAACTTATGTTACTCAAGATACTCTAAACGAAACTCTAAAAGATTCTTTTAGAAATCCATCTTGGTACTTTAGAAGATGTTTATATACCTTTGTTGACGATAAGATAAAGATCTATCATAATTCTAAATATAAGATTGATAATGTTAAACTTTCTTATATAAGATGGATACCTGATGTAGCTGCTGCAAGTTTATCAATAAAAGGTAAATATCTTTTATCTGATCAAAAAACAGTCATAACAGAAGATATAGATTTAGATGTTTCTGAAAGAAGTATTTTTTGGGATAGAATGGTTGATATAGCAGCATATTTGTTTAAAAAAGATGTAGATGATAATTATAAAGTTGATTTAGAATCATATCTTTTTAATCAAAATTTAGGTGTTAATTAATTTGATTTTTTAATTTTTAAATAATTATATATGCCGAGCGATCGCAAAATAAGGGAGAATATACTTGTACCTACGGGTACGGTTGTTGCACCAAATAAATATCTATACTCTTTAGATGGAGAATTAGCATCTCTCAATGATTCTATTGGTTTGGGTGATATTGTATTCTATGATCCTAGAAATAATATGACAGTTGGACCAGGAGTAACACCAACCCAAGTACCTAAATTAGGTATAGCAGTAGCTTTGGATAAAGAGGGAAAAGGATATCCTACAGTACTTAGAAAAGTATTCGGTGATTCGTTGAACTCTTTTGCTAGAGATACAATGAAACTTACAACCGAATCTACTTCTTTTGGTTGTAATCACATCATGGATTTTTATACAACTTGTACTTTTAAAGGTGAAAGTTATAGTATAGAAATTCATACCAGAGGAGCATCACAACTTACAGATAATAACTGGAATGATTGGAGAAAAGAAACTTTTACTGTAAATCTAAAAGATTATGCTTGTGAAAGTTGTGAATTTGGTATAGATTGTAAAGCTGTAATGTGTGCATTAGCTCATAAAATTAATTCACATTTTACTAAACGTAATGTAAATAGGAGTGGTAAATTGCTCAAACGTATGTCAGCTAAAAATGCTGAATCTAGAGAATGGACAGCATATGCATTATTCGAGAATGATTGTATTTATACAATTACAAATGCTTCTCCAAATACTTGTACTGATTGTACGCATATCACAGGAATTAACGGTATAACAATAGGTGCTAATCCACCTGTTATCTTTAATACAGCGAGTTTGATAGGCGGTGTTTCTCTAACATCTAAAGAGAAAAAAGAAAGAGTTCTTGCTTTGATTAATAAAGCATTTAGGGATGCTAAAGTTGAAGGTTCAGCAGTATTGGATGAACAATTAGTTGGTTCAGGTGCTCCTTGTGCAGATTTCAAAATAAGAGTAAACTCATGTGTTACATTTGATCTTTTAGATGCGAATAATGCACCATTACCAAAAGTTTGTTCTAATCCATTCCAAACTATAACAACCGATCCAGAATGTGTGGGATGTACTCCAGGATCTTCTTGGACACCAACATGTGGTTTAAGAGTAGTAGCACATCCAACTGAGATTATATGTGATTGTAATGAATTTGATAGAACATATTGGTTTCACAGAGAGATTAGAATAGCTGTTCCAGATAGTATGAATAATTGGTCTAAGTTTGTAACCAAAACAATTCAGAAACCTTTAGCACCTAAAGGATTAGGTATTCAATGGCAAAAACGTATCATTGATATGTCAAATGGTGGACCAGGATATGCTTACGATAATTTTGTAAACGATGTGGTTGGGTTGTATGGTGCGCAAAGAAAGAATACCGCTCTAAAAGCATCTACACAAGGTTTGGAATGTAGAGGAGAGTATTGTTCAATCAATATAGAACATGGTCTTAGATTTACTGAAACTGGTGTATCAGATCCATTATCAGAATCTAAAGGTAGATCGATAATTTTGGTTAATAACAAACATACAGCTTTATATGCTGCTATTAAAGCAGTATTAGATCCTTGGTTGGGAGCATTAGGTTACAAACCTATTAATTGCGGAGCTGATGTTGATCAAATTGAACCAATTGATTATGAAACTGAAGTAGTTACCACAGATCCTAGTTATGATCCTAGTGCTGATGAAGGAGAATCTGGATTAGGTACTATTGGATAAATAATTTAAAAAAAGATAGCTCTTAAATAAAGATAAGAGCTATCTTTTATACCTTTTAAACTTAATTTGTTATGAGTAAACCAACCAATAAAGGGGAAGTATTTGTTCCAGGAGCATTTAAAATAGATAGAAAAGGAAATCCTGTCAATGTTCCTTCGATAATTGCGCAAGAACCAACTGATTGTTGTGGTATTGATTGTTGTAAAAAGGTTATAAAATTTATAGATGATACTAATGTTCCAAGAGAGATATCTCTACAAGCTATCTATAATTTATTAAATCCTTAATTTTAATAATTAATAAGTAATAAGTAATGAGTAATTGTCTTTGTATAATCGATAATGAATTTAATTTCACTATATCATATAGAGACAATTACTTTATTTTTACTGATTATAGTAGCTGGGGAGAAATAAAAGATGTAAATGATAAGGTGTCAGTTACTATCAAACAAAACGAAATATCTAAAGAAATATTTATCTATCCAAATCAAGCTAATATTGTTAAATATGATAATTTAATTCCTGGTGAATGTGGATATGATGGGATATATCAATTTATTATAAAAACATGTAGTGATACACAAATATTATGTGTTAACTATTATATTCTTAAAAATATCGAGTGTGCTTATAGAACACTTGTTTTGAAAGAAGATTGGGATAATGCTAAAATCTTACAACAATATATAGAGCTTATAAAAGCTAATGCATATTTTAAAGATTTTGATAAAGCAAAGGAGTTTTACTCAATAGCAGTAAAATTTATAAAAAAATTAAATTGTAATTGTTAAGTATGATTAGTAATCCAAATAGATGTGGGTGTATTAGTACTGAGGTAATATCTCCTTGTGATCATCCGAATGATGAATGTTGTTTAACAGTTTGTAATATATTAGCTGATAAAGAAACATATCCGTGTGGAGATAGTAGAGTATTGGATATAACTAAATTTATCAAAATACCATCATGTTGCGATAATTCTTCAGTACAAATAACCATAAAGGAATCATCTAATAACTTAAAAGATGTAGTTGCATCTTATAATTATACGGCAAAATTATTTTCAGTATCATACACATCAAATTATGATGATGGTAAAGATTATAAATCTGCTAAAATTGTATATCAAGTTAAATGTGGATTATTACGTTTAAATGCAACAATAATCATACCATTTAAACAACATAATGAGAATCCAGATTGTCCTAGCGAACATTATAACCCTTGTACTGGTGATTGTATAGAAATACAAAACGAAGTATCCATTGGATCAAAAGGAAATGAAATAACCATATCATAAAATAAAAATAGATAATGATACAACCTAATAGTATAAGTATTATAAATTCAATAGTTGTTTGGTCTGGTAAAGTTACAAACGGTAATACTCAAAATAATGGAGTAAATATACATTTTGATATACCGAATGATTTTGAATTAGTTTATCAACCTACTTTAACAAAAGGAGTATATAATAATATAACATCTACTGTTATAGTAGATATGTCTCCTAATGAAGTTATTGATTTTAATTTTGTTTTAAAACTAGCCAATACAACCCAAGGGTTTAATTATAATTATCACTTTATCGCTAGTGTTACTGGTTTAGATACAACATCTACAAATAATATTTTAGATGATATAGTTAATTATAATACAGCAGCTTGTGGTCCATTAGGAGGAGGAGTGGAAGATTTTTTTGGTTGTTTATGTATAGACGTATCACTTAACGATACTCCTTGCACAGAAGGTACATCTCAATGGGTATTAAATGCATTAAGTGTTGTAAATTCTAATTCATATAGATGGGATGCAAATACTGGTAAAGGTAGTTTTACACCAATTGATCCGTCAAAACCTGTAACTGGTACTTATAAACTTAATTGTATAAATGGATTATCTGTTGTAGAAGTAAGTTGTGATGTTCCTTTTACAATTTATCCACAATTAGAAAGCAAAAAAATATTTGATCATAAAGTTGGTTATAAGTGTGGTGTTGATTTAACAGAAGCAGAAATTATCGTACTTCAATCACAAACACAATATGCATTATTAGATAGTAATGAAATTAGATCTTATTGTTGGGATACAATATTAAACAATGACGGAGAAATTGTCGGTGGATTTGCATTAACTTGTAATGAAAAACAAAACACTAGAACTTTTTTTGAATGTAGTATAGAAGAATGTGTTGTTATAGATCCACCATGTCCAGATTGTAGTGGAAATCCACAAGGAGATTTACCATCTGATGTATATACAGTAATAAGTGCTTATGAAGATTATTCTCCAGAAATAGGAGATATAGTATATGTATCACATCCTTTACATAACGCTGTTTATAAATGGAATGGGAGTCAATGGAAAATATGGGATTGTGGATGTGTAAGTTATGAAAGTGCTAATCCATATCCTACAGCAGTAGGAGTTACAGGAACAACAACTAAGACTGTTACAATAACAATGTCTGATGGTAATAACCTAACGACTACTTTTACAGACTTAGATGCGGATACAGATACTATATATATTCTAGATGGTGACACTACACCAGGAACAATATATCTTAGAGATGCAGCTACAAATGCTATAGTAAGTACAGTAGTATTGCCAGTGGGCGGACAAACTTATTTACAAGTAAGTGATACATGTTCATTAAACCTTGAAATAGTAGGTGATGGCAGTATGGCAAATCCTTATATAATAAGTGGTGAAGTGCTTACAGGAAATCCAGTGCCATTGTATGTGTCAGGAACAGTAGCACCAGGAAGTTCCCATACAGTGCCTGATGTAGGTGTTTTGTTTACAGAAGCTTGTGGAGCAGGTTGTACAGCAACATATACAGTAATAGGGTATCCAGATGCTGTATTTGAAAATGTAGTATTAACAGGGATAACTTTAACATACGACATTAAATCGGATGCGCCAGGCGGTGGAACTCATTATATAGATATTAAAAAAGAATGTATATAATGAATAGTATATCTAAAGTAGGAGTAACTATACAAGATGAACCATCTTCATCAGTATTACCTATAGCTACGTCGGGGGGATCTAAAGTAGAATGGGATGGAACACAGTGGTATGCAGGCAGCGCAGGAATGGTAATAACAGCAACACCAACAGCTAATTACATTACAAATCCAGGATCTTTAGCGGAAGTAATAGTTAGCGCTTCAATACCACTAAATATAAACTATAAGACAGTTATAAAAGTAACAGGGCAATTAGTAAGTGGTACAGTAGAACCTGCAACATTAAAAATACAAAGTAGCGCTGTAACAGAAGAATTTAAGGTAGAATTTAGTGGTACAATACCACGTACATATCAGTTTGAAAGATTTGGAAATATGGGTGCAGCAACAAGTGCAAGTCTTGGGTTTTCGTGCCCATCTGCAGTAAGCATAGATTCAGCTAATACTTATATCAAAATAATGAAATTGTAAATGAATAGTGTATCAAAAATAGGTGTAACATTAGCGGAGAATAATTGTGTCCCAATTAACTTAGAAATAACAGAAGTTGATGGACCAGGTACAACGGCTCGGTTAGATATAGAAGGCATATTGCCATCTAATCCACTATGGAATACATGGGAGTGGCAAGTAAACCCTGATTGGGTATTTAATGCAGATAATTCAAATTGGACAACTTCACAAGTAGGTGGGTTAGATTTCTCTCTAGCAGGTGATGACACGTCAGTAAGAGTTAAGTTTACAATAGGTAATTGTATTTACTACAGTAATGTATCTGGAATGTACGATCATCCATCTTATGATTGTCCTACAATAGAGTTGTTTATAAATCCAGTAGAACCGAGTGCACATGAACATCCAGTACTTCATATAACAGGGTTATTACCATCTAATACAGGATGGGATACCTGGGTTTGGCAAGTTGCTGGGAGATTTGATGTCAACGGAGATGAAGTATTAACACCAATTTGGCTTAATGCTCAAACAGGTGGATTAGAATTTAATGCTATGGGCGATGATAACATAGTAAGAGTAAAATTACAAATAGGTAACTGCCTTTACTACAGCAATGAAAGCGGTTATGAAAATCCAATGATAAATGATACTATATACAACCAAAGTTATATTATCAAAGGAGATACTTTAATAAGTTTGCCTACAACAACAACTCCTGTAAAAATACCATTTACATCGTGGGCTCAAAATTTCTTATCATCTTACTCGCAAATATTAACTGGTAATATAACAAATGATGAGTTTACAGTAGCAACTACTGTTCCTTGGAATATGGAGTTTACAATAAGTTATAACCAAATAACTGTTGGTAATAGTACTTTTATAGTTGATGTATATAAAAATGGAATTTCGGTAGGATCACCTTTAAAATACACTATAACGGGTACATTTGATACTTATACATCAATATGTAGAAAAGGTGATTTTATTATAAATCAAGGAGATGTATTTGATTTTAGAGTATCGGTATTAGCTGGACCTGGTGATACATTTACAGTAGAAGATTTTATAGTTATAATAAAGCCATTATTTATATAAAATATAACTTTAATAATTATATAAATATATTGGTAAAATAAAAATAAAAGAATGGATGTTGTTCAAAATTTATTACATGTACTTAAAATAATTTCTGATAAACTTTGTGATTTATTGGAAATACTAGGAAATCCTAGTTCAACAACTACCATAGATCCCGAAGTAGTTTGTTTATCAAATGATGGTGGGGTTACAATAATAAAAGGGATAGTAGAATTCGATACAAGTACTGTACCAACTACTAAAATAATATATTTATTTGATGGTAATTTAGCTACAGGATATGAAGTAGTACCTTGTAGCACTAAAACATTTGATACCGAGTTCAGAGAAGTTTGTGTAGATGGTCAAAAATGGTTACAAGTTTTAGTTTTTGATAAAAGTGTTAGTATGGTAGCACCAGTACAAGTAGGTTGGATGGATAACACATCTGCTGTTGTACCTGCTCCAGACCCAACATTGATAAATAATATAAACTGTAACGAATGTATTTCAACACCTCAAGGAACATTAATAACCTGGGGATAACTTTTAAATAAATAAATTTAATAAAATGGCAATCAAATGTAAAGAGCTTAGTACCGCTTTAGTGTGCTTTAATAATGGAACAGCAAATGAAACTCTTGTAGCTCACTATGAGTATGGAGCAAATGCAACAGGCGGTACTATCCTTGTTAGTACGAGATATACCAATGCAGCAGGAGTACCAGTGGATACTTCAGCGGGTACAGTAACAGCTGGAGCTTGTGCGCTTACTCCACCAGACGTAGAGTTTGAAAAACTTTGTGATGTTAACGCAGGTGTGGCAACAGAATTCCTAAGAAGATCAATTACCAGTTTCAGTTCTACAGGTGTACCTACAGTTACTGTAACTGATTGGCAACTTGACAAAGTAACAGCTTATGTACCAACAGGTGTAGTTGGTAGTTGTAACCAAGATTGTGATCCTGCTACAGCAGCTGGAGTTTTAACAACTTGGGGATAATAAGTAAAAGAATTAGTGGGGTGAAATTCCCCACATCTTTAAAATTAAAATTAAGAGATGTCCACTTGTTTAAAACATAGTACGGTAGTTGGATGCTGGAATAAGGCAGACAACACAAAAGAAAATGTAGTTATACACTACACCTATGCTACTAATGCAGGTGGCGTAGAAATATTAAAAGCAATAAGATACACAACATCCGATGGAACACCAATAGCTATCCCAGTAGGCGATACAGTTACACCTGGAGCCTGTTCTTTTGTCACACAAAGAATACACGAGAACTTTGTAGTAACAGGATCAGCTCCATTAGTAATACCAGCAGGTGCAATTTCTATAAGTGTTACAAAAACAAATAATACAGGAGTTGTAAATATTAGTGGTGATAATGCAACGGCTTTCCCTTTGACTTTCAATAGAGAAAACTTTACAGATAGTGTAAACGAAGCAGTAAGTACTTTGAGTGCTTACACAACAACAGGAACTTTGGCTGGAACAACTTATAAAGTACATATAATTAGATAATATGGGATATAGTAGTAATAATAATGATACTGGTGCTTTATACTTCGGAAGTGTAAATCCTACAGTGACTGGAAACGAGGTTGACAATGATAGCTATATTGTTACAAGTAATGGGCTGTCATCGGGTACACCTGTTTCATTTTGGAAGTTTGATGAAGAAACTTTGACTTGGGTACAAGTTCCGAGCGGTGGTAGTACCGTAACAGTAGTTGATAATATTGATGGTACAGTAACAGTTAATGCAGGAGGTGCAAATATCCAAAATGCACAAAGACCTATATTGGAATTACCTATACTTGCAAGAAATTTAGTAGACCCATCCGCTGATTATGATGATATTTGGGATGCAAGTGCGGGACGTATGGTTAGGGTTTTAGCAACAAGAGCAAGCCTGTTAACATATAAAGCAGATGGACTTAATGACACAAGAGCGGGTGATATAGGAAGTACAGGTAGTAGCATATTTGCAGTCCACGACCATATACATCCAATTTTAGCTATTGCCACACCTCCAGCTACTCCAGTACTTGTAGCAAGCGGAACAGGTTTAAGTATTGTTCAACAGATACTTAGCACAGCAGTATTAACGGAAGAAGAATCGGTAACTTTTAATTTCAGAGTTTTGTGCCTGCAAACAATATCAAACGCATGGAATATATTAACTGTTCCAAATATTGCAGGGTTCAAAACGCCAATCACAACTGTTGGAGGTACTTACAGAAGCGTAGGCAATCCAAACGCAGCAGCTGGGTGGCATAATTCACCAAGTATGATGATTGAGGCGTCTAACTACAATATGACCAATCAGATATATTTGAACTGTCAAAATAGAACACAAGGCGTTACAATAGAAGTGTTTTTATCAATTAAATACATCTTAGCATAATGAAAATAATAACAAACATAAAGGATATTGATACTTTGGTAAAAGGTGACCAGTATATTATACAACCTATTGGGTACAATTTACAACAACCTGAAAAATTAATGGATTTTCAAAAAGAAATTGATGATATTCAAAAAGCAGTTGAAAGTAAGTTTTCATCTATAATAGATGTTATAAAAGATGCAGCGTATTTCGACAATAAATATACTTCTGCAAAAATAAAAGCAGTAGCTAAAAGTATAGGCGTAAAAACAACAGGAACAGAAATACAAGTAGCTGAATTCATATTAGCTAAAATAAGTGCGGATGAGTTTGAAAAACTTTTATCTTAAATAAAAAACATAAATAAAATGGTAGATAACACAGTGCTAAAAATTGAACAAATTGATTTAACTGTGAAAGTAAGTTCTGAAAATATAAAAGAACAACTTATATCTTTAAAAGAGTCTCAAAAAAATATTTCAGAGCAAATTGAAATGTTAAATTCAGAACTCATTGATGTTGAAAAATTAGAATTTGAAATCATAAATAATTTAAAAAATGAAAGTATATCAAAAATTATTAAATGACAAGGCAAGTGAAATAGTAAAGATAGATTTAATAGAAGTTATTGATGATATAACATCATAATCTATAATAATTGAGATACAATCTATAAATGATACTATCTCTAATTTAACAGATAAAGTAACTAAATTAAATGATGATTTAAAAATAGTCATTGATTTAGAGAATCAATTAAATAATAAATAAAGAAAAAGAAATGAGAAGTTGTGGACGAGTAATTTTTGAGTATAATAATACACCTTGTAATTGTGTTACATCAGAAACAATTAGTGGATTATATATAAACGGAGGTGCAAATTTTCCATCAAATGCAGCTAATAATTCGTTACATTTTGTAAAATATGACGATAATGTTGTTGTTTATAAAAAAACAAATACTGGTTGGATAGAAGTACAGAATTACCCATATAGCGGCGGAACAACAGATACAGATACAAGGATAGAATTTAACCAAGTATTACCATCTGGAGAATGGGAATGGAATATAAGAAACGTAATAGCAAATACAGTATTAAGTACGTTTACAACCCCTGCAATAGTAGATGAAACAATTACTACTTTAACAGGTACACAAGCTACTGGTAAAACAATAGGTACATATACTAATGAAGCGGCGGCAGTTGTAGATATAAAAGAAACAATTACAAGTTTTGCATCAATTACAAACGGATACCAATTTACAAGTGAAGATGGTACAGTTTACCCTTTCACTTTTACTTTTGATAATAGTACACCTAGTGCACCACAATTACTAATTAATTATGGAGCAACTACAGTAAGTACAATTCCACTTAATAGCTACGATGTAAACATCACGACTTCTGGTGGATTCACTTTCAATCCTACTACAGATCAGATCACAATTACTGAAACAGATGGAGAAACACATGTGATTGATCTTACACCGCTTAGGACAACAGTAACAGCTTCAAGTTCTAATGTTGATATTGTACAAACTGTTAACCCTGATGGTAGTAATAATTATGAAATAGGTGTCAAAGATATACACAGTGTAAATATCTTAGGTACGGGTGTATATGATGGCGGTAACCCATTATCAGGTTGGGTCCAACCAACAAGTGCTGTACAAGGTGATACAGCTAAAGTGTATTTTACAGATGGTATCATTGTAAATTTCACATTCAATGATCCTTTGTGGGAAGAAGATTTCCCAATAAATATTGCAAATAGACCGTGGGGAACAGCAACAATCCCAACACCTAAAACAGCAGATAGTGTAAACATTGTAGATGATATCCACCACACAGGGAAAGCAAACATAGGTGGAGTACTTACACACCAAACATTTTACGACGCTCAAATCGATAACGGTTTAAGAGTACATGGACCAACAAGGAATACATATGATAACTATGCTATTAATTCAGTCACACTACAAGTTAATCCAATTACAGGAAATGACAATTTAGAGCCAAGAGAATATGTAGATAATAGTGGAGTATTCCAAACCCTTAATGCAGCAATCAATTATCTTAACAATAGTAGTTTTACAGGACTTAACACTATAGTTCTTACAGGTACTACAGCATTAGCGCCAGCAATATTAGCAGCAGGGAGTTTGTTCAGAGGAAAACAAACCAACATAAATGCAAATGGACAGTTCATAAGCATAAATGGAACATTTAATAACTATGGTCAGATAGCTTTGAACTGGGGAACATATACTTTTACAGGAAATTTCTTATGGCGTAACTTTTATAATTCAGGATTCTATGCATGGACACCAACTTTTAATTTAAGCGCAACTAATACAACAGTACACTTTTTATTTAGAGTTGGTGCAAGTGGAGTATTTGATAGCAATACTATAAACTATGCAGGTAATAACACTTCATTTGCTGCGATGGAAACAAGTACGTCAGTAAACTTATTTACTACTAATTTTCAGACAAATGGATTTACAGGTTGTAAACTTGCAAAAGAACCATTTAATACTTATGCAAACGCAAACACTTTCAATATTAACTCAGGTGCATGGATTAACATAAGCGCACAAGCATTAGATGTAACTCATTGCACAATTATTTACGATAATAGATACTATCATGGTTTTGTAACTTTACCAACACTTGCAAGTATAACAGATCAAAATCTAAATGTTTATGCAGGAAATCTAAAGATATATGATGTATTGAAGTTTGATAATAATGCTGCTGCTACAGTAGATGTAGGAGTTGTGTGGGCAACAAGTGCAACAAACACAGTAAGTTTACCAGAAGGTGTTTTAATGGTTAAATATTAAAAAAATAGAAAATGATAAATTTTAGAGATATAGGAGTATTAGGTGCAGGTGTAGATCCAAATACTTTGACAAATTTACAAGATCCAACAGGAACAAATGGTGCAGTACTTATATCTGAATCTGGTGAAACATGGGTTTGGAATGAAGTAACTGATCTGTGGGTAATGATGACATCTGGTAGTGGTGCAGATAAATTCCACTCAAATATAGTAGGTACAGCACCTTATGATCCATTGTTACCTTTATCGGGGTGGGTAGCTCCTTCTTCACCTATTGCAGGAAATACAGTTGAAGTAAAGTTTACTGATGGAACGGTAGGGAATTATACTTATGATGGATCAGCGTGGATACCAGATTTCCAACAAACATGGGCGGAGCAAAGAATATGCTTAAATACAGCTACTCCTACTTTTACACCCTTAGATGCAAGTAATCCGACAATTTTAGAAGTTGAAGCGTGGAAAAACGCAAATTTATCTCTACTAGACCAACAGAATGGTACAATATTAACATATTATGATCCTACTCCTATATATACTATACAACCAACGTTAACTATTAATAATCAAAATTTAGGAGCATCTACTTATGATTATAGAGTTACATCTTGTATAATTAATGGAACTGAATTTGCAACAACTCCTATAGATATAGTATTGGCTAATGTTTATGTATATAATAATAGTTTATCTACAGCTATACGTAATTATTTTACAGCTAATAATATCATAGGTAACGTAGATGATGGAAGTTTTACTAGTTTTATGGATTTAATATTTTATGGAGTTCAAGGCACTACATTAAATGTATCTATGACTGTAGAATACAGTTTAGTTTCCACTCCAACCACATTTGTAACTTCAACTAAAACTGGAGTTAGTAATGCAGTGATAGCTCCTCAGTTGTATAGTTGCGAAGAGCCATTGATAACTTATGTATTAAGTGACGGTGATTTAATAACTAGGACTTCCAGTCCATCGGGAATCTTTTATAAAGAGCAATCTGTAGTAGATGCTGGAACAGATAAATATGCAAAAGTTTATAGGTATGGTTCAATAGGTATAGGAATGAATAAACCAAAAGCTCCATTACATATATATGGAATAGGCGATCACTTTGAACCGAATTTAAGTGATGCTTCTATTTATTTGGGAGGTCATGGTAAAAAGATTTATTGGGGTGACAATACTAAAACTCCAGAAAGCGGAAGTAATGTCCATAATTTATCTTTAGGAGAATGGAATGGAGACAGTGACGCTTTGGCATACCATGCCAAAACAGGACATAGGTTTTATGTTAAAGCCACTGCATGGGACGATAATAGTTCATCTCAATATCCAACTTTTTTTATAAGAAATTCAATTGATTTTACTCATAACGTTGGTAAAATAGGACTGAATACAAATAGTCCTAGAGTTTCTGTAGATTTCGGGAAGCTTACCAACCCTGATGGAGTAATTGCTAACAAGGATGGTATGATAATTCCAGGAGGTACTATTGCAGAAAGACCATCAACTCCTGTAGAATCTACGATTAGATATAATTCAGATTCCAAATGTATAGAATATTATGATGGAGTTAGTTGGAAATCAGATTGTAAACCATACAAGATATATACCGCATTATTATCTCAAACTGGAACTAATAACCCAACCGTGATAGTTTTAGAGAATACATTGGGCGAATCTATTACTTGGACTAGAGTTGGTGTAGGTTTATATAGAGGTACAACAACATCTAATATATTTACTATAGATAAAACTTATTATAGTCCAGTTGTAGCTGTTAGTTCTACTCAAAATTATCCTCCGCCATATAATACATATGATGCTTTATTATTAGAAAATTCACCTAACGATATACATTTAGAATCAAGATTTAACGGAATACTATCTGATGATGCATTACATTTAGCAACTATAGAAATAAGAGTGTACCCATGATTGTAGTTGTATTTACAATATTAAGCGCATTATTTGATACTAATAAACGATTTACAGATCATACATCAAGATTTGTATTTAGAGCAATAATAATATGTTTAATAAGTATAATAGAAGTACCTGCAATATTAGTAGGTATTTGGAAACCAACATTATTTCAATTTCTTTTTAATACTGCAATATTTTATGGGATATTTGATTATATTCTAAATATATTAGAAAAAAGAAAATGGAATTATGTTGGTGATACGTCCAAGATAGACCAGTTTATAAATAAATATGGTAGCTGGAAAATACAATTTTTATTTAAAATATTATTTATAATAATTACCTTTGTATTAAAATTTAAAATAATTTAAAATAATTTGTAATGAAAATGTTTAGTAAAGTGTTGGGGTCATGGGAATTTTGGGTAATGGTTGGTTTGTTTGCTCTAGGTTATGGATTAATGTCAAAAATCGAAAGTTTAGCAACTCATAAAGATACGCTATTACCAATATTAGGATTTCTTCCTATAGTAGCAATATGGTATATAGTTTTTGTTAAACCAACTAAAGAATAATAAATCATGGAAAAATATTCAGTTATATTATTTATAGTAATCGTAGTCTGTTCTATCTTTTTTAAATCATGCACTAAAGATGATAGTGATATACAATATGTATCAGCTAATACAACGAGTGTTAATGATACATTTGTAAATTTAGAAGTTAGTACTAGGTATGGTATTACATCGAAAGCAGAAGTATTATTTTTACAATCGGCTACGACAAGTAATTATAGATTTGATAGTTTATTGCATGTATATGTAGCTTATAATGCAGAAAAAATAGACAGTTTCGTGCTAGATCAAGTTAGTCCATCTCATGCGTTTATTTATTATACAAACATCGATAAATTCGATGCTGCAAATTATAATATTCAAATTATATTTAAAGATGGCACTGTTGAGCTTTTACGAGGATTTCTTGCACCATATAAGGGTAGTCACTATGTTTATAAACCAGATCCAGACAAAGATCTTTTTTATAAAAGTAAAGCAACAAAACTCATATATAAACAAAAAAAAGCATATAGTCCACAAGAACTTCATCATATAGATTATACAACTAAAATTCATGTATGGGAAACATATAAGGATAATATAATGATATCTAAAAAAGAACTACAACCAACTAGAATAACGGATTATGAATTTACATTAGATAATAGACCTTAAATTTAATCATTAATGAGACATCTTTTGATAGATATATTTCATCTAAAAAATTCCGATTCTGTGTTTATAGGATTGATATTAAGTATTATTGGTGCTATATTAGGTTATTTTACAAATCTAATAACTGATAATGGGTATGCTTTTGCAGCAGTAGCAGCAGTTGTAGGATTAGATTTCATATTTGGTGTAATAAATGCTGTTAAAAATAACAACTTTCAAACAGGAAAAGCATTAAAAGTAGTAGCATATTTGTTTACATACTGGTTAATACTAGCGGTTACTTTAAGTATTGAACTTGGTTTCCAAGGAACTCAATGGATGAGCGAAGCTATAATGATTCCTATTTTGGTATTTACTCTAGTATCTAGTTTAAAAAATGCTTCTTTATTTGGAGTATTACCGAAAGGTTTATTACTAAAGATTTTAGAAAATATAGATAGTTATAAGAATGCAGCATATATATCTATAGCTGAAGAAGTGATAAAGAACGAAGAAGTAATAAATCAGAAATAATGGATACAATATCGTTAGAACGAATAGATACTTTACATCCTAAACTTCGAGATAAAGCAAAGAAAGATTATCTTGATGCAAATAATCTTCTTGGTAAGAATGTAAGATTAAGAATATCTTATGCTAAGAGAAGTTTTGCTGAACAAGCAGCATTATATGCACAAGGTAGAGAAACTCTAGGAGAGATCAATAGATTACGTCATATAGCAAAGATGCAACCTATTGGTTTCTCTGAATCTCGGAATAAAGTAACAAATGCTAAAGCAGGAGAAAGTTATCATAACTATGGCTTAGCTTGCTTTTCAAGTGATACAAGAGTATTTACAAAAGATGGATTAAAATATTTTTACGAATTAAATGATGATGATGAAGTTTTAACCTTTAAAAACGATAATATAGAATATCAAAAACCAATTGCAAGAATAAGTAATGATTATGAAGGAGAGATGGTTAGGGTTTTAACAAGGAGTACGGATTTATTAGTAACTCCAAACCATAAAATGGTAGTAAAAAGAAAAACTAATACAAAATGGGATAAAAATTGGTCTTACATAAATGCAGAAGAATTAGATTATAAATATAAAATCCCAACATCTGGAAATAAAATAGATTTTAAAAATATTGAATATGAAATAAATGAACATAAAAGGAAGATAGGTATAAAAGATTCTTTAGCTTTTTTTGAATTCATGGGGTATTGGCTTTCTGAAGGATCTGTTGCAGGTTCAAAATCTGGAATACCTAGAACACATTCAAATAGATTTAAAATAAATATTTCTCAAGTTAAAGAAAAAAACCCTGAAACATGGCAAAAAATATATGATTGCTTAACTAGGTTAAACATAAAATTTAGGTATAGCGGACACGATTTCAGTTTTCATAATAAAGGACTTTGGGAATACTTATTCAAAATAGGTAATTCGTACACAAAATATATACCTAGTGAATTATTAAATTACGATCAAAAACATTTGGAATTATTATACAACGCATTAATAGATGGTGACGGTTCTTATTATAAAAATAGAGAATATTATAATTCTGCAAGTAAAAAATTAGCAGAAGGATTTCTTCAACTTTCAATACATTTAGGAAAGTCTGCTTCAATTACTAGTAGATTTAGAAACAATAAGTATAAATTACCGCATGGGGAATATCAAAAATCAGAGATAAAAGAAACATATGAAGTAAATACAAGAAGAAGCAAAACTAGTGAACTAAGAGATGGGGATGGTCGCCCAAGAATAATGAGAGAGAACTACAAAGGCATTGTTCATTGTGTTACAACAGAAGCGGGGGCGATATTTGTAGAAAGAAACGGTAAAGTATCTGTCTCCGGAAATTGCGATATTGTTCTATTGTATGATAAAAACAGTGATGGAATATTTGAAGAAGCATCTTGGGATTTAAAAAGAGATGGTGATAGAGATGGTATAGCAGATTGGATCGAAGTTACTAAACTTTTTACAGAAAGAGGTTGGGTTAATGGATTTTGGACCAATGGTAAACATTGGGATAAACCACATTTTCAATATACATTTGGATTAACTATAAAACAACTACAAGCAAAATATAATCATGCTGATTTTATAAGCAATGATTATGTAAAAATATAAACTTTAATAAAATATCTGAGATGATTAATAAAAAAAAGTGGTATAGTGAGTGGTGGGTTAAATTACTCATTGGTATAATTATTATCTTTATTATATATAAGTTAATATCTCCTATAATATCTGAATTTAATGTAAATAAAGAATTACAAGATATTATTATCGAAAAGGATAAACAAATAAGAACTAAAGATAGTATTATTCAAAATTCAAAAGATAAAATTGTAGAAATTAGACGAATAAGAGAGAAAATTAATGTTAATCTTACCGAAGATGAATTAGAAAAACTCTTTATTCAATTTAATTCTTATAAAAAAAATAATAATCCGATAATCGACACAACAATTTCTATTGATAAATTATTTTATTATATTGATGAGAATTTAAAAAAATAAACAAAACATGAAATATTTGTTAATCATTCTTCTTTTTCTAATATCTACTACTTCTATATATTCTCAAGGGAATTATAGTGATTCTACTTATATATTAAATTATCAGCAATCAATAAACTATTATAAAAACAATGAATTGTTTAAATACAAGGTTGGTAATCTAGAACATCAATTGGAACTATTACATAAAATTATTGATAAACAGAACGCTATAAATGAAGAATTAACTAAACGAGATTCTCTTTATAAAATTGAAATTGATAATTATAAAATTATGGAAGAATCTTTTTATGAAAGAAATAATCATACCACTGATATAATAAATACCTATAAATTAGGTAATACAATAAGCGAAAATAATATTAAAAGTTTGCAACAACAGTTAAAAAAGCAAAAATTTGTTACTGGGGTTTATAAAGTAGGAACTATCTCGTTAGCAGCATTACTAGTTTATGTAATAATTAAACCATAGGTTATGAAATATAGTAAAAAGATTGATTTATTAAAAAATAGATTCAAAACATCTTTCAAGTTTGTTGGTTTTTTTATGAACGATATATTATTAATAATAATATCAACAATTATTTTATTAATTTTTTTGTTTACTATAAGACAATCAGATTTATTATATAATATTATTAAATCTATATTATTGTTAAGCTTTGTTGTCAACATTTGGTGTTATATCGATAATAAATTTATTTATAAATCTTTAAATAAAGAACCCAAAGGATTTGTTTTATTAATTCTATTGGGTTTATGTTTTTGTTTTAAAGCATATGTTAATAGTATTATATAATAAAGGGAGAATAAATTAAGTAATGAATCAGTTAACAAATCAATTATATCAAAATATATATTCACTATCAAATAATATACTTAATAGTTTATATTACGATATGTGTTTTGATGATACTGATTTAAATAAATATATATTAATTTCCAAAGTAACATGTAATAAAAATACAACTCCGTGTGAAAAAACTTTAGATTCTTTAGTAGAGAAGATAGGAATGTTTTGTAAAAAATCATATGTTCCTAATATGGTTGATGTGATAAAAGATGCATCTATCGAATTTTATATGAAAAATCCAGAATGTACACCTTTACCTTTATGGCAAATAATTAGAGATAGGTTATCTTTCCAATATAAACTAAAGATCGAGATTAAGAATATAAATGTTCAAAAACATATACTAACATCGTATATTAATAATAATATCAAAGATGCTCATCCAAATCTTTTAGTTAAGATAAAACCTTCTAAAAATAATAACAAGATTTCTATAACTCAGAAATCAATAAAAAGAGATAACTTTGATCCCATATTATCAATTAAATCTTTTTCAAAAGATCTAAAAGATAGCGATTTAAAAATAAAAGTTAAAGAAAATATTATTCATATTTCAGATTGTAACATATGAGCAATTTTATAGAAATTTGTTTTGGTTTAGAAAATTGTACAAACATTCGTATAGAATGGTTATCCAAAGAAGGTGTACAAGTAGCTTGCGATAAAGATAATTGCATTCGTTTAGCACCAGATCCTTATGCAGATGGAGAAAAATGTATAGAAGGATGGATACATTGTGATGAATGTAAATCGGGTAATAGCGAACCTATATATTTTAAACGATGTTTTTGTACAACTAAAGCAGATTGCTTAGAATGTGAAGAATGTAAGAAATATGGGGATTCTAGTATTTGTGAAGGTGTATTAACAGAACAACAAAAACAAGAAGGCAGGTTGTGTAATGGTGATTGCCCACCAGATAAACCATATTTTAATCCTATTGTAGAACGATGTGCTGAGTGCATAGAGGGATCAATTAATCAAGATAATCCATGTTTAATATGTGTTCAAGGATCTTGGACATTAAAATGTGAAAATTGTGATAAAACTACAGCAGAATGTAAAGAATGTTTAACAAATACTGATTGTAGTAAAAATACAGATGGAAGAAATTGTTGTGATTCACAAGGAAAATGCGGATGCTGCCCAGGATTTTATTTCGATTGGAAACAAAATAAATGTATTCCTATAGGTCCATGTGGACCAGATAAAGAATGTGGGGATTGTCAAGAATGTGTTGAAGTAATTGCTCCTGATGGTACAATTACTTATGATTGTGTACCTATTAAATGTCCTCCAGGAACAAAATGTATTAATGGTAAACAATGTATTCCTTGGGAATGCGAATCGGTTTCGTGTGATAATGGAGCAGATTGTGGTCCGAATTGCGGATGTGTAACTATAAATGGTGTAAAACAATGTGTACCGTGTGAAATATTAGAGTGTTTAGGTTTATGTGCAGAAGCATTAGGTTGTAGATGCAATGAAGTAACTGATAAATGTGAAGGTTTACCTGCATGTTCAAACCCTGATTGTGATGGTTCATCTCCGTGTGATGATCCAAACTGTACTTGTTATAAACAAAGATGTGTAAATTGTGGTAATTTCCCATGTAATGGTGAAGATGGTGGGTGTACATCTTATGCAAATTGTAAATGCTCTGATTCTAATAATTGCGAAGGTGGTAAGGAATGCAAGGATAAAATAAAACTTACACAAAAAGAAAATTGTGATAATGTTAATGGGTGTGAACTCGAAGCTGAATTAGTTTTAGAAAATAAATGTAATTGTGATCAAATAGAATTTAAAACTAGATTGATTGCTAATACAAGTCAAACTGTAGATCCGATTCCTGGAATTTCTGCGTTGGTGCTACCTGGGTTTGCATCTATAGAAGTAAAGTTATATAAATACGGGGTAGAATATAGTAAGTTTAAAGAATCAGATTTATTTGGTGATGATGAACTTGTTACTGGTACTATTAATACTATTATTACATATCAAGTTAAAGATTCTTATGGTAAATGGATAAATGTTCCTGAAACATCAAATATTCCTATTAGATCTATAAATGTAAATAATATTGTTCCTATAATCAATATTAGTGAAAATTTGATTATAAAAGCTATTGACGGTAAACCAACAAGAGCATTTATAAAAGTTATTGCTCAGAATATCAAAGTGACATCGAATAATTGTATAAGTTACGAATCTAAAGAACTTCGTACAATGATGGTTGATTTTTCTTTAACAGCATCTCAAGTACAAACTTTATTACTAGACTATATATCTTTTAACTCAGTATTTTTAAATGATACAGTTAATGATAGAAAACCATTATTTATTTGGTATAAATCTATTGATGGAGTTAATAATAAAGTTCAATATAAAAATAATGGAGTTTACGCAAATTCTGGATATTTTAGAAAAAGATATGTTGATAAAGTAGGTAGTACATATAAAGATACAATTGCTTCTCCTGTTGATGGATTAGTTCCTAATTATATGTATATGACCAAAGTGAATTGTGGATGTAATCCAAATAACTCAGCACTTACTACTGGTCCATTATTGTTCTGTTGTCCAAAGGAATATAATGTAAAATTTGATAATTGTAATACTAAAGTATCTATTGATGCGTTCAATGTTTGTTCGGTAAATGGTAGATTATTAGATCACCAATCTCCTAATTTTATATTCCCTACAGAATGTCAAACAAATTATATAGTAATTGTAGATAAAGAAAGTAGAACAGAGGAAACAGTTGATTTACGATATGAATCTACAAATAGAGTTAGGAATGTTGAAATAAATTCTCCAACCGATCCTATCGTTGGTATAAGAATCGCTCAAAAATATAATGGTGGATTGCTTTCTGGTATTCAATGTATAAAGGAGTTTAAACCACCTGTAGTAATATTTCCTTCATTAGATTTTAAAATTGATTGTGAATTTAGTACAACTAAAGCAAAAGTTACTGTACAACAAACAAGTGGTGCTGATCTTAGAATATCAGATATAGAATATATATCTGGTAATAAAAATACACAAATATC
>Ga0209063_1000083_pt1 | contig 110524 bp, 92 predicted proteins | sample KloWWTmeKNB19Kit_FD_187177 | JGI IMG/M metagenome (GOLD analysis project Ga0209063, IMG submission 187177) | Active sludge microbial communities from Klosterneuburg, Austria, studying microevolution and ecology of nitrifiers - Klosterneuburg... | ecosystem: Engineered > WWTP > Aerobic digester... | reverse complement strand
AACAAAGGCATTAATCAATATTGCACATCCTGATGAAAGAGAAGCTTTGGAAAAAGTCTGTTTTGAAAGATTCAAAAGTTTATAAGTTTATATCAGAGTCAATATTTTTTTGGATTGATAGTATTATCTTGTAGCTTAATCATTGAAATCAAAACTAATGCAAATGAAAAAATTCGTCCTCATCTTATTTGTTTTTTGTTGTGCAACAGCAAAAGGACAACAAAAGAGTGGTATGAGTCCCAGGCAAATTGCTGAACGCAATAAACCGGGAACAGTAATGATATTAGCCACATTTAAGGGCAATGTAAGTGCAGCAAAACCATATATAGATGAATCGTCTTTAACTGTGCTGGCACAGAATATAAAACAGCAACTAGAAGCCGATGGAACATACACTACCGATTTATTCTGGACTTCCTACATCAAATCTTTTGCGGCAAACGTGGATAAGTACATGACTCGTAGTAATGAAACCATGAGCGAGGAATTGAATACGACGATGTTGGGTTCGGGCTTTGTCATTACGCCTGATGGATATGTAGTAACAAATGCGCATGTAATAGATGCTGATGAAGAATCGACCAAGCAAAGTTTTGCTCAACAAGCGTTTTCTAAAATCATCAATGAGGATGTAGCATCATTGGAGCAGTCTATGGGACGAAAGATGAATGAAGAAGAATCAAAAGCAATTGTTGATGCAGAGAGTTGGTATTTCAGCCAGACGCTTACAGTTGATGATATTCAAGCAGATTATAATGTGGTGATAGGTGTTACAGGAAAAAAAGGAGAGATAGTTGCTATGACGATACCTGCCAAACTGGTAACCCGAGGTAATCCCATACCGGGAAAAGATGTAGCCATTTTAAAATTGCAGGAAAAGCATATATATCCTACTATCAGAATTGGAGATGATACACAAATGTCAACAGGAGATCCCGTTTATGTACTTGGCTATCCGGGTGTGGCTACATTTCATCCTTTGATATCGGAAGAGTCTATGGCCGAAGCCACCCTTACAACAGGACTGGTAAGTGCCAGAAAAAAAATGAAAGGAGGCTGGGATGTATTGCAAATTGATGCAGCCATTACACATGGAAATAGTGGCGGCCCGGTGATGAATGATAAAGGAGAAGTAATTGGGCTGGCAACTTTTGGTAGTGCCGATGAGCAAAGAGGACAAGAGGTGCAGGGAATGAATTTTATTGTTCCTGCAACTATTGTAAAAGAGTTTTTAAAGAAGGGTAGTGTAAAACCTCAAATGAGCGATATTTCTTTGCTTTATGAAGAAGCGATGAACCTATTTGATAAATCCAGATTTAAGAAGGCTTTGGAAAAATTAAAAGAAGTAAAAAGTCAAAACCCGGCCTTCCCGTTTGTTGATAAATTTTTGGAAGATACACAGACTAATATAGATAAGGGATTGGATAAAGGCGAAAATGGATTTATGGATTTTGTAAATAAAAATAAATTGGCTTTGATGATAGGCGGGGGAGCATTGGTTTTGATTTTACTTTTGGTAGTGGTGCTCAAGAGAAAGAAAAAGACCGCATAATGTTAAAGTGAATAAATTTTAAAAAATGCGAACTCCGGTTCGTATTTTTTTTATGCTTGGCCTTTAAAATTTATAGGATGAGAATTGAAGAATGAAACAAATGTTACCAAACGATTACTAGAGAGTTGCGATATTTACACTCTCAATTTTTCCATTTTTTAAATACATTAATATGAGTTACCATTTTTCTAAAATCGTGAAATTTGATTTTGAAGCTGCTGTTTCAAAGGTTACTGAGGAATTAAAGAAGGAGGGATTTGGCGTGTTGACTGAAATTGATTTGAAAGAAACACTAAAGAAAAAATTGGATGTTGATTTTAGAAAGTATAAAATTTTGGGTGCATGTAACCCACAGTTTGCTTATCAGGCCTTGTTAGCAGAAAGCCATATCGGAACCATGTTGCCATGTAATGTAATTGTTCAGGAAAGAGAGAATGGTGAAGTTGAAATATCGGCTGTGGATCCTGTGGCTTCAATGATGGCAATTGAAAACCCAAGCTTAGGCGAAGTAGCTCAACAGGTAAGAGTTAAACTGAAAAGTGTTATTGAAAATGTTTAATCGTATTGCGTATTAGAAATATTTTTTTTTGAATTATGGCTATCACTAACTTCTTTAAAAAGCACTTCATTACTATTATAGGTATATTGATAGGGGCTTTAGGTGGTTATTTATACTACCATTTTGTAGGATGTAATTCGGGTACATGCACCATTACATCCAAGCCTGTAAACAGTACACTCTATTGTGCATTGATGGGTGGTTTATTATTTAGCATTTTCAGGAAAGAGAAAAAGGTAACATCAAAGAATGAATAGCAGGAAATGAGATATGTAAAAACCTGTCAAGTTTGTTTCAAAAAAAATCAGGAGCACTTTTGGCGCTCCTGATTTCATTTTAGTCTTTCTCTGGTGTGGCTTCATCAAAACCTCTGATGGAAGGAGGTGTCACCTTTTCTTTTGGTTTCTTTTTCAGCCAGTCAGGATCCTTTTTCAATCCTTGTACATCGCTTAAGTTGCACAGGTAAAGACTGCGGCCATGTGTGCCCAGTATTATATCATTTTCTCTTTGCTGTATGGCAATGTCATGTATGGGAACTGATCTTGGCATTCCTGCATTCCAAATCATAAAACTATTTCCACGATCAAAACTTACATACAATCCCCCGTCACTTCCTAGATACAATATGTCCTCATCTTTTGGGTCTTCTCTAACCACATTCAAAGGCTCGGCAGGTAAATCTTTGCCCAACTGTTTCCAGGTTGCTCCCATATCTTCGCTTACATATAGGTATGCACCAAAATTGTCAAACCGATAGCCATTCAGCGTAGCATAAACTCGCCCTTCTTTGTATTGAGAAGCAACCACACGGCTTACCCACAATCCCGTTGGCACTATGTTTACAGGAGGTTTCCTTTTTTGAGATGGCAAATCAATATGAACATTAACCTTTGTCCAAGTATAGCCACCGTCTTTTGTTAATTGTATATTTCCATCATCAGTGCCGGCATACAGCATTCCAAAGCGAAATGGTGATTCACTCAATGCTGTTATCGTGCCATAAGGTACATTACCGAAAACTTTACCATTAGTAAGATCAGGGCTTATTCCTGTCAAGGAATCGCCACGATTTAGTGAACGGTAAAGCCTGTTGGCTCCAATATAAAAAATATCCTGATTATGACGACTGAGTACAATCGGTGTTTGCCAGTTAAAACGTAATGGTAGCTCACCTAGTTCGTGCGAAGGTTTTACACTTTTTCTATCACCTCGTGTGAGTTTATTTATGCGCTGATAAGCGCCAAATTGGGAACCAATATAAACTGTATTATTATCACGAGTGTCCACCTGTGTTTGCATACCATCGCCTCCTCCTAGTCCTTTGTAAGGATAGCTACCGTTACTTTGCCAGCGAATGTTTGCTTTGTAGGTAGATGGGCCATACCACAACCCATTATCCTGAAAGCCTGCATAAACATTATAAGGTTTTTCATCATCAGTTGTTACCTGATAGGCCTGTGCCACAGCGGGAGTATTTGCAAAAAACCAATTTGCGCCATCATCATAGGTAATATTTACGCCACCGTCATTACCATTAATTATATGCGAATCTTTTTTAGGATCGATCCATACAGCATGGTGATCGCTGTGTACATTTCCCTTGTCAATATTTTTCCAGGTTTTGCCACCATCATTTGAAAGTTGAAGGGGCACACCGGTGATGATAACTTTATTTTCATTGACAGGAGAAACATAGATTTTGCCGAAATAATATCCATAAGTAAAGAAAATACCAATGGGCAGTGTATGTGTTTTTGCCCATGACTTTCCACCGTTATCACTTCTGTACACTTCGCAACCGGCAATACCATTGTTTTGGAAACCATCATCAGCATCAAAATATTCCCATAGTGATGTTGATTTTATTTTATCAGTAGCTACTAAGTCTTTTACCGCTTTAGCGCTATACTTTCTAAGTACAAATGACTTTTTTAGAAAGGTATCTAATTTGTTATTGTCAAGTGAAGCAAATTGTTCTTTGTTAAGATCTTTGAAGTCTGCAACTTTATAATTTGCATCATTTTTTTTAGAACTGTCTTTTAACGGTGTATTGTTATCTACAACTGCATAAATGATATTCGGAATTTTGGGGTACACTGCAATGCCAATTCTTCCGATTTTAGTACCGCTCATAAATCCAGAGCCGGGTCCGGTTATCAAATTCCAGGTTTCACCACCATCAATACTTTTAAATATTCCGCTGGTAGGCCCACTTTCTACAAATTTCCAGGCTTGGCGGTTTCGAAACCACATTGCAGCATATATTTCCTGTGGATTGGACGGATTGATATCTATATCAACAGCGCAGGTGTTATCATCAATAAATAAAGTTTGTTTCCAAGTATGCCCTCCATCAGTGGTTTTGTATATGCCTCTTTCTTTGTTGGCAGAATAAAGATGACCCAGTACTGCTACCCATGCAATATTCGGATTGGTAGGATGAAGTTGAATTTTGCCAATATGATGTGATTCAGGAAGTCCAAGGTATTCCCAATGCATGCCATTGTCTTCCGTTTTATAAACGCCGACACCTGCATAAGTGGAACGGCTGCTGTTTTCTTCACCTGTTCCTACCCAAATGATTCTTTTTGGTGATGACCAGTTTACAGCGATGTCTCCAATAAACAACATATCCAGACTGTCCATAATTGGCGTGAAACTTTGACCATTGTTCGTCGTATGCCAAAGACCACCTGTGGCATAAGCAACATAAAACTCTGTTGGATCGTCTGGATTTACATCCAGATCAACCACCCGGCCACTCATAACGGATGGACCAATATTTCTGAATTTAATATTATTAACAACAGATTTGTTTTCTAATGATTTCCGAATTTCAATATTTTTCATTCTTTCGGCAGCTGAGGTGGGGCTTATCTGAGCATTTACATTTTGCAGCAATAATGAAAAGCTGCAAAAAATAGATACTGAAAGCTTTAATTTTGACAACATAAAGAAATTGTTTTGGCGTTATTATTGTAACATAATATTCTCAATGAGGACCAACCAAACTTACTAAACTATGCGCAGTATCATTGTTTTTTTGATCTTTATTTCCATGAATGGCATAGCCTTGAAAGGGTTTTCGCAATGGAAATCTTTTAGAATGGGGCCAAAAGGAGATACATTAGACAGGATTGATATGAACGGGCATAAGCAAGGTCCATGGGTAATAAAAGTTCCTGATCTGCGTGGCGAGAGAGGTTATGAAGAAGAAGGGTATTTTGAAAACGACAATAAAGAGGGAGTTTGGAAAAGGTATTCCCTGATTGGAGTAAAAATTGCAGAAGAGAATTACCGATGGGGCAAGCTAAATGGTAAACAGTATTATTACACATATAATGGTGGACTGCTGCGTGAAGAAAGTTGGAGGGCGATGGACCCCAAAGTGGCATTTGATACCGTGAATGTATATGATGTAAATAATCCGAATATTGTAAAGGACAGAGTGGTGGTGAAGAATGACGGCTTTTCAATGAAGCATGGCAAATGGATGTACTACGATCCTTACGAAGGTGTAGTAACACAAACAGAAAATTATTGGATGAACAAGCTAAGAACCGGCGATGATGAAATGGTGTCTGATGATGATATAAGACCTCTTTCTCTTGCAACAGGTGCAAAGGTAGTAAAAACTGATACTGCCACTAAAACGAAAGTGAAGCCCAAAGAAGTGATGGAGTATGAAAAGAAAAACTCGGGTAAAAAGAAAGTGAAAACCAGAGATGGCCAAACCGGTTACTGAAATTACTTTTTATTAGCATTCATTTTTTCAAAATAATTTCTGAAATAGAGTAATTGATATTGTACAGCGTTTCTCCAATAATCCCAGTTATGTTTCCCAGGCCTTTCTATATAATCGTGGGGTATTTTCAATTGTGTCATTTTCTCGTGTAGTAGAAAATTGTCTTTAAAAAACGGGTCGGCAGTACCACAGTCAAATATTATGGCTAAGGAATCATTTGTTTTTTGCTCCACTAGTCCCATTACAGAATAATTTTTCCAATTAGAAGAGGTGTTTGTTGTGTCTCCAATTCTTTTCATGATATCATATTTATTTTTTGAGCTCATCAAATTCACGCCACCACTCATACTACCACATGCGCCAAAAAAATTGCTATGCCGAAATGCGATAAATAGGGCACCATGACCTCCCATACTTAATCCTGTAATGGCTCTAGCAGTTCTGTTTTTTATTGTTTTGTAATGTGCATCAATATATTCTGGCACTTCTTTACCAATATAAGTTTCATATTTCATTGTGCTATCCACCGGACTGTCGAAATACCAACTGCTGTTACCACCATCCGGACAAACAATCAATACTTTATATTCATCTGCATAGGTTTTTAATTCAGGCACTCTTATTATCCAATTGCTATACCAGCCGCCATAGCCATGTAATAAATAAACAACTGGCAATGATGCCGACTTATTTTTTTTAAGCGAAGGATTTATTACAACACATTTAATACTCTTTTGCATTGCATTGCTGTAAATAGAAACAGTATCTACAGTAGCAGCATTTGAATGATAAACAACTAAGAAGAGAAAAGCGATTAAAATATACTTTTTCATTGTATAAAGATAATAGTAATCTGCTTGATTTTTTTTTTGGAACAAAGCAAAAGGCACAGCTTATATGCCGTGCCTTTTTCAAAAAATGGTTTAGAAATTATTTCAAAACATTAAAATGCTTTTTTCTCCATAGCTTTTTGCATTGGGTTTGCAGCGCCGCCACTGCTACCTCTTGGAAAGCCCATTCTCCCTTTGAAAATTGTAAACTTAGACGGTGCAGCTATTGTTTGCCAGTCGTTATTACTTATGTCAATATCTGCTGTTTCCTGATAGGGATCCAACTGAATTGAGGTAACCTCTTTGTCCTTAATAAATGTTTTTACAACTTTATTTTCATTAAGACGCCAAACCTGTGCAGGAATTCTTTCTATTTCCTTTGTTCCGTCTTTATAATTCCATTGAATTATAATCGGCATTACTAATCCACCTTTATTGGTAAAAGTTAGTTCGTATTGGTTAGTGTTTTTATATTGTTCTTTTTCTTCAGATGTAAGACCAGTAGGCGTTGATCCGGGAATAGTTATTTCATATTGTGTACTGTCATAAGGCTCTATTCCTCTTTTATATTTCCAGTAAAAATCCCTCAGGCTGGTATCTGCATCAGTTTTAAAAACGATAGATTTATCTTCCAGGTTACGCATTTTAGAAATATCGTCTGTAGGTGGTATCTGTGGTTTAGGAAGACTGCGTTTCATTGTCATTTCTTTGGTTGGGTTTGGCACATTGTCAACATCAGCCTTCGACCATTTCACACTGTCCAAAGAAATATCGCAAGCTTCGGTTCCATAAAACCAACCACGCCAAAACCAATCTAAATCCTCACCACTTGCGTCTTCAATTGTTCTGAAGAAATCTGCTGGTTCAGGATGTTTAAAAGCCCATCTTCTTGCATATTCTTTAAAGGCATAATCAAAATTTTTGCGACCCATTATAGTTTCTCTCAAAATATTTAATCCTGTTGCTGGTTTTGAATATGCATTGGGACCAAATTGAACAATATTTTCACTATTAGTCATGATGGGTTCCAACTGATCTTTTGAAAGCTTCATATAATCTGTTATAAAACGAGCTGGGCCACGGCTATTAAAATACTTATTATCCCACAATTCCTGTGTGAGATATTGTACAAAAGTATTCAGGCCCTCATCCATCCAGCTCCATTGACGTTCATCGCTGTTGATGATCATTGGGAAAAAATTATGACCTACTTCATGCGTTACTACTCCGATCATTCCATATTTAGTGCCTTCGCTATAAGTGCCATCTTTTTCTGTACGACCGTAGTTGAAGCAAATCATCGGATATTCCATTCCACTACTGGCTTCTATACTTTGTGCTACCGGATAGGGATAAGGAATGGTGAACTTGGAATAAGTCTGTATCGTATGTTCTACTACTTTGGTAGAAAATTTCCTGTACAACCCATAAGATTCTTTACTATAACCACTCATGCACATTACTTTTTTGCCTTGTACTTTAGTGGCTAAAGCATCCCACACAAATTTGCGTGAGGAACACCAGGCGAAATCTCTTACATTATTTGCTTTAAAAATCCAGGTTTTCTTTTTGTCGCTTTTTTGTTTTTCTGCAGCCTTTGCTTCTGCAAGTGTTACTATTTCTATTGGCTCGCTTGATGTTTGTGCTTGCTTCCATCTTGCTAATTGAGCCGGAGAGAGTACGGCAGGATAATTCTGGCCTTCGCCGGTTGATAGAATGATGTGATCGGCAGGAACTGTCATAGCCACTTTAAAATTACCAAAGGTCAAAGCAAACTCTCCTCTTCCGGTGAACTGATGATTTTGCCAGCCTTGAAAATCGCTGTAAACACATAGCCGCGGATACCATTGTGCCATTGTAAATTCATGATTACCATCTTCGGGAAAATATTCGTATCCACCACGGCCTCCTCTGCCCATACGATCGGCAAGTTTATAATACCAGGAAACTTTAAATACAAATTTTTGTCCGGGTTTTAAAACCGCAGGCAACTCTACCCGCATCATTGTTTTATTAATGTCATAGCTTAATTTTTTACCAGCAGCATCGGTAATACTTGTTATAATATCACCATATCCATTATCTGTTTTGTCTTCCTCATTTTTTTCGATTTGAGAAATACCAACCCTGCTGCTCATGTTACTGCTATTTTGGTAGTTGGCATTGTTAATACTGCTGTGCTGGTTTTCGTCCAACTGAAGCCATAGATAATTTAATGAGTTAGGCGAATTATTATAATATGAAATTGTTTCGAAGCCGGTAAGTTTCAAATTTTTTTCATCCAACTCACATTTTATATCATAGTCTGCACGCTGTTGCCAATACTTGGGACCTGGAGCTCCACTGGCCGTTCGGTATTCATTTGGTGTAGGCAAAGTAGCTCCTAATTGTTCAAATTTATTGCCGTGGTTACTTCCGGGATTGTTTTGAATGTTTTGAGAAAAAACAGCAGTGGAAAGACAAAACATTACTGCTGTGAAAGCATACCATTTTTTCATGTCGTTCATTTTTAATTTAATAATTGGTATAAAAAAAATCTAAATAATAAAATTGGAATAAATGATTATTGAAATTTTATTCTTGAAATAGAAAGCAGGAATCAGGTTGCCAAATCTAAGTAAAACATATTTATTTATTGATTCATAAATGGAATAAAAAAGCCGCTTTTTGATAAGCGGCTTCAAAAATTGTTGAATTACAAATTAAAATGCTTTTTTCTCCTGTGCTTTCTGCATGGGATTCACACCTGCAGGTCTTGCAAATTGTTTTTGTTTAAATACTTTGAATTTGCTGGGTTCTTTTATGTCGCCATAAGTATTGTTATCAGTATTGATATCAGCCGTTTCGTGATAAGGATCCAGTTTAACGGTAGCTACCTCTTTATCTTTTACAAAAGTTTTTACTACTTTACTTTCATTCATGCGCCAAACCTGAGCCGGAATTCTTTCAACTTCTTTTGTTCCGTCTTTGTAAGTCCATTCAATAATGATGGGCATCATTAGTCCGCCTTTATTGCTAAAAGTAACTTCATACATGTTTTTGTCCGCATATTTTTCTTTTGAAGCTTCATCTAATGCTTCTGTAAAAGGCTTCATCGTTGTAGCATATTTTGTGGTATCATACTTTTCAATATTGCGGTCGTATTTCCAATAAAAATCACGCAGCGTTGTGTCTCTGTCAGTTTCAAATACAATATTCTTGTCTTCACGATTGCGCATTTTGGAAATATCTTCTTTGCCTACTTGTGGTTTTGGAAGTGAACGATAAATTACCTGATCTTCTTTTTGTTCAGGGGTAGCATTAACATCGGCTTTTGCAAATTTTACGGTATCAATTGAAATATCACAAGCATCGGTACCATAAAACCATCCACGCCAAAACCAGTCAAGATCTTCACCTGTTGCATCTTCTAATGTGCGGAAGAAATCGGCAGGTGAGGGATGCTTGAATGCCCAACGACGAGCATATTCACGAAATGCATTGTCAAATAATTCTCGGCCAACAATGGTTTCTCTTAAAATGTTCAATCCTGTAGCTACTTTGCTATATGCATTAGAACCAAAATTTTTTATGTTTTCGCTATTAGTCATAATTGGCTCCAGTTGTTCTTTGGGCAGCTTCATATAGTCGGTTATACTCCAGGCGGGTCCGCCATTGGACGGGGTTGTATTATCCCAAAGCTCCTGAGTAAGATATTGCAGGTAAGAATTTAATCCTTCATCCATCCAAGTCCATTGTCTTTCATCGCTGTTTACAATCATTGGGAAAAAAGTATGGCCTACTTCATGAATAATAACCTGAATGGCGGCATTCTTTGACCCCTCGGAATAGGTGCCGTCTTTTTCGGCCCTGCCGGGATTAAATGAAATCATTGGATACTCCATACCCTGATTGCCTTCTACACTGATGGCAACAGGATAAGGATAAGGAATAGAGAAGTTAGAATATGTTTTTACTGTATGTGCCACTGCTTTTGTAGAAAATTTGCTGTAGATAGGATAAGCTTCATTTGCATAATAACTCATTGTCATTACTTTTTTCCCTTCTACTTCAATAGGCATAGCATCCCATGCAAAACGGCGTGAACTTGTCCAGGCAAAATCTCTAACATTATCTGCTTTATAAATCCATGTTTTTTTATTGGCATTGGTTTTTACTTTAGATGCATTCAACGCATCTGTTTGTGTTACGATTTGTAATGGTTCTTTTGCCGTTTGTGCTTTATTCCATCTTAACATTTGTGTTGGTGTAAGTACCTGCGCATAGTTTTGACAAACACCAGTAGCCCCTACAACATGATCAGCAGGCACAGTCATCTGCACTTTAAAATTTCCAAAACTAAGTGTGAATTCTCCTCTGCCGGTAAACTGATGATTTTGCCAACCCACTTCGTCTCCATATTTACACATACGAGGATACCATTGTGTCATTGTATAATTATTATTGCCATCTTCAAAGGGCTCATAACCACCACGGGCACCACCAAATTTTTGAAAATCGCTGCGATCGGCTAATTTATAATTCCATTCTATTTTGAAACTAATTTTTTGTCCCGGTAAAAGAGGTTTTGCTAAATCTACTTTCATCATCGTTTTATTGACGAAATGCTTCATGGTTTTGCCCATCATATCAGTCAGCTTTACAATATTAAAACCGTAGCCATTATCTGTTTTAGCATCTGCATACCTGTCCAGGGTTTTATTTGTTACCTGTGTTTGCATGGAATTACTGTTTTGATAATTGGCATTGTTTACCGTGCTGTGTTGGTTTTCATCCAGCTGCATCCACAGATAATTTAAAACATCGGGAGAGTTGTTGTAATAAGTAATGACTTCAGCGCCATTTAATTTATTGTTGACTTCATCTAATTCGCATTTAATATCGTAATCGGCACGCATTTGCCAATATTTGTTGCCGGGGGCGCCACTAGCAGTACGATATTCGTTGGGCGATGGTAAAATAGTTCCCAACTGTTCAAATTTATTGGCATGATTTGCGCTGTTATTGTTTTTAATGTCTTGCGAAAAGACATAACTGTAAAAACTTAACAAGCAAACCAAAGAAAACAGCAAACGTTTCATATATTATTTTTTGTTTTTGAAAATATATTATTAAAAAGGCCATCGATCAATCACCATTGCAAGGGCACTTACAAATGCACCACCTGATACAAAAACCACCCATTCTTTGCGGTTGGCTTTTATTAAGTCAACAATGAGAAATGAAATAAGTAAAATAATAGTAACAACCACTATTTGCCCTACTTCTAGACCCACATTAAATCCAAATAAACCCCAGCCAAGGCTTTGATCGCTTGCTAAAGCAATGCGTATCGTATTGGCAAAACCCAGCCCATGTATCAACCCAAAGAACAAGGCTAGAAAATAATTGACACGAATGGTTTTTGGACTGAATTTCTTTTGAAATAAATTGATAGCAGCTGTAATAACTATGGTACAGGGAATTAAAAATTCAACCCACTTGCTGCTGATGACTATAATTTCTTTTACACTCAAAAAAAGGGTGATGGAATGACCAATAGTAAAGGCAGTAACCAAAACCAATACTTGTTTCCAGTCCTTGAGTAAATAGATTGCAGCTAATGCTAATATGAATAATTGATGGTCCAATGCATCTTTACTGATTATATGTTCCCATCCAATATTAAAGTAAAATGAAAAATCGCTCATATTGTTTTATAACCGGTAGCAACCATTTCCGGTGGTTTATCATCAAAATCGGGTGCGCATCAAAATAAACCAGACTTTTGCATTTATAAAAAATAATTTGCCCAATGGTTAAAAAGCTCAATAAATGGTGTTTTGTATTGTTTGCAGTGGTATTTGTTGCTTCTCCAATAATGATAAAAGGAGAGAAAAATACTGCAAAACCACATCCGGTGCACATTGCTACAGTTGAAATTGACCATAATGCGACAGACAAAACACTGGAAATAACCTGCAAAATTTTTTGGGACGATTTAGAAGATATATTAAGCCGCATTAATAAATCGAGAGTCGATCTTACCAGTGAAAAAGCAAGAACAGAAAATAATCAAAGAGTATTTGCTTATATCAAATCTCACTTACAAATAATTGTTGATAGTAAGACCATTCCTTTAGAGTTTGTAGGTTTTGAAAAAGAAGACGTAGTCATCTACTCTTACCTGCAGGCCAGTAATGTGAGTGTCGTAAAACAAATCAATGTAACCAGTTCATTGATGCACGATATTTTTGATGATCAATCAGAAATTATTCATGTTGTAGTAAACGGAAAAAGACAAAGCACCAAACTGGACTATCCTGCATCTAAAGCGAGTTTTAGTTTTTAAGGTTGCAATTTAAAAACACAACAGGATTTAAGAATCCATTTCCTCTCGTATTTCATCGCTTATTTTTACCAGTACTTTATCGATACGATGACCATCCATATCCATTATTTCTATAGCAAAACCTTTCCATTTTAGTTTTTCTCCGGCTTTGGGAATGCGTTCCAGCTCGTGTAAAATAAATCCGGCTAATGTGTCAAAATCATGTTCACCTTCATTCATCCATTCAGCTTTTTCAAAGTAGGTTAAAAAATCATAAAAAGGAATTTGCCCATCTACGAGGTAGCTGCCATCCTCCCGTGTTACAATTTCATAATCGGGTACATCAGGCTGTGGTATATCTCCTACAATAGCTTCCAAAATGTCATTTAAGGAAATTAAGCCAAGCACACTACCATATTCATCTACTATAAAACTACAATGCTCTTTTGATTCTCGAAATTTTTCCAGTACCTGATAAGCGGAATTGTTCTCGGGAACAAATAGTGCGGGTTTCATCAGTTCTTTAAACAAAGTACTGTCTGCGCTTACGTATAAATCTTTTATGGAAACAACTCCTTTGATATTGTCAATTTCACCTTCACAAATGGGATACACAGAATGTGGCTCTTGAATAATCTTTTGTTTGATCTTGTCTTCATTATCATCTAGTTCAAACCAGATGATGTCGCTGCGGTGCGTCATCAGCGAGGTAATATTTCTGTCGCCAAGATGGAAAACCCTTTCTATAATATGTTGCTCGGTTTCATCAATTGTGCCTGCTTCGGTTCCTTCTGTAATCAGTGTTTTTATTTCTTCTTCAGTTACAGCATCATCTTTGCTTTTTTTGATATTGAATAGACTGAAAAATAAGTTGCTAATTTTATTCAGCACCCACACAAATGGATGTGTAAGTCTGGCAAAACCATTCATGGGCCCAGCCATCATGCGGGCAATACTCTCTGAGCGCAGTAGTCCAATTCTCTTTGGAATCAACTCCCCAAAAATGATAGTTAGAAATGTAACCAGTATTACGATAATAGTTGTGGCTAAGGTAAGCGCATAGGGTTTTAGAAATTCTATTTTTTCGAACCAGGGGCTGATGTAATGGCTAAACCTTTCGCCTGAATACACACCGGTAATAATAGCTATGAAGGTGATCCCAATTTGCGCAGCAGCAAGAAAAACTTCTGGGTTACTTGAAAGAATCAATGCTTTTTTCGCTTTGACGTCTCCTCTTTCGGCCATTGTTTCCAATTTCGATTTGCGGGCAGAAACCAATGCAATTTCCGACATCACGAATAAGGCATTTAAAAAAATTAAAGCAAGCAGAATGATAATTTCCATGTATGCAAATGGTTATTTTTCGAAGATAGCAAATCCGATGTGCTTATTAAAGAGACGGCCGGTTGTAATACCAATTATGCTTCCCCATACAGCCCCAGCTAAAACATCAAGCGGGTAATGTACGCCTACATATATTTGTGCATAAGCAATTGATGCTGCCCACAAAATGGCTGTCCACACCCAATTACCCAACACTTTTCTGAATGTGAAGTAAAAAAATAAGGCCATTCCAAAATGATTGGCGGCGTGGTTGGAAATAAAACTAAATCCACCCGAACAATGATTGACCAATAAACGTACATGGTACGAAAAATCCGGATCGGAGCAGGGGCGTAGTCTTTCTAAATTGTGTTTGAACAAATAAGTGCCTGTCATATCTGTTAAAGCAACTGTGCAAATAAAAAAAATAGTCCACCAACAGCCTTTAATTTTAAAATTTACCAATACAAAAATTAACAAAACAAGATATAGTGGTGCCCAATATTCTGACTGTCGCAAAAAGGGCATTAATTCGTCAAACAATCGGTTTGACCAACGGCGATTAATAGTGAGAAACATTTCCTTATCCAACTGGTCGAGGCGCTGCAAAAATGAATTCAACAAAAACATGGAGCAAATGTAAGCTTTGGACAAAGAAAATTGTTTTGTCATTGATTCTGTTTGATGAAGCCAGTTAAATTGATTTTATTTGTAGATTCAAGCCATTTAGAAATAACATGCTGGTAAAATACCGAATACCAAAAACGATAATATGGGTAGTGAAACTCTTTCTCATATTCGTAATATTATTTACCATCTACCGGCTGGCTACTTATTTTGTGCTACGTCAGTGGTTTCGTACTTACGACATCAACCTCATAGATTTATTTCCTGCCTTTTTGATGGGATTGCGTTATGATATTCGCTGGATATCAATTTTACTGCTGCCCATTGTACTTATCAGTATGGAAAGAAAATGGTCGCCTTTTCATTCCCCATTCAATAAAAAAGCGTGGACATGGTATCTTGCTATTGGCACATTTCTGGTGTTTTTCTTTTTTGCAGCAGGATTTGTAAATATTGATTACAATATTGAGCCATTGGATGCCGGTGCTATGAACTTTGCGGAAGATCCCAGCATTTCATTTAAAATGATTGTGGAGAGTTATCCATTGTTTTGGATCATTGGCGGGTTGGTGGCAGCTGTATTATTTTTTCGTTGGATGTACCGGCGCAATCACTGGCAAGTGGTAACCAAAACTGACGGTAAGGGAATTCCATACCGTCGCAAATTTTTCATTGTCGCTGCTGTCATTCTCGTAATATTTATCTGGGGAAATTTTTGGGGCATGCCATTAACCAGAAAAGACAGTTTTCGGTTTAAGAATAAATACATGTCCTATCTCGCTATCAATCCCATGCAAAACTTCTTTTCAACTTTGAAAGAAAGAAAACCCAATTTTAGTAAGGAAAAAGCAAAAGCCGTATTCCCGCTGATGAAGCAGTGGATGAAGTTGCCCATTTCCGATACTGCATTTTCTTATAAGCGGTTTTTTAATGGTGCTGATAGTGTGGGCCGCAGTACACCGAATATTGTGCTGGTGCAACTGGAATCTTTTAGTATGTACAAAAGCAGTATGAGCGGCAATCCACTCAATACAACACCCTATTTAAAATCACTTTGTGAAAGCGGTATTTTTTTCGATCGTTGTTTTACACCACATTTTTCTACTGCAAGGGCATTGTTTGCTATACTTACAGGAATACCAGATGCACAGCTGTTTAAATTTTCTTCACGCATACCCGAAGCGCTGGATCAGCATACCATTGTCAATGATTTCAAAGGATATGAAAAATTATATTTTCTGGGTGGCAGCCCCAGTTTCAACAATTTTGAAGGCATTTTAAAAAATATAAATGGATTGCAGATGCACACCGAAGGAAGTTTTTCGGAACAACCCATCAATGTGTGGGGCATCAGCGATAAAGATTTATATCTGGAAGCGAATAAAGTTTTTAAAAAACAAACCAAACCATTTTTTGCCTATATACAAACAGCGGGCAACCATCATCCTTACGACAAATCAATAGCTCCAGAGGATACCGATTTTGTAAAAATGGATAAAGACAATGAAGAGTTGAAAAAATATGGTTTTAGAAATGAAGCTGAGTTCAATGCATTTCGCTACTCCGATTATTGTATTCAAAAATTTATGGAAGCCGCAAAAAAGGAATCTTATTTTGCAAATACAATATTTGTTTTTGTAGGCGATCATGGTGTGGCGGGCAATGCTACCGAAATGTATCCTGAAGTATGGACACAGCAAAGCCTTACCAATGAGCATGTGCCTTTATTGTTTTATTCCCCCGGATTTCTAAAGCCTGAAAAAAGAGAAGAAGTTGTTTCTCAAATTGACATTTTGCCCACTATCTCAGGTTTGGCACAAATAAGCTATACAAACACCACACTGGGCCGTGATTTATTGGACACCAGCAAAAAAAATGATTTTGCATTTATTACCAGTACTACGGGCACCATTGGAATGGTTACCGATAGTTTTTATTTTGTGCGTAATATCAATTTTCCCGATGAACAATTGTTTACCATGCGTAATGATATCAAACTAACGCAAGAACAATCGGACTCCATCAAGAAGGCATTGTCGGCATTTACAAGTGCTTATTTTGAAACGGCGAAATATTTGATTATGAATAATAAAAAAGCGCAGTAAGGTGAGTAATTATTGGGCTTTAATTTTTCTTTCGGGCAATTAAAATCAGCCGTGGTGTTTGTCTGATGTCGTATTTATTCAAATGATAATCACCAAACACTTCTATTACCTGCAAGCCCTGATAGGCCAGCATATCGCTAAAATCGCCCAATGAGAATTTGGCAACTTGCTCAGTATGTTCCATGGGCATTCGCAGTTCAGGATCTGTAATAATAATTTTTTTATAAAAATATTTTTCATCACTCCATTTATGAATTTCATAATGAGTGGTACCCAGTTTTTTTTCCTGATTGGGTATTAAATGATCTTCAACAAAATGCACATTCAGATAATCAATTATAAAATGCCCTCCGGGTTTTAATCCATTGGCAATAGTACGCATTGCATTATCATGTTCTCTCCGGTTTTTGAAATAACCAAAACTGGTAAAAAAATTAAATGCATAGTCAAAATAATTGCCCCAAAACGGAAGCCGCATATCATGTACAAAAAAATCAAGCTGCTCATTTTCAAATTTTCTGGCGTAGGCAATGCTTTCAGGAGAAATATCAATACCCGTAACATGAAACCCAAGCGAAGCCAGCATCTTACTGTGTCGGCCCCGGCCACAGGCTACATCCAGCATTCGGCTTTGCAGAGGAGGTTTTAAATGTGAAATTAGTTTTTGAATAAATGCAGCCGCTTCTTTTTCATCTCTTTGAAAATATAGTTTGTGATAAAAAGGAGAATTGAACCAGCCGGTGTACCAATCTTTTTGCGACATGCCGCAAAGATAATACTGCCCGAAAAGACTACGAAACCGTTTTCTCTCATTCTATTTTTAAAGAACTGATTCAGGTTGCTATTTTGTATTTTTGCAGCCTTAATTAAGATACAAAATCACAACAAAACAAAGTGGCATTAATCAAAAGTATTTCAGGAATAAGAGGAACGATAGGCGGCAAACCGGGTGATAACCTGACACCAGTGGATATTGTAAAATTTGCATCTGCCTATGGCAAAATAATGGCAACAGGAAAAGGGAAAACAACTATTGTAGTTGGGCGAGATGGTCGTATAAGTGGTGCCATGGTTCAAAGTCTGGTGGTAAATACATTAACCGGACTGGGAATTGATGTAATAGATCTGGGGCTTTCTACAACACCTTCAGTAGAGTTGGCAGTAAAACTTGAAAAGGCAGATGGTGGAATTATTATTACGGCAAGTCATAATCCCAAAGAATGGAATGCGCTGAAATTGTTGAATAGTGTTGGAGAATTTATTTCTGCGGAAACAGGAGCTCAGGTTTTGGAACTGGCTGCAAATGAAAATTTTGAATTTTCGACAGTTGATAAACTGGGGCAGGTAACCACACTTGATTATTTGCAAAAAACAATTGATGCAGTTGTTCAATATCCACTGGTAAATGCAAAGCTGATAAAAAAACAGGATTTTAAAGTGGTGGTGGATGGCATCAATTCAACCGGAGCCATGTATGTCCCGGCATTGCTTCATGCATTGGGCATCAATGAAGTGATTTTATTGAATGAAGCTATCACCGGAAACTTTGCACACAATCCCGAGCCGCTTCCCGAGCATCTAACACAATTGAGTGCTGAAGTGGTAAAGCATCAGGCGCACCTGGGCATTGCTGTGGATCCTGATGTGGACCGGCTTTGCTTTGTATGTGAAGATGGCAGCCTGTTTGGCGAAGAATATACGCTGGTAGCAGTAGCTGATTATGTATTGGGAAAAATAAAAGGCAATACCGTGAGTAATATGAGCAGCACAAGAGCTTTGAAAGATATTACGATAAAGCATGGAGGTGAATATTTCCCATCGGCAGTGGGTGAGGTAAATGTGGTAAAGAAAATGAAAGAGGTGGATGCCATCATTGGCGGCGAAGGAAACGGCGGCATCATTGTCCCCGATTTTCATTATGGAAGGGATGCATTAATTGGTATCGCACTTTTTTTAAGCCATTTGGCTGCACATAAAAAAGGAATCAAATCATTGCGCAATACTTATCCCGATTATTTTATTTCAAAAAATAAAATTGAACTGATCAATGGAACGGATGTAAAAGGCATTTTTGAAAAAATAAAAAGCAAGTACAAGAATAATCCCATTAATACTGAAGATGGTTTGAAAATTGAGTTTGAAAATGACTGGGTACATTTGCGTACTTCCAATACCGAACCCATTATTCGTATTTATGCTGAAAGTAACCTGGAAACAAAGGCAGCAAATATGGCTATGCAAATAATGAGGGATATAAAAGAATTTAGTTGATGAAACTGAAAATAGGATTTTTCATTTTGTTGTTATTTGCTTTTGATAATGCCATTGGTCAAAAGCATTTTACCATAACATATCAAAGTGAAAAATTTAATGAAATTGTTCCAAAAGAATTTGAACTAAAAAACCCTTTTGATTTGATTGTCCATGATAGCATTGCTTTGGCATATTATGAAAATAAGTTTACAAATGATTCAAGTAATGTAAATCTGCCAATGGGAAGCTATTTGAACTATAAGTTCTTATACATGAATAAAAACTCCAGTATTAATGTTAGATATAAAGGAGGAAAAAATAAAGAAGACATTCTTGTAGAAAAAAATCACCCTAAAACAAAGTGGAATTTTTTGGAAGGTGAAAAATTTATCTTGGGATATAAATGTAGAAAAGCAAAAGGAAAAATTGGAAATTACAGATACGAGATTTGGTTTACTGAAGATTTAAAAAGTCCTTTTGGACCATTTATATATACCAATTTGCCCGGCACTGTATTGTTGTCAATAAATAAAACTAAAGGATTATTGACCTGTGCCACCGCCATTAAAAACGAAGCACTACCTATTGTAGAGCCTAATTTTGCAAAAAGAGTAAAAGAATAAATTATGGAGTCAACTACACAAGCCAACGGATTACAGCGGTTTAATTATTTTCTCAACCTGCTTCAGCCTATTTTAGATAAAGCAGCAGGTGCAGATAATCCTGCTCTAAGTTTTTATCAGCAAGGTGCCCGCACTCCGCTTTTTATGCTGGAGGCTTTAAGCCGGATATATCGAAAAACATTATCTGAAAAGCCTTTCAAAAAAATGAAAGATCGCTTTAAAGAGCTGGAAGACCAACTGGGGGCTGTTGATTATTATGATGCATTTTCAAAAGAACTGGCTACCCATCCTGCTATTTCTCAGCAGGCAAAAGATTATTTGGCAAAAAGAATGAATGAGGAATTGGAAAAATTGAAAGACTTGATGCAAGAAGATGGATGGATTGGCGATGATAACAAACGAATGAAAAAAATAAATGAAAAATTGAGCGAAGTAGAATGGCAGGACTCTGAAAAGGACAGTGAGGAAATCAAAACTTTTTATCAGGAAACTATCAGTGCAATAGTAGCTTCAATAGATAAAGGCGAAATTAACTTTGACAATGTAGAAGAAGATGTGCATGAGTTGAGAAGAGAAATCAGATGGTTGAGCATTTATCCGCAGGCTTTGCGAGGATTGATGCAGTTAAAAACTGTAAATCAAACACCTGAATATATCTCAAAATACCTGACACCCGAAATTGTAAATTCTTCATTCAATAAAATGCCAGAAGCTAAAGATGAAACGCATATCATTTATCTTGATGCCAATCATTTTTATGCTATGAGTTGGTTGATAGCTGAGCTGGGTAAGCTAAAAGACAGCGGATTGAAAATAGAAGCAGTAGCCGAAACGATGATGGCTGCCGAAGCAGGATTGGATAAACATATTGCAGAAGAAAAAGCAACTGTTTTATTGGGAGTGGAGCAAATGAAGATGAAAGAAATACTTGAAAAATCAAAATCCATCAGCAATACATTTTTTGCAGAAAAAGTGTTGCAGCAATTATTATCTTAAGGTACAGCACCGAAATTTTATCTTTGCTGTGCAAAACATTAGCAGAACATGAATCGAATTTATTTTGATAATGCAGCTACCACCGCTTTAGATAAGGAAGTACTGGATGCTATGCTGCCCTATATGACCGAGAAATTTGGCAATCCTTCTTCTATTTATTCTTATGGAAGAGAAAGCAGGCTGGCGATTGAAAATGCAAGAAAATCGGTTGCCAAATTATTGAATGCGCATCCCGGAGAAATATTTTTTACCAGCGGTGGCACTGAGAGTAACAATACTGCAATTGGCGCTGCTATCCGTGATTTGGGATGCAGACACATCATTTCTTCTCCTATTGAACATCATGCCGTATTGCATACAGTGGAGCATTACGATCATGAGGATTTAGTAACAACCAGTCAGGTTGGTGTTTTCAGCAATGGGCATATAAACTTAGTTGATCTGGAAGAACAATTGTCCTCTATTAAAGAAAGATGTTTGGTGACATTGATGCATGCAAATAATGAAATAGGAAACCTGCTTGATATTGAAGCCGTAGGTGAACTATGCAATCGGCACAATGCGATTTTTCATTCGGATTGTGTACAAACTGTGGGGCATTATCCCATTGATTTAAGAAAAACACCGGTTCATTTTATTTCAGGTGCCGGGCACAAGTTTCATGGACCCAAGGGTGTGGGTATTTTATATGTGAATGACAATATTAAAATAAAGCCATTTATTCTTGGTGGAGGTCAGGAGAGAAATATGCGTGCCGGTACGGAGAACTTATATGGTATTGTTGGTTTTGCAAAAGCCCTGGAGATGGCAATGGCGGGTTATGAGGCAGATAGTGCTTATGTACAGTCATTAAAAACGTATATGGCAAGGCAGTTAAAAGCCAATATTACGGGTGTGGAGTTTAATGGCGATTATGATGGTCGTTGTCTTTATACAGTATTAAGTGTTGCTTTTCCCAAAACTGAAAAATCAGAAATGATACTTTTTAGTTTAGATATGAATAATATTTGTGCCTCAGGTGGAAGTGCTTGCAGCAGCGGTGCAGATGTGGGTAGCCATGTCATCAGGGCTTTAAATAATAACCCCAACAGGGTTACTGTTCGTTTTTCATTTAGCAAAAACAATACAAAAGAAGAAGTAGATACTATTGTAGAGAAATTAAAAGAATTGATTTAAAAACTTTACAAATAATACCAGGGATTTCTTTTAGCCGCCCAAATATATCTGCGGATATTTCTCCAAAAAGCAAGTATCATATAAATTATTATAGGAGAACCCATAGTAAGGATGGAGGCATAAATAAAGTATTGTCTGATTTTGCCCGTAGCAATTCCTAAGCGGTTACCAATGGCGGTGCAAACACCAAATGCGTTCCACTCTACAAAGTTTTTGAGCCTGTTCATACTGCTAATGTAAAAAATCCCTGCAAAACGATCAACTATCGGTTTTTCACACCCCTAATTTTCCGTAAATTTGCCATTCCGAAGCAATTTCTTAAGAAATCTCCGGATAATTTAATTTCAAAAGCTCTTCACATGGTATTTGATTTAGACCTCATTAAAAAAACTTATGCCGAAATGCCGGCAAAAGTGGAAGCCGCCCGCAAAACTTTGGGAAGGCCTCTTACATTAACAGAAAAAATTTTATATGCACACCTCTGGAAAGGAATAGCATTGCAGGATTTCAAAAGAGGAAAAGATTATGTAGATTTTTCACCCGACAGGGTAGCCATGCAGGATGCTACGGCACAAATGGCTCTTTTGCAGTTTATGACCTGTGGCAGAGATAAAGTAGCAGTTCCATCTACGGTGCATTGCGATCACCTTATTTTGGCCAAAGTAGGTGCAAAAAATGATTTGAAACTGGCGTTGGAAACGAATCGTGAGGTTTATGATTTTCTTGGTTCTATTTCAGATAAATATGGCATTGGATTTTGGAAAGCTGGTGCGGGTATCATACACCAGGTTGTTTTAGAAAACTATGCATTTCCAGGTGGCATGATGATTGGAACAGACTCTCATACACCAAATGCCGGAGGGTTAGGTATGGTGGCTATAGGTGTTGGCGGTGCCGATGCAGTAGATGTGATGGCTGGCCTTGCATGGGAATTAAAAATGCCCAAAGTAATAGGCGTGAAGCTTAATGGAAAAATGAGTGGATGGACTTCTGCAAAAGATATAATTCTTTGGGTAGCCGGTCAACTCACTGTTAAAGGTGGTACTGGAGCAATTGTAGAATATTTTGGTGAAGGAGCCGATAGTTTAAGTGCAACTGGAAAAGGTACTATTTGTAATATGGGTGCCGAGATTGGTGCTACCTGCTCTCTCTTTGCTTATGATGAAAAAATGAGTGCTTATCTAAAATCAACAGGTCGCACAGAAGTAGCAGCCATGGCCGATGGAATAAAAGATTATTTGCGTCCGGATGTTGAAATATATGCCGATCCTTCAAAATATTATGATCAGGTACTTGAACTCGACCTTAGCAAACTGGAACCATATATCAATGGGCCTTTCACTCCCGATCTGGCTACGCCTATTTCACAAATGAAAGATGCCGTTGCTAAAAACGGATGGCCTGATAAATTGGAAGTTGCCTTGATTGGCAGTTGTACCAATTCATCTTATGAAGACATCAGCCGCAGTGCTTCTATAGTAAAAGATGCTGTTAGTAAAGGAGTGAAAACAAAATCAGAATTCACCATTACTCCGGGTAGCGAGCAAGTGCGTTTTACAATTGAAAGAGATGGCTTCATTAACGAGTTTGAAAATGCTGGCGGTATTGTATTGGCAAATGCCTGTGGCCCATGTATTGGTCAATGGGCAAGACATATAGATGATCCCAATAGAAAAAATACAATCATCACTTCCTTTAATAGAAATTTTGCAAAACGTAATGATGGACTATCCAGTACACATGCTTTTGTAGCTTCGCCCGAAGTAGTAACAGCACTTGCAATGGCAGGAAGCATCAGCTTCAATCCATTAAAAGATACTTTAACCAACGATAAAGGTGAAGCGGTAATGTTGAAAGAACCCACAGGTTATGAACTGCCACCAAAAGGTTTTGCTGTTGAAGATGCCGGTTATCAGGCGCCAGCAGCAAATGGAAGTAAAGTACAGGTGCAAGTAGCATCCGATTCAAAACGTTTACAATTACTTGAGCCTTTTAAAGCTTGGGAAGGAACAGACCTGAAAGGTTTGAAATTGTTGATAAAGGCAAAAGGGAAATGTACAACGGATCATATAAGTATGGCAGGCCCCTGGCTAAAGTTCAGAGGACACTTAGATAATATCAGTAATAATATGCTGATTGGTGCTATTAATTTTTACAATGAAAAAACAGATACAGTAAAAAACCAACTTACCGGCGAGTATGGTGCTGTGCCTGCTACGGCCCGTGCCTACAAAGCCACTGGAATAGGCAGTATAGTTGTAGGTGATGAAAACTATGGAGAAGGATCATCCAGAGAGCATGCAGCAATGGAGCCACGTCATTTGGGTGTAAGAGCTATTTTGGTAAGAAGCTTTGCACGCATACATGAAACGAATCTTAAAAAGCAAGGTATGCTGGCACTTACTTTTGACAATAAGGATGATTACGATAAAATTCAGGAGGATGACAGTATTGACATTGTCGGTCTTGCATCATTTGCTCCTGGTGTGTCGCTTACAGTTGTACTAAATCATAAAGACGGAAGCGCTGATAACATTAAAGTAAATCATACTTACAATGAGTCACAGATTGAATGGTTTAAGGCCGGTGGTGCTTTGAATGTAATTCGTGCTGAGTTTTCTAAGTAATAAATTCTATTGATTGTTAAGAAGCCCGGGCAAATCCATTGTTCGGGTTTTTTATTTGATTGTAGAATATCTGCAATTTTCTAAAAAAATTTGAAGCAGAAACTGCAACTTTGAATTCTCAAAAAAAATAATATGCAACGGCTAAAGCCAGATGTGGACATAGTATTGGATATTTTGAATATTGTTGCAGAGAAGCAGCCAGATAATCAGTTTTCTCAAAGCATTTTAAAACAATATCAGGAAAGGGGAGGATTGAGTAAAAAACAATTGGAAGGCTTATATGGAAAAGCAAAAAGGATTCCTGAAATTCCACAAAATAAGTTGGCAACATTGGAAGCTATTATTTTAAGAAAGCATGAAAAACAAAAATCGGAGTTGCCGGCTAATGCACCTTTGTATCAGAAAGATGAAGAAGCTGCTGAAATGATAGAAAGTATATTGGCAAAATACCCAGAACATAAAAGGGTATTGTTTTTCAAATCAAAAGTTGAAAATAATAACCTCTTATCAACCACTGATATGACGGAGTTGAAGAAATTCTTTAAATTGCTGAAGTGAAAAAAATTATTGCTACTTTGTTTTTCTTTCCCTTGCTGGCAACTGCTCAAAAAAATAGGCTGATGAAATCACAATTAGACACTGTTTTTCAACCTTATTTTAATGAAATGGAACCGGGTGCGGCAGTTTTGCTTGTAAAAAACGGTAAGGTTGTTTATCAGAATGCTTTTGGTATTGCAGATATGCAAACAAATGAAAAAATTAATTCGAAAACATTGTTTAATCTGGGTTCTATCTCTAAAACAGTTGTCGCTTATGGCGTTTTGAAATTGGCATCAGAAAATAAATTATCATTAGAAGATCCGATTAGCAAATATTTTCCAGATTTTAAAAGTAAGCAAATTGCAGAAAAAGTAAAGATTGTTCATTTGCTTACACATACTTCCGGTTTGCCTGATAGTAGAAGGGTAAATGATGAAAATGAATTTTATCTGACTGCAAAGGATGAAGAAAATTTTGCACCTTTAAAGCAAACGGAACAATTAGAATTTGAGCCAGGTACCAAGTATCACTATTCCAATCCGGCTTTTAATGGTCTTGCATTAATTATTGAGAAAGTTTCGGGGAAGAAATGGCAAAGCTATATTGAAGAAGAAATTTTTAGGCCATCAAAGATGTTTCATTCTACAATTACTGACGGGCCACATCCGGAAACTGGAGTGTCGCACGGATATGTAAAAAACAAAAGCAATGGATTTGATGAAATGGACTATGGAGAAGAACCCACTTTTGCTGCAGCAGGAAATGGTGGTGTGTGGAGCAATGTAGTGGAGTTGTGGAAATACGAAAAGGCTATTCAACAGCATTTGTTTTTAAGTAAGGAATGGATTGATAAATCCAGAGAAGTATTTCCATTTCCTCAGTGGAATGACAGTATTCCTTCCCGTCTGGGGCTTAGTTGGTTTTTGACAAATGAAGCCGGAGAAAATATGATAGGTCATACAGGTTCTCAGGGTGGATTTATCAGCGATTATTGCTGGGTGCCCAGTCACAAAATATTTTATGTTTTGCTTTGCAATACACCAAAACCAATAAAAGAAATAAGAGCCAAACTTTTTGATTTATTAAAAGAAAAGAATTGGTTGAATAAACAATAAGGAAGCCAAAATTTTATTCCAGAAACCGCTTTTTAATTTCGGCAGTAGGAATCATGCAGGAATCTTTTTTGCCAAACCATTTATATCTGTTGCGAGCAATCCATTTATAAACTGGTTGGCTGATAAAGCGTGGTACAATTACAAATGCATAGAGCAATTTTGCAGGCCAGTTTAAGTAACGACAAACTCTAATAGCAGCCCGGGCATAAGTATAAGCCTTTCCTTTTTCAATAAATACTATTGTATCAGCATCAGTAGCCACCTGATATTCCTTTTTCAATTGCTCGCCGGTGGGGGATTGTAGCTGCGAGAAAAGGAGCTTTGCTTTTTTGTCATTACGGATTGCAAAATTTACCATTCGGTTGCAAAAATTGCAAACTCCGTCAAATAGAATTATTGGTTTGTCAGTAGTCATTAAAATAATGGCAGTTGTATTAAAACTGCCATTGAAAAATTTTAATTAAGCATTTTATTTATCCCATATTATGAAAGACCTTTTGAACATCATCATCCTGTTCCAGTTTTTCAATTAGCTTACTTACGTCAGCGGCTTGTTCGTCATTTACCGGAACGGTAACTGTAGGAATCCACTCCAGTTCAGCACTTATCGGTGTAATGCCTTTATCTTCCAATGCTTTTTGCATATTTCCAAAATCGGTAAATGCACTACGAACGATTAATAAGCTTTCATCATTTTCGCCAGTGCCCTCGCCTAATTCTTCAAGACCAAAATCAATTAATTCAAGCTCCAGATCTTCCGCATTCAACCCTTCAGGCTTTAATTTAAATACTCCCATTTTTTTAAACTGAAAAGCCACACTTCCACTATTCCCCAATGCGCCACCACCTTTATTGAAAAGAGACTTTACATTGGCTACAGTACGTACATGATTATCTGTAGCTGTTTCTACCAATATAGCTACTCCATGTGGTGCATATCCTTCATAAAGAATTTCATCATAGTTCTCCATTTCCTTGCCCTGTGCCCTTTTGATAGCCGCTTCCACACGGTCTTTTGGCATATTTACAGCCTTGGCATTTTGAAAACAACGACGAAGAGCAGGATTGGTTGCAGAATCTGGTCCGCCCGATTTTACGGCTATTGCTATTTCTTTTCCAATGCGGGTAAACTGTTTTGCCATTCGGTCCCAGCGGGCAAACATGGTAGCTTTTCTTACTTCAAATATTCTTCCCATAAAAAAATTACAAGTTTAAAATCTTAGAAGGCTAATTTCATCCGGTACATCATAATCAATACGGATTGATATTCCGAGATGCAAATTTACGGCAATGGCTTATAGTAGAAAAGCAAATCAGTTTGCAAAATATTAATGAAGCTCTTGTTACTTAAAAGATGCTAAAATTTAAGGAATTAAAAAACCCCGACAATGGCCGGGGTTTTCAATACAATACAGATGAATTAAGATGCAGATTCAGGTTTGTTCAATTTGCTGGCAAATAAGCCTAAGTGCAAAATGGCAAAACCTATAGAGATATACAAAAGCACTTTATTGGCATCAAATCCAACAGTGTTCTGATGTAAAAATCCTGCTACAACTAAGAGCAATGAAAGTACAATACCTGTGTAACGGGCAGATTTCATTCCTTTACGATTATCGGTTCCATTACCTAAATGACTGTATTTGGCACCATACACCAGATAAATATCCAGTCCTATGAGCATCCACACCAGTAAGCGAATCCAGGTATCCATTGGCAAAAACACCATCATAAACAAACATACACCAATACCTAAAATAGGAACTAAGGGAACAAATGGCGTTTTAAATGCTCTTGGTATTTCAGGCATTTTTTTACGCATTACTAAAATACCAGCACATACAAGTATAAAGGCGAACAGTGTTCCAATGCTCGTCATTTCGCCCACTACTCTTGCAGGTACAAAAGCAGCAAATGCACTTACAAAAACCATGAACAACAAATTGCTTTTTGAAGGAGTCTGAGTTTTAGGATTTACACTTGAAAATATTTTTGGAATCAATCCGTCTTTACTCATACTAAAAAAGACACGACTTTGACCCATCAGCATTACTAAGATAACCGAAGCATATCCTGCAAGAATGGCTACCACTATTGCTCTGTTGAGCCAAGGATAATCAGGTTGAATTATACCAGCAGCATTGGGTGTGCCCATGTGTTCAATGGCTACTGCAACAGGTGCAATACCGTCTTTACCAACAAATGTAGTATAACTGGTAACCCCTGTCATTACATGAGCAAATAGAAGATAAAGAATGGTACAAATTAGCAAAGAGCCCAAAATGCCAATGGGCATATCTCTCTTTGGATTTTTAGCTTCCTGAGCTGCAGTACTTACTGCATCAAATCCAATATAGGCGAAGAATACAATGGCAGCAGCCCTTATGATGCCGCTGAACCCAAAATCACCAAACTTGCCTGTGTTATCTGGAATGTAAGGATTGTAATTGGCTGTATTGATGTATTTCCATCCTAAGAAAATAAAAACAAGTACTACTGAAATTTTTAATGCTACAATAATACCATTAACAAAGGCACTTTCTTTTGTTCCCCTTATCAACAACAAGCTCATCAGAACAATGATAAAGACAGCGGGTAGATTTATTATACCTCCATCCCATGGACCGGAAGTTATTTCTGCTGGAAGATGAATATCAAAGCCTTCTAAGAATTTTACCAGATATCGGCTCCAACTGATTCCCACTGTGGCAGCACCTACAGCATATTCCAAAACAAGATCCCATCCAATTATCCATGCAATAAACTCGCCCATGGTAGCATAAGAATATGTATATGCACTACCTGCAACCGGAATCATTGATGCAAATTCGGCATAACAAAGACCGGCAAATAAACAGCCTAATGCTGCTACAATAAATGAAATAGTAATAGCAGGTCCGGCATGATTGGCAGCGGCCATACCCGTTATAGAAAATAATCCAGCACCAATAATGGCACCAATACCTAAAGCAATCAGACCTTTTGCGCCCAGTGTTCTTTTTAATGTGTGGCTTCCAGTTTCTGAAGCTTCATTGAGTAGCACACTCATTGGCTTTTTTACAAATAAGCTCATGTGTTTGGTTTTATTAAGTGTCTAAGTTAAGGGATGAAGATAAAATATTATTGATTTTGTGATTTGCGGCGTGAAACGGCTACAAAATAAAGCGGAATCCCTGCCAGAACAATTGCCAGGCCAATACCTGCATAAGTTGGTTTCATAATGATGAGAAACACACAGAAAGTAATGGCCAGAATTATATAAATGGCTGGTAATACAGGATATCCAAATGCTTTATACGGTCTTTCGATGTCAGGTCTTTTTTTGCGAAGTATAAAAATACCTATAATAGTGAGCGCATAAAATAAAACAACTACAAAAGAAATCATATCCAGCAAATCGCCATATCGGCCACTCAAACATAATAAGCAGGCAACTATACATTGTGCCCACATGGCCCACTCGGGCACTGCATTCTTATTCAAATCTCCGGCTTTCCTGAAAAACAAACCATCATTAGCCATAGTGTAATACACCCGGCCACCGGCAAGAATCAATCCATTATTGCAACCAAAAGTAGATACCATAATTAAAACTGCAATTACATAAGGCCCTATATTGGTGCCAAACAAACTTTCAGCAGCTACAGCGGCAACACGATCGTTTTCAGCATGGGCTATTCCTTCTAATGGCATTACGTTTATATACATCAAATTGGCACACACATATATTATGGTTACAATTAATGTTCCCAGAAATAGGGATAGTCCAATATTCCTTTTGGGGTTTTTTATTTCGCCGGCAATAAATGTAACATTGTTCCATGCATCGCTGCTAAAAATTGAACCTGCCATAGCTGCTGCAATAGCACCTATTAATGCAGTGCCTCCAATTCCCAACCAAGATCCGTCTTTTTGTAAATGTGTAGCATTGAAACCTGACTGCCAATTCTCAGACCAATAACTATGGTTGGCAAGCAGAAAGCCTAAAATAATTAAACCAAATAATGCCAGCAACTTAGCTGTGGTAAATGTGGTTTGAATTATTTTGCCTCCTTTGATGCCCTTTGAATTTGAATAAGTAAGAAAAATGATTACTGCCATAGACAACAACTGTGCAGCACTTATGGAAAATGAATATGTTGCTTTACCAGCTTCATTCACACCATTTTGTATTCCCCAAATGATATTGCTTTCGCCAACAGCGGGTATTAGGTATGCGGTATAACGTGCAAATGCAACTCCTACAGCTGCAATAGTTGCAGTTTGAATTACTGCAAAAAAACTCCAGCCATATAAAAATCCTGCGAGGGGATTGAATGCTTCTTTTAAATAAACGTATTGGCCACCGGCTTTGGGGTACATACCACTTAGTTCCCCATAACTAACAGCAGCTGTAACCGTCATAAAACCTGTGATCAGCCATACAGCAATCAGCCAACCAGCACTGCCCACATTGCGGGTAATGTCGGCACTTACAATAAAAATTCCTGAACCAATCATTGACCCAGCTACCAACATGGTGGCATCTACAAGTCCCAAAGATTGTTTGAAACCGGTTTGTTGTTCAGCCATAAAATTGTATTATTATTTTGATGAGGGAAAATACTGAAATCCATTCAATGAGCCGATAAAGAATTATAAACGGATTAACCACATCAGATTTTCCATTTTGGGGCTAATCCTTTAGTTTTGAAAACTTACAAATTCACTATGAACCAACGAAAAGCGGGATGGATAGCATTAATACTTTTTACTATTGTTGCTGTATTGCATGTATTGCAATATCAAAATATTACAAATCCGGGCGAATCGGTTTTGGTGATCTCCCGTTGGGTTGTTTTAGCCAGTCTTGTTTTTTTTGCATTTTATAAAAAATCGCTTACAACCTGGATTTTGGTTGCAATGGCCATAGGTGTGGTCATTGGAGTTGAATTTCCGGCAGATAAGAATCCTAAATCTTTTGACTCGCAGGATTTAAAATTTCTGAGTACTATCTTTTTAAGATTAGTAAAAACCATTGTAGCTCCTTTATTATTTGCCACGCTGGTGGTGGGTATTGCCAGTCATGCCAATTTGAAACAGGTGGGCCGCATGGGATGGAAATCACTGGTGTATTTTGAAGTAGTTACAACCATTGCTCTTATCATTGGGCTTACTGCTATCAATATTTCTGGTGCAGGAAAAGGAATTGAAGTGCCTCACGAATTATTAAAGGATTTACCAAAATCATCTGAAAGAGTTTTACAATCCAAAGTAATAACAGTACTGGACAGTGCTGGTGTAGCAGTACCGGCTGATCTTCTTAGTAAACTGCCTGATACACCACCAAAAAGCTGGCAGGATCATATCATTGATATATTTCCAGAGAATATCATAAAATCTATTTATGAAGGGAATGTATTGCCCATTGTTTTTTTCAGTGTCATCTTTGGAATTTCACTCGCATTGCTCAGCGAGAAAAAGAAAAAGCCGCTGCTTGATTTTTCGGAAAGCCTGGCAGAAACGATGTTTCGGTTTACCAATATCATCATGTACTTTGCTCCGTTTGGAGTGGGAGCTGCCATAGCAGTTACCGTAGGTCATTTGGGAGTGGATGTGCTAAAAAATCTTGCACTGTTATTGATAACATTGTATGTGGCTTTATTTGTTTTTATCATTTTTGTGTTGCTCCCAATTGCATTATGGGTTGCAAAAATTCCGATAAGAAAATTTATACAGGCAATCAGGGAGCCTGTATCAATTGCATTTGCTACTACCAGTTCCGATTCTGCTTTGCCCAAGGCGTTGGAGAATATGGAAAAATTTGGCGTGCCTCGTAAAATTGTTTCTTTTGTTATTCCTACCGGCTACACATTTAATTTAGACGGCACCACTTTATATCTTTCGCTGGCTTCTGTGTTTGTGGCACAGGCATCGGGTATTCATCTGTCGTTTGGAGAACAGTTAATAATAGGCTTAACGCTTATGCTTTCCAGCAAAGGAGTGGCCGCAGTACCTCGGGCTTCATTAGTTATACTGATTGCTACTGCCGCTACATTCCACTTCCCTCTATGGCCTATTATGGCTATTTATGGAATAGATGAGTTGATGGATATGGCACGCACATCCGTTAATGTAATTGGCAACACACTGGCCAGTTGTGTAATTGCTCGATGGGAAAATGAATTTGATGATGAGAAAGCATTAGCCTTTGATGAAAGGAAAGCTGATGCCATTGTTGAAATTAATGATTAATAATTCGTACTATGGATTTGTTTTTTTTGTTAGATGCGTTTACCTGGACTGATTTGTTGCAACCTCAATGGTATGTAGAGAACGGCGGCTTATGGTTATTACTTTTTGTAGTTTTTGCAGAAACCGGACTCTTCGTCGGTTTTTTTCTGCCAGGTGATACCCTGTTATTTGTTGCCGGTATTTATGCACATGAAATCAAAACCAAAGCTGGAGAATTAAAACCTGGTTTGGGAAATCAAGTGTTGGAATGGTTTGGGTTCCATTACCCAAATTATTCTTACTGGCTTGATCTTATGATATTGGTTGGCTTGATTTCTTTTTGTGGTATTATTGGAAATACAGTAGGCTACTGGACAGGGCGCAAAGTGGGACCTGCTATGTACAACTGGAAAGATCGTTTTTTGTTTAAGAAACGTTATCTCGAACAGGCAAAAGACTTTTTTTTAAAGCACGGCGGACTTGCTGTTATTGGTGCCCGTTTTCTTCCTTTCATTCGCACCTTTGCTCCAATTGTTGCAGGTATTGTACAAATGGATCGAAAGAAATTTCATTTTTTTAATATTGTTGGATGTCTTTCCTGGGTTTCAACGATGGTGCTCGGTGGTTTCTTTTTGCAAAAATGGATTTTTATAGAATTTGGATTCGATTTAAAAGAGCATCTTGAAATTATTGTACTTGGAATTGTATTGATAACCACAGCTCCGGTACTTATAAAAATGTTCTCTTCTAAAAAAAAGAAGACACCTCCTCCTGTAGATAATACGGCTGTCTGATTTATGAAAAAGCAATATGGCATATTTTCTATTCCGGTTATTGTAGCAGCACTGGGATATTTTGTAGATATCTATGATTTGCTTTTATTCAGCATTACCCGCATTGAAAGTCTTCGATCCTTTGGTTTATCGCCAGAACAAATAACAACCGAAGGTGAAAGTATCTTGATATGGCAAATGGCTGGTATGATGATTGGTGGTATTGTATGGGGAGTGATGGGGGATAAGAAAGGAAGACTGAGTGTCCTTTTCGGCTCTATCATTTTATACTCACTGGCCAATATTGCTAATGGCTTTGTGCAAAATACTGAACAGTTTAAACTTATCAGATTTATAGCCGGACTTGGACTTGCTGGCGAATTAGGTGCTGGTATTACATTGGTTTCGGAGATGGTTGTAAAAGAAAAAAGAGGCATTGCAACATCTATGGTAGCAGGATTGGGACTCACTGGTGCGGTAGTAGCATTTATCGTAAAAGAAAACTTTGAATGGCGCACCTGTTATTTTATTGGAGGAAGTCTGGGATTAATGTTGCTAGTACTTCGTTTATCTGTATTTGAGTCGGGTATGTTTCATGAAGTAAAGCAAATGGATGTGAAGCGTGGCAATCTATGGATGCTTTTTAATAATAAAGCACGTTTGAGGCGATATGTACTGAGTATATTGATTGGCTTGCCCACCTGGTTTGTAATAGGAGTACTGGTATCGTTCTCCAGCGAATTTGGCAAATGGATGCATATAAAAGAAAAAATTGACCCAGGCAGAGCAATAATGTACGCTTATGCTGCCATTGCCATTGGCGATATTTTTATTGGCTTTGTAAGCCAGTGGTTGCGAAGCAGAAAGAAAGCATTATATCTTTTCTATACTATCACTGGTATTTTTATTTTACTCTTTTTTACTGTACTGTGGAATGGTACTGCTAATGGAATGTATTGGATATGTGCCGGTATGGGATTTGGCACTGGTTTTTGGGCAATCTTTATTACTATAGGCGCCGAGCAGTTTGGCACCAACCTTAGAGCTACTGCGGCTACTACCATTCCGAATATGGTACGTGGGATGTTGGCTATTTTTATTTTGCCCTTATTCCAAATGCTAAGAGGAATAACGGATTATTATACCGGAGGCTGGCTGGCCGCAATTATTATTATGATGATAACGATAATTGCTGCTTTGTTTCTTGAAGAAACTTTTAATAAAGACCTGAATTTTGTAGAAAGATAATGGTGGCAAAATTTTTAATCATAAGATTTTCTTCTATTGGCGACATCGTCCTTACTACGCCTGTCATCCGTTGTTTGAAACAACAGGTGCCTGATGCAAAAGTTCATTTTCTGGTTAAAGAAAATTTTACATCAGTCGTAGCACATAATCCATACATTGATAAAGTGCTGATGCTGGCACATAGCTGGGAGTTGATGATTGAAGAACTTCGTGCAGAAAACTATGATTATATCATTGACTTGCATCATAATGTTAAATCTCTAAGAGTAAAAAAGGCGCTGAAGAAAAAATCTTTTTCTTTTTATAAACTAAATATTCAGAAATATATTTTAACCGCTTTTAAAATAAATCTATTACCAAAGCGACATATTGTAGATCGCTATTTAAAAACGGTGGAGAGTTTTGGCGTAAAGAATGACGGGCAAGGGCTTGATTATTTTATAGCAAAGGAAGAAGAAACCAGTTGGAAAGACATTCCAGCCTCTCATCATGCCGGTTATATTGCCTGTGTTATTGGTGCAGCACATGGTACTAAAAAATGGCCAATACACAAGTGGAAAGAATTTTGTACTCAAATGAAACATCCGATAATATTACTGGGTGGGCCAGAGGATAAAATAGCAGGGGATGAAATCGCATCTGTTGATAATATAAAAGTTTACAATGCCTGTGGAAAATTTAAACTCAACGAAAGTGCCGATCTTGTTAGAAAAGCAAAACTGATCATTACTCACGATACCGGATTGATGCATATAGCTGCTGCATTTAAAAAACCAATTATCTCATTGTGGGGAAATACAATTCCTGCATTTGGTATGACGCCTTATTATGGCCAGGCAATGATTAAAGATGTAATACTTGAAGTAGATAAACTTTGGTGTCGCCCTTGTAGTAAGATTGGGTTTAAAAAATGCCCGTTAGGCCATTTTAATTGCATGGAAAAAATTTTGCCGACATCAGTTGTAAGTATGGCAAAACAAAACGTATAAAGCAACACCCTCTGACTACAAATCCAACACGCTGTTTAGCTTGCTTTGATCAAATGTGTTATGAAGTTTGTAAGATTTAATTAAAGAATCTGCTTTTTCCGTTTCTCCATCCTCTTTATATGTAAGAATCAATTCTATCATTCCATCTTCAAAATCTGGTATATTGTTTACAAGAGAAATAATATATTTTTTTGCATTGATTTTGTCCTCTTTTAAATTGCTGATTAAGTAACGATAAAAATCCAGAAACGGGTCTTTGTTAATTCGTTCATCCAGTTTGTTCACCGATTCAAGTGCTTTGTCATATTCTTTATTAATAATATAACCATCAATTAATATCAGGTGCATATTTGGCTCATTTGGAAAAAGTTTTTGATATTCATTAATGGCAGCACTATAAGCCGCATCATCGTTTAGGCCCGATGTAATCATGATGTGCATTAAGGATAACGATTTTAGTTTTTGAATTTCTTCAGGAAGGCTTTCGAAATCTCTCAGAGCCCCAGTATAATCTCCAGCGTTCATCTTTTGTCGTATTTGCGGTACTTTAGCGAGCCAGTTGTCATCTTTATTTACCTGGCCACTCACCATAAACGATTTCATCTGATTGTAAAGCGTATTTAATGTTTCAGATAATAATTCGCCGGTTGTATAAACATATAAGTCATCAATCTTTACTTCTTTATCATGTTTGCCCAATTCGAGGTCATGATAATTTAAACTTCCTTGATCATATAGTCTGAAAATTAAATGCTGAATTTTGTCTTTTTCGTATTGTTTTACAAGTTGATAATTACTGCCCTTGGTCATGGTGCTGATGAGCTGTGAACCAATTTTCATTTTGTCAGATAATCCTCTTTTAAATCCTTCTGCGTCTTTTCCTGCTTTATTTAATCCAATTTTTTGCAAAAAAGTTTCTTTATCAATGGCATTATCAAAGAATGTAGCATCTTTTTTCTCAATGGAAATTTGCAATTGTCTGGCAAAATCTTTTGCTTCTGTAGTGGTTACCTGTTCTTGTTCCTTTTCCTTTTTGTTTTTACAGGAGAGGGTAAAGATTGTAATTGTCAGTATGAACAATATTTTCATGCAGTTGAAATTTCGTTTCATCGGTTTATATTTGGAGATTCATAATACTTCAGCAATGTAATTAATCTTTCATTAGATGCATTTTTTGATTGCCATATTCTTGTTCTTTTTTTCTCAATCTGTAGGGCTGTGTCAGCAATTTGATAAGTCAGATTCGTTTTTTGTTTATGGAGATATTAAAATTACAGTTGAAAGACAGACAAATGCAGGAAATTTTAGAAATACAAGGATCATTTTTTTTGCCCTGCCTAATGGCAACACTACTGCAATGACAATGGGGAAAAAAATGCAACCAAGTGACGATTGGCATTATGACATTCAACATATTAAAGCACAAACGGCTTTTATCAGACAAATAGATCCTCACACGGAATATGTTGTGTATTATTTGGAGAATAGCTTGAAAAGCTGGCCCGCCTGGAAAAGCAGGCATCCGGAGTACAAGAAAATTTTCGCTGCTCTGGTGGATTCTGTTTTTGTAAATTATCCTGCAAAAAGAAAATCTGTTCATTTGAACGGACATAGCGGTGGAGGCAGTTTTATTTTTGGTTTTTTAGATGGGGTAAAAAAAATCCCTGCTTATGTTAAACGTATCAGTTTCCTTGAAAGCGATTATGGATATGGGAGCAGTTACTTTAGTAAATTTAAGAATTGGTTGCACGAGGTAAAAAACGCAAGCCTGAATGTTTTTGCTTATAACGATAGCATCGCATTGTATAATGGAAAAAGAATTGTATCAGATACAGGTGGTACCTGGGTTCGCAGTCATCTTTTTTTAAAGGATCTCAAAGCTGATTTTAAATTTCATCAATCTGCTACAGATTCAATTTTGATGTATAAAGGCTATCATCAACGAATTCAGTTTTTCTTTAAGCCCAATTACAACAAAGGTATTTATCATACGCAGCAAGTGGAAATGAATGGATTTATTCATTCAGTTTTTTGCGGCACTCGTTTCGATTCAAAGGGGTATCAATACTATGGTAGCAGGGCTTATTCCCGGTTTATTGAATAGGTTCATCAGAGATCGTAAGTAAATCCTGTTGCAAAATTGTAAACTGTTTTGGGCGCAGTGCCTGCCGGATATTTATCATGCAAATAATTCCATTTTACATTTAATGAAAAATGGGGAGTCGCTTTTACTTTAAAACTTATCTGATTTAATATTCTAAAATCATTAAACTTACTTAATCGGGGTTGGAAATAAGTTGTGCTTATCATCTCTAGATATTCTTTTGGCAGCCATGTAAAGGAAACATAGCTGCTGTTACGGATGTCACTATGTCTTACTACAGGGTTTGTGGCTTCTTTTTCCCTTTCATACATAAATAAAGCAGCAGCATAAAGTCTGAAAGTCGGTAATTTCATCAATTTAAATCTGGGCCCGGTTCCGGCCAGTATTCTGGAATCAATTTGTGTAATATCGTTATTTTGATATTGTCCAAAGAACTCCCACCGCAGCCATTCATTTACCTTTTTGTTGTAACGTATATGTGCCATACCGTCTGAAACAAAACGACTTTTAGCTACTTTAAGAAAATTTAGATTTCCCAATATCATCCATATCCCCTGATCGTTGCTGGTTTTATATTGCATTTGAGCATCGGCATAAGCGCCAAAAATAGTAGACGTATTTTTTGTAATACTGAAAGCAGCACCAAAACTCCCCACCCATCCAACCGTATCCGATTGCATGCGGGAACTTTCAACGTTTACAATTTGTGAATGTGCCTTCAGATTCATCATTAAGATGATGACAATCGGGATGAATTTGAATTTCATTAGTCTCGGTTTAAGTGTAAATCTATTAATTTATTTCACTTAATTCAAGCCAACGCAACTCTTTTTCATCTAACATCTGGCTCAGCTCGCCCATACGTAGCGAAAGTTGTTGTAATACTTCAAATGGCTCCGTTCCACTATTGAGTTTTAAGGTTATCAATTCTTTTTCTTTGGAAAGTTCGGGTATCTCTTTTTCTAATTGTTCAAATTCTCTTTTTTCTTTATACGTAAACTGTCTTTTGCCTGTATCATTTGCCTGGTTTAATATAGCTTGAGATGATACTTGGGTCACATCATCTTCCTTTGACTTTTTATCTTCTTTCTTTAATTCTTCCTCTCTGAATTGTGAATAGTTGCCCGGAAAATCACGAATGACACCTTCGCCTTCAAAAACAAAAAGATGATCGACTAGCCGGTCCATAAAATACCTGTCGTGAGAAACGATTATTATACAACCGGGAAATTCGCTTAGGAAGTTCTCCAGGACACCCAAAGTAGGAAGATCCAGATCGTTGGTAGGCTCATCCAGCACCAAAAAATTAGGATTTCGAAATAAAATAGAAAGCAAATGCAGCCGTCTTTTTTCACCACCGCTTAGTTTGCTTACATAGGTGTATTGTTTGTCATCATCAAAAAGAAATAGCTGTAAAAATTGAGAAGCACTTAAAGTGCCGCCTGATGCAAGTGGAAAATTTTCTGCCATTGATTTTACATATTCAATTACACGCATATCTTCTTTTAGCAAAAGGCCTTGTTGAGAATAATTGCCAAACATAACGGTGTCACCTATATTTATTTTCCCGCTATCAGCACTCTCAATTCCTTGAAGCATGTTGATAAAAGTTGATTTGCCCACACCATTTTTTCCTACAATTCCTATGCGTTCTCCTTTTTTAAAAGTGTAATCAAATCCTTTCAGTATTACTTTATCTCCATAGCTTTTATATACTTTTTTGAGTTCAACTACTTTTCCGCCAAGGCGGTTCATTTTCATTTGCAATTGTAACTGCTCATCTTCAATTTTCTGTTTGGCTCTTTTCTCTACTTCATAAAAATTATCCTGGCGGCTCTTGCTTTTGGTAGTTCGGGCACGGGGCTGCTTGCGCATCCAATCCAGTTCGCGGCGATAGAGATTTCTTGCTTTTTCAATACTGGCAGTTTCGCTTTCAATACGGGCCGCCTTTTTTTCAAGATAGTTAGCATAGTCCCCTTTATGAAAATAAAGATTACTGCCTTCCATTTCCCAAATTTCATTGCAGGTGACGTCTAAAAAATAGCGGTCGTGTGTAACCAGCAAAATTGTTACATTTTCTTTGTCAAGATAATGTTCGAGCCATTCTACCATAGATACATCAAGATGGTTGGTAGGTTCATCCATAATCAACAACACATGCTTATGTTCAAAGCCAATATCAATCAGTGTTTTTGCAAGTGCAACTCTTTTTCGCTGGCCACCACTTAGTGTATTTACGGGTTGTTGAAGCTGGTGAATATTTAATTTGCCCAATACCTGTTTTACTTTAGCATCAAAATCCCAGGCACCCAGTTCATCCATTTTGATGATGCAAGCATTCAGTTGATCTACATCATCCGTTTCGCTGATGGATTCATATTCTTTAATCGCATTAATTATGGGATGATTATGGACGAAAATATTTTCTAAAACGGTTTTTGTTTCTTCAAAAACCGGCTCTTGTTCAAATAGCACAACATCTACATCTTTATTAATCCATAGTTTGCCAGCTTCAGGTATTTCTATTCCGGCTAAGATGCGCAGCAGGGTAGATTTGCCTGTGCCGTTTCGGGCAACAAGTGCAATTTTATCTCCTTCTTCTATATGAAAAGAAATATTGGAAAACAAAGGTTGGATGCCATAACTTTTAGTAAGCCCTTCTACAGAAACATAATGCATATGGCAAAGATAAATTAACGACTGGCAAAATAAATAAGCAAACAAAGAAAGGCTGTAATAACGATAATGATAAGTAGTGAGTATTGTTGTTGGTTGTGCTTTCTGGATGTCCTGGCTTGTTGTTTTTCTATAAGTTGCAAAGCCTGCTCACTCGTTGCAGCTAAAATACGTAACCTGTTCATCACTTCTTCCATTAGGGATTTTGGAAGTGGATGAGAGGCTCTCAGCACGGCTTTTACGATTTCTAAATTGACTGTAGTATCATTAAAGTGCTTGAGCTTTTCAATTGTGTCGGATGACAATAGTTCCAGAATATAATCTTTAAGACCGCCACTATCCATTCTAAAAATATCCAGCCCTGCCACATATCTTTCCATATCCAGTGCCTGTTGCAATACCCCAAATGGAGAGATTTCAGTTTGCATTTTTCTTTTGCCTAAACTTTGGTTGTACCAGCGTTGTTGCAGATAATATTCTTTTTTAGCAGGGTTGGTCAGTATCTCGTAGGCTTCTTTTATTTCAGCAAACCGTATTTGGGCATTAAAATCATTATTGTTCTTATCAGGATGATATTGCAAGGCAAGCAGTCTATAGGCTTTTTTAATATCAGCCAGTGTTGCCGAAGATTTTATATTTAATATTCCATAATAGTCTTTGAGGTGCATATCTACAGCCATGATTGATTCTGGGGGCAAAATAAATAGATTGATTTTTAAAAACCGAATATTCCTTAAAAGCAATCAGATTATTTTTAAATCTTAGTAAATCACCCTTTTTCTTCAAAATGATATGGTTTTCTAATTGAATTGTAAAGAGAATGTAAACAGCGCTGATCCTTGAACCGGAAAGTGCTGATATGACTTACCTTTGGCGTCCAAAAAATATTTAACATGAAACCCAAATTTTTTCTACCAGCAGTTTTACTTGTTGTTTTAGGAGCTTGTAAAAATGCATCCGACAAAAAGGATAATAAAACTGATAGCACAACTTCTGCGCAAAGCCATGATTCCATGAGTCATGATATGAGTCATGATATGAGTCATGCAGGAGGCACTGTTCCGGCATTGCCAGGTATTCCAATGGGCGCCAAAGTGTTTTTTAAAAACCTGAAAGATGGGCAAACAATTTCTTTGCCTTTTAAAATAGAGATGGGTGCTGAAGTTATGAAAGTGGATACTGCTGCCGGACCTGTAACTGAGGGATCTGGTCATCATCATTTACTCATTGATGCTGAAGATTTTTTAGAATCCGGAACGGTTGTACCTACTGATTCTACTCATGTACATTTTGGAAAAGGACAAACATCTTATGAGTTGAAAGGGCTGAAGCCTGGTAAGCATAAACTGGTTTTACAAATGGCTGATGCATTGCATAGATCATACGGAAAAGGGTTGACGGCTGTAGTAAACATTGTCGTAAAATAAATTTACCAGCTAAATAATTTTAAAAAGAGATCAAATTTTGTTTCCGGGCTGAAAGCAATTAGAACTTCAGTCCGGTTTTTTTTGTGCGGAAGCAAGTTGAAATTTTGAACAATAGACCAGATAGGTTAACTGAATTTCGTTTTTGCAAATAATCGTAATGCGGTGAGCCCCGATATTATTACTGTTGTGTAGAAGAATATTCTTATTGCGGGCTTGTCCTCTTTGTACATCATTAATAAAGTGGAACAAATAAGCATTAATCCTAAAATAAAAACAAAACCTAATCTGTTAATACCTTGTCGCATTGCTTTATTTGTGTAACTGTCTTCACGTAGATTGATTTCATGTTTGATTACTCCACGCTTTAAACTGCTCATTACTTCTTTTACATCACGAGGAAATTTATCGACAAAATAAATATAATCTTCTGCTGCTCCAGATACTTTATTGAATATTGATTGCCAGGTAAATTGTTCTTTGATTTTATCAATTGCAAACGGTTTGATCATATCTGCCAATGAAATATCGGCTTCCAGACTTTCTCCAAATTTTTGAATGGTGGCAATTGTTTTTATAAGCATAAAAAGGTTGGAAGGAACGCTTAAATCATATTTGATAATTGTTTTAATTGTTTCTGTCATCAGGTGCGACATATCCACCTGATCGTATGACAGATAACTGTATCTATTTATGGTTTCGCCTATTTCAAATTCCAAATCTTCAAAATGCTTGAAATAGGAAACATCGCATAAGGCCAAGACTGCTTTTGTAATTTTTCTGTTATCCTTTTTTGAAAAGCCCATCATAAAATTGATAAGCGCCTGTATCTGTCTTGGCTTTAGTGTGGCAGCCATGCCGTGATCGAGCAGTACAATCTGATTATCATCTCTGATAAAAATATTTCCAGGATGAGGATCGGCATGAAAGAAACCATGTTTCAGTATCATTTTAAGAATGATGTTGGTTCCGTTTTCTGCAATCTTTTGTGTGCTAAAACCAGCTTGCCTCAATGCTTCTGGCTCGTCGGGACGCAACCCCCTTACCATTTCCATTATCAGCAACTTTGGCGAAGTGTACTGTGAAATGACTCTAGGAATATAGCAGGTTTCGTCATCTTTGAAGATCACGGCAAACCTTTTCATATTGCTGGCCTCAATTGTATAGTCCAGCTCTTTCATAATATTGTCTCCAAAATCTTCAACAAACCCCACCACATTAAAATGTGCAAGACCCGGGTAAGATTTAATTGCTCTTTTTGCTAGAATTTTCATCAACACCAGATCTAGTTTTATTTTTTCTCTGATATTAGGTCGTTGCACTTTAACAACTACCTCTTCACCAGTATTCAACACGCCTTTATATACCTGGCCAATTGATGCTGAGGCCATGTGTTTGCTGTCCAATTGTGAAAAAACATTTTTTATAGGATCGCCCAGTTCTTGTTCAATGATATTGTGTGCAATGTTATCGTCAAAGGGTCTGGCCGATGCTTGTAGTTTTTTTAATTCTTCTCTTAGTCGTTCAGATGCAAGGTCAGGTCGGTCGGCAAGTATTTGTCCAAATTTTACATAAGTAGGTCCCATGTCTTCTATTATCATTCTTATCCGCTGCGGACGAGTAGTAAGATTTTTCCCTTTTGGATCAAATATGCGGCGAAACCAACTGTTATAAAACCAGTTTTTGGTAAAATGTTTTCCGAAGATCCAGACGATTGTCAGGAAGCGAAATGTGTTCCTAATATTACTTTGTACCCTGAAAATCCACATAGTAACTGGTTGATGGTTTGGTTGAATTGGGTATGAATATAAAAAAAAACACCGGGTAATTAAAAACCCGGTGAAATGTTAATTATTTCTGTAATAATCAGGCTTCGGCCTGCATATATGATTCTGTCGGTTCACAGGTGCAAATCAGGTTTCTGTCGCCATGTGTATTATTTACTCTTGCAACTGAAGGCCAGAATTTATTAAGTGTAACAAAGTAAAGCGGAAATGCAGCTTCTTTTCTTGTATATGGAAAATCCCATTCGTCAGCAGTTACAACTTGCTGCGTATGAGGTGCATTTTTCAATGGATTATTTTTCTTATCTGTTTTTCCATCTTCTATACTTTTTATTTCTTCACGAATAGAAAGTAAGGCATCACAAAAACGATCAAGCTCAGCTTTGTCTTCACTTTCTGTAGGTTCTATCATTATTGTGCCTGGTACCGGAAAGCTCATGGTAGGTGCATGAAATCCATAATCAATTAATCTTTTTGCAACGTCTTCCGCTTCTATCTCTGCCGATTTTTTAAATGGTCTTAAATCAGCAATAAACTCGTGGGCACATTGACCTTTATGATTAGTATAAAGAATGTCATAAGCGCCTTTAAGTCTAGCCTGCATATAATTTGCATTTAATATGGCATATTCGGTAGCTGATTTTACTCCGGCAGCTCCCAGCATTCTTACATATCCATAGCTGATTAATAAAATAGAAGCACTACCATAAGGTGCTGCTGAAACAGCATTTGAGCTTCCGTTAACTACATGGCCTGGTAAATGTTTTGCTAAATGTACTTTTACACAAATGGGTCCCATGCCGGGCCCACCACCACCATGAGGGATTGCAAATGTTTTATGCAAGTTGAGGTGGCACACGTCTGCACCTATTAATCCCGGTGCGGTTAACCCTACCTGCGCATTCATATTTGCGCCATCCATATACACCTGTCCGCCATGCTCGTGAATGATCTGATTAATTTCCTTTACCGTTTCTTCATACACGCCATAGGTGCTGGGGTAGGTAATCATAATGCCTGAAAGCGTATCACTGTATTGTGCAGCTTTTGCTTTTAAATCTTCTACATCAATATATCCATTCTCCAAAGCTTTGACAACAACAACTTTCATCCCGGCCATTACAGCAGAAGCAGGGTTGGTTCCATGTGCGGAAATAGGAATGAGCATTACATTACGATGTGGATTACCATTAGCTTCATGATATGATTTGATTGTAAGTAGTCCTGCATATTCACCCTGTGCACCGCTATTGGGTTGCAGACTGCAGGCATCAAAGGCCGTTATCTCACACAAGTATTTACTGAACTCGTCAATAATAAAATGATAACCCTGCACTTGATCTGCTGGCGCAAATGGATGAATCATCGCCCATTGTCTCCAGCTGAGCGGCATCATTTCGGTGGCTGCATTTAATTTCATTGTGCAACTTCCCAATGATATCATTGAAGTATTCAACGAAAGATCTTTGTTTTCCAGCAGTTTGATATAGCGCATCATCTGGCTTTCACTTTTGTAAGTATTAAAGACAGGATGTGTTAGAAAATCAGAAGTACGGCTAAGTGAATCAGGAATATGTTCCGGTGTTTCATCCTGATGAATATCAAAAGCAACGGGGTCTTTGTCATTTTCAAAACAGTTGATAAGGTCGTACAGGTCGCCTACTTCAGTTGTTTCATCAATAGAGATTCCAATAAGGTTGTTCTGTAAATATCTGAGATTGATTTGTTGCTTTTCGGCTTTTGCTTTTATTGTAGAGTGGTCTTTAGTCTTAACTGTGATGGTATCAAAATAATAATCTGATACCAGTTCAAATCCTCTTTCTTCCAATGATATTGCAACTGTTTGTGTTAATATAGCAATTCGTTTTGCAATATTTGTTAATCCATCGGGACCATGCCAAACAGCATACATGGCAGCCATATTTGCCAACAATGCCTGAGCAGTACAAATATTGGAAGTTGCTTTTTCACGTTTAATGTGTTGCTCTCTTGTTTGCAATGCCATACGCAATGCTTTGTTCCCTTGTGCATCAATACTAACGCCAATAAGACGGCCGGGGATGTTTCTTTTAAATTCATCCTTTGTGCTAAAGAAAGCAGCATGTGGCCCGCCAAAACCTAAGGGCACACCCAATCTTTGTGCAGCACCCACGGCGGCATCGGCACCTAATTCTCCTGGAGGTGTAAGCAAGGTTAATGCCAGCAGATCGGTTGCCATTACTACATAAGCACCTTTGCTATGTACATTGTCTATAAAATTTCTGTAATCTACAATGGAACCTTTATCATTGGGATATTGAACAAGAGCCCCAAAATATGTTTCATCTATAGAGGCTGATTGATAATCGCCTTCAATAATTTCTATACCAATGGGCTGTGCACGGGTGTAAAGTACATCTTTGGTTTGTGGAAATGTTTCTTTGTCTACAAAAAATCGGGGGCGATCTATATGATCCTGTTTGTTTAAAGAGTTAAAAAACATAGCCATTGCTTCAGCTGCTGCAGTGGCTTCGTCAAGCAATGATGCATTGGCAATAGGCAAAGCCGTTAAATCGCTTACCATTGTCTGAAAGTTGAGTAAACTTTCCAGTCTGCCTTGAGAAATTTCGGCCTGATAAGGTGTGTACTGTGTGTACCAACCTGGATTTTCAAAAATATTGCGCAGGATTACCGAAGGAGTGATGGTGTCATAGTAACCCTGACCGATATAATTTTTAAATACTTTATTCTTTAACGAAACTTCTTTTATGTGTTTGAGGTATTCACTCTCACTCATCGCCGCCGGAATGTTTAATAATTTTTCCATACGAATAGATGGCGGTACTGTGCTGTTGATGAGTTGTTCAAGTGATTCGGCACCAATTTTTTTCAGCATTTTTATAGTATCTGCTTCGCCAGGGCCAATGTGGCGTTTTACAAATTCATTGGATTGTTGCTCAAAAAGATTCATAATAAAACTAGCTTAATAGAGTAAAAAGATGCGCAAAGGTACAGCCTCAAAAGCAGAAAAATGACGGCAAAAAACAAGGTGGATAACTGCTGTTAATCTTTTGGATGTTGTGATTCCATTTTTCTTAGCTCACTGCTGGTATGAGTACTTCCATCGTGGCTCCAACCGGGAGGGCCGAATAGATATTTCCATCGCTGGCGGAAATTCAGTCCCTTTCGACGCAGGTCATTTCCAATATTTTTCCACTCATGTACTAAAATGTTTACAGGATCTTCCTTTTCTAGTGGTTTTGTAAGTCCATACCGAATTGGCTGGTATTTTTCTGCTGGTATTTCCGGTTGAAAAGTGCCAAATATTTTATCCCAGATGATAAGAAACATTCCCATGTTTTTATCAAGATATTTTGGATTGGAACCGTGATGCACCCTGTGATGAGATGGCGTAACAAGAAAATATTCAAGAAAACCTGCCTTGTTTATTTTTTCTGTATGAACCAGAATTCCCCAGGTTTGCGTTGCGGCATAAATAAAGGCAATATCAATGGGCTGAAATCCCAACAGCGCTATTGGAATAAAATAAATAAAACGATACAACGGCTCCAGTACCGAAGAGCGGAAGCCAACCGTTAGATTGAATTTGGGAGAAGAATGATGAGTAACATGGGTTGCCCAGAAAAACCGGCAATAATGATCAACACGATGTAGCCAATAATACATAAAATCTTCAAATACCAAAAGTACCAACCAGTAAATCCAGGGATTCTTTATGGGCTCCACCAAACGATGATCATAAAAGAAGGAAAGAATAATACCGATATAAATAGCACGAAACAACAGATCAATACCGCCATTGAGAAGCATGAAATAGATATTCTGAGAGGTGTCTTTTAAAGAATAGGTATCCTGTTTCTTTAACTTGCTTAAAAACAACTCCAGCCCAATAACTATCAGATAAAGGGGGGTGGTAATGAGTATGAGTAATTGTTCTCTTGCTGTGCCCATGAGGGGCAAATGTAATCAGCAACATTTAACTGGTCAAATAAGTGTGAACAGCTTCCTGACAATAATTTAGAAATGCGACCTTGCCTGTTTTGAAATTGATTGCAGTAATAGTTGACAAGCATTGTATCTTGCAACTATGGCAAAAGAAATGCTTCCCGATTCAGTTTTAATTAACTGGCAAAAAAAATCATCCGAAAGGCAAAAACTTTATAAGCAATATCTGCAGAGAGCCAGAAAAAATGATGTGTTGAAGCAATTGCCTGATTTGCATGATGAGGCTTTTTCTAAAATTGATTGCCTGAAGTGTGCCTCCTGCTGTAAAAATTATTCTCCTCGATTTAAGACACCTGATATAAAACGTATCAGTAAATTATTGAAAATGAAGGAAGGTGAATTTGTAGAAACATATTTACGAGAAGATGAAGAAGGCGATTTTGTGCTTCAGCAATTGCCTTGTCCTTTTTTAGGTGCTGATAATTATTGCAGTATTTATGATAACCGGCCCTCCGATTGTCATCGGTTCCCTTATACTGATGAAGATGTTATTGTCAAAAGACAGCCACTTACCCTCAAGAATGCAACATTTTGCCCCATTACCTACTATGTATTAGAAGGATTGCTTAAAAAAAAATAGGACAAAATGGTTTTATTTTCGCCAAAATGTCTAAATTTGTGAAAAGAGCAAAAAGTGGAAAAAAGGCAAAAAAAAACAAAGTCGTATTCATTAAAGCAAAATGATTCAGTTTCATTTGTAGAGGAGGCTGCATTAAAGTATGAAACCTTAGGCGTAATACTTGGCGGAGCTAAAACTATAAAAACTGCTTTAACAGGCGATTTTGATTTAATAGCACTTACAAGAGAAGGCATTAAAAAATCTACTTTAAAATCGCTTTCTCAGTATCTGGGTGTTTCAATGGAAACAATGAGTAGTCTTTTACATTCATCTTATAGAAATATACAGCGCAAAGATGAAGATGAGCTTTTAGATACTTTAAAAACTGAAAAGGTTTTGGAGCTGGCAGCGCTTACTCAAAGAGGCATAGCTGTAATAGGCAATAAAACAGCTTTTTCAGAATGGTTACATGCTCCTTTACCTGCATTAGCCAATCATGCGCCACTTGATTATTTAGACACTTCATTCGGTATTCAAATGGTTACAAAGCTTCTTGGAAGATTGGAGCAAGGTGTGTATTCATAATTCATTTTTCAAATCATTTTTTTGCTAGTATGGAATTGTTCAGAATTGCTAAGGAGAAATTTGCAACTGATTTAAGTGGCAACGGGGCCCGCCTTTATGGTGGCCGTTGGAATAGTGAAGGTGTGTTTGCTGTTTATACTTCATCGACCCGTGCTTTGGCATTATTGGAAACACTGGCTCATACTCCCGCAAAAATGCTGGAAGTGCAATCCTATTTATTAATCACTTTATCAGTTCCAGATACGATCAAGCCTGTGTTGATGGATATTGAAAATTTTCCTCAAGGATGGGATGCCCCAGGAATAAAACCTTTTACCAGAACTACGGGTGATCAATTTTTGAGAGATAAAAAAGAATTACTAATCGCTGTACCCAGTGTGCTGGTTCCTGAGGAATTTAATTATGTGATTAACCCGCTTCATGCTGTTATGAAAAGGATAAAAATTACACATAAAAGAAAAATTCAGTTTGATAAAAGAATTGCATAAGGAGCGTTGTAAAATATTCTGAAGTACAAATTGAAAAAAAAGTATTTAATTAATTTGCATTTGTCAGCTCTTCAAAAGCAGCAGTAAGCGGTCGGCTGATGCCATCTCCCTTCCATTCTTCCGATCCTGGAATGATGGTGGCTTTTAAAATTTCTTCTCTCGACTTTCCAGATTTTATCTCCGCTTCTACAAACTTTAATGTGTTACCCAGATAGTCTTGAAATTTTCGTAAATCATCTGCCTTGCCTGTTACATTATACCCATTGCCACTATGACCAAATACATATTTTGTTTTTCTGCTAAATTTATTTAGGGCTTTGTCCAATACCTCTATCCAGTTCTTCATATCGGCCCCGGCACTACGATCTACATATGGATGCCTTCGGTTGAACACCAAATCACCGCAATGAACTATATCGTCATGTTGAAAATGTGTAAAGCTATCGCCATTGGTATGGCCGGCTCCCCAATGGTGCAAACAAATTTTTTCAGCCCCTATTTTTTCACACCATATAGTTCCAAAGGTCTGATTGGGATAAAGCTGTTTGTCTTCAGTTTTATTTTTTATAGCAACTGCTTCCTGATTTTTCTTTGAATTCTCGTGTGCCAATATTTCTTGAACGACTCCTTTAAAAGAAGTATTTCCTGCAGTGTGATCGCTGTGATGGTGTGTGTTTATCAATAACCGAAATGGCTGTTCCTGTTTTTTCTTTAGTTCATCAATCAGGTGTTTACTCTGTTCGGGAAATTGTGCATCTACAACCACCCAACCTTCTTTTGTAGCTAAAAACGCTATGGTGCCACCTTTTTCTACAAATATGCCCAGGCGATCGGTGAGCATAGTTATTTTCCAGGGATCATCAAACCAGGAGGCTAATAAATTTTTTTGCGCAAATGACAAGGCTGCAATGGTAAAGGAAGATTGTTGTACAAACTGACGACGGTTCATTTTAATAATATTAAAAAATTAAAAATGATATAGACAGCGAAAAGCTACAACATTATTTTGCAAAACCCATAAGGTGGTCAGTATTCAAATTTTCTAAGCTCAGGTGCTTTAAACCAGGTGATGATGACAACTAATAATGTCATTGTTCCTCCAAAAATTACAGAAGGTACCGTGCCCAATGCTCTTGCCATAAACCCGCTTTCGAACTGACCCAGTTCATTGCTGCTGTTTATAAACATAGAGTTTACACTGGACACTCTTCCCCGCTTATCATCGGGAGTGGTAAGTTGTAATACTGTTCCTCTTACAATTACACTGATGCCATCCATCATTCCGGCTATCATCAATGTTATGAATGAAAGCCAGTACAATCTTGAAAAACCAAAAATGACAATACAAACACCAAAACCCGCAACCGCATACATCAATCTGTAACCTTGTTTATTTTTCATTGGCCACAAGGTAAGCGAGGAAATAACCAGTACCGAACCAATGTCCATTGCAGCATTGAGCCAGCCAAATCCAATAGGGCCTACCATTAAAATCTTTTCTGCAAACTCAGGTATAAGTGCTACTGCTCCTCCAAATAGAACCGCAAACAAGTCTAATGAAATAGCGCCAAGCATAATTTTATTATTCATTACAAATCGCAATCCATCCTTTACACTATCCCAGGCTTTTATGTTCTTTTGTGTATTTACAATGGGCTTTTTTCCAATGCGTGAAATGAGAAATGCTGATAAAAGAACATAAACTAAAATGATATAAAAAGTAATATGAACACCAAAGCCCGCTATGAAAAAACCTGCCGAGGCATGTCCGGTTATAGATGCTGCAAGCCAGGTGGTAGAGCTGATGTTCGTTGCATAATGTAAAATTTCCCGAGGCACCAGCTGTGAAATGATGGCACTAAAAGAGGGCCCTGCAAATGCTCTGATGGCGCCTGTAAAAAAGATGACAATGTAAAAATAAATGGCAGGCGATGTGGTATGCACTCTATTGTGAAACCAGGGCGATGTAATAACGATCATTGCTATTACACATAATGAGTACAATAAAATACTTCTGAGTATTAATGTTCTTTTATCAGATTTATCTATAACATGACCAGCATATAGTGCCAAAAGAAAAACAGGTACAAATTCCGACAGTCCAGCCAGACCAATTGAAAAAGAATCCTGCGTCATTAGAAACAACTTGTAGGCTGCCACCGTACCCAGCATACGCAACGACATGATTAAAAAGAAGCGTGCCGCCAGATAATAGCGGTACTCGATTATTTGTAAGGGTTGCAGACTTTGTTTCTGTAAAAAAGAGGGCATGCGATCAAAGATAAGCACAATGACTAAGGTAATGTAAGATAGTATTGACCGTTCTCGTAATCTTTCTCCAGCGCATCATATATTACCTGCAGGTGTTTTTCATTATGCAAAAAGTCAGCATTGGCGGCATCTACAAACAGCGTTTTCATGTTGTGCTGTTTTATATAATGCGTATAGGTTTCCTGAAGATTAAAAAGATAATCATCCGGAATATTTTGTTCGTAAGCCCTGTTTCTTTTTTTGATGTTGGATTGCAGCTTGGAAACGGGTGCATGTAGATAAATCAGTATATCCGGTTGTACCAGTTGCTGATGTATGATGTCAAACAGTCTTTGGTAAAGCCGAAATTCATCATCGGGTAATGTAACTTTTGAAAATAAAAGACATTTTGTAAAAAGATAATCGGAGATGGTCACACTTTGAAATAAATCTTTTTGTAGAATCAGTTCTTTAAGTTGTTTATACCTTTCGGCCATAAAGAAAAGTTCTACAGGAAATGCATATTGCTGTGGGTTTTCATAAAACTTGGAAAGAAATGGATTGTCAGCAAATTCTTCCAGCACCAGTCTTGCATTATAATGCTTGCTGAGCATGTGTGCCAGTGTGGTTTTACCGGCTCCAATATTTCCTTCTATGGTTATAAAATGATATTTCATATATGCAATGCAACAAAGGTGGCAACCGGTGCAAAATAGGTTAAATGCGTACAGCAGAAAATTGTATTAAAAAGGCTGTGGAAAAAATCAGGAATACTTTTTTACCTCCAGATTATCGGTGCATAGCTTTAGCAGTTTTGAAATTTTCTGATAAAACACAGGATGCATCAGATCAGGCGCTATTTCAGCCAGTGGCATCAATGCAAATCGCCGGTTTTGAAGCTCGGGGTGGGGGAGCTTCAGCATTGGAAAATCATGCACTTCATTATTATAAAGTAATATATCAATGTCAATCAACCGGGGTCCATATTTTTCTTTTCTTACCCGTCCCATCTTTTTTTCTGTATTTAATATGCTGCGAAGTAATTGGCGAGCAGTAAGTAGTGTTTCTATTTTTAAAGCCTGATTTAAAAATGGAGGCTGATCAGTTTTGCCCCAGGCAGCAGTTTCATATATGCCCGACTTAGCAATAATTTTACCGCATTCTTCATTAAGCAAAGTAATGGCAGTATGCAGTTGTTTTTCTCTCTCGCCCAAATTTGTACCAAGTAGTAAATAAGCAGTATTCATCGCCTCAAATATCTTTTATTTTAAGTATTGGATGGTTAATTTATACATTTGCCCAATAATTTTTTATGAATGCAACAATATAGCCAGACAAAGGCTTTATGGGCCGTTACCCGTGCAAGTTTCAAAGCCATTTTTGCGCATCCGGCATCCATATTTTTCAGCTTAATGTTTCCCATCATCTTTGTATTGATATTTGGTGCTTTTGGAAATGGCAGTACGCCTGTTTATCGTATTGCCATAGCTCCGGGTTCTGATACATCGGCTACAAATCAGTTTTATCAGGGGCTCAAAAATCATCCACAAATTCGTATCATTAATTTTAAAGATACTGCGGCAAGAAGAAAAGAAATGGTTAGAGGCAAGCTCACGGGTATTGTATCCATTCTACCGGTTTCAGATTCTTTAAAAGCGGCAGCCTATGTAGTTCGCATTGTTTCTACATCTGCAAGCAATAACACGATTCCGGCTTTAGAAAGAATATTGGATGATTTGAAGTTGCGATATCAATTAACGGCTTCCGGTTTTAAAGAAGATCTGATAACAATTGTGCCCACCGAAAGAGAAGAAGTGAGGAAGTATCGTTCCATTGACTTTGTTTTACCGGGACAATTGGGATTTTCTATATTATTTTCCACCTTATTTGGGATAGCTTTTACATTTTTCAACCTTCGTGAATCATTGGTGCTGAAAAGATTTTATGCTTCGCCGGTTAACCGAACAAATATTTTATTGGGTGTAGGAGCCAGTCGTCTTTTTTATCAGTTGTTAAGCGTTATTGTTTTAATTCTTTTTGGACATTATGTTTTAAACTTTACGCTGCAGCATGGGTTGTTTACTTTTTTTGAAATTCTGCTCATGACGATTGTGATGTTATTTCTGCTGATGGGCGTAGGCCTTATTTTCAGTAGCATAGTAAAGTCAGATACCTCTATACCGCTTTTGATTAATCTTTTTGGTTTTCCGCAAATGATGTTGTCTGGCACTTTTTTTCCCATCGATGTTTTCCCAGCCTGGTTGCAAGAGATATGCAAGCTATTACCTTTGACACAATACAATGATGCCATCCGAAAAATTTCATTTGAAGGGTTACACATTACTGATTGCCTGAAAGAACTGGGCATTTTGGGAATCTGGATAGCCGTTATCTACATCGTTTTGGGAAAAGTATTGAAGTGGGAATAGGAAGTTTATTATTTTATTTCATTTGATATTTTATGAAGCTTTTGCGTTTTGCATTTATCTGTTTTATTTTTTTTGCAGTATTGATTACCGGTTTTTCATTACTGATTCCTTCTCATATTCGTATTTCAAGAGCTACAGATATTAATACATCCCAAGATTCAGTTTTGATGCTGATACAAAATCCTGAGAAATGGAAAAACTGGTATCCCGGTGCCGATTCGGCTTCTTTTATTTATAACAATGGAAAAATAACGGGCATTGCAACCGGCAATAACAATGGGATAAAACTGGAAACTATTTCCGATAGTCTTATTGTAGCTGCAAATGCTGATAAGAGAATGAGAATGGGATGGCAAATCTTTCCTGCCGCGACACCAAATACTACTACGATTCAATGGTATATGAATTTTAAACTACGCTGGTATCCATGGGAAAAATTTTCAAGTCTTCTGTTGGAAAAACGATACGGCCCCATGATGGAAAAAGGGCTTTCTGTTCTAAAAAAGTTTGCTGAGAAGAAATGATTAACCTCTGATGTTTGCGGATTTTTGCTGCTAAAAAAGTATTGTTTGCTATTTTTTGCAGGTCTAAGCAACATTTTTCTGATTTTTTTGTTCTTAGGATCATTCTAAATGATAACTTCGGCATTAATTAAGTTTACCATTATTCCTATTCATGAAGTTCATTTTTATTGAAAATTAAACTTAAATCAAACCAAGCTGTATGAAAAAACTTCTAAAGCTTCAGCAGGGAAAAATGATTGCCCTTGCTGTTATGCTGCTGCTATCGGCAGCCCTCCATGCACAGGTACGCATCAGCGGAAAAGTAACGGGGCCCGATGGAAAAGGGACTCCTGCAATTTCTGTTGTGGTACGAGGAACAACATCAGGAACAGTAACTGATGGTTCCGGTAATTACTCTTTTACTTCCAACTTTAAAAATGGTGATTACACTGTTGACTTTTCTGGTGTAGGTTTCAAAACTACATCTCAGGCACTCAAAATTTCGGGCGGTGCTGCTTATTCTGTTGATGCTACTATGGCAGAAGATGTATTAAGAATGGATGAAGTAGTAGTAACCGGCGTATCTGCAGGTACTACTCGTAAGCAACTGGGAAGTTACATCAGCACAATAAAAGCAGATGAACTTAGCAAAGGAGCTACAGGTAATGTGTTAGCAGCACTTCAAGGTAAAACTGCGGGTGCTCAAATAGTGCAAAATAGTGGTGATCCAGGTGGAGGTATTTCTGTACGCTTGCGTGGTATCAGCTCTGTTAACAGTTCTTCGGAGCCATTATACATTGTTGATGGTGTTATAGTAAACAATGCCACTACAAGAGTTACCAATACCAGTTCTAACTACGATGGTGGAAGCTTTGTAGGAAGTATTGGTCAAAACAGGCTCGCAGATATAAACCCTGCAGACATTGAAAGAATAGAAGTTTTAAATGGGGCTGCTGCAGCTGCAATCTATGGCTCAAGAGCCAATGCAGGTGTGGTACAGATTTTTACAAAAAGAGGAAGTATGGGAGCTCCACAGGTTAGCTTTTCTACCAGTCTTACCATCAGCCAACTTCGCAAAAGTGTTGAAGTAAATCAGTCGCCAACAAAGTTTGGTGGTCCTACTGATGGACCTGGTGCGCAAACGCAGGATATCTTAACGCCTGCATTGACAAACAAAACCAATGTTACAAGATATGATTACAACGATTATATCTTTCGTACAGCAATAGGCACAGATAATAATGTATCTATAGCCGGTGGTAAAGACAAAACAAAATACTATACATCTGCATCTTATTTTAAAAATCAAGGTATTATTAAGAATACAGATTTTCGTCGTTATAGTTTCCGTGTAAACCTGGATCAGGGTTTGGGCGAAAAAATCAATTTTAAAATCGGATTGAACTATATCAACAGTTATAGTAATGAGAAGCCAGACGGTAACTCATTCTTTTCTCCCATGAATTCTATTAACATCATTGGAAATTTCCACGATATATGGAAGCGTGATGCGCTTGGAAATATTCAGGCAATTGGAGAAAGAGGAAGAGTAAATCCTGTTTCAATTATTGATGATATTAAGCAAAATGAAGAAACCAATCGATTGCTGGCTAATGCTGGTATAAAAATAAGACCTTTCAAAGGACTTACTATAGATTATACATTGGGGATTGATCAGTATTCACAAAAAGGTGAAACCTTTATTCCCCCATTTGCTTACAATGTAAGTACAGGTTTCTTTGGTGGCGGCCCCACTTTAGATCCAACATTGAATGGATACACCAGTGCAGCTAATTATAATTTCTTTCAGATAAATAATGAGCTGAATGCAACATACCAAACCAAGTTGAGCAAAGACATTAATTCAACTACACAGCTGGGTTATTCGGTTCAGTATGAAAAAAGTTCTTACACTATGGTACAGGGACGTGGTCTTGCTCCGGTAGTACAAACAGTAAGTGGCGCCAGTACGGTATTACCCGGTGCTGATGACAGAAGCGAAATTTCTGTTTCTGGTTATTACTTACAACAAAATTTTGGTTATAAAAGTCTAGCCTATATTACAGGAGCTGTTCGTGTGGATGGATCTTCAGTATTTGGTAAAGACCAACGTAACCAGACATATTATAAAGCAAGCGGAAGCTATGTAATCAGCGAGCATGATTTCTGGAAAAATATGGGCATGAGTAAGGTTTGGAATTTTGCAAAATTACGCCTGGCTTATGGAGAAAGTGGAAACATGACAGGTATTGGTGCTTATTCCAGATTCAACTCTTATAGCAGCAATGCTTTTGTTTCACGAACTTCTCTGATTTCCAGTTCTACATTGGCTAATACCAATGTAAAGCCCGAAAGACAACAGGAAATTGAGTTTGGTATTGATTTGGGATTCTTTAACAACCGACTCAATTTGCAAACAAATATTTATACTAAGAAAGTAAAAGATTTGTTGATCAACCGCTTCATTGCTCCTACAACTGGCTTTAGCAGTTTGCTCGACAATTTTGGAAGTCTGGAAAACAAAGGATTTGAGTTTGTATTAAATGCAAGACCTTTCCAGAAGAAAGATTTTACATGGGATATTACTGCTATTTACAACCATAACCGAAACAAAGCAGTAAAGATTGGCCAGGCATTAACGTTGCTTAGCACAAATGCAGGCGCACCAGTTTCTATTATTGAAGGCCAGCCAATTGGTGTTTTCTATGGAGCTTTCTTTGCGCTTGACAATGGTGGCGGACTTGTAAAAAATGCTTCCGGATTTCCACAAGGAGAAAGAGGAACACAAACGGGCCCTCTTACATTTACCGTACAAAGAGATCCCGTAACCGGATTACCTATTACTACATTCCCGTTATTGCGCAAAGTAATTGGAGATCCCAATCCAGACTGGACAGGATCTTTGGTTAATGAATTTACTTATAAGAAAGCAAGCCTTCGTGTACAATTAGATGCTGTGCAAGGGGTAGATGTATTTAATGCAGACTGGAGAACAAGACAAGGTGTGGGCAATGGTAAAGAAGCAGAAAAAGAGCAAATGGGAATTTATCCACGTGGCTATATCAGCAGTTTTTATGCTACTGTAGAACAATGGCGTATTGATGATGGCTCATTTGTAAAACTTAGAGAAATATCATTGAGTTACAATTTCGGCAGTTTCAAAAAACTGAATAACATTACCCTTAGCGCCAGTGGACGCAATTTGATAAGCTGGGATAATTACAAAGGATATGATCCTGAAGTAAACTCCGGTGGACAAAGTAATATACTGCGTGGTATCGACTTTGGTTCCGTTCCTATTCCACGTACATTCAGTATTGGATTGACAGCAAAATTTTAAACTCCAAATTGAACTATTATGAAATACACAATAAATAAAACATTAATCATTGCAGGATTGCTTAGCGTCGCTATGCTGCCTGTTGGATGTAAAAAGGATTTTAATGATCCTAATAAAGCAACACAAGATGAAGTGTTCAGCTCACCACGTGGTCTTGCTGGTGTAGCTGTTGGTTTGCAACGCGTTTACACGCTGGGTCGTGCAAGTACACTTTATAATTTAATTACCATCAATGGTCTTACTACAAACGAGCTTTTTGTAGTAAACACCGGAAATACATCGGAAGTACAATTAGCTACTGGTGGAACATCTGTAGATGGGAATAATTCCATACTCACTACATTTTGGACTACTTGTAATAAGGTAATTTATGATGCTGATCTGGTAATTAATAATGCAAAAAATCTGGGAGATAAAAACTATGCAAGTGGTTTGATCGCTTATGCCAGTATTTTTAAAGCAATGTCAATAGCCGATATGTCCCAGTTTTGGGAAAAAGTGCCTGCAGGTATCGGTGCCAACGTAAATTTTATTGATCGAGTAGATGGATTTAAAAAAGCTGTAACTGTTTTGGATGAAGCTTTAGCTGCTGTAGCAGCAGATCCCATAAGTGCAGCATTTACAGCCAATGTACCTGCTGGTATTGATATTGCGAATACGTTGCTGGCTCTCAAAGCCCGTTATTCACTTTATGCAGGTCTATATCCGCAGGCGCTGGCAGCAGCTAATTTAGTTGACCTTTCAAAAAAATCAACTTTCAACTATGATGCTACTAACCTGAATCCGGTATTTGAAGTGGCTACCTCAACCAATAATGTGGTACAGGCCAAAGATTCAACATTAGGATTATTAGTTGGATTGCAACCTGATTTTGCTGATAAACGTATAGCCTTTTATACCAGCATCAATCCAATCATTGCACCACGTTTTAGAATCAATGGGTTCTTTAATGCAGCAGCAACTGCTATTCCGGTTTATTTGCCAGGTGAAATGACATTAATAAAAGCAGAATGTTATGCCAGAGCATCTACGCCTGATTTGGCAAATTCATTGACAGAATTAAATAAAGTAATAACCAAGGTACCTGCCACAGATCCATTTGGAGTAGGAGCACAGTTGCCTGCAGCTATAGGTGTTTTTACTCAAGCTCAACTTTTGGATTCAATTTATAAACACCGCAGCATTGAAATGTTTATGTCGGGCCAAAAGCTGGAAGATATGCGTCGTTTCAATCGCCCAAATGCGGAGAGAAGACGTAATCTGATGCCTTATCCACTGAGGGAGAGAGATAACAATCCGAACACACCTCCCGATCCTCCATTCTAAGTTTTGTTAATTATTATATTAAACAGACTGTCTCATCATTTTGAGGCAGTCTTTTTTTTTATGTTTGTGGCGGAAGCGTTCATTTATTTATCAAACCTATATCAAATATTTTTTTATTATTAATTACAATTCACAAATGAAAAAACTGTTTATCCTGTTTTTCCTTTTTGCGCTATTAGACAAAAGCACACTCGCACAGCAAAATGAAGACACTGTTCTATTTCAAAAAGACAGTGCAATTATTCCTGAAACCGATCCGCTTACTAAACTATTGCAGGAAGGAGAAAAGGTTTCTCATCCTGAAAAAATCATTTTGATGCTGAAAAACGGAAAACAGATTTCAATGCAACGGTTTATGAAATCAAATCTTACCGAATTTTCCGATGCAGCTTTAGTCGATTTGGATAATGATAGCAAAACTGAGTTATTGTTTAGTAATTATACAGGTGGTGCACATTGTTGCGATGAGATTTACATATTTAAAAAAACAGGTACAAACCGATTCCAATTCTCCGGTAAAATGTTTGCAGGTGCTACGGGCATTGAAGAAAACAAAACATTTCAATACAGACTTTATGAGCTTTTTGGCTATTTCTTTACTTGCTACGCCTGTGCTTTCCCAACAGAGAATGATGCAGATCCAATCGAAAACAATACAATCAATATTAAATACCGTCAGGGAAGATTGCAAATTGTAAAAGGGAGTAAGGAACTTTTAAGTATTATTAATGATAATTTGGGAAAATTAAATGAACAGCCTTATGTAGTATTAAAAGATGATTTGGCAATGGATGAAGGGCTACGAAAAGAATTTGCCCTTAATCTGGGTGTGTATTATTATTCTTTTGGAAAAAATTTTACAACAACCAAAATGCTTTTTGATAAATATTATAAGTTTCCTGATTCAAAGAAAGTGTGGGTTGCATTTGTTACTACTATAAAGTATATCAATTCTGTAAATACCTTTTAATCATTTTTGATAAATCTGATATTTCTTTGAAGGCCAGAATATTTTGTACGCTTCAATGGGGAATGTTTAAAAATATTACGAAAACCTGTTTCAGTCATTTGCTCCCAGTCAATAGTGCTTAAATTTAATATTTCAGTTATTGGTGTAAAAGCATCCTCTTTATGTGGCTTGCTAAAGCGGTTCCAGGGGCATACATCCTGACATACATCACATCCAAAGACCCAGTTATCAAATTTTCCTTTCATTGTATCAGGAATCAACAATTCTTTTAACTCAATTGTGAAATAGGAAATACAGCGGCTTCCGTCAATTTCTTTGTTGGGCAATATCGCTTGTGTAGGACATGCATCAATACATTTGGTACAACTGCCACAATAATCTTTTGCATAAGCATCATCATATTCAAGTTCCAAATCGGTAATTAATGTAGCTATAAAAAAGAATGAACCATTTTGTTTATTGATTAGGTTCCCGTTTTTTCCCACCCAGCCCAGTCCGCTGCGTTGCGCCCAGCTTCTTTCAAGTACGGGTGCTGAATCCACAAACCCTCTGCCATTTATTTCTCCAATTTCTTCTCTTAATCTTTCAAGCAATTGATTAACTTCTCCTCTTATTATTTCATGATAATCATTGCCATAAGCGTATTTGGAAATTTTAGGAATGCCCGTTTTTTGTTTTTCTGAAGGGAAATAATTTTTAAGAAAAGTAATTACTGATTTTGCTCCGGGCACAAGTAGGGAAGGGTCCACCCTCAGATCAAAATGTCTTTCCATATAAGTCATTTGCCCATGCCTTTTTCGATGCAGCCATTGTTCAAGACGCCTGGCATCTTCATCAAGTTTTACCGCCTTTGAAATTCCACAAAATTCAAATCCTAATGAATAAGCAGTATCTTTTACAAACCTTGTATTTTTTTGCAAAGAGTTCAAAACAATTGAAGTCCTACGATTTATTTTATTTTTTTAATATATTTATCTATTCTTAAAAATAATGCTACTTCTACCACCACAAACTTAAATATATGTTTCAAAAGCACTCTATTTTAAGTATAATAAGTTTATTTGCCTTTCTTGTATTAACTGCACAGGATAAACCTCCTGTAAAATTTGGCGATGTTACAGCAAAAGATTTTGAATCAAAAGTTTACAGCATAGACAGTAATGCCAGCGCTATAGTTATTGCAGATGTAGGCTCCTGCTCCGTTGAGGGAAATCGTAAAGGCTGGTTTTCGGTTATAAGTAAACACTACAAGCGGGTTCATATCTTAAATAAAAATGGCTATGATCTTGCTAATGTTTCCATCCGGCTTTTTTCAAATGGCGATGATGAAGAGTTGTTGGAAAAACTGAAAGCTGTTACTTATAATTACGAAGGGGGAAAAGTAGTTGAAACTAAATTGGATAATAAGTCTGGCTTATTTGAAGATAAAATAGATAAGAAGAACAGCGTTAAAAAATTTACCTTCCCTAATATTAAAGAAGGTAGTATAATAGAATTTGAATACACTACTACTTCAGATTTTATCAATACGCCTGATCCCTGGGAGTTCCAGGGTTCATACCCAAGGTTGTGGAGCGAGTTCACTTTTAATGTGCCTGTATTTTTTAATTATACCTTTTTGGCACAGGGATATCTTCCTTATACTATAAAAACAGCAAAGGAAGAAGGGACTAATTTTAATATTACTGAACCCGGTGGCACTGGTGCTTCATCGCATTATAATTTTACTGCCCGTGTTGTAGCCAATAGATGGGCTATTAAAAATGTTCCTGCACTTAAAGAAGAGAGTTATACGACGACCGTTGATAATCATATTCAGAAAATAGCTTTTGAACTGGTTGAGCGCAGTGCCCCATTAGCCTATTACAGGTACATTGAAGCCTGGCCCAAGGTAGCAGAGAGTTTGTTGAATTATGAATACTTCGGTTATAATTTGATAAGGGAGAATAATTTTTTAAGGGATATTAGTAAGTCCATACTTACCGGTGCCGAGAGTAAGGAAGTAATGTCAAGAAAAATTTTTGAATGGGTACGCAATAACTTTACTTGTACAAATTATCACCGAGTGATGATGGATCATGGCCTAAAGTCAGTGTTGAAAACAAAAAGTGGATCTGTATCAGAAATCAATTTATTGCTGACCGCTTTATTATTGGACAATAAAATAGAAGCAGACCCTGTTATTCTAAGTACACGTTCTAATGGTTTTGCTTATGCAATTTTTCCGCTGATGAGTCAGTATGATTATGTAATCTGCAGAGCCAAAATAGATGATAAGTATATCATGCTGGATGCCAGCGAGCCACAAATGGGATATGGATACCTGCCCCTGCGCTGCTATAATGGATATGCTAGAGTGATAAGCAAAATGGCACCAGCCATTGAATTGTTGGCTGACAGTATAAAGGAATCTAAGAGTACTTTGGTATTTGTAGTGAACGAAGGAAACGGGAAATATGCAGGAAGCATGCAGCAATCGCCCGGTTATTACGAATCACTTGATTTAAGAGAAAGAATCAATTCAAAAGGAATAGATCAATTGCAAAAAGATATTAAAGAAGCTTTTGGAAGCGATGTAGAAATCAGCAATTTTGGTGTGGACTCATTGAAAAATCTTGACCTGCCAATTGGCATTCATTATGAATTTAATCTGGCTGATGTGGCAGAAGATATTGTTTATATCAACCCACTATTTGGAGAAGGATATAAAGACAATCCATTTAAGTCGGCAGAAAGAAAATATCCTATTGAAATGCCCTATGCAATGGATGAAACCTATACACTACAAATGGAAGTGCCACAGGGTTATGTAGTAGATGAATTGCCCAAATCAATGGTATTGAAATTAAATGAACAGGAAGACGGACTTTTTGAATATCGCTTATCACATTTTGGAGAAAGCATTTCAATGCGATGCAGACTGGTGTTTAAAAAAGCAAATTTTCTTCCGGAAGATTATGAACTGTTGAGAGAGTTTTTTAGCCTGATAGTTAAAAAACAGAGTGAGCAAATTGTATTTAAGAAGAAAAAATAAGTAATGCCTAAACAGCTTTTGCTAATCATCAGTTTTTTTTCCTCGCTTGTCTCAATAGCAGGTGATGGCGCATATAATGTTTCTTATATAACTGAAGCGTTGTTAAAAAATGCCGGTGTCGTAAAGCGAATGGAATTAATTGAGTTTGAAATTTCTGAGTCAAACAGTGCCACACTAAGGCATAAAGTAGCTTATACAATTTTAAATGAACAAGGAGATCGCTGGGCTTTTTTTCAGACGGGGTACGACAAACTAAGATCCATTTCATCTTTTGAGGGAACACTCTACGATGCTCAAGGAAATAAAATAAAAAATTTAAAGAAAGGTGATATTAAAGATGAAAGCGGTATGGATGATGCCAGCCTGGCTGATGACAATCGAGTGAAATGGCATAGCTTTTTTTACAAAGTTTATCCTTATACAGTGGAATATGAAGTGGTGGTAAAATATAAAGGCACTATGTTTCTGCCCGACTGGATTCCGCAGGAAAAAAATACAATGAGTGTACAGCAAAGCAGGCTTGTTATTAGTTGCCCATCTTCTAATCCGTTGCGGTTTCAATCTTATCATTATGAAAATAAACCTGTAATTACTGAAGAAGGGAAAAATAAATCTTATGCATGGGAAATAAAAAATCTGGCAACTTTAGATGCAGAGTATGCGGCGCCGGCCTGGTACCGCCAAACAACCAGCGTTTTTCCGGTTACTGAAAAGTTTTCGTTGGAAGATTACCAGGGAAGCAATGCAAGTTGGAGCGATTTTGGAAAATTTGTGTACGACCTTAAGTCAAATCGTGATGCATTACCAACAAACATTAAGCAGAAAGTGCATGAACTCACAGATAATGTAAGTAATACAAATGAAAAAATTAGATTACTGTATGAATATATGCAGCAAAATACAAGGTATATTAGCATTCAACTGGGTGTAGGTGGATGGCAACCTTTTGATGCAAAATTTGTAGCAGAAAAAAAATACGGCGATTGTAAGGCACTCAGCAATTTTATGTCGGCCTTGCTTAAGGAAGCAGGCATACGCTCATTGTACACAGTTATTAATGGAGGAGGAGAAAAAGATTATCTGATTAAGGAATTGCCTAGCTCACAGTTTAACCACGTAATATTAATGGTGCCCAATGGAAAAGATACAGTTTGGCTTGAGTGTACCAGTCAAATTTTACCTGCCGGCTATCTCAGCAATTTTACTTCTGATCGTTTTGCACTTGCAGTAGATGAAAATGGTGGAACATTGGTGCATACACCCGTATTTGGGTATAAAGAAAACTTACAGATAAGAAATATAAATGCTACCATTAATGAAACGGGAAGTCTGGATGCACAGATTTTTACGAAGTACAGGGCGGAACAACAGGATAGGCTCTTTCAGGTTATCAAAGGTTTATCAAAGGATAAACTAATGGAATTTTTAAAAGAGGATGTTGAACTGGCTACTTATGATATTAAAAGTTTTCATTATGATGAAGTAAAAAAAGCTATTCCGGAAATAAAAGAAACCCTGGAACTGGTGGCCGATAATTATGCAACAGTAAGTGGCAAAAGGTTATTTCTGAATCCAAATATTATCTCTAGGTCGCATAGAAAACTGAAGGACAACGAAAGCCGCAAGAATGAAATTGTATTAGGAATGGCTTATACTGATATAGATACAACCACACTGATGATTCCTGATGGGTACAAGACAGAAGCTATACCTCAAAACGTTACCTTGAATACTAAATTTGGAAACTATCAGTCAACTATTTCTATTGATGGCAAAACTATAGTATATATCCGGCGGATTGAATGTTTCAATGGACAATTTCCGCCTACTGATTTTGATGCGTTGTCAAAATTTTATGAAACAATTTATAAGGCCGACCGTGCAAAACTCGTTTTTGTAAAAAACCAATAAATTTATTTATCCTGAATATGAAATCGGTGAAGTACTCGGTGTAGCGTTGGCGACAGAATTAATCCCATGTTGGTTATAAATACAATGCCGCTGAAGAGGGCATAAAAAGATGAAAATATTTTGGCCCCATTGGTACTTACCTTATTCACATCAACTAGTCCCATACCACTAAGTATCATTGCTGCATTGTGCAGGGCATCTATCCAGGGCATATCGCTGAAAAAATGGTAGCCCACCACACCTATTATTAAACAAATGGCAATTACACCCAATGCAATTGAAATATTTTTTCTAATTCGTTTATAATAAATTGATTTTGGCGGCAATGGAGGAATGGTTTGAGTATTCATGATTATTTTTTTTTTTAAATAAAACTAAAGCTAAGCAGAAAGTATTTGATATTTTTTCTATACTTTTTCATCGTATTAACAAACAGCTTATGAATCTGGCAACCAGCGACATCATTGTATTTTTACTTTACTTTGGAATAGTAGCCTCTTATGGATATTGGATATATCAAAAACGTAAAAGCAGGGAGCACGATTCTAAGGCATTTTTTCTGGCTGAAGGTTCGCTTACCTGGTGGGCAATTGGTGCCTCGCTAATCGCATCCAATATTTCTGCCGAGCAGTTTATTGGCATGAGCGGCAATGGATTTTTTGTGGGTATAGCGGTGGCTGCTTATGAGTGGATAGCTGCAGTTGCTTTAATTATTATTGCCATCTGGTTTATGCCGGTGTATTTAAAGAATAAAATTTACACAATGCCTCAGTTTTTAAAAACGAGGTATAATGAATCGGTATCAGTCATCATGGCGGTCTTCTGGTTATTTCTTTATGTGTTTGTCAATCTTACTTCCATTCTCTTTTTGGGTTCGGTAGCTATCAGCGGTCTGGTAGGTACTCAGTATTTTCATTTGATATTAATCATATTAGCTGCATTCGCCATCGTCATTACACTTGGTGGTATGAAGGTGATTGGCTATACTGATGTTATTCAGGTTATCGTTTTAATTATTGGCGGACTGGTTACCGTATTTATTGCACTCGATAAAGTAAGCGGCGGCAACGGTGTATGGAGTGGCTTTTCAAAAATATTAAATGCAGCACCCGATCATTTTCATCTTATACTTTCTAAACCAGATGCTGCTTCTACGCAGGAGTATATCAATAAATACCTGATGCTTCCTGGCATTTTAATGTATGCCGCAGGTCAGTGGATTGCCAATCTCAATTATTGGGGTTGTAATCAGTACATCACACAAAGAGCATTGGGTGCCGATTTGCCTACTGCAAGAAAAGGTCTGGTGTTTGCTGCCTTTCTAAAAATTCTTATGCCCATCATTGTGATGCTTCCCGGTATTGCTGCTTTTGTATTGGTACAACAGGGAGATATTGCACCGCTTGCAAAACAGGATGATGCGTATGCTTCCGTTTTAGGATTTTTGCCCGAGGGTTTAAAAGGTTTATCCGTAGCGGCACTTACAGCAGCCATCGTTGCATCTTTGGCCGGAAAAGCCAATAGCATTTCCACCATTTTTACTTTGGACATTTATAAGAAATATATTGCACGGGACGCAGATGAAAGAAAACTTGTATTAACAGGAAGAATGGTAGTATTGGTTTCTATGATTATCGCTATCTTTTTTACATGGGAAGACCTGTTAGGTATTGGCGGCGAAGGGGGCTTTACATTTATACAAAAATATACAGGCTTTATCAGCCCTGGTGTATTCGCCATGTTTCTTTTAGGATTGTTTTGGAAACGTACCACTGGCGCAGCTGCGGTTGCAGGCTTGCTTACTGGCTTTGGTCTTAGTGTTTTCTTCAATGAGTTTGCACCACAGGTTTTGGGCAACGAAACTTTTCTTTATACCGCTTTTCCCAATGGAAAAGGCGGATTTGAAATTCCATTCTTAATCGCTATGGGTTTGGCCTTTCTGTTTGCAGTGCTGGTGATGGTTGTTATCAGCCTGGCAGGGCCAAAAGATAATCCCAAAGCATTTGCACTGGATAAACAAATGTTTAAGATTTCTCCTTCTCTTATGGCATTGATTACTGTCGTACTTATGTTGATTGCAGCACTTTATATAAAGTTCTGGTAAATAAAAAAGCAGGCTTGTCATAAGCCTGCTTTCAATTTGATTAAGTCAATGTTTATGGTTGTTGTGTTACTTTCACTGTAGTTATTACTTTTCCTGTAACCGGAATTAGATTACCCATTGCATCCACACTCAAATTCAAGTCTATTACTGTTGCTTTTACAAGCACCAATCCTGTATTTATATCCATCTGCAATTCGGTTTTTACAGCATTATTGCCATTCACCTGCATCTCAATACCCATCATTTCAAATGCATTTGAAATAATTCTACTACCGGTATAAGATATATTTGCCAATCCGTTTTCTATTGCAGTTATGTGATAAATGCCTGAATCAACTGTTTGTCCTTTTGCAGATTTTGATTCGCTTTTAAAACTAATTGAATCCCCTGCTACGAATTGCTTACCTATCAGCGCAGGTGAGAAAAGATCGATAGCATCAGTATTTCCGGCATTTGCCAAAGCACCTAGACCTGAGGCAACATCTTCCACAGCATCTTGTTTTATGATTTTTCCATTTGCACCTATCAAAAGATTTTTAGCCTTATTTACTGTGGGGCCAAGCATGTCTGCCATCTCGCCTTTATTATCTTTCTTTTCACTGTCGAAATTCATTTCTTGCCCCATAAAACTGGAGTAGCTTTTCAATTTAGTAATGGTTGATTGTAGTTGGATGCTATCCGCAAAAACTTCATTAACGAGATATTGTGTCGTATTGTCGTTATTGGATATTGATTCCATTTGCTGCCCCATCATATCGGCAAGCGAACTGGTTTTAGAAGATACTTCCACATTGAATTTTTGCCCTTTGGCAACAGTAATTTTTGTTTGTGAGAACAAAGAACTACTTATCAAGAGTGAAATACTCAGAAAAGAAATTTGAAACGGTTTCATTATTTTTTGTTTATTGTTTTAAAAATGGTCGGCGCAAAATTAGCCGTTTAGTTACAACCCTGCGGAATTTGTTTATCTATCATTTTCTTAATTTCCAAATGGATGGATGCCCGTTGATCGCCCAAAAAATTCTTTACAAAGAAAATATAAGCATAGCCACGGCAATAATCGATCATAGGCCAGGTGCCAAATAAGCCCGGACTGGATAATACGGTTGCAATTTCACCTTTACGGTCTTCCATCTTTCTATTTTTGTCATCCATTATCCAGCTGCCTAATGCATAAGTTTTTCCTTCTCCTGCTTTGGGTGCATATTTTATTTGTTCGGGACTGTCCTGGGCTTTTCTCATCAGCTCAATGGAATTTTCGCTTAAAATTCTTTTGTCATTAAATACTCCTTTATTTAAAAGCATCATCAAAAATTTTGAATAATCATTGGCTGTTGATTTTGCCCCACCCGAAGGATTTACGGGTACTGCTTTTTCTTCTGCAAAAGTTGTTTGTGTCATTCCCAGCGGTAAAAACAATTTTTCTTTGATTACATCTTCAAATTTCTTACCGGTTATTTTCTCAATGATATGCCCTGCTATATTCAACCCCACACCATTATATCTAAACTCTGTTCCTGGTGCTGCTATTTGTTTATGTGCGGTAAAACTGTTTACCTCTTCCCCCAGGTTTTTAAATTTTCTTCTGTTGAGAATGGAACGAAGAGAACCGGCTTTATCTGCTTCAATACCTGTCATGTGACAAAGGGTGTTCCTGATGGTAATTTCTTCCTTTCCGTTTTTTTCAAATGCAGGAAGGTAGGCAGATACTTTATCATCCAATGAAAGTTTTCCTTCATCTACAAACTGCATGACTAAAGCAGCAGTCAGCCACTTGCTGCAACTGGCTATTGGTGCTACCGTGTTATCGCTGTAGTTGCCTGTTTCTTTTTGGTATATCAAAGAATCATTTTTCCAGATTAGGCAAACAGCATTATTTCCCAATGCCGACCGGTTTTTGTCCAGCATACTGTCAAGTTGCTTCCAGTTGTTTTGTGCTATTGCCAACTGAAAGAATTGCAGAAAAATCAATACGGGTATGACTTTCGTGCAGATAAGTTTAATTTTATATGTCATAATTTCATTTTTGTAACTAGCAAAAAGCAAATGAATGATTTTTGATGAAACAATACGAATGTAATATTGATATTTTTTAAACATTAACATTCAAAAAGGAGAAATTAATTATATGAACTTAGGAAACTTTACTATAAAAGCTGCTGAGGCTTTTCAACAGGCACAACAAATTGCTTTTAATGCAAAAAATCCAAATATTGAGACGGAACATATTCTAAAAGCGTTGCTGGAACAGGAAGATTCCCCGGTAGATTATTTATTGAAAAAAAATAATGTTACCGTCAACCTGGTGGATAACAAGCTGGATGAGTTGATTGGCAAAATGCCTAAAACCAGTGGCGATGCAGCACAACAAATAAGCCGTGATGCTAATAATGTAGTACTGCGTGCAGGTGCTTCTTTAAAACCTTTTAATGATGAGTTTGTAACAACCGAGCATTTACTACTGGCGATTATTCAGGGAAATGATGCTGCTGCAAAGCTGTTGAAAGATGCAGGGCTAACCGAAAAAGGATTGATTGCTGCTATTAAGGAATTGCGGAAAGGCGAAACGGTTACTTCGCAAACACAAAGTCAGGAGTTTAATGCGCTAAACAAGTATGCAAAAAACCTGAATGAATTGGCCCGTCAGGGTAAACTGGATCCGGTAATTGGCCGCGATGAAGAAATAAGAAGAACCTTACACATCCTTTCCCGCCGCACCAAGAACAATCCGATACTGGTGGGCGAACCCGGTGTGGGTAAAACGGCGATTGCTGAAGGCATTGCACACCGTATTGTAAATGGCGATGTGCCCGAAAATCTGAAATCAAAAATCATTTATGCACTGGATATGGGACAACTGATTGCCGGTGCAAAATATAAAGGTGAGTTTGAAGAAAGATTAAAAGCAGTAGTAAAAGAAGTGGCTTCCAGCGATGGTGAAATAATTTTGTTTATAGATGAAATTCACACACTGGTAGGTGCCGGTGGCGGAGAAGGTGCTATGGATGCTGCTAATATTTTGAAACCGGCTCTGGCCCGTGGCGAATTGAGAGCCGTAGGTGCAACAACACTTAATGAGTACCAGAAATTTTTTGAAAAAGATAAAGCACTAGAACGTCGTTTTCAAAAAGTAATGATTGATGAGCCTTCGGTTGAAGATGCTATTTCTATTCTACGCGGATTAAAAGACCGCTACGAAACTCACCACCATGTGCGTATAAAAGATGAAGCTATTATTGCAGCAGTTGAATTGTCTCAACGTTATATAACCGATCGCTTTTTGCCTGATAAAGCAATTGACCTGATTGATGAAAGCGCAGCCAAACTACGATTGGAAATGAACAGCATGCCTGAAGAATTAGATACTTTGGAAAGACAAATCAGACAACTGGAAATAGAAAGAGAAGCAATTAAAAGAGAAAATGATGAAGCAAAATTAAAAATGCTGAATACCGAAATCGCCAACCTTTCGGTGGAAAGAGATACATACAAGGCAAAATGGAAATCTGAAAAAGAAGTAGTGGAGAAGATTCAGGAAGCAAAGGCTAAAGTTGAAGAATTGAAACAACAGGCAGAACGAATGGAAAGAGAAGGTGACTATGGAGGCGTAGCAGAAATCAGATATGGAAAAATAAAGGAACAGGAAACGCTGATTACTCAATTGACTAATGAATTGAATACTTCAACAGAAAAGCGTTTATTAAAAGAAGAAGTAGATGCAGAAGACATAGCTGAAAGCATTGCAAAGGCAACCGGCATACCTGTTACCAGAATGTTGCAAAGCGATAAAGAAAAACTTTTGCAACTGGAAAGCCATTTGCATGAAAGGGTGGTAGGACAGGATGAAGCTATTACTGCTGTGGCAGATGCTATCCGCAGAAGCCGTACCGGTTTGCAGGATCCTAAAAAGCCTATCGGCTCCTTTATTTTTCTGGGAACCACTGGTGTTGGAAAAACCGAATTGGCTAAAGCACTGGCTGAATATCTTTTTGATGATGAAAGTATGATGACTCGTATTGATATGAGCGAATATCAGGAAAAACATACAGTATCTCGTCTGGTAGGTGCGCCTCCGGGATATGTAGGATATGATGAAGGCGGACAACTTACTGAAGCGGTAAGACGTAAACCCTACTGCGTGGTGCTGCTGGATGAAATTGAAAAAGCACATCCAGATGTATGGAATGTTTTGCTGCAGGTTTTAGATGATGGCAGACTTACTGATAATAAAGGCCGAGTGGTAAATTTTAAAAACACACTCATCATCATGACCAGTAACATAGGAAGTCATCTGATTATGGATGCATTTGAAGGTGTAACTGAAAAAGATATAGAAGCTACAACGGATAAAGCAAAAGCAGAAGTAATGAACCTGCTGCGACAAACCATTCGTCCTGAGTTTTTAAACCGTGTTGATGAAATCATCATGTTTCAGCCATTGCTGAAAAAAGAAATTGCGGGTATTGTAAAAATACAATTGGGCAATTTAAAGAATCTGATAGCCTCAAATGGAATAGATCTTCAGTTCAGCGATTATGCACTTGAATATCTGGCCGAGCAAGGGTTTGATCCACAGTTTGGAGCAAGGCCATTGAAAAGGTTGATTCAGAAAGAAATTGTTAACCAGTTGAGCAAGCGAATACTGGCTGGTGATATAGATAAAAGCAAACCTGTATTAGTTGATGTTTTTGACGGTGTCGTAGTATTTAGAAATGAAACAATGGAAAAAGAAAAACCCGCTAAGAAAAAATAAATTGAGTAAAGGCAGTCTGAAAAGACTGCCATTTTTTACTGTAAAATAGTATTGGCTAAAAAGTATTAACTTGGACAGTCAATTTAATAATTTAAAGCATTTTTTAAGCAAACAATATGTTATATCCATTTATACCCATTGGGCTTATTGCAATTTTTATTGTTTATGTATTATTTCTGATATTTATTAAAAAAGACAAAAAGCAATTGAAAGTTGTTTTATATCCTGGTCTCAGCTTTATTGCGGTTTGGGCAGTAATCTATTTACTATTTCTTAAGTAGTTAAATACGTTTTAGTTCACTAATTCAAATAGGGATGTGAAAACACTATTAATAAAGTGTAACTGTTTTAGAATGAGAAAAACATTGATCTTAATTATTGCGCTGGTTTCAATTTTTGCAGTTGTAGCCCAATATGTATTGATGTTGAATAATAACACCTTCGGCATACCTGAAACTACGGTGCGTTTTTTTAGTTATTTTACCATTCTCTCCAATAGTTTAGTGGCATTTTATTTTTCACGATTGTTTATCAAATCTGTTTTTAATCCATTGCCCCCAAAAAATAATTTTGGAATTTTAACAGCTATTACCGTTTACATTACTATTGTTGGCCTTGTTTATCAGGTGTTGTTGCGGCAGATATGGAGCCCCACTGGTTTACAAAAAGTTGTTGACGAGTTATTACACTCTGTAATTCCTGCGCTGGTAATAGTGTATTGGTTTATTAACAGAACAGGCCACAGATTAAAGTTTAGTGATTTAATTCCCTGGCTGGCTTTTCCTCTATTTTATCTCATCTTTGTTTCTATTCGTGGAAATTTTTCTGGATTTTATCCTTATCCATTTCTGGATATCAAAACCATTGGTTTCAATCAGGTTTTGATAAATAGTTTAAGCATGACAGGGCTGTTTGTCATAGTTTCTGCAATATTCATTTGGATTTCAAAGAAATTCAAAACACTGACTTAGAATTGATTTTTTTTTTGAAATTGGATACTAATTTTCTATTCGGTACACCGTTATTGCCACACATTTTCTGTCCATAATATCAAATGCAATCCCTTTCTTTTCATCATAATAGTTGTCAATTATTTTTCCGGTCTTTGGATCACTATCACTGCTTTGTAATATTGCTGCCGGATATTTATTTTGAATCTTTTCCAAATTTGCACCAACTCCAATATGCGTTGATGTTTTAAAGAAAGGAGAGGTTACTCGTATATGATCTACCAATGCTAGCGCATTTGCTTCGCCAAAGTTTTTGGTATAGAAATAAATATTTGTTTCATTTATAACGGTGTCATTTCCTTTTATTTTTGGCTTTGAATACCAGGTACACATAGTGTGGCCACCCATGGAGGCATCGCTACTGGAGGGATTCCCCAGTTTTTTGAATACCACACTCATTTTCTGATTAATTACTGTTTTGCCAATGCTTTTGCCTGGCAATATTAATCTGCTTACAGCTATTTTTGAAGTATCTGTTTGGTATAGCAACCATTTATTGGTATTTGGTCTAACAAAAATTGTTGAAACAGTTTTTATTTCTCCTGTAGGAACTGATATGCTTTTCGAAAAACATAACTGACTCATTATGATAAGTAATGAGAAGTTCGCAATTATCCTTTTCATTTTTTTTATTGAAATTAATAAAAAACTAGCTGCGAATTTTTTATTAACAAATCATTTTCAATAAAACGATTTTTTTAAAACTTTACTGCCACACCCAGTTTAAGAAAAACTGGTGTACCCGGCGTAAAATGAATTTCAGAAATAGGATTAATTTCATTTTTCAATCGGCTCTCTGTATCAAACTGTGCTTCTTTCCATTTTGTATTAAACAAATTTTCTCCCGATAGACTGAATTCAAATTTTTTATAGGTGTAACTAAAAACAGCATCTGTTATAAAATATCCTTTGGCTACTACAGTATTGTCTTCAGTGGCCGGCCTGTCTGATATGTAGCGATAACGCAATGAACCATTGATTCCATTTTTTGTTTTTACTGACAAGCCGCCAACGCTGGTAAACACAGGTGCCAGAGGAACATAGTCATTCCCCTTTGGTTCGCCTATAGCACGGGGATGAGCATAGTTTATATCAAGATCGAAATATAGCCAGCTTTTGATCTGGTATCTTACAGATGCATCAATACCCCATCTTCTTGTTTTGCCCGATGGCTCCACAATGCCTTCATCACCTACATATACAAATTCCTGTTGTGAGTATAAATGCCATAACGCCGATTTCAATACCAGATTTTTATTTGGTTTTACAATGATTCCCAAATCGCTGCCCCAAACTTTAGGTAAAGAATTTTTTGCTGTATTATTTGTAATCAACCGGCTGTCGTTACTATGAAAGCCCACTCCATTATTCAGATAAATTTTCAACTTCGTGCTTGTGTTGAATGTAAAATTTATTTTCGGACTAAAAGTTCCTTTTTGTTCTTTAGTGAAAGCAGTTGCACCGGCCAATAAATCTTTATAGCCAAAACTTAAATAATCATATCTCAATCCTGCATTTACATTCAGGCGGCTGGAAAGCTCAATATCCTGATTCAAATAAAGAAATACATTACTTTCTTTGATCTCTCCGTTTTGAATATGGTTTAGAAAAACCCTGTCCACAACATGATCCAGTCTGGCACCTTTTACTTCATCATAACGAATACCATAGCCAAGTGTGGTACTCATTCTTTTGCTTCCGGCATTATATTGTTTTGAAGCGCTTCCATTATAACCCCACAAGTTCCTGTTTTCTTTTTGATTTATTTCATCCCCATTCACCGGATCGTTAAGGAAGAAAGTGAAATTGGAATACAAATTGAAAATGTTTTTTACATAAAAAACCTGATATGATGATTGCCAGCCGTTTTTATGCCATTGATTTAAGGTGGCGCTTATATTATAACGGTTGGTATTTCCACCTTCGCTGTTGTCAATAGAACCGAACCTGCTGATACTGCCATCCGCTACTGCTCTTTCTGGTATTTGGCCTGATGCATTCCATTTGCTATCCAATGCTGATGCAAGCAAGGTCAATTTTGTTTTGCTATTGAAAATAGAAGTGAACTTTAATAAAGTATTAAACCGATGAAAGTTTTGCGGAGCATCAAAATATCCGTCGGATTTATAATATTCTGATGCAACATATAATTGTTGGCGTAGCGTTTCTGAATTTTTATTCAACAATTTAAACTGACCTGCGATACGCTGTGTATTAAACAACCCCGCCTGAAGTTTGATTTGATTCTCGTTTAAAAAATCTTTTGTTTCCAAAGCCACATATCCGGCTGTTGCCAGATTGCCTTTGTTGGTAAAATATGGGCCTTTATCAAAATTGGCTTTTTCTACCGTTTCAGGAATTACAAAATGCATATCAGCATAGCCCTGTCCGTGTGCATGGCTTACCATATTTACCGGCATTCCATCAACAGTGATGTTTATATCCGTTCCATGATCAATATCAAAGCCTCTCAGAAAAATCTGCTCTGCTTTACCACCGCCGGCATGTTGTGCTATAAATAAACCGGGTACTATTCTCAATATATCCTGTGAAGTATTAATGGGGCGTAGCTTGATATCAATAGCGCCAATCGTATTCAAGCTGCTTGATTTTTTACTATTAAGTCTGATCTCTGAAAGATCCAGTTGCGAGCGATGTAATGAAACGTTGAGGATGTTTACACTGGATGCCTTTACTTCTACCTGTTTTATTTCAGTATGATATCCAATATGTGAAATCACAAGTTCATATTCGCCAGGAGTAACGAATGGAAGTGAAAACCTGCCAAATACATCAGAATTATCTCCTTTCGTTGTATTGAGATTTATTGATGCACCTGATACAGGAATTTTTAATGCTGCATCGGAAATAACACCTTCAATAGTACCAGATTGTGAATTGGCTGCAATTTGTAACAGACATATCGCAGCTAATAATAAACTTTTTCTCATATCTGCATTTAGTTGTGTGCAAAATATTTATAATTCGCAAATACATATACGTAATTACATGAAAGGTGGATGTGGTTGATAATATTTATTTTTGAAAGATGAGTAAAATTCCATTTCAAACAATTGACTGGTCAACGGTGACTGTAACCGAGCACAAAGGCGAAACGGGTATTGCTTACTGGCGCACAATTCAGTTTGGCAATCTCCGTGTCAGATTAGTAACTTATTCACAAAATTATATAGCCGATCATTGGTGCGAAAAGGGCCATATTGTTCATTGTATTGAAGGCGAATTTGTAAGTGAATTAAAAACAGGCGAAAAATTTGTTCTAAAAAAAGGAGAGTCTTATATCGTGTCTGATCAGTTAAGTTCACATCGCTCCGTTTCAAAAGAAGGAGTAACACTCTTGATAATTGACGGTGCTTTCCTCAGCTAATGTGAGCATCTATAAAGACCTTCAATTCAATTTTTTCCTGATGTTGGAATTTGCGTGATTATTTTTTTTGCAGACACAGCCAGCGTATCATCAATAGAGGGCACATTCTTTCTGGCAACAAAAGCGGCAACTGCTTTGATATGATTGTCCATATCTGCTTTAGTCATTGTTACCATACTGCCATTACCTTCAAAATGATAATGAACGGCAATAAATTTTTGTGTATGTCTTCTGGTTTCTTCTGGTAAATATTTTTGAACTGCCCAGTAGTCAGTAGTGCCTGCTTTTCTGATGGCTCTTTCCATAGTTCCGGGGCCGCAGTTATAAGCGGCTATTACCATTATCCAATCCTGATAGTCGGCATACATATCTTTCATTAATGCAGCAGCGGCAGCAGTGCTTTTTGCATAGTTTAAACGCTCATCATTGCGGCCAATTTTTAAACCATATTGCTGAGCGGCTTTTGGCATCAACGCCCAGGGGCCAATAGCACCTGTACGTGAAACCGGATTTTTTTGCATCCCCGATTCAATAAAAGCAAGATATTTCAATTCAGCAGGTACCTCATTCAACCGCAATACAGAATCAACAATTTCAAAATATTTTTCTGTTTTTACTTTCGCTTTATCTAAATACAATCCGTTTTTATCATTATACTTTTTTACAAATGTGGCAACATTTTTATTTAGCGCAAGGCGTGGCAATTCCACACTGTCATTTTCTAATGCTTCAGGAATGCAGGTGCAAACGCCATTTGAATCAAAATGGTGAATAGTTTCTTTGTGAGAAACATTTGTATCATTAAATGTTTCCTGCAAAACAATTGGCTGTAAATTTTCAGACGCTGCTGCAACTAATGCAAGACATCCAATGATCAATCCCGCTATATAAAATTTTCTATTTAACATGATAAATGTTTAGTGAACAAAAGGCTTCGGTCGGGCTTGGATTATTTGAAATCTGTTTTTGAAAATTTTGATTTCAACTTTGAAACAGGAAAAGAAAATGAATGATAAACCTGTTTTCTAAATTTTGCGCAAAGGTATCGCCGTTATCTTTCTTAGAATACTTATTTTGTTAAGAGTTGTTAACTGACAGGGTAACTCAATGAAACTCAGTAAAGTTTTTTTTAATTCGGAAAAAAAGTCAGACGTGTTTTTGCTGTATTTTGTTGTACTTTTAAAAAACCTAAACTTTTTACAATGAAAAAGCTGTTTTTTATTCTTGCACTCACCATCATATCAGGCAAAATTTTGAAAGCTCAAAACTGTCCGGGTATTGCGGTTTATGCATATACTGATGAAATTACTGAAGGAGATACTTTAATATTTACTTGCAAAACAGAAAACCTGACAGCAATTGTAAAATATAACTGGACAGTAAGTTCCGGAACGATTGTTTCCGGGCAGGGTACTGCAAGAATTTATGTAAGCACTACAGAAGCATCAGGTCAATTTATTACAGCATCAGTCGAATTGATAGGGCTACCGGAAAAATGCAGCACAACCGCCTCCGCATCAACCGAATTATTACCAGCAGCACAGCTGTCTGTAAAAGGAAGTTTTACAAATGGGGAAGAATTAAAAAAAGCGGTACAACAATTTATTGCTGCTACATCTTTTAAAGACTCACTCAATACAGGTACAGCATTTATTTATCTGTATAAGACTTCTAAAACTACAACTACGGCTATGAATGCTTTTCGTCAGGCTATCACAGGCGCTTTTGAATACAATAAAATATTGCCACAGCAATATAAAATTGCTGAAGGCGGTGTTAAATCAAGAATGATGTATGAGATGTACCTGCTTCAGGGAAATGGTAAAGAGCCAAAACCTTCTGAATAATTAGTTTTTTCCGGTCTATGAATACATCGCTTTTAGTTGCCGCTTATAAAGTTGAATTGTATTTTCAAATCCTAAATACAAAGCATCACAAATTAGTGCATGACCAATGCTTACTTCCAGTAAACCAGAAATATTTTCTTTAAAAAATTGCAAATTTTGTAAATCAAGATCGTGACCGGCATTAATTCCCAGATTCAATTCGTTTGCTTTTCTTGCAGCGGCTATATATGAAGCGATGGCCTCATCTTTTTTCCCTTCTGCAAATAGCTTTGCATAGCTTTCTGTATAAAGCTCTATTCTATCGGTTCCCGTTGCTGCGGCACCTATTACCATTTCTTCAATTGGATCTACAAAAATTGAAACCCTGATCCCTTTTTTTTGAAAAACAGCGATCGTTTCTTTTAAGTATGCTTTATGTGTAATAGTATCCCATCCATGATCGCTGGTAAGTTGCCCTACTGCATCAGGCACCAGCGTTACTTGTTCAGGCTTTGTTTCTAAAACCAGTTCAATAAATTTTTGTTCACTGCAATTGCCTTCTAAGTTTAATTCAGTTGTAATTATTTTTTTTATTGCCCTTACATCATCATAGCGAATATGTCTTTCATCTGGCCGCGGGTGCAGTGTGATGCCGTCAGCTCCAAAACGCTGTGCATCGGTAGCTGCTTTTACTAAATCAGGATTGTTGCCGCCTCTTGCATTGCGCAGGGTAGCAAATTTATTCAGGTTTACAGAGAGCTTTGTCATGGTATGAAATTACAATTCTTTCCAGGTATGATCGGCCAGCAATTGCACGGCGGATATAAACTTTTTAAAAGGACCATTTGCACCCCATTCTTTTGGTGACACTAAGGATAGCATAAAACTTCCATCTTTTTTTTCATAGAGATAATATGTTTGACCAATATTAGGTTTGAATGATAATCTTGCTTCGTATATGGTCATTGATAAATCTTTTCTTTTCTGAATTTCATGTGCCTGCAAAGCCAGTAACTCAATTTGTTTTCGAATTTGCTCCAGTTGCATATTCGTCTGCTCTTCCATAGCTGTAAGCGCCTTGTGCTTGATGATGCCTTCTTCATTATGACGAATTACTGCGCCTGCAACTGAGGCTGAATAGGGGAGTACACTTAGTTGCTTATGATAAATTTCTGAATTGGTATAGGCAGTGCCATCACTTTTTTTTCCCTGTTGGGTGATGCGCAAGTAACCATTGGGCATTATCTCATGTACTATATGCAGACTTACTTCGCCTTTTTGATAAAAATGAATTTCAAAACTGATGCTGTCAGGAAATGCCGCTTGTACATGATCGGCCAGTTGTAGATTTTCAAATTCATTCAAATCGCCATCGGCATTTATTTTATATTCTGAAGCAAATGAATGGTTCTCCAGCGATACCCAATTGTGATAAATAGTCAACACTTTTGAATCGGGGACTGCTTCTATTTTATAAATGCCACTCTTCGGACGTTCTCCAAATTCATATGTTCCTTTCTCTGGAAACAATTGCCATGATGCTAAAAAGTTATAAGCCTGTACCATTTGCGGGTGCAAAGATTTTGTTTTCATTTCATTTAACAAAAATGAAATCGTTTCTGTATTTATCTTTACATATTGCAATATTATAAAAGGTAATTAGTAGTTGCTCTAAAATTTGAAAATATTCCCAGCTTAATAAATAAACATGAAAAGTTATTTTGGAGTTTTTGCAGCCCCCGGCGCTATGGGAGTAGATTGTACCATTCTTTTATTTGATAAAAAGTTAAGTGTAGGTTTTCAAAATGCCAATGGTGCCAATCAAGTGATAGAATGGCAAATAAAAAACCTGGATTCAAATTTTGATTTTTCAAGACAGGTTACCCTATTGCGCAATAACACAATGGCTGGCGAACTAGTGATTGAGGGAAACGGTGCTTTTCAATATTTGCAGTCATTAAAAGAGGAACAGCAAAAACCCTGGCATCAGAAAAGTAAAGGAAAAGAATGGATCAGGAATACATTACTCACTGTCGCTTTGCTGGGTATTTTGTATTTACTCTATATGCTTATTGTACCCTGGCTTTCAGAAAAACTGGCAACAAAAGTTTCAGCGAAAACTGAGCAGCAGTTAGGCGATGCGGTTTATAATGCACTTTCAATAAATGAAAAAGAAGATACCGCAGCTTCGGCCGTACTCAACGATTTTTTTAAAGCAATGCAGGTAGCTACTCCTTATAATATTCGCATTGCAGTTGTCAATGAGTCGGTTGTAAATGCCTTTGCACTTCCGGGTGGCAGAATCGTAGTTTATAAAGCGCTGCTGGATAAAATTGAATCATATCCTGAATTGGCGGCTTTACTCAGTCATGAGTTTACGCATATTCAAAATAGACATGCCACCAAATCAATTTTTCGGAATATGGGCTCCAAAATATTTATCAGCTTATTGTTTGGAAAAATGGGCTCAGTAGCCAATGTATTGGCGCATCATGCCGATAATTTAAAAAATCTGAAATATTCACGCAGTCTTGAGAAAGAAGCAGATATGGAAGGCCTTTCACTGCTGGTGAAGCGAAAAATTGATCCGGCCGGGTTTCGCCATTTATTTGATCATTTAAAAATGGCCGGTGGCACTGTTATGCCCGAAGTATTGGCAAGTCATCCGGATACTGATAACAGAATAAAATACATCAATGAGGCATCTCAGCAGGCAGCTGTAGAGGAAAATACTGTATTAAAAACTATTTTTGAAAAATTAAAACAATAACCATGTTAATTACAACCACCAGTTCGGTAGATGGACGCCCGGTACAAGAGTATCTGGGTGTTATTAATGCGCAAAGCATTATAGGAGCCAATATTTTTAAAGACATTTTCGCAGGACTTCGTGATGTGTTTGGCGGACGAAGCAAAACCTATGAAAAAGTATTGGAGCAGGCAAAAGAAGATGCCCTGCGTGAACTTTCTGAAAAAGCTCAGGCCTTAGGTGCCAATGGAATCGTAGGCGTCGATCTCGACTTTGAAACAATTGGCAGTGGCGGCAGCATGTTGATGGTAATTGCTTGCGGTACTGCTGTAAAACTTTAAAACAATCAATCAAACTTTATGAAAACAAAATTCGGAATGACATTGCTGATGGTATTGTTCACAGCAATGTTACAAGCACAATCGCCTTCGGCAGCCAGTGTAATGAACGATGCTTATGCAAAAGCAAAAACGGAAAAGAAAAATGTTTTCGTCATGTTTCATGCATCCTGGTGCGGTTGGTGTCATCGTATGGATACCAGTATGAATGACGCAACCTGCAAAAAATTCTTTGATGATAATTATGTTATTACACATCTTACTGTTGATGAAGCTCCTGATAAAAAAAATCTGGAAAATGAAGGGGCTGATGAAATGCGGAATAAATACGGTGGTAAAGATCAAGGTATTCCATTCTGGCTTGTTTTTGATAAAGAAGGAAAATTACTGGCTGATTCTCGTATGAAACAAGTGGGCACACAAACTCTTTCGGGCGATAATACCGGTTGCCCTGCTGCAGAAAATGAAGTATTGTATTTCCTTTCTGTGCTCAGAAAAACCTCTAAAATGACAAGGGAGCAACTGGAGATTGTAAAAACCCGGTTTAGAAAAAATGCAATGTAACCGTATTGGTGCAACTAAAAAGTGCAGGGAACAATCTTTCCTGCACATTCATTTATTTATGAAAAAAATATTGTTGCTTTTGATGTTTGCTCCACTTGGTCTGATGGCTCAGGATAGCACTGCCGTTTCTTGTAAACTCCATTCTGAAACAGACCCTTTCACAAAAGAAATAAAATTATCTACCGGCTTTATAAATTTATCCGGTGGATCTATTACCATTGATGCCACTGCTCCCGAAGTGGATTTATTATTTTCTGTATCCGGCAGAGAGGTTTGTTTTGACAACAATTCCACTGCCTTTATTTTTTTTGAAGGCACAAAATCCAAATTAACCATTCGCAATGGCGGCACGATGAATTGTGAAGGCCTGTTCCATTTTATTTTTAAGAATACGGCAACTACTCAAAATAACCTGAATAGGCTTGGCACACAAAAGATAAATCGCATTGTATTTACCACTACCAGTAAAACAGAATTAACAATCAATATAAAACCAGAAACACAGGAACAATTAATGCAGCACATCCATTGCCTAGCTGAGGAAGCAAAAAAATTGATTAAACAATAAAAAACTCAGTACAAAATACGACCAGCCCCGTGGGGGCGACATGATTCCCCATTCAAAAAAATAACCACCACCTATTGACGACGATATTTTTGTTAAACCCTTTTCCCTCGCCAAAAAAAATGCCCCAAACAAATTCGGGGCATTCTAATTAATTGCAAATTATTTCTTATTTATTCTTTGGCCTTTCGGTCAGGTAATCAAATCGCTTGGCATGTACATCCGCCATATCCGGTATCTTCTCTACTTTATAATCTCCTGCATCTAGTTTTTTCTTGGTTTCAGAAAATGCTTTTAATGTCAATTCAATATCCTCGTCGGTATGTACAGCCGATGGAATTAAACGATAAATGATATGACCCTTTGGTATTACCGGATACACAACAATGGATGCAAAGATGCCGTAGTTCTCTCTTAGGTCCATCACCATCGCAGTTGCTTCAGGCACATCACCCTTCATATACACCGGTGTTACTACCGAATCTGTATTGCCAATATCAAATCCTCTTTCTTTTAATCCTTGCTGTAATTTCAATGCATTGCTCCACAATTTTTCTTTAAACTCAGGATGCTTGCGCAATAAATCCAGCCTTTTCAAATTACCTACTACCAATGGCATGGGTAAACTTTTTGCAAAAATCTGGCTGCGGATATTGTAACGGATGTAATCAACGATTTTATGATCTCCAGCTACAAATGCTCCAATGGAGGCCATTGACTTTGCAAAGGTGGAAAAATATAAATCTATTTGATCCTGACAACCTTGTTCCTCACCAGCACCGGCACCGGTTTTGCCCAATGTGCCAAAACCATGAGCATCATCTACCAGCAACCTAAAATCATATTTCTTTTTTAATGCAACTATTTCTGTCAATTTTCCCTGATCGCCTGCCATTCCAAATACACCTTCTGTAATTACTAATATACCGCCGGCTTTTTGTTTTTCTATCAATGCTGATGCACGTTGCAATTGCTTTTCGCAATCTTCCAGATCGTTGTGCTTAAATACATATCGATGTCCTGGATGCAGACGCAAACCATCTATAATGCAGGCATGACTTTCTGCATCATAAACAATAACATCATGACGGCTGCACAGCAAATCAATGATGCTAACCATACCCTGATAACCGTAGTTGAGCAATGCAACATCTTCTTTTGCTACAAATGCCGCCAACTCTGCTTCTAATTGTTCGTGCAAATCACTGTTGCCACTCATCATGCGGGCACCCATTGGCAGGGCAAGTCCGTATTGTGCAGCGCCTTCGGCATCTGCTTTTCTTACTTCAGGATGGTTGCCCAGTCCCAGATAGTTATTAAGGCTCCATACAATTACGTCTTTGCCTCTAAATTTCATGCGACTGCTTATTTCGCCTTCCAGTTTTGGAAAAGCAAAATATCCATGTGCTCTTTCGCGGTACTGTCCTATAGGACCATAGCTCTTTAATAATCTTTCAAAAATATCTGCCATAATTATTTTGTTTTATGCCTCCGCCTTTGCAAAAATCTTGGAAGTTGATAAAAAACAATTGAGATGGTGCCGGCAAGGCGTTGCAAAGGTAAGGGTTGAAGTGTTGCAGCCCAAGACGTTAGGTATATGTCAATACAGAACCAATGAGAATGACAACCCGATTTGCACCCAATACCTATAAAAAATCTATGAAGCCTATGCTTATCAAAAATCAAATTTCAGATGCCTTCTACTGCCATTAAATCCCTGATTTTCAGGCAGGGGATACAGTGTTAGCAATTTGCATATAACCGTATTTGGCAGGGTGAAGAAAAATCATATCTTCAGCCGCAAAATTAACCTGAAGAATTGGCATAACTTGCTTGAAACCAACTATCTGGCTAAAATTTTGACAAACAATTAAAAAGGAAATCAACTAAGGTTGAATAAAAGATAAATCATCATGGCATTTAAGAAAGACGAAATCATCATCATTGGGCCCGAAGAAATGTTTGTTGGAAATATTGATGCTCCTGTAACCCTGATTGAATTTGGAGAATACGAAAATGAAGATTGCGCTAAAGCCAATGAAGTGGTAAAGCAATTGCTTGAAGCTTATGATGGAAAAATCCGTTTTCAGTTTCGTCATTTCCCTCTCACCTTAATTCATCAACGTAGTTTGAAAGCAAGTGAATCTGCAGTGGGCGCCGGACAAGAAGGCAAGTTTTGGGAAATGCACAATATACTTTTTGCCAATCGTCGCAACCTGGGTACTACCAGTCTCAAACTTCATTCAAAAGAAGCAGGAGTTAAGAATAAAAAATTCTTGGACGAGTTAGTGAATGGTATGTATGGCTGGCAGGTGCAGGATGATATTAAAGAAGGACACAATCGTGGCGTAAAAGAAATACCTGCCTTTTTTATCAATGATGAAATGTACACTGGCAAACCTACCTTCGCCGGTCTCAGCGCCGCACTCGAAGTTGCCATCAAAAAAGCATCACGCAAAAAACCTGAAGCTAAAAAAAAGAAATAAGTACTGAAAGGTAGCAAGCAAAAGGAGAAAGTGAAGTGCAGAGGGAATAGACAGATCACTGAAAAAAAGTTGATCTAATTTTTTTTCATCCATCTTATTCTAATCACCCAATCAACTAATCAACTAATCAACTAATCAACCATTCAACTATTCACCCATCTTAAACTCCTCAATCTCACCCTCAACCTCTCCCTCAATCTCACCCTCATCCTCAATCTCTCCCTCATCCTCCATCTCACCCTCACCCTCAACCTTAATCCCACCCTCAACCTCTCAACTCCCTACCTTTGCACACACAATTATGAAAAGCGGTTTCATCAGCATATTTGGAAAGCCTAATGCAGGTAAAAGCACCTTGCTCAACGCTCTGATGGGCGAAAAACTCGCTATTACCTCACCCAAGGTACAAACCACCCGCCACCGCATCAAAGGCATTCTTACCGAAAAAAATTACCAGCTCGTTTTTTCCGACACACCGGGCATTATAGAACCCAAGTATAAGCTCCACGAAAAAATGATGGACGCCGTAAAAAATGCAATGGAAGATGCCGACCTCGCCCTGCTGCTGGTAGATGTAAAAGATGACTGGAACGAAGCCGATACCATTTTTACCGCACTCAACCTAAAACTGCCCGCCATTGTATTGCTCAATAAAATTGACCTCGCACAACCAGAAAGAATTGAAGCCGCTACAAAATTTTTTGAAGCAAGACCTTATTGCAAAAAAATAATGACCATATCGGCCCTCACCGGACTGAGCAAGAAAAAACTCATCAACGCCATACTGGAATTTGTGCCCGAAGGCGCACCGTTTTTTGACGGCGACGACATCAGCGATCTCAATACAAAATTTTTTGTGGGCGAAATCATCCGCGAAAAAATTTATGAACTGGCACAGGAAGAAATTCCCTACCACAGCGCCGTGCTCATTCGTGAATACAAAGAAAAAGAAACACTGGTAAAAATAACGGCCGACATTGTGGTACACCGCGAAACACAAAAAGTAATTTTGATAGGAGAGAAGGGCAGCATGATTAAAAAAATAGGAACAGCGGCACGCAAAGACATTGAAAAATTTATAGGTCAAAAAATATTTCTCGAACTTTTTGTAAAAGTAAAACCCAAATGGAGAGAAAATGAATTGCAGCTAAAAGAATACGGCTATTAACAACCCTTTTTTTTTGAATTCAAAAATTTTTCTCTTAGGCAAACACATAAAACTGATATGAACTTCACCGTAGCAATAGTAGGAAGACCCAATGTAGGAAAAAGCACCCTCTTCAACAGGCTGCTTGAGCAACGTAAGGCCATTGTGGACGATGTAAGCGGCGTAACCCGCGACCGGCAATACGGCATTGCCGACTGGAACGGAAAAACTTTCAACGTAATTGATACCGGCGGTTTTGTAGCCGGCAGCGATGATATTTTTGAAAAAGAAATTGCCAAGCAGGTATTGATAGCAGTAGAGGAAGCCCACGCCATTATTTTTATGGTAGATGCCACCACCGGTCTTACCGATCTGGATGATGCTATGGCCGCCGTACTGCGCAAAAGCACCAAACCCGTACTGCTTACCGTAAACAAAGTGGACAATAACGAACGCATGTTGGAAGCTACCGAGTTTTACAGCATGGGCTTTGAACATATATTTTTTATAGCATCAGCCAGTGGTAGTGGCACAGGCGAGTTGCTTGATGCACTTACCGAGCTGATGCCGGAAGAACCTGCCGAAGAAGAAACAACGGAAGCCGCCTTGCCGAAGCTGGCCATCATAGGGCAGCCCAATGTGGGCAAGTCATCATTGCTCAATGCACTTACCGGGCAGGAGCGTACCATTGTAAGCAATATAGCAGGTACTACACGAGATACGATACATACCCACTACAACCTTTTTCAAAACGAATTTATTCTTATTGATACTGCCGGCATTCGCCGAAAAACCAAAGTACACGAAGACCTGGAGTTCTATTCCGTTATTCGTGCCATAAAGGCAATGGATGAAGCAGATATTTGCCTCTTGCTGCTCGATGCCGAAAAAGGCATAACGGCGCAAGACCTCAATATCTTTAGTCTGGCCGCCAAAAAAGGAAAAGGCATTGTAGTATTGGTAAACAAATGGGACCTGCTGACCAAAGAAACCAATACCGCCAAAGAATATGAAAAACAGCTAAAGCAGCGGCTGGCGCCTTTTACAGATGTGCCCATTTTATTTATATCAGCTTTGGAAAAAACCCGCATTTTTAAAGCAGTGGAAATAGCATTGGAAGTATATAAAAACCGGAAACAAAAAGTTTCAACTTCATCGCTCAACGATACGATGCTTAAAGCCATACAGGGCTATCATCCGCCGGTGGTAAGAGGTCATCCTGTCAAAATAAAATTTGTAACCCAGTTGCCCACTACTGTTCCCAGTTTTGCTTTCTTCTGCAATTTTCCCGACGACATTAAACAGCCCTACAAAAACTATCTGGAAAACAAGCTGCGTGAAAACTTTAGCCTTACCGGGGTGCCTGTGCGGTTGTTTTTTAGGAAGAAGTAAGGGGAGGAGGAGATTGAGGAGGAGGTTGAGGAGGAGGTTGAGATTGAGATTGAGGGGGGTGAATATTGTTAAAAGTGGTTTCACTATTCAACTAATCAACTAAACAACTACTCAACCAATCAACTAACCAACCAATCAACTAACCAACCAATAAACTACCCAACTAACCAGCTCCCCACCCCAAAACCCCCAACTTATCAACATCTCCGCCCGCTCTCCATTTTGGCCTTATTTTGGCTATTAAAAAAACCGCAAGATTTCTTAACTTGCCCACAATCCACATCTTTGAAAACCTTTTCGGTATTTCCTTGCCTGTAAACTAAACAATTGTATTTATGAAAAGGTTTTTACTTGGGTTTGTTTTTACTGTTACTGTTTTTTTTGCTAATGCACAAATATACTGGGATGGCGGCGGCGGCAATGGTCAATGGAACACTGCTGCTAACTGGGTAGGTGATGTACTCCCTTTGAGTACTGACGATGTAGTACTGGATAACTCTAATGTATCCGGAACTTATACTGTCACTCTGCCAACAGGTAGTACAAATATTACTGTACTTACATTGACCATTACCCCAAGCAGTGGCAATAATATTACATTAATACTGCCAAGTGGAAATACGGCTAATCCCGGATTAACGATTAATGGTAGTTCTGGTGATGTTTTAATACTCAACAATGGTGCTATCTTACAAAATTCCTCAGGTGCATCATCAGGAAATGGAGTTGCTATTGCTGGCACTTTTAGAATAAATAATGGTGGGCATTATATTCATAATACAAGAAGAGGTAATGCAGGTATTGTCAGTCAATTATCAACAGCATCTGGTACAGAGCTTGGTTTATTTGAATTTGATGTACCATCTGGAGGTAGCTATTCTCCATCAATGTCTAACAGAACTTATGGCAGTCTATTATTATCATCCGCTGCATCATCTGGTAGTATAACTTATACTGCATCGGGAAGTAATCCCTGTAATATTAATGGTAATTTTGAAATTGCATCAGGAGTTACCTTTTCTACCGGCTTTGGAGCAACTGGAGTATTTACTGTATTTCAAAATTTTACACAACAGGCTTCTTCAACATTTAATATGCAGAATACTACAAATTCAAATTTAATTATTTTTAAAGGAGACGTTAATTCTTCCGGTACAATTACAAAATCAGGAGCTGGCAACCCCACCATACAATTGGCAGGTAGTGCAAACCAGTCTGTAAGTATAACTGACTTACAAAACACAGTAATTTTTGAAATTAATAACAATGCAGGAGCTTCGCTCACATCACCATTATTACTTCCCGAAAGTCTTATATTAACTAATGGAAAAATCACAACTACATCAACCAATCTATTGACTTTGCCGGATACTGCAACTTATTCAGGAGGCAGTGCTTCAAGTTTTATAGATGGCCCAATAAAAAAATTTGGCTCAGGAGATTTTATTTTTCCTGTAGGTAAGGGAGGTATTTATGCGCCTATCGGTATTTCCGGAGGCAGCGGAGGGGTATCTACAGATGCTTTTACAGCAGAATATCTGAGACTGGATCCACGTCCGATTTTTGGTATTAATTATGCTACCGGTATTGATCATGTCAGTTGGGTAGAATATTGGCAACTTGACAGAAACGCAGGCACAGCTTCAAAAGTTGTTTCACTTGACGTACACGCTACCAGTTTTTGCTGGGAGCCGACGAATACTTTTATCAGCAGATTTGATGGCTCGCAATGGACAAATGAACCATCAACAGGTTCAGGCTTTGTTTCTTGTAGCGGCGGTGCAAGCCAGTGCGGCACACTTACAACCAATAGTGCCATTTCAAATTTCAGTCCATTTACTTTGGCAACTGATAGGCCTTATAATGATAATCCGCTACCAATATTTTTAAAATCTTTTGATGTAGTGAAGCTAAATAATACCAATTCCAAAATAAATTGGGAATTGACAGAGTGTTGTTCACGTGATGCAAAATTTGAAATTCAGAAATCCGGCGACAGTCGCTCATTTGTAAATTTCGCTACGGTAAACGGCAGCGAAACCAATCGTTTCTATGCACACAACGATAGTCGTCTTGGCACAGGCATCACTTATTACCGTTTAAAGATGACAGATGTGGATGGTGCTGTTTCATACAGCAAGATTGTAGCCGTGGTCAATCAGGCCGATGGGTTTGTTATCACTTCTTTATCACCCAATCCTGCTTCATCAGTTACTAAACTTTCTATCAGCAGTGCAAAAATGCTGCCCGTTAGTTTTGCCATCTACAATACCAATGGCGCCATTGTAAAAAGATGGAGCTCGGTAATAGCAGAAGGCAATGCAGTTGTTGATGTAGATATAGCACGTCTTCCTGCAGGTGTTTATACCATAATGGCCGTATCGGGCACATCAAAAGCTGCCACTCGTTTGGTAAAGCAATAACGATCTTGAAAAACTCCACATACGCACCCTTCCTCATTTTTTTGAGGAAGGGTTTTTTTATTGCTTCTTTCCATCACAACGCTTATCGCCTTTACGCACTGCCCCTTTTTCCCGTCACACCGGCCTTGAGCCGGTGCCTTTCCCATATTTCTATACCAAATTTTTGAAAAAGTCCCTGAATCAAGTTCAGGGGGACATTTCGTGTGTTTGTCGCATACTGCAAGCCATTTTCATTTCGTGCATTTCAACACTCCGCATCAACGCAGTATTTCTTTTGTCCACAGTGTTCATCAACTTAACGCACTGCCCCTCTTGTACGTCACACCGGCCTTGAGCCGGTGCCTTTCCTATATTTCTATACCAAAATTTTGAAAAAGTCCCTGAATCAAGTTCAGGGGGACATTTCGTGTGTTTGTCGCAAACTGCAAGCCATTTTCATTTCTTGCATTTCAACACTCCGCATCAACGCAGTATTTCTTCTGTCCACAGTGTTCATCAACTTAACGCACTGCCCCTCTTGTACGTCAATCGCCTGCCCCTTTGGAGGCCAGCCCCTTTGGAGGCCTGACCCGCAGTATCCCTCCAAAACAAGAACGCATTGCGGAAAATAAATTGCTTTAGTAAACCGGGGTGGGTCAAAACCATATCTTGAAAAATCAAAATAATTTCAACTTAAACAAAACATGCACAATCAACTACCATTCGTAAACATACGAACCTCGTAATACTACGATAAAACAAAATAAATATTTCGTTTTTCTTGCAAGTGCTTTTACGGCATATTACTTTAGCTCTCACAATCCGGGAAACAACATCCGTACTTCCAGCTCCGTTGCAAAACCATTTCCCAATCTCCAAAGAAAAATTTTAAAGCAATCCATCCGATTCCAACCTCCTGTTGAACAGCCGAACCATTTTGTCAATACCAAATCTGTTCAATATGAAACAATTTTTATTTATCATTTCCTTGTTTGCCAGCATTGCCGGCCATTGCCAGTTTTTTGAAGCAAGCAATAATCAGCTTAATGAAACAACAAACATCACTGCGGCTATCATTCACGATTCGGCAGCTGCAAATAGCAATAAAGAGAAAATCAAGCTAAAGAATGACGGCCGCTGGCGGTTGGATAAGAATAAATTGTGGACAGGTGGTTTGGTAATGCTTTCGGGTATGGCAAAGGGATTTAATGAAACCCTGGAGTTTAACTGGCACGGCTTTGCGGCGGTGTTTCCCAAAGCCAATCCGCAATGGTTCTGGCCGCAAAAAAGTTTTAAGAATAAATACAAAGACGGCGATCCCGAAAAAGGAGCTAAGTTTCCACTCTCCACTTCTGTATTGGTCTTTACCACCGATCAGTATCATCTCAACAATTTAATTCACCGTGCTTCTATGACGGCTGCATTAATTATAAAAATAGGCGAGGGCAAAAGGAAATTAAAGCAATATGTATTTGATGCGCTGTATTACACTGCTGCCTATCAGCTGGGTTTTGGAGGTGTATATTATTATTTCAAAAGCAGGGTGCCATAGGCGGCTGTTTTATTAGCGTTTATTTTAGACCACAACGCTTATCACCTTTATGCATTGTTTCTTCCTTACGTCACTCCGCCTGCTCCTTTGGAGGCCTCCGAGCCGGTGCCTTTCCCATATTTCTATATCAAATTTTTGAAAAAGTCCCTGAAACAAGTTCAGGGGGACATTTCGTGTGTTTGTCGCATACTGCAATCTCGATTCTCATCTCGTGTAGTTGTCACATCCTATTTCATCCAACCCATCACATCACTCACTGCTGCTTCAAACAAGTCAGTAGCAGTATGCTGCTCTATTATAAACTGATTATCTTTTAATGCACCCAGTACCCGTTCCATCTCTTTATCTGAATCATACAACATTTGTCTGAAAGGATTACTGTAATCTTTAGCTCTTGTATCAGCTATGTTCTTTGTCATTTCTTTTTTTATAAGTAACGACTGCTTCAGCGTTTGTAAAAACATTTTCTTTGTAAACCGGGCAGGGGTAATCTTTAATATTTCAAGTAAAGATGCAAAAGCATGTTGCATTTTTTCCCTGTTATATTGCCTGCTTAGTTTAAAATAGCTTTCATGCACTTCATCCCAGCTATTCAGTTTTCCGTTATTTATTTGTCTTATTAATGTTTTTAAAGCGGTTTCAGTTATCAGTTGCCCACCCAGGTTTTTCCAATGGCTAAGTGCTGCTTTTGCAGGTAAGACCTTTTTAAATTGTTGCCAGTTAGTTATTTTTTTTTCTTTAATCAGACGCAACAGCTGAGAAACACCATAGTAGATAATTTGTTTTTTAAAATGATGATAGGCTTCGCCGGTCTTTAGTAGCTCCACTTTGCGGCCGCTGTTTTCAAAACCATCTGCCAGAATTTCTAATTTATCAATTCCAATATTTTCATCCAGCAATTGTGCACCAGTTTTTTCTAAATCCTTATCAGCTATCTTCTTTTTATTTTTCAGCGCATAAGCCTTTGCCGTACTTATTTTAAAAATGCTTATGGCTTCAAACATTTCGTTCACACTGTCGGGCGCCAGGTAATCGTATGTTATTTCCTGTTCTTTATTCAGCCGTTTATCACGGCTAAGGTATTTGCCCTCATTTCGCACCAGCGCATACATATTATGCATAAACCAGTAGCCCGGCATTATCAGTAATTTATCGTTGCTTACATCATTATGCACCAGCGAAAAAGGAATGGGAATATTAAGTTCTGCCGGAAAATCACTTTTAGACAATAAAGTAAAGGAAGCAAATTTTGAATTGTGTTTCAGGCTTACACATAGTCCGGGCCAAAACCCACGACCTGCCAATAGTTCGCCATCAGCTCCTCTTGAATTGTGATTGGAACCTATGGTGGCTCCAGCAGCCATATTGCTTTGTCCCTGCAGGGTGGCGGCACATAGAAAAGAGTTGTTGTGGTGTTGCTCGTGTGCCGGAAACAGCAAAGAGTTCAAAACTTCGCAGCAGGAAATAGTAGAGTTGTCGCTCAGAAAAGAATTGATAAGCCGGGCACCATATTTTAATTGTGAATTGGACCCCAGAAAAAAGCGAACGGCTTTTACACCATAAAATACCCGACAACCATAACCGATAATGCCATTTACCAGTTCACAACCCTCACCTATTTGTGTAGTGGCCTCCGACGATGAGTTGATGGTGATATTTTTTATTTTATTGGCACCTTTCAAATAGGCATCGCTGCCTATCCAGGTGTCTTTTATAATGTTACAATTTTTTATTACAGTGCGGTCACCTATTTTTCCATAATAACCTCTTTGAGTATCAAATTGTTTATCGGTAAACTTCTTAAATTTTTCCAACAATTTTTCATCATCGCGGTATTTGCTCCATAGCCAGGCATCGGCGGCCAGCATGCCATTGAAAGGGAGAATACTGCGGCCACCGTTTTCATTACACACTTCGAGCCAGATGCGTACACTTTCACTTTCTCCTTTTTTCAACACACCGTTTCCAAACTTGGCATGATTGGTTGCTACCAGTTCGTTGATGTTGACCAGCATGGCTTCATTGCCTATGATGTAATGACTCATAAAGCTAACATTGTCCACCACTACATTGTCGCCAAAATCGCAACTGATGATAGTACTGTTGTACAAACCTACGGGCATGCGTAGGTCGTTGAACTCATGGTAAAATGGCTCCAGTTTGCCTATGCGTATCAAGCCAAAAAATGAACAGCGTTTGATCAGGTTTACATCAAATACATCGGTAACCAGTACCTGGCTCCAGTTGTCGGCGCTGTTGTCATTTTTTTTCAGCAATTTTATTTCGGCTGCTGTCAGCTTGCGATAATTTTTTTTGCTGCGGTTTTGTTTATAGCGCAGGTAGTATTCGTCTTTTCCTTTTGGTATAAATTCTTTTTCGATAAAGCCATAGCCAAGTGCAGAAACAGGATGTGTGTTGATCTTGTTCATAGAAAATTTTCTGAAGTTAAAGTTTCAAGAAACAAATGCTTTTATTCTACGGTTACACTTTTGGCCAGATTGCGAGGCTTGTCCACATCACAGCACCGGGCAACGCCAATGTAATAGGCGAGAAGTTGTAGCGGCACTACACTTAGCATGGGAGCAAGTATTTCATCCGCTTCTGGCACAATCATCACATCATCGCACAATGCTTGTGTGGTTTCATCTCCTTCGGTAACAACGGCAACCACTTTTCCTTTACGGGCTTTTATCTCCTGTATATTGCTTACCACTTTTTCATGATAGGCATCACGGGTGGCTACAAAAACAACGGGCAGTTTATCATCAACCAAAGCAATGGGGCCGTGTTTCATTTCTGCAGCAGGATAGCCTTCGGCATGTATGTAAGAAATTTCTTTGAGCTTCAATGCACCTTCCAGTGCTACCGGAAAATTGTAACCTCTTCCAAGATAAAGGAAGTCATTTGCATCTTTATATTTTTCTGCCAATGCTTTTATCTTTTCATTTTGCTTTAATGTCCATGCACATTTCTCTGGTATTAGTTGCAGTTCATTGAGCAGGTTGATATATCGTTCTTCTTCAATAGTGCCTTTAATATAGCCAATCTTTAAAGCAATCATGGTAAGCACTGCCAGCTGTGCGGTAAACGCTTTTGTACTGGCTACACCTATTTCGGGGCCGGCATGGGTATATGCACCACCATGACTGGTACGTGCAATGGATGAACCTACTACATTTACCACACCCAAAATGATAGCACCTTTTTGCTTTGCATTTTCAATAGCAACTAAGGTATCGGCCGTTTCTCCGCTTTGCGAAATAGCAATGATCACATCTCCTTTATGAATTACCGGATTGCGATAACGAAACTCCGATGCATATTCTACCTCTACATTTATTCGGCACAGCTCTTCAAAAATATATTCGGCTACCAGTCCTGCGTGCCAGCTGGTACCGCAGGCAATCATTACAATCCGGTTTGCTTTTACAATTTGCTCGGCATATTGTTGAATGCCGCTCATGGTAATGGTGCCAGCGGCTGCATCCAGCCTGCCGCGAAGACAATCATAAATCGTTTGCGGTTGTTCAAAAATTTCTTTTAGCATAAAATGCTCAAATCCGCCTTTTTCAATAGCCGCCAGTTCTATATCTAATTTTTGAACATAAGGTGTAATATTTTCATTGCCCAGATTTTTTAAAATCAACTCATCTGGTTTTACAATAGCCAGTTCGTAGTCGTTTACATACACTACTTCTTTTGTGTACTCCAGCATAGGCGAAGCATCTGAGCCCAAAAAATGTTCTCCTTTTCCAATACCTATTACCAGCGGACTTCCTTTTCTGGCAGCAATTATTGTATCGGGTGTATCGGCATCTAAAATTAAAATTACATAAGCACCAGTTACTCTTTTGAGTGCAATGCGTACGGCTTCTTCCAATCCGCATTGATTACTCTTTTGAATTTCTTCAATAAAATTCAGCAGCACTTCGGTATCTGTATCGCTTGTAAAACTGTATCCTTTATTGGTGAGGTCTTGTTTTAATTGATTGTAATTTTCAATAATGCCATTATGTATGATGGCGAGTTTACCACTTGCCGAGCTGTGTGGATGTGCATTACGATCACTGGGTTCACCATGTGTAGCCCACCGGGTATGTCCAATGCCTGTGTGTGCATGAAGGTCTTTGCCCAAAATGTTATCTTCAAGATCAGCAACCTTTCCTTTCTTTTTATAAACTTTTAATCCCTTTCCGTTTTGCAAGGCCACACCCGTACTATCATAGCCACGGTATTCTAATCTTTTTAAGCCTTTAATAATGATCGGGTATGCTTCGCGGGGGCCGGTGTATCCAACAATTCCACACATAAAAATTTTTTGGTTTTCTAAGGTTTAAACGTAAAAACTCAAAAGTATTGATTAATTAAATCGTTTGTTTTAATCCTGCAAGAACCTGCAAACTATAACAATGTTCCGCTAAGAATTCCAAATGCAACAGTGAAGTAAATAATAAGTCCGGTAACATCGACCAAAGTAGCTACAAAAGGTGCAGAGCTTACAGCAGGGTCGGCACCCAATTTTTTTAAAACTAATGGTAACATACTTCCGGCAAGACTACCCCATAATACCACACCTATTAATGCAATGAAAACGGTAATGCCAATGAGTACCCAATGTGCTCCATAAATACCTGGCGCAATTGCATGCCAAATATAAATTCTTAAAAACCCTACTATGCCCAACGCCACACCAAGCAATAGACCCGAAATGATTTCACGCCTCATTACCCGCATCCAATCTTTTACTGTTATTTCTCCAACAGCCATTGCCTGAATAATCAAGGTTGATGCCTGCGAGCCACTATTGCCTCCGCTTGAAATAATTAATGGTATAAATAAAGTAAGCACCAATGCCCTCGCTATTTCATCCTGATAATATTGCATGGCAGATGCTGTAAGTAATTCACCCAAAAAAAGTACAATCAACCAGCCTACTCTTTTTTTGAAAAGATGAAAGATGGGCACTTCCAGATAGGGTTCATTCAATGCGGCTGTACCTCCCATTTTCTGCATGTCTTCACTAAATTCTTCTTCGGCTACCCACAATATATCATCAATGGTTACAATGCCCAGTAATAAATTTTCATGACTGACTACTGGCAGCGCCACCCGGTTATTCATTTTAAAAATCTGACTTGCCGTTTCCTGATCGTCTTCCGGATGCAATGAAATAAATCTTTCATCCATCAGCTCTTCCACTCTTTTATCAGGTGGGTTCAATATAAATTCACTTATACGAATGTCATCCAGTAATGCGCCCTTTTCATTGATAACATAAATTACATTAATGGTTTCACTGTCTTTACCATACTTGCGAATGGTGGCAAAAACCTCTTCAATTGTATTGTGTGGATATACATATATATAATCCGGAGTCATCAACCGGCCAATACTGTTTTCGGGATAGCCCAGCAACGATAGTGTTACTTTTCTTTCATCTGGATCCAGTAGTTTAATCAGTTCCCTTACTACATCATTAGGTAATTCTTCAAGAAAATCGGTACGGTCGTCTGCCGGAAGTTCATTTAAAAGTGTAGCTGTTGTATTGGGTGGCAGTTCATGAATAATTCTTTTTTTAACCGAGAGGTCAAGAATTTTAAAAACACTGGCAGCACGGTGTACCGACATATTCGCAATGATGCGATACTCATATTCAGGATATTCATCAACCAATGCGGCAACATCGCTGATGTTTTGATCATCCAGAAATTGTTTTATCTGCAGTTTATTTTCCGATAGTAATACTGAATCAAACTGCTTACTGAGAGATATTTGTTCCTCTTCAAATGACATGAAGCAAATGTAACTTTCTTATGCTAAAATATTGTACGCTTAGTTTTTGATTAACGTAATTTGTAGTATGATTTTACCTTTTTTATTTATTGCCCCCACAAAGAAAATGGGTCGCGGTGTTTTCACTTCAGAAAATATTGCCAAAGGAACGGTGATTGAAATTGCCCCTGTGATTGTAATGAATGCTGATGATAGAAACCTATTGGATCAAACCTTGTTGCACGATTATATTTTTGAATGGGGTGATGTTGCGGGGCAATGTTGTATGGCGCTGGGTTATGTGCCTGTTTATAATCATTCCTATCAAAGCAATTGTGAGTATGAAATGGATTATGAAACCAATACCATTCATATCACAACAGTAAAATCAATAAAAGCAGGTGAAGAATTATTTATAAATTACAATGGCAGCAATGAAGATAAATCTCCGGTATGGTTTGATGCAAAATAAAAAACCTCCTGAAAGATTCAGGAGGTTAGTTGATATATTCTTTATTTTTCTCAATTAAAACTTTACTTGTGCTCTTATTTCTCCGGCAGGATATGCTGCTGTTCTGATTTGAACATAATACATACCATTTAAAACATCTAATTCTTTTATTACAACACCGTCTGCAAGCAGATTTCCGCTCTTGCTGCCGGTAGTCGTTAAACCACTTGTACTTATAGTTTGAATAGGTGTTCCGGGGTTAATTGCAAATCCTTCGGGTACGGGACCATAGATTGCCACTCCCGTTGGGTTGCCACTAAGACCCGACCATGAAAAACTATAGTTCAACAATCTGGTTTCTTTTGTATAAAAAACATTAAGATTGCCCAATGCAGGAGAGGCGCTGGTAGGCACCACTTTAGCACCCGTCATGGGTATATCGTTTTTTTGATAGTCGGTTGTTTTTTTCTTCTCTGCATTTTTTTCGCAAGAGGATATGCCGACAAGCAGGGCAAATGCCATGGTGGTTAAAGCAGTTAGTCTGATCAGTTTCATTCGTTTGGTATTTGTGGTAAAAATAAGAAGTTTTTTGAAATGGCAATATATTAAAAACCCTGACTTTTAAAAGTGGAAAATTGGATTATTTTAGCATATTTTTTATTTCCTGAAGCTTTAATAAGGCTTCCACTGGTGTTAGCCGGTTAATATCAGTACTTTCCAACAGTGTTCTTATTTCATCAAAAGTCTGGCTGTGCGCATCAAAAATGGAAAGCTGCATTTTGGGCATTGGAACTGTAGCAGTTTTGATAGATTCAGTACCGTCGCTTGAATGAGCTGCATCTTTTTGCTGGCTTCTTTTTTCCAGTTCTTTTAATATTTCATTTGCCCGTTCTATTAAAGCCGGAGGCATACCTGCCATTTTTGCAACATGAATACCAAAACTATGTGTGCTGCCACCCCTTGCAAGTTTGCGTAGAAAAATTATGTTGTTTCCTGCTTCTTTATTGGTGACATGAAAATTTTTTGCTCTTGGTAATCTTTCCTCCAGTTCATTCAACTCATGATAATGTGTTGCAAATAAAGTTTTGGGCCGGTGGGGCGACTGGTGCAGGTATTCCGCTATACTCCAGGCAATAGAAATACCATCATAAGTAGAAGTACCTCTTCCAATTTCATCCAATAAAATCAAACTTCCGGCAGTAATATTATTGATGATAGAAGCCGATTCATTCATTTCCACCATAAAAGTGGATTCACCTCCGCTTAGATTATCCGATGCGCCAACCCGTGTAAAAATTTTATCAGTAAGCGGAATAGTGGCTGATGCCGACGGAACAAAACTTCCGGTATGTGCCATCAAAGTAATCAAAGCAGTTTGACGCAGCAGGGCCGATTTTCCACTCATATTAGGTCCGGTAAGTATGATGAGTTGTTGATCCATTTTATTTAACTCAAGATCATTGCTGATATAGGCTTCACCTACTGGCAGATTTCTTTCTATTACAGGATGGCGTCCTTCTTTAATATTCAGTTCGTCACCGGTATGCAACTGTGGTCTTTTATATTGATAACGGATCGCATTGTGAGCAAAACAACAAAGGCAATCCATTATCGCCAAAAGATGCCCATTGGCTTGTACAGGAGCCAGATAATCAGACAACTCATTTAATAAAGCTTCAAAAAGTTCTAATTCTATTTTATGAATCTTTTCTTCGGCGCCTGTAATTTTTTCTTCATATTCCTTTAGTTCGGGTGTGATATATCGTTCTGCATTAGCCAGTGTTTGTTTTCGAATCCACTCGGATGGTACTTTACTTTTTTGAGAGTTGGTTACTTCCAGGTAATAACCAAATACATTATTAAACCCGATTTTTAATGATCCAATTCCGGTTTGTTCTGCTTCTTTTATTTGTAACCGGGTTAAATATTCTTTGCCGCTAAATGCAATTTTTCTCAGTTCATCCAGTTCCGCATGTACATTGCTATTAATAAGTCCTCCCTTTGCAGCCAATGCGGGTGGGTTGTCAACAATTTCTGTAAAAATTTTTTCGGCTATTAATGGGCAGGGGTTGATGGCATCGCCCATTCGTTTCAGATAATCGCTGGAAGTTGCAAGGCATAATTGTTTAATAAGCTCCGACTGCTTTAGGCCTCGGGCCAGTTGCAATACTTCTCTTGGGTTTATTTTTTTTAGTGGAATTTTTGAAACAAGTCTTTCCACATCGCCACATTGTTTTATATGCTGACTGATTTGGGTGCTTAAATCTGTTTCTTTAATCAGATAGGTAACCGTGTCTAAGCGTTCGTTTATTTTTTGTAAGTCTTTTAACGGAAATACAATCCATCTTTTGAGCAGTCGTGCCCCCATGGGTGAAACGGTATTATCCAATACAGAAAGTAATGTATGATTGCCATCAGCATTGCCGTTTACAAGCTCCAGGTTTCTGATAGTAAACCGGTCCATCCATAAAAAATCGTCACGATCTATCCGCTGCAAAGAAGTAATATGTTGCAGGTTAGGATGCTCTGTGTCTTTAAGATAATGAACAATAGCACCTGCGGCAATCAGACCTTGCTTCATTTCATCTACACCAAATCCTTTAAGTGAATGAGTTTGAAAATGTTTTAACAACAATTCTTCCGCATAGCTTTGATCAAAAATCCATTCGTCTAAGGCATATGTATAGATCTTGCTGTTGAAGAAATCTTTAAATTTTTTTTGCTTATGTCTTTGAAAAATAACTTCAGCAGGTTTAAAACCCTGAAGCAATTTGTCTGCATATTCTTTATCACCTTCCGCTATAAAAAACTCACCTGTGGAGATATCTAAAAAAGATAATCCCAGCTTTTCTGTATCGTGTTGACTTTCTGTTTCTATAAAATGAATGGCTGCCAGAAAATTATTACTATGATGATCCAGTAGTTTATCATTAATCGTGGTGCCGGGTGTTACCATATCTGTTACGCCACGTTTTACCACACCCTTCGCCTGTTTGGGATCTTCGAGCTGATCGCAAATGGCAACCCGGTGTCCCGCTTTTACCAATTTATGCAGATATGTATCTAAGGCATGATGCGGAAAGCCTGCCAGCTCGGAAGAAGCCGCTGCGCCGTTATTTCTTTTAGTAAGCGTAATGCCTAAGATCTGAGAAGTAAGCACAGCATCCTGCCCAAAGGTTTCATAAAAATCACCGACCCTAAATAGCAAAATAGCATCCGGGTATTTTTGCTTAATGGCCCGGTGCTGTTGCATCATGGGTGTATCTGTAGTAGCTGTTTTTGCCATTTATATACTGCACCTGCAGGAAGGCAAAAATAGGGAAGTGGCAGCGGTGTTTCTAAATATTAAATACCCAAAGAAAGCTGCTCTTTATAATCAGGAATATTTCAAAAAATATCATTTTACAATTTTCTTATATGTAATCCTTTCTATCGGAGCATCCATTGCGAAACAAAATAAAGCCATGAAGAAAACAATGCTCCTTGCAGGGGTTTTACACCTCTGTGCCATACTGAATGCACAAATTAATGCCGACACATCACAAACCGATGCTGAAATTAAAAACGCAACCGTTTATTTTGGCTATGGCGCCGAACTTACACATGAGTCCAAGGTAAAAGTTGATGCAGGTACCAAAATCATAGTAATTAATAATCTGAGTACAAAGATTGACATCAATACTTTGCAGATAAGTGTGCCGGAAAATGTGGCGCTGCTCTCACAGCGTTATGCCATACACTATCCTTCAGTTCCGGCGTATATAAAACCCCGCGAAATTGAAATAAAGGAAGACAGTATAGAAGTAATACAAAAAGATATTTTGAAAACTCAAAATCTTATTGGTATTGAAAGAAAGATGATTGAAAAAACAGGTCTTTTGATCGAGTCTGCGGTTACCAGTGCCGATAAAAAAACTTTGAGCAGCGTGGAGTTATTGAAGTTGCTTGAATATTACAACAGTAAAATAGACAAATCGGAAACAAATATTTTCAATTACAATCAAAATGTTGAAAGTCTTAAAAAGAAAATAGCGGATATCAGAATTCGCATTGCAGCATTTGATAAAAAGGTGGAAATAAAAGAGAAGCCTTATGGCCAGGTTTTTTTGCAAGTCATTTGTAAAACTGCCGGTGAGGTGCCTGTAAATCTTTCTTATTATACCAATAATGCAGGGTGGACGGCTATTTATGATGTAAGGGTAAATTCAAAAACCAATAAAGTAAAACTCATTTATAAAGCCATGCTTAGTCAGACAACAGGAATTGACTGGAAAAAAACGAAAATGACATTGAGTACCGGTACACCCAATTTTGGCGTAGCTGCACCACAGCTTACACCCTGGTATTTGCAATTATATGTACCCGGTATCTATACCGATTTGCAAAGAAGGGCTGCACAGGGAAATGCAATGCGAAACAATTTACAATCGGCATTAAGTGGTAAAGTGCCGGGACTTAATATTGTACAAACGGAAACAGAACAATACCGAGTGAAAGATGCTTTGGATGATAAAACAATTGACCCCAGCACATTGCAGCAATATACAACACTTACGCAGGGACAATTAAATACCAATTTTGAAATTGACCTGCCTTATGATGTTGCCAGCGATGGGCAGTTGCAGTATGTAAACATCAAAGACCAGGAAATAAACTGCATACTTAAAAATTATGCGGCTCCCAGAATAGATAAAGAAGCCTATCTGCTGGCCGAAGTAGCTGATTGGGAAAGTCTGGATCTGCTACCGGGTGATGCCAATATTATTATGGATGAAACATATATCGGTCGTTCTATAATAGATCCAAATACAACGGCAGATACACTTCATCTGGCTTTGGGAAGGGATAAACGGGTGGATGTAAAACGTTCGCTGGTAAAAGAATTAAGCAGTTTAAAATCAAGTGGAGGCAGCAATCGTCAGGTTTTTACTTATGAAATAGTAGTGAAGAACAATAAAACGACTGATGTAAATCTCTTGCTCAAAGACCAGTTCCCTTTAAGCACCATAAAGGAAATAGAAGTAAAATTGGATGATGAAGGTAGTGCCATGGTAAATAATGAAACTGGCGTACTTACCTGGAAATTAGATTTGAAGCCAGGTGAAATTAAAAAAGTAAGATTTAGCTATACTATCAAATTTCCAAAAGATAAGAAAATTGTAAACCTGAAATAATCTGTAAGGCTAAATTAATAAGGGTTGTATAGAATGGTAAATAAGTTCTATACAACCCTTCTTACTTATTTTTGCAGTATGCGCAAATTGTCAAATGCAGATCTGCGGCGAAAATCAATACAGGAGTTTAAAAATTCGGTCAAATTTCCCATCATCATCATTTTAGAAAATATCCGTAGTGCCTATAATGTTGGCAGTGTTTTTCGTACGGCCGATGCATTTTTAGTAGAAGCTATTTATATTATTGGTTATTCGGCAAAACCACCGCATAAAGAAATTAAAAAAACTGCACTGGGTGCCGAAGAAACAGTTGAGTGGAAATATTTTAATACCACTGCAGAAGCTATTGTTGAACTTAAAAAATCAGGTTATCATATTTTTGCTGCAGAACAGGCTGAAGGAAGTTATTTGCTACATGAGATGGAAGCAGAACCCGATGAAAAAATTGCTATTATTTTTGGAAATGAAGTAAGCGGAGTGGAGCAGACTTCTATTGATATGTGTAACGGCTGTATTGAAATTCCACAATTGGGTATGAAGCATTCTTTAAATATTGCAACAGCAGCCGGTGTGGTGTTGTGGGAGTTAGTTCGCGGAAGACTGCTGAAATGTTAATCAACCAATCAACTAATTACCCATGAACCTTTAAAACCCTCAACCTCAACCTTAACCTTAATCTTAATCTTAATCTTAATCTCAACCTCAATCTTCCAATTCTCACCATGCTCAAAAATTATCTCAGCCTCATAAAATTTTCTCACACCATCTTCGCAATGCCCTTTTCGTTGATTGGTTTCTTTTTGGCTTTGAATAAATCTGGGAATTTTGATTTTTCCGACAAAGAAATTTATATAAAATTACTACTGGTTATTTTATGTATGGTTTTTGCACGAAGCGCCGCTATGGCTTTTAATCGTTATCTGGACAGAAAATTTGATGCTAAAAATCCTCGTACCGCTATTCGTGAAATTCCTTCCGGAAAAATAACTTCACAGCAGGCATTAATATTTACCGTCATCACTTCATTGTTATTTATAATAGTCTGTTATTTTATCAACGACATTTGTTTTTATTTATCACCAGTTGCTTTAGCTGTTGTTTTAGGGTATAGTTATACTAAAAGGTTTACCTGGCTGTGTCACATTGTATTGGGACTGGGTTTATCCTTGGCCCCCATGGGCGCATATCTGGCAGTAACAGGAAGTTTTCACTGGCTGCCGATGTTGTTTTCATTTGCAGTTATTTTTTGGGTAAGTGGGTTTGATATTATTTATGCATTGCAGGATGAAGCATTTGACAAAGAGCATAATTTATATTCAATACCTGCTTTTTTAGGCAAGAAAAAAGGTTTAAGAATTTCAGCTTTATTACATTTATTTAGTGTGGTGGCTGTTTTGATTGCGGGTTATTCTGGAAATTTTGGATGGTGCTACTGGATAGGGTCTGCTATTTTCACCGGCATATTGATTTATCAGCATTCATTAGTAAAACCCAATGATTTGAGTAGAGTAAATCTTGCTTTTATGACATCCAATGGAATTGCATCTGTTGTTTTTGCCATCTTTGTTATTGCAGATTTGTTAATCAAAAATATTTAGCAACTTGGCCCGTATTATTTGTATAGATTATGGTCTCAAAAGAACCGGCATTGCGGTTACCGATCCGTTTCAAATAATTGCAACCGGATTAACCACGGTAGAGTCAAAGAATTTAATCCCTTTTCTGAAAGAATATTTTTCAAAGGAATCAGTTAGTTTGATTTTAATTGGCGAACCCAAAAACTGGGATGATACCGATACACATGCTACTCCATTAGTTGAAAATTGTATCAAAGGGCTTCAAAAACATTTTCCACAAATTCCTTTACAGAAAGTGGATGAACGTTATACTTCAAAAATGGCTAAAGATGCCATGCTGGAAATGGGATTGAAAAAAATGCAACGAAGAAATAAAGCATTGGTAGATGAAATTGCTGCTACTATTATGTTGCAGGAGTATTTAAGAACAATCGCCTAGTTCTTTATTGTTTTATTAAAAAGGCATTGGTATTTTCGCACAATGATTTTACCTATAGTCGCCTATGGTCACCCGGTTTTGAGAAAGCTGGCTTTAGAAATTACTGCCGAATATCCACAATTGGAAAAGCTGATTGCCGATATGTGGGAAACATTATATAATAGTAATGGCGTAGGATTGGCTGCACCACAAATCAATCGAGATATCAGGCTTTTTTTAGTAGATACACTACAGATGTTTGAGAATATGGAAGCTGATGAAAAAGCCGATTATCCAGATGATAATGGAATAAAATCTGTTTTTATTAATGCAAAAATTCAAAAATTGGATGGCGAAGAGTGGCCTTATAATGAGGGTTGTCTGAGTATTCCTAAAATAAGAGAAGATGTGTACAGAAATGAATCTGTTACCATAAATTATTTAGACGAAAATTTTCAATCACATACTAAAACCTTTACAGGTTTATCTGCAAGAGTAATCTTACATGAGTACGATCATATTGAAGGAAAACTTTTTATTGATCATATATCGGCATTAAAAAGAAAACTCATGAAAGGGAAACTTACTGATATTTCAAAAGGGAAAATTAGTGTTGATTATAAAATGCTTTTTCCTGGTTAATTAATTTTTTTTTATATTATCTGCTGAATTTTTCTTCAAACAGTAATATAAGTATCAAAAAATATTTTTTCTTAGCGATATTTTTTGTTGATTAATAGTAATCAACTAATTTAGCAACATTATTCTGAATTGTTGATTTCGTTAGTTAATGAGTTTGCAGTTTAGAACATTTTATAACCATTAAACCTTTGACTTATGAGAAAGAGACTCGCTCTCTCATGTCTGGCTGTATTCTTAGCCGTCAGTTTTGGTTATTCGCAAGTTCCCTCAGTCAACCCGATAAATGGAGTAGTACCTGCAGTATTAAATGCGGCAGGTGGCACTTACGACAATGCGTCGTCGTATTATCGTTATGAGTGGAGTTTTGGCGAATTACTGCTGATACAGGCTTTTGCACCGCCGGACAGTTCTGTGTTGGTTACTCAGGGTGTATTACAACCCTGTACCGACAAGTTAGGCTACTCAGCCTTTACACTATTATTTGATGAAGGGGATTACAAATTGTTTCCCAATCCTACCAGTGGCAAATTTGAGGTGGACTTTTTTGTAAGGACACCAGGCACCATGAGTTTACAGTTGGTAAATTCATTGGGTCAGATACTCAGCAGCCGCAGCTATCATTATGATGGATGCTGCCGTATAGAGTTATTTGACATTTCCCGCTATCCGGATGGGGTTTATTTTGTAGTAGCGGATTTAAAACCCGACATCAACCGTCCCGGCGATAATATTAATGTAAGACGCCATAGTGGATTGAAAGTAGTTAAACTAAGCGATAAATAACCCACACATAAAAACAATCAAAAACTAAAATTTATCAAATGAAAAAGATATTCAGTTTAATGACAGCAGTACTGCTGATGGCTGTAGCAGCCATTGGTCAGTCTCCGGCACCCGGACTGTTCAATTATCAAGGCGTTGCCCGCAATAGTGTGGGAAATGTATTGGTAAACAAAACGATCAGCCTGCGGCTGACGGTACACGATGGTACGCCAGGCGGCCCATCCGTATATCAAGAAACCAGAACGGTAACAACGAATCCGTTTGGTTTATTTAATGTACAGGTAGGCGGCCCCGGAGCCAGCAGCTCCAGTGGCACCATACCCGGAGTAAACTGGGGAGTAAACGCCAAGTACATACAAGTAGAAATAGATCCCAATGGTGGCAGCACCTTTATTAATATAGGTACGGCACAGATAGCGAGTGTACCTTATGCCTTGTATTCATCATTGAGCAATGATTTGGTATTGCCTTTTGACAAAACCCAATCAGATGCCGGTACTTTGTTTAAAGTAACCAATAGTGGTACAGGAGCAGGAAGCACTGCATTAGAAGGCCAAACGAACTCAACAGCTGGAAATGCCTATGCGGTAATAGGTCGTGTAACATCAACCGGTCCCGGTGGTTTTTCAACCGGTGTAAGAGGTATCAACAATAGTACTAGCGGTTTAGGCATCGGTGTATGGGGAAGTCAAAATGGAAGTGGCTGGGGTGTGTATGGAACGGCTCCATCAGGTATTGGAGGTAATTTTAATTCTACATCTGGATTAGGAGTAAGTGGATCTTCAAATTCTGGAGTTGGTGGTCGTTTTACATCTACATCCGGTCAAGCATTATATTCAACAGGTGGTGTAAGATTAGACGGAATTAACGAAGCGGCCAACAGGATATTAACTACCGTTCCCGGCGATGGTACTGCTACATGGCAGGATCCTGCTGCTGTAGGAATCGTAACTGGTAGCGGTACTTTAAATTTTGTACCAAAATGGACACCAAACGGAACCAATCTTGGTAATTCATTATTGTTTGATGATGGAACCAGAATGGGAGTAGGTACTACAGCACCTACACACAGATTTACCATTTCTCATGGAGGCGGAACGGGATTAGGCGTAAATTCAACAGCCAGTTTTTCAGTTGTGGATATTAATGCTTTTAACGGAGATGGTGCATTGAGATTTCTTAATAATGGCGTTTCTGACTGGCATATTGGTAACGGAAGTTTAGGTTCACCCGGTGGGTTAGATTTTTGGGATTTAAAAGCAGGGCTGAACAGAATGATGATTCAAAACGGATCAGGCAATGTAGGTATCAACACAAATGCTCCGCTTGGCAGACTACATGTAGTTTCTGAAAGTACTTCTTTCACACCCGATTTTTATCTGGATAATAACAGCAACAGCGGATTAGACTGGAGTATTCTTTCTTTGCGTTCAACTGGTACAGCCAGCAAATTAGAAGGTATAAAATTTGAAGGAACCGCTTCCGCTAATTCATGGATGTTTTTCAGTGAATCAGGTGGATTTACAAACCATCTTTTGTTTTCTACTGACAATAATGGAAATACACCTGATTTGTCAATCAATAAAGCAAATTCTAATGTAGGTATTGGCAGGGTAAATGCTGGTGCCAAACTGCATGTAGATGGTTCAATGAATTTACTACAAACACTTGGAAGTGTGAATTTTGGTCATCAGGCACTCATTGCAAATACATCTACAACTGCTACAGGAAGTGTATCAAGAGCTGTTATTGGTTATGCTGCTAATTCCAGTTTAGAAAATCATGGATTGTTTGCTTATGCAGATGGAAGTGGAAGTGCTTATAATGTGGGTGTGTTTTCTCTTGCAGCAAGATCAACTACAGGAATTAATTATGGATTTTACACCAATGTGGCAGGAGGTAACTCTAATGTAGGTATTCAGGCAAATGCACCTGGCGGCGTAAACGACTGGGCCGGTATATTTAATGGCAGAGTAAGAATTGTAGATGGCACACAGGGGGCAGGTAAAGTATTTACCAGCGATGCAACTGGTAATGGCAGTTGGCAAACAGCAGCCGGTGCAGGTATTGTAAGTGGTAGTGGTACATTAAATTTTATGTCTAAATGGACACCCAATGGTACAACATTAGGTAATTCTATTGTATATGATGATGGTAGTAGCCTCAATGTAAATACTACATCTCCTGATAATTCCACAATGTTATTAACTGGTGGTAGTACACCAGCACTCAGGATTAAAAATGCTACTTCGGCTGCTAGCCTTGGTGGTATATATTTAGGTCCTTTCAGTAATCAGGATATTTATTTTGGTACCAATGAAAATGCTGCTATTAGATTCTTTACCAATGTTTCTGAACAAGCAAGGATTTCGGCAAATGGAAGTCTGGGTGTAGGCAATACTACCCCCGTTGCAAAAGTTGAAATTGGAAATGTTGGAACAATAAATAATTATACAATGCCTTGGGGAAGTCCTAACCCACTTGGTTTAAATGTACAGGCAAATGCAGGTGCTGTAAATGAAACTTCAGGTATTTTAGCTTTAGCAGATGGTGCTGTATTTGAAAACAATTCTATAGTTGCTGAAGCAGGAACGACAGCATCTGGGAATATTGGTGTTTTGGCAAGAGTAACTAATGCGCCTACCGGCGGTGGAAATTCTTATGCAGTATTGGCTTATGATGTTGTAAATAATCCCAACACTTACGCAGCATGGATTTATGGTAAAATGCGGTATCAGGATGGAAGCCAGGGAGCAGGTAAAGTACTTACCAGTGACATCAATGGTGTTGCAAGCTGGCAGGGCCCTGTGAGTATAAGTGGTGAATACTTGTTGGCAAATGTTGCAGTTGCAAGCGGAGCTGATGTTACAGTAACAAACTGGGCAACAATTACAAATGAAGATGGTGGAGCCAATTATAACACAGGAACTGGGGAGTATACAATTTCTGCATCTGGATATTATGATATAAATGCTTCAGTAAGTTGGTTAAATTACTCAACCCCAGGTACAAGAGCAAGATTGTATGTTCTTGTAAATGGAATAAGAATGACCTATGAAACAGATGAGCCATCTTCTGGATTTGGAACATTAGGTGTTCATTATGCAAGGAGATTAAATGCAGGCGATGTAGTTAAGTTTGAAGTGAATCATACAAGCCCTAATACAGAAACCTTGTCAGCAACTTCTTATGGAACAACTTTTGATATTCATCTTGTTCACAGATAAAGAATGCCAATTTTTTAAACGCAAAAAAAGTAAGATATGAAAAAAATAATTCTAAGCATTTTGAGTTTTTCGCTTGTCAGCTTTTCGTTAGTTGCACAGGATATTAATCCAAATGCTTCAAAAAAATCAGAAACGACTATAAACGGCATCCCTTACAGCCAATACAAAGCACAGCAACTTGCCTTGCAAAACAAGAAGGCAACAACAAGCAATATTCCTGCCGGTATTGGTATGAGTAATGTAAAAGGAAATGCACAACCTAATAAGGTAGCACCCGCTCAACAAGTAAATGAAGTAAACCCCAACGGGCCATCTTCAATACGTGATGAAGAAAACAAACAAAATGCAGCCAAGCAGGCCGATTTACTAAAGGTAAAAGTACTGCCAAAAACACAACCAGTAAATACATTGCCTGTTCCCGATTTTTCAAACCCGGCTTCGTTAGGCTCTGTCAGAGTTATTAACCCAGATGCAAATGTCGCTATTCCTGTTGCAGGAAATGATGGTAAAACTGTTGCACCAAATTCTGTTAACGGTCAGGTAGTACCTGCCGGTGCAATGGATAAACCAGCTGTAAAAGCAGTTGAAAAATCTAATACAAATGGGCCAAAGAGCACTGATGCAGTTCCTGCTAAAGTTGAAACTGATAAAAAAGCAGAAACAACTAAGCAATAGTGTTTTTAAAATAGAATTTTAATTTTAAGAAGGCTTCGGCCTTCTTTTTTTATGCATATAGAATAACTTGAATAAATTTTTTTACGATTTATCTTGCAAATCAAAACATTATCTTCAAAATCAGCCTAAAAGACCTCTTTATATAAATTAGTTATTTTAAATAATGTCTTGATTTCAAAAAAATAATTTGCTATTTCATTCTGAACTTCTAATTTAGAGTTCTGAAACAGAAACTAATTGCAATTTATTTCAGTTGTTACTTTGGTTTTGTTTCGCCTTCTATCCACTATCTACTGATTCTCCTTTTCGGTTCCCTGTGTATTTATTAACCATTAACCCAAACGTTTATGAGAAGAAAATTTACTCTCTCATGTCTGGCAGTATTCTTAGCCGTCAGTTTTGGTTATTCACAAGTTCCCTCAGTCAACCCGATAAATGGAGTAGTACCTGCAGTATTAAATGCGGCAGGTGGCACTTACGACAATGCGTCGTCGTATTATCGTTATGAGTGGAGTTTTGGCGAATTACTGCTGATAC
>Ga0209063_1000082_pt1 | contig 112586 bp, 101 predicted proteins | sample KloWWTmeKNB19Kit_FD_187177 | JGI IMG/M metagenome (GOLD analysis project Ga0209063, IMG submission 187177) | Active sludge microbial communities from Klosterneuburg, Austria, studying microevolution and ecology of nitrifiers - Klosterneuburg... | ecosystem: Engineered > WWTP > Aerobic digester... | reverse complement strand
TCGAGTCTTGATCGTGTAGCACGCAGCCCGATCCATTTCAACATGTGCCACAGGTTCGAATCCGGCTTTGATGAACCCTTCAGAGAGTCCTCCTGCACCGGCAAATAGGTCGATGTAATGCATCAATACGAAAATGAGCAGATTATCTGAAGTGCCGTACTTCTTGCCAATTAACTTTTCAACGCCGTGGACACCAACCCCGTCTCACCCTTCTTCCGATCCAACACCCCCTGCTTGACCATCTCATAGCAGTACAACTCATCATCCTCCATCTCGGCGTTCTCGTATCGGGTCCATGCTTCTTCTGCCACAGGTGCGAGCACCAAAGGCCAGCCGCTCCGGACGTAGAACGGAGCGAGCAGCCGTGGCTCGATCAAGCGGAAACGGTCCGGGCCATCGTCCTTGTAACTCACCTTGGTGCCATGGTCCATTGCTTCATCCGGGTTCAAGCCACCATATAGGTAGCCGATCGCGAACCATGCTTTGATGAACTCATCATGTGGCATGTTGCCAAGGGGTCTATCTAACGCTGGGATGAGCCATTGCAGGGCTTCCCGTTCGTTGCTTGGAAGGAAGTGATCAGTGGGTTTCATGGCTGACGGATTTCTTGTCGATGTGCAGATGACATGATAAGCAACGCGATGCTCGGATCCAAGAATTGTTGAAAAGAATCGGTGCTGTTCTCTGGGCGCGGACTAGCCGCAAACCATTGAGGCCACAACTACCAAGAAGCCCAAACCCCCAATCCCACCAAGAGGCCTAAGAAGCCAAATACCAAGAACCCCAACAGCCAACCCAGCCAAAAGCCAATGGCCGCCGGCCACCGCCCAAGAGCCAAGGACCGCCCCACCAAATGCAGCCACTGCCCATGGGCACGCAGGCCTTTTCGTGGCCTTGCCACAAGTTCGGGGTTCGGGCGGCCCACCGCCTTGTTCGTTGGTGCTGCTGAACTGAACCTACGCGCTACCTTGGTGTACCGTCTTATACCATGCGCCACGTCCTCCTCCTGGTTCTGCTTGTTGCTGGTGTCTCCAATGCACAGGAGGTGCCTGTGGTACTGCCCGAGGTACCCCGTGGGCCGGACTGTGACCTGCCCCGACCGCCGATGGTGGAGGTGCCGCTGCGTGTGGAGGTGGACCACTTCACACCGGTGCCGAAAGGCCACGTACTGCTTTATGTAACGGGCGATGTGATGCTGGATGGATCCTGCGGCAACGACCGCGCGATGATGGGCTTGGAACGCTATGTGGAGAAGGTGTGGGTGGAGGCCGTGCCTTTGCCCAACGATCAGATGGACTGCGGCTTGTCCGGCACCCGGTGGGATCGGGAACGCGTGGAGTTGGATGTGGCCGAATGGTTCGGCGCACGGATCAAGCGCAAGGACCGCAAGGCGCCGTGGCGGGTGGTGTTCCGGGATGTGAGTGGAGCGCCGGTGTACTCGCAAGCCTTCCTATTGTAGGGCCCATTGTGCGGAAGGACCAGACCTGCGCATGCCAGCGGTCGCCCATCGCCTGACCGGTGGGAACAACGCGGACCATCGTGAGCATCCTTGCCTTTGATGCCGCCGGAGCGAGGTTCTTCCAGGTACCCTCTCGGCATCCATCACCGAACATGCCCGTTCCATCCTGCGGTGGACCCCGCTCGGCGAATGGCATTCGGAACAGGAGATCCAGGTGGTCATCTTCGGCGATGAAACATGTTCACAGTGGATCGCGTTCATGTGGTGTGGCAGCGAGGTAAGGCGTTGCCACAAGGGACCCGCAAGGGTGTCAGCTCCTTCTGACGGAACCGGAATAGGAGCACGGAAGGAATGAGGAGGAGGAAAAGAAGCGACGAGGCCCCGCAACCCTGAGCAAGTCGAAGGGCCGGGGCCTTGTTCGTTCCGGGGCCGTGGGGTAAGCGTGGTGAATGGATCGTTGTGCACTTCCGTCGAAAGGAGACCAGCGTTGGTCGCGGCGACCGTGCTCGATCGCTTCCTCCAACGAACTTACGGTGCTCTTCAATAGGGTGTGAAGCAGCGAGGATCCAGATCGTGCTACTCGCGACCGGTGGATCGTCGGAGGTCTCGGTGTTCTTACAACTTGACCATCGAAGTCACCTCGATCGGATTCGCTTCCTTGCAGCGGTTGGTCCGGCGCAAGGGCCGGTAGTCGAAGCGCACACGAAGGCCATTGATCATGAACTCCTCTTTCAAATTGGTTGGATCCAGCAGGTATTCCACCTCTTTGATGCGGATGGTCCAAGGGCAGCCTTCCTTGGTTGTAGCCTGCTGAATAACGCCGATCGTGCGGTTCTTCGCTGTTATTTCGGTCGGCGGTGTTTGCGCTTCTTCCTCAGCCGCGACAGGTAGGTCCTTATGCTGGGTGCAGGCTGCGAAAATGAGGGTAGCAAAGAGTACGAGGAACAGTTTCATTGCGGCGGTCTATTTGTTTGGTTTGCGGTTGCAACGAGCGTACCGAACGCTTGGATGCTTCACCTCCCATGGCAAGGACCGTGCAATGTAGCCGATATCCTCCCGCCTTCTGGATCTACGGGGATGGCCTCAGCATCCATTTCATAGGTGGTCAACGGTCCGGGATCCATAGAGTGATGGGATATCGTGCCTAGCCATTCAGGTACGGTGTTCTATTTTCACCGCAAATAACATTCCATGCGATCCATTGCCTCTGTAGTGACCGTTACCCTTTTAGCCGTGCTTGGCACCGCCGCTCTTGCCCAAGAGTCTCCGAATAGTGCAACACCGAACGTGGCTGGGTCTGCAATCTATACCGGGGTGATCACCAAGTTACGGGAGGTGGCACCGCTCTCTTCGAGGGCCATCTTGAACCCTGCCGTGCCATTGACCGAAGCTCCGAAGGACGGTAGGGCATCCAAGAACCTGGTAGTGCCGGGCAAGGACAGGCAAACAACGAATGATGCCCTAGCCAGCAGTCCGGATCGCCTCAAAGGACGGGTTCAGGGCAGGGAAGCTTCCCTCGTTTTCGATGTGAACAACGACGTTTCATCGCCATCGGACCCCGTGCTGGCAGTTGGTCCTGACCACGTGTTCATCGTATTCAATACGGGCTTCATCATCTATGACAAAGAGGGAAATGATCTCACAGGGCCATTGAACACGAACAATATCTTTTCATCCACGGGTTGTTGCGATCTGACCGCTTCATACGATGCCGCTGCGGACCGTTGGGTACTATCACTTCTTGGCAACGGGGCCGAGGTCGCCGTATCCGATGGACCGAACCCACTCACTGCGGATTGGAACCTCTATTCCTTGAGCCAGGTCAGCGACTATCAAAAGCTATCCGTATGGAGCGATGGCTATTACATGACCGACAACACCGGATCCAACAATAAAGTTTGGGCGATGGAACGCACGGCTATGCTTGCCGGGGCAACATCGGCCGGCATCCAAAGCTTCAACCTTCCCGGCATCACCACCAGCGGTTTCTACAGTCCACAGGTGTTGAACGTCACGGATGCCAACATGCCTGCTGCCGGGGGTGCGACGGCGATCTATTTGCAAGATGATGCGTGGGGTGGCGTGGACTTCGATCACGTTAAGATCTGGACCATCGATGTGGATTGGAACACACCAGCGAACTCGACGGTTTCGGCGGCGACCCAATTGGCTGCAACGCCTTTCATCTCGGTATTCGATGGTGGGAGTTTCTCGAATCTAGCGCAACCCGGAGGTGGTAGTAGCATCGATGCGTTACAGGCCACGATCATGAACCAAGCCCAGTTCCGCAAGTTCCCGGGGCATAATTCAGCGGTCTTCAATTTTGTTGTGGACGTGGATGCAACGGCAGGTGAATTGGCCGCCGTGCGCTGGTACGAGCTGCGCCAACCGGCCGATAATACACCTTGGGCCATTGAGCAGGAAGGGACCTACACCGCTGAAAATGGAAAGCACGCTTGGAATGCGAGCTTGATGATGGACCGATACGGCAACATCGGCATGGGCTATACAAGCATGGCCGGGCCCACCACACCGACCCCTACCAGCTTCCGCGTGAGCTCGTACTATACCGGACGTTTTGCGAATGACCCGTCAGGGACCATGACCGTTGGTGAGGAGTTGATCTCCGCAGGGACCGGCAACATTGGCGGGATCCGATATGGTGATTATAGCAAGATCGACATCGATCCGGTGAACGACAAGGAATTCTGGTTCATCACGGAGTATATCCATAACGGTGGTGGAGCCAATGTGGTCGGGGTATTCCAGATCGCTTCGGACTTCACGGACGATGTCGGGGTGATCTCCATCGATGCACCAACGGATGGTGCATTGACCAATGCCGAGCCAGTGACCGTGACGGTGTTCAATTACGGCCTGAACCCGGCATCCGGTTTCGATGTAGCCTATCAGGTCGATGGGGGCACGGTGATCACCGAGCCGTACGTTGGCACCTTGGCCTCCTCCGCATCGGCACAGCACACCTTCGCAACGACCAGCGATCTCTCCACCGTCGGACAGACCTATATGGTTCGGTCGTACACCAGTTATGCTACGGATGAATTCAATGAGAACGATACAACGACACAGAACGTGACCCACCTCTTGGGGGTTGATCTTGGCGTTACAGCGATCACCAGCCCATCCACGGGAACCGGGCTAACGGCTGCAGAGAACGTAACGGTTTCGATCACGAATTTCGGTAGCGACACGCAAACCTCGGTTCCGGTCTTCTATACGGTGAACGGAGGAACGCCGGTGCAGGAGACCTATACCGGATCCATTGCATCCGGTGCATCCGCCACATTCACCTTCTCGGCAACAGCGGATCTCTCTGCGCTCGGTAGCTATACCCTTGTGGCCGGAACAGAGGCGGTCGGCGATGGGGACATGAGCAATGATGACTTCACGAAGGTGGTCTACAATAACATCTGCCAACCGGTTTCGGATTGTGCAGGGTACAATGATGGCGTAATACAACTTCAGCTGGCGGACCAGGACCTCCAGCCTGCCTGTGGCACCATGCCCGAGGGATACAGCAATGAACCCGGCATCGTATTCAACTTCGTGATGGGCGACAACCCGTTCGTGTCTTCCCTGGAAATGGGATATGACGATTCGGACTTCGCGATCTGGATCGACTTCAACGACAATTACACTTTTGAAACAAGTGAACGGATCGCTACGGGTGCTGTGCCCGATGCGGAGACCAACTTTCCGTTCACGGTCGATCTTGCATCCATGACAGGTGTGACCTTGGGCATGCACATCATGCGCGTTCGGGGTACCGATGGGAACAACGTGCTGCAACCCTGTGCCGATATGAACTACGGCCGCACCAACGATTACACGGCGAACATTTCGGGGACGGTCGGTATTGGATCGGATCTGGCCAACGCGGAGAACTTGAACATTCGCCCATTGCCCGGTGATCAGTTCTTGCTCACCTACACGACGAGCCCATCCAGCGAAAAGCTGCCGGTCTCCATTTATGATGCGAAGGGCCAACTGCTTGCCTACTACACGTTGGCGAACAACGGCGGTGTGTATTCCCGCGTGTTGGACATGTCACACACGAGCGCAGGTGTTTACATGGTAAAGATCGGATCCGGTACGCTGAACGTGGTGAAACGGATCATAGTGGAATAAGAGAACGGGCCGTTCGGCGTGCAGGTAATAGGCACTGTACACAGAAGGTCCGGAGAAGCTCGAATTGGGCATCTCTTGGCCATGTGAGCATGCTGTTGTTGGATGCCTTTGTGCTCTTGAACATCCACGATCCCCAACGGTGCTCATCACGAAAGTTCCGTGATGGAATGGATCGCCGACGACCATGACGGAGCCCGTCCAACGCGAATGCGTTCTTCGTTTTCATATGTTATTCGAACGATCGGTCGATATTTCGACACCGCTGTTGCTTCGTGCTCCGGTCCACTGAACCGCTCCTCATCTTTGGTGTACCGCTGTTCGATGCGCCTTCTCACCATCCTCTGTTTCCTGTTGCCCATCGCTGTAGCGGCCCAACCCGAACCGCCGTCGTTCTGCTTCGTGCTGGCCGAGGATGTAAAGGCGATGCGGCCTTTGCAGGGGAGCGTTACCGTGGTACACTATTACCTGGATCCGGTTCCTTACCACGGAACACCGGGCCGTGATCTCAGCAAGAACGAAGTACAAGCGCTACAGGGTGGTCCCTTGTTCCGGGACAGCAGCGAACAATGGGTGAAGTACATGCCGGTGCCTGCGTTGGGCAGGGCGCACCTGTTGGTGATCCAGGGAACGGATACCATGCGCATCGACCTGTCCGATGGTCCTTTGGCCTTGATCGAACGGGCGTGGCTGCGTGCTGATCGCGACACGCCGGAAGTGATCCGCTTTCGGAAGGGAAGCTACGCGATCGAGCAACTTGTGGACGAATCGTGGGCGCTTGCCGCAACGAACACCATGGCCGAACGACTGCTGGCCGAGGATGAAGCCACCTATCGGAAGCAGACCGCGGAGTTGGAGGAGTACTACCGCAACCTGCCGCCAACCGAACCACCGGTGCCACCTCCCGCTCCACCAGCACCCATGACCCCGGAGGAGCAGATCGCAGCGTTCTGGGCGGATCGACCACCATTGAGTTCAGCGCGCATCGATCGCGTGAACGCCGATACCATTTGGGTGAAGTTCACTGGCCGTGTTATGTTGAACGGTGATTGCTCGAGCAGCATGCCCATGTTCGGACTTGAAATGCGTAGCGATACGGGCTGGGTGGAGCGCATCCCCTTCGACTACGGCCAAATGGATTGTGGCTTGCCGTGGGCCGACTGGGAGGGGCACGAGTTTGTGATGCCGTTGCAGTGGTGGGCCGAAAGAAGGTCACGGGAACATGAACTGGCACCGGGCAGATACCGCTTGCTCTTCATGGGCGGGAACCGGGAAATGGTGCGCACTGCGTCTTTCAGTTTGAAGTGAGTCCCTGACGTGCAGGACATGGTGTATGACGTGATGTTCACACCCCTCACTGCCGCACGAAGCGCGAAACGGATCGCTGTCCATCGGTGAACGTGGCCCGCACGAGGTAGCTCCCCGCGATCTCCGGTGCTGGGATCGTCCGGACGTTACCGCTGTATCGGGCGATCATCCTTCCGGAGCTATCGAGCAGTTCAAGTTGCCGAAGGTCATTCGCGCTCTCCACGCGGATCGTTCCGCCGTTGCCGGGGTTGGGATAAAGGGACAACAGGCTTGGCCGCTCGTTCTCCGCCACGGCATTGGGACCTTGACAAATGGGCAACAACCGGTGTACTTGTAAGCGCGATCCATCATTTCCGGTCAAGTCGAACGACAGAAGGATCCAGCCCATTTCATTTCCACGGCGGTAGGCGATGTACATGCTGTCCATCACCCAAGGTCCGATCGCCATGAAACCGCCGATGTCGCCGAGCACGAGCTGGTCCGCGACCTGCCAATCGAAGTCGCCGCTACAGTCCAAGACCTCTCCGAAAGCATAGTACTTGGGACGCAGTTGGAAGTTGGTCGATGGGGACATGTCCATGCACACCTCGATGTCGTCATCCACGAACTGCAGCGAGGCGACATGGGGAGCATCGATCTCCGGGGCACCGCGGAACAGCATCGCCCGGGCATCCATGAAGTCATCGCAATCCAGTTCAAGGTCTGCGGTGTCGCTGGTGAACGCTAGGTCCAAGAAGAGGTCGATGTTCACCTCGTAGGCGATGCTGCCGTCGGGCACTTCGCCAGCGCTGAGCTGGGCGTGCATCGGCGCACTGAGCAAGAGGAGTAGAATGGGGGTCAGGGTTGTTCTCATCGCAATTGGGAGAATGGGTGATCGGATGGACTCTGCTCTATGGACGCAGTTCGGTGGGCGGACGCTGCCTCCGTGCTTGGAGTTGAGTAGGGATCATGGCTCCCATTGGTATGGTACCGTTCGATGATCGCAGGATCAGTGGTCAAGCACTTCGCCATGGAGGCAACCCATCAACTCCGCCAACAGGCGCTCAAGGTCGTTGTTGGGACCTTTGTGAAGGTTTCCCGTTCATCCATCCACGTTGGTTTCCAAAGCCTCCGAACTTCAACCGTTCTGGCTTCACTCCATCGGATCAGTACTTTGCCAAGGCGATATTGGTCGATCAGGATGGAGAGAGGAAGCCCACCCCCAGCTAGATCCCTTCCTCCATCATCTCATGGCTGAAGCCCGATCCGTACAACTTCAGGTCTTTGACCAAAGGCGCTCACCCGCCGAAGTAGTTCCCGTTGCCGAAGCCGATCTCCAACAGATGCATACCATCGCGCAGCTCCGCTCACTGGCGAACCACCACCTTTCGAACGGAGCGGTCGGTGCCCAGTAACTCAAGCACGTACGGCCCTGTCGGCCATGTGCTCGCGTCGAGTTCAGCTTGGAAGGAGTTGTTCAGCGTGGTGCGTATCACCGTACGGCCCATCAGGTCGGTCACCGTCGCTTCCTTCAAGGCAAAGTCGCTCTGGATAGTGAACAAGCCGAAGGAAGGCGATGGGAATACGGTGACCCCCTCCGCGCTGGTCGGATCGGCCACGCTCGTGCTGTTGTCCTCAACCACGTATTGCAGCATCATCATCATATCCTCGTGCATCAGGTTGTGGCAGTGGTACATGAAGGGCCAGCCATTGCTCAACTCATCGAACTTCATGATCAGGTGTACCTGCTCGGCCATATCCACCAGGATCACATCCTTGGCCCCCGTTTCCCAAGGGAGCGGTGGCATGCCATCGCGGTTCAGGACGTAGAAGGATCCACCATGCATGTGGAACGGGTGGGCAATGTCGGAGCCGTTCAGGATCACCCACTTCTCGGTGGCCCCGAGCCACACGGTATCGTTCACCACGTCGATGTCGAACATCAGGTCATTGATGGTGAACATTCCGGTGCCCACGGTGCCGGTGCCTCCGAAGGACTTGTATCGGGTGCGGCTGATGTCCAACTCCAGCGGTGGGTTCTGCGCCACCAGCGTGGTCGGGATCGTGGTGACGGGGTCCGAGGTTTGCGCGGTGACGCGGATGCGCAGTACCGGGAAGTCGATGCCGCTCAAGGCACTGGGTTCCCAAAGGCCATAATCGCTACCGGGCATGCTAGGCGTTAACTCCGTGGCGAAGCTCATCAGCAGCAGGCTATCACCTTCCATGCCCGCGAGGTCCAACAGGATATCCGAGCGTTCCCCGTTGCTTTGGCGAAGCCGGTCCGTGGAGATGGGCGATGCCAGCAAGCCACCGTCGTTTGCGATGATGGAGAAGGAGCGGCCATCCTCAAAGCCATACTGGTAGGTTCGGGTGTTAGAGCCGTTCAGCACACGCAGACGCACGATCTGGGCGGGCAGTTCCACGTAGGGGTGGGGTGTACCGTTCACCAGCAAGGAATCGCCGAGCGGTCCGAAGATGAAATCGCCGTTCGTGTCGAAGCTCCGGTCCTGGACCACTACCGGGATGTCATCCACTCCATAGGTCCGTGGCAGGTCCAGCGCTGCCTCTGCATCGTCCTGCACGATGATCATGCCGGCAAGCCCCATGTTCACCTGTTCCGCAGTTTGCTCATGCGGGTGCGGGTGGTACCAGAAGGTGCCGGCCGGGTTCTTCACCTTGTACTTCACATGCCACGTTTCACCGGGCATCACCATGCGCGGGGGGCCTCCGTCGGATTCACCGGGCACCTGCATACCGTGCCAATGCAGGGTGGTGAATTCCTCGAGCTGGTTGATCACGCGGATGTGCGCGGTGTCTCCGTGGTGGAGGATGAGCGTAGGTCCGAGGAACACCCCGTTCACCCCGAATGTGGGCGTGGTGAGGCCGGGGTAGAACTGGTGCATGTGCTCGTCGACCACCAGATCGAACGTGTCGAGGTCGAGCGCCGCAGGAATGGCCAAGGGGTTCTGGGCGCCGGCGTGGAACGCGATGGCGAACGGGAGCAGCAGGAGTGACCGGTGTTTCATGAGCAGTGTGCGGGTTCGGTGGATGCGGAAGATCGAACGGGGCAATGGTGTACGGTGTTGCATGCCGCATTCGGGATGGAAGTAAGGCCAGGAGCGGTCCTGTGTAACTGACGATCATCAGGAAGGGTGGGGTGTCCGGGATCCATCGCGGCAAAGGTCGTGGCACAACCCGCATCAACGGGTTCCCGTGCCGATCAACATCCATCCCACGATCGACCGCTCATACCCGAACGGCACCTCGTTCACGGTTACGCCCGACGTTCAGCGATCGAAGAGGAAGTGGAGGATCGATGTGCATCTTACGCCACACCACGGGTTGAAAAGCACGGGATGGGTCCGGATCACTTCACCCGATCCACCACCACCTTGTAGCTCGGGTCCTCCATGATGTTCACGTCGATCGCATCACCGGCGTTCTTCAACAAGAGGCGACAATCGGTACTGAGGTGCCGAAGGTGCAACTTCTTGCCTGCTTCACGGTAACGTTCGGTGATGCGGTCGAGGGCTTCTATCCCGCTCATGTCCGCCACACGGCTTTCGCGGAAATCGATGATCACCTCCTTGGGGTCGTTCGCGATGTCGAACTTTTCCGTGAAGGCCTGTACGCTGCCGAAGAAGAGCGGCCCGTAGATCTCATAGTGCTTCACACCTTGCTCGTCCGTGTACTTGCGCGCTCGGATGCGCTTGGCGTTCTCCCAAGCGAACACCAGTGCGGAGATCACCACGCCGATGAGCACCGCCACGGCAAGGTTGTGGAAGATCACGGTGACAGAGGCCACCACCACCATCACGAACACATCGTGGCGGGGCATGCGGCCGAAGCTGCGCAGGCTGGCCCACTCGAAGGTGCCGATGGCCACCATGAACATCACGCCCACCAAGGCCGCCATGGGCAGGCGCTCGATCAGCGGCGCGGCGAACATCACGAAGACCAGCAGCATCACGGCGGCGACGATGCCGCTGAGCCTTGCGCGAGCACCGCTGCTCACGTTGATGAGGCTCTGGCCGATCATGGCGCAACCGCCCATGCCGCTGAACACGCCGCTGAGCATGTTGGCCGCGCCTTGCGCCACGGCCTCCTTGTTGCTGCGGCCGCGCGTATTGGTGATCTCGTCCAGCAGGTTCAGGGTGAGCAGGCTCTCGATCAGGCCCACGCCCGCCACGATCGCCGCGTAGGGCAGAATGATCATCAGCGTGTCCAACGTGAAGGGTACGGCCGGGATGTGGAACGGTGGAAAGCCACCGCTGATGCTGGCGATATCGCCCACGGTACGCGTATCGATCCGTAGTCCGATCACCAGCGCGGAGATCACCAGAATGGCGACGAGCGAAGAGGGGATCACCTTTGTGAGCCTCGGCAGCCCCCAGATGATGGCCATGGTGAGGACCACGAAACCGAGCATCGTCCAGAGCGGTAGCCCACGCATCCATGCGCCATCCACGGTCTTGAACTGGGCCATCTGGGCCATGAAGATCACGATGGCCAGCCCGTTGACGAAACCGTACATCACAGGCTGCGGCACCAGACGGATGAACTTGCCCAAGCGGAACAACCCGGCCAACACCTGGAACATCCCCGCGAGCACCACGGCGGCGAACACGTACTCAACACCATGCCGCGCGGCGAGGGCCACGATCACCACGGCGATCGCACCCGTGGCGCCGCTGATCATCCCCGGCCTTCCGCCGAAGATGCTCGTGATCAGCCCCATCACGAATGCCGCGTACAGGCCCGTGAGCGGCGAGAGGCCCGCGATCAGCGCGAAGGCCACGGCCTCGGGGATCAACGCGAGCGATACGGTGAGGCCACTGAGCACTTCCGTGCGGTAGTCCACTTTCTGGCTGAGGTCGAACAGGCGGATGTAGGGGTGCATGTGTTGTTGCGTCGGGTTCAGGTGTTCACTGCTTCATGGAACGGACCGCTGAACGATCACGAGGCCCGGTCGTTGGTCATGCCCGATCCGGAAACACCCGGAGAGCTCTGCTGAAAGCGGCGGCGAAAGTAGCTTCTCCGTTCTGATGCGATCAGAAGGGGTGAAGTTGTCGTTCCATTCTAAGCGATCGAAACAAGCCGACATCTTCATCGGTCGTTCGATGATCCGTGATCTGCGTTGGGCGAAATGTGTCTTCGGCATATCTTTCGTATGAAATGCTACGATCCATACACTTCCTCGGCTTGTTGCTGCCTTTGCTGCTGCAAGACCAATGGTGATCGGCCAATGGACCATTGACCAGAACGGGGGCCAACGTTCTGCTGGCGACGGACAGCTTATTGCTCGTTGGCACCAACTGCGGGATCCATTGCAGCACGGACCATGGTGTGAACTGGCATGTGGTGCAGGCTCCATCACGCGCGGCGGTGGAAATTATGCGGTACAAGGTCTCGCACCAGGTCTGTATACCATCTACGCCATTTCCTCCGAAGGCGAACAGCAGCAAGGTCGCTTGGTGGTATTGCACGATATGGATCGATCACACAGGGCTTGGTGTGAATTCCTGCGCCGTATTCCCTACGTGGGGATGACGTTCATCATGTGGTCGATCCGCATGATCGTCTATCCTTGGGTGAAAGTGGATCTGGAAGGGGCATCGGAGATCTCGGTTCTCATCCTTCACAAGATCCGTAATCATTCATACCCTTGCCATGGCCGATCTACAACTGCTATACACCAACCTCGGATACCTTTTTTACAGTGTTGCCGCCAGTGATGGTATTGTGCGCCCATCGGAGGTGGAGAAACTGAAAGCCCTGATCAAAGCACAATGGCTGCCCATGGAAAGCAGTCGCGATGCGCTCGGCACCGATGCTGCGCACTATATCGACATCGCCTTCGACTACGCGAACACAGAGGGCATGACCGCTGATGCGGCCTTTGCCCGGTTCGAAGCGCACCTTCGCGCCAACTCCGAACACTACGACAAAGGCTTGTGCCGGATGATCCGCCAGAGCGCTGGGGCCATAGCCTCTGCATATTCCGGTCGGAACAAGTCCGAAGTCCGCCAACTGGCGAGCTTGGAGTTGTTGTTCAGGGAGTATGGGGTGGGGTGAACGCCGTTCATTTCTTTTGAGATCATCCTCACCGAACCAAGGAGGATGGGTCATTCCGGCAAGGAGCTCTACGCTCTGGAGGCGTGTGATCATGCGGTGGGAAATGTGCTATGTGATCTTAAACCATTTCGCACTAAGGCATAGGCTAGAGATGCGAAGTGATCTTTGCGCAGGGCGATACGGCGAGGTCGTTGCATAGTCAGAGCTATGGAACGATCTCGACGGAGAAGCCATGCGGAGAAAGCGCGAGCAGATCGGCCTAAGCCTTAGTGCGAATTGGTATTACCCGACGAGCCGCAGGCACGATGCGCTGAGCCTTTGAAGTACCACCCACCGACCTCACCGAACGCGCACTTTTTCAAAGACGGCCGCACTTGTTGAAGGTTTCATTCCGAAGCCGTGTATGCGAGAAGAACGGTTGCGGAATACCATGGTGGTCCAAAGGAGTTGGGTTCACGCCTGTGCTTGTACATTTCGGCGCGAATGCAACTTCAGCACGTCGACCTTTCCACCCTCGATCGTCTCTTCAAAGGCGACCGGTCGCGAGTGGATCAATGGATCCGTTTGTACTTATCGGAAGCTCCGGCCTATGTTGGGGAGCTGGCCAAGAGTCATGCTGCGAACGACGCGGTCGGAATGGCATCCGCAGCGCATGATCTGCGACCGCAAGCCCATTATCTTGGGAATTCCCGAATGCTTGAATTGCTGATCGACATCGATGAACGCTTACGGATGGATGGCGTTTCGGCGTGTGGCGAACAGGTGAGTGAACTGCTCGAACTCTGCACAGCGGTGGATGATGAATTGAAAGGGGTGCTGGATCGATCGCAGTAGAACTGGTGTAAATACGAGGTGTTCATGGGAACACGGAGGCCGAACTTTACCCGATGATCAAACTTGCACTCGCGGACGATCAACTCTTGTTCCGAAAAGGGCTGGCCATGTTGCTGAGCGATATGGCAGGAGCCACTGTGGTGTGGGAGTGCGCCAATGGGGAGGAGTTGCTCGATGGGTTGAAGAAGGTCGATGTCGACATCGTGCTGCTCGATCTCGAAATGCCGGTGATGGATGGCATGGAGGCCATGCGCCGGATCAAGATCGAACATCCGACGGTGAAGGTGGTCGTGTTGAGCACGCATGATGAGGAGAAGTTCATCACACACCTGATGGAGATCGGCGCGAACGGTTACATGCTGAAGAATGTCGAACCCGACGAGATCGACCTGGCCATACGCTCCGTAGCGCAAAGCGGCTATTACTTCAGCGATACCGTGAGCAAGGTGATGCTGCACGGCTTGGTGAAGAAGAAGCAGGTACACCCCACCTTCAACGACATCGACCCACTGAGCCAAAGGGAATTGGAGGTGCTGCGCGCGATCTGCAAAGAGCAAACCACAGCGGAGATCGCCGCCGAGCTATTCGTGAGCCCACGCACCGTGGAGTTCCATCGCAATAACCTCCTGCTGAAGACCGGGGCACGCAACATCGCAGGTCTCGTGGTCTACGCCATGACCAGAGGCATCCACACACCATAACGATGCGAGCATTGATCCCGATGGTGTTGCTCTGCGCGCAAAGCGTGGTAGCGCAATGGGACACGCTCGCACTTCCCTTCCGCGCGATCAGCATCGAGGACGGACTTTCACAGGGCATGGTGAACAGCACGATCCAGGACAAGTACGGATTCATGTGGTTCGCCACGAAAGATGGATTGAACCGTTACGATGGCTACACGTTCACGGTCTTTCGACATGATCCGGAAGTGCCCACTTCGTTATCCGACAATTTCATCCATTCATTGTTCGAGGATAGCGAAGGGCGTTTGTGGATCGGCACCGCGCAAGGGGTGGACCTGTTCGATCGGGAGAAGGAGACCTTCCAACATATCGATCCCTTGGACAATGGATATGTGCTGAAGATCATACAGGATGACGGAGGCGATCTTTGGATGGGCGGCTCAACAGGTCTCGTGAAACTGACGCTGGACCATGCGGCCAAGGTCGATACGGATCACACGCTGCCGTCGTATACGTTGAAGCGGTTCACTGTCGGACTTACAAGGATAAGTAAGGATCTGGATGGTGTCTTGTGGGGTGGTGTGATGCAGGATCTCAGTTTCCGGATCCATCCGGACCATGCGGGGGAAGACCAGCTCGACACCTTGGACATGAGCAGTATCCCTTCAGGCCATGGGGGGTTGTACAACACACCTGGGAAGGAGTTGATGTTGGTGTTGGATGACAGCCTGCGCAGCAAGCGGTACATGATCGAGGCCTCCCGTGTGGTGGATATCAGTGATGGACTTGCGCATGCGAAACTGCTTTTTCAAATGCCCCCTGGCGACGGTGGTATCAATACATCGAACGCGATCCTGGACCGCGAAGGAATGATCTGGTTCGGGTTCTACAAAGGACTGTTCCGATTCGACCCGCGAACCAGAACCATGAAGAAGATCACGTCCGTCGCATACGATCAGCGTGCACAGGTGGACCGAGGCGGAGACCTGTATCAGGATCGCAATGGCTTGATCTGGGTGTGTACGAAGGGCTATGGGCTGTTCACGTACGATCCACGTATCGATCGTTTCCATACGGTGCCAGGGCCCAGTGTCGGATCCCTATCACCAGGGAATAAGGGGACGGTGGTCATTGCGCGCACCGGAGCTTTCTTGGAAGTGTACGACCCCAAGGAACGCGACTACGTGTTGGCCATTGATGGGAAGCGGTATTTCTACCATCCGTCCATGCACATTGGGAGCTATTGGGGCATGAGCACGGTGCAAGATGCGTCAGGTACATATTGGCTCAACTATGCCGGTCTGGTCAGTTACAAGCAGGGAGATAGCGGCCCAGTGTCCCACCGGCCAACGGGCGAGCAAGCTATTCCGGAAGAGGTCAACACATTGCCGCTTTTCTTGGATGGTGACTCGCTGATCTGGTTCGGAGGTGATCGTGCGTTCGGGCGGTATGATCAGCGCAATTCCACCTATACCTACTATCACTGCGCATTGGTCGATCCGGATCCGTTCAGTCACTTTGCGACCGTGATCCATCGCGATGATCAGGGGATATTCTGGTTGGGAACACCCAATGGTCTCTTGCGTTTCGATCACAGAACAGGCCAATGGAAATTGTTCACGCACGATCCGCAGACCGCGAATTCGCTATCCGGGAATGCTGTTCTTTCCATCGAGGCGGATCCCCGCTCCGGTGATGTGCTCTGGCTGGGGATCGATGGTGGTGGCTTGAACAAGTTCGATATGCGAACAGGTGAAGTGGTGCGCTATTCCACCAAGGATGGATTGCCGAACAACGTGGTGTACAGTGTGCTGGCCGATGGTGCCGGGTCATTGTGGATGAGCACGAACAAGGGTATTTCCAAGTTCGATCCAGGATCAGCGACGTTCTGGAACTACGATGCGAGTGATGGACTACAGGGGGATGAGTTCAACAGGAATGCATACTGCAAACAAGTGGATGGCACATTGTTCTTCGGAGGTGTGAAGGGCTTCAACTATTTCCACCCACGAGACCTGGTAGTGGATAGTTCGGCCAGTGGGATCCGCATCACCGGGATCAAGTTGATCAACCGCCGGATCGATCACAATGAACCGGAGGCATTGCTTGCCAAGCCCACCTATTTGAGCAGTGAGCTGAGCATTCCGCACAGCACGAACATGGTCACTTTCGAGTTCGCAAGCATGGAGTACAGCGCACCTACGAAGCGCCGATACCAGTACAAATTGGAAGGCTTCGATACCGATTGGATCATGTCCGGAACGGATCGGAGCGCGGTATACACCAACCTCGATCCGGGTACCTACATCTTCCATGTGCGGGGAGACAACCGTGATGGGGTCTGGGATACCACCGGTACCTCGTTCAAGCTGCATGTATTACCACCGTGGTGGCGCTCATGGTGGTTCTATACCTTGTGCGTATTGGCCATGGGCGGTGCCATCGTGTTGTACATCCGGATATTGACCGGGCAGAAACGGTACTTGGAACATACCGTCCGGGAGCGTACCGCAGACCTTGTTCAAGCAAAGGAACGTGCCGAGAAGAGCGAGCGCGTAAAGCAACAATTCCTAGCGAACATGAGCCACGAGATCCGCACGCCGATGAATGCGATCGTGGGCATGAGCAATGCGCTTCGCCGCGATGCTCCAACGGATGAAGGGACCCGGAAGAATTATGTGGATGCGATCGCCAACAGCAGCGAAAGCCTACTTGGCATCGTGAACGAGATCCTCGATCTGAGCCGTATCGAAGCAGGGCACATGGCGATGGAGAAGGTCCTCTTCGCGCCGCGTGGTAGCGTCGCCCAAGTGATGGACGTGATGCGTTACCGGGCAGAAGAGAAAGGATTGAAAATGGTTTCCGATATCGCTGCCGATGTACCAACACATGTGATAGGCGATGCTTCGCGGCTACAACAGGTGTTGATGAACCTCGTGGGTAACGCGATCAAATTCACTGAACGAGGTTCGGTTCGGATCGAGGCACGGATCCAAGGTCGGACCACAGGTGGCATCCTCCTCCGGTGTACGGTCACGGATACGGGCATCGGTATCGCCCCGGATCGATTGGCACGCGTATTCGATGAGTTCACACAGGCCGAGAACGATCATTCGCGACGGTACGGCGGAAGTGGCTTGGGGCTCACCATCTGCAAGCGGTTGGTGGAGATGCAAGGCGGAACCATCAGCGCCGAAAGCGAGCCAGGCAAGGGCAGCACATTCACGTTCACCGTTCCGTATGCACTCGGAGGGTCGGAAACAGGGACTCCTCCAGAACGCGGTCATCCCGGACTCGACCCGGGATCGCGGTCCCACGTGTTGACGGATCTACGCATCCTCCTCGTCGAGGACAACAAGTTGAACGTGATGGTGGCCCAAGTGGAATTGGAGAACGCCATTCCAGGCGTGATGATCGACGTAGCGGTGAACGGTCAGGTTGCGCTGGACAGGTTGCTGGAGAAGGACTACGACCTCATTCTCATGGATGTGCAGATGCCGGTGATGGATGGTTATGGGGCCACACGTGCGATCCGTGCGTTGAGGAGCGACAAGGCCCACATCCCCATCCTCGCCATGACCGCCAACGTGATGCAAGCGGAGGTACAACAATGCTTGGATGCGGGCATGGATGGCTTCGTACCCAAGCCGTTCAAGCAAGAGGAATTGGTGGAAGCGATCCGAAAGGCGGTGTTAGCGACGAAAGGCGGATCTGCGCGCTGAATACAGAACTGGTATTTCTACGAGGTGTATGGTGGGGCGTGGCAACCAACTTTGTCGGATCGTTCCATATCCACCACCACCAAAACAATTGAGCCATGAAGATCTTGAAGTTCATCCCCATCGCGGCCATTCTGCTCGCCGCGTGCAGTACCACCACGAATGCCATTGCCCAAGACAAACCCGATGTGAATTTCATCGCCCAAACCACCATGCGGATCGTGGTGCCGGAAGGAGGTGCGGAGAAGGAAATGTGGGATATGATGAAGGAGTACTTCGACAAGGTGTATGCGAAGAGCACAATTGTAAAGCACTGTACGATCTATCGGCATGCATACGGCAGCGAAGGGAGGACCATGGTGGTGAACACGGAGTTCGCGACGTGGGCGGACATTGAGAAATTCGATGAGGAGCGCGAAGCATTGGAGAAAGCAGGATGGCCTGATGAAGCCAAGCGCGAGGCGTTCATGAAAAAGATGGGCAGTTTCCAAGATCCATATCACCACGACGAGATCTACTCGATCAGCAACACCATGCGCAAGTAGTTCTTCCGTATCGTTCCGGCGCGCACGCGTCACTTGCGAAGGGCCACTAGGCCCTTCGTTCGTTATGGGAAGTTCGTTCCTGTCGCTGGATCGCAGCACTGGTAATGGCCAAGCCCGCGCCGGGGCTTCTACTTCGGAAACCTGCGCTTTCTCCTTGCGTTCGTCAGGGACTTCGGTATCAGATCCTGCCGAGGGTTCAAATTCACCGCTCTGCTACGACCTCCAATACCACCTTGCCAAAGTGTTTTCCTTCACCAAAACGGCGGATCTGTTGTGGTGCCTGAGCCAAAGGGTAAGGGCCATCCACAACAGCCTTCAATTGCCCAGTAGCATAAAGCGCATGGATGTGTTCCAGACCAACGTTCGACTTCAGCGCCAGCATATGGAGTTGTCTCTTACCGAACACTCTCGCAAGAAGCAATTGCAGGATCCGTGTTAGGTCGCCGCCAATGGCGACGTAGTGTCCGCCCGATCTCAACGCACGGGAGCACGATGTGGGCGTTCGGGTGGCTTTGCAGTCCAGGATCAGATCGTACTGTTGACCATTGCGGGTGAAGTCTGCCTGTCGGTAGTCGATCATGCGGTCGAAACCGAGCGCAAGTAGGGCCTCGGCTTTCTCTGCGGAATCCACGCCGGTGATATCCGCACCATAGGTCTTCGCGATCTGCGCGGCGAAGCTGCCTACGCCACCACCAGCGCCGTTGATCAGGATCCGTTGGCCGAGTTGCAATTTGCCGATCACCACCAGTGCTTGGTAGGCAAGTAAAGCGGCATGTGGTGTGGCTGCGGCATCAACGAAGGAGATGTTCGCAGGTTTGTGGACCAGCGCAGCTTCGTGTATGGCGATCGCTTCCGCGAAACTGCCAAAGCCATGACCTGAAATGTCACCATATACGGCATCACCCACCTGGAAACGGGTGGTGTTGGTGCCGCACTTCACCACGGTACCGGAGAGTTCCATACCGGGAATGGGGTGCTTGGGTTTGAAGAGTCCGAAGAGCAAGCGATAGATCGTCGGTTTGCCACGCACCCAGCTCCAATCATAGTCGTTCACGGCCGTGGCATGCACGCGCACCAACACTTCGTGGGCCCTGGGCAAGGGTTCAGGTACATCTTGGTACCGCAGTGATTCAGGTGGTCCATATCGGTTGCAGACAATGGCTTTCATGGCGTTCAACGGTTGAAGGTATCAGCCCTTGGAGTATCTGCCAGTACGAATAGGTGAACGGACCGCGATAGGGATAAGTGGTATCCGCCGATCCGGTGATCAACTAATGCACCACCGATCGCACCAACGTATGCTCCTCCTTTGGACCGGTGATCACATCCGCGTATACACCTGGCACCAAGTTGCCCTGAGAATTGGGCATCATGCCGAATACGATTTCGGTCGCGGCACAAAGGCTTGATCTTGTTTTCGTTGCAGAACTGGTATTTGTACGGGGTGTTGGGTGAGCAGCGAGGGGGAATTTTGGGGCATCTATTACGAAATCAGCCACCAACATGAAAAGTAAAAGCTTGAACATCGTCTTCACATCACTCCTCGCATTGCCACTCACCATCGCGAGTTGCAGCACGACGGAGCAGCCGGATGCAGCACCCAAGACGCAAGGGGGAACCCCCGTCGAAACGCCTGAATGGTTCCAACTTCGTCCTGAAGTGGAGAAGGCGTACGGCTACACGCACGCAGTTCGCGTTGGCGATGTCATCACCATCAGTGGTGCGGTAAGTATGGATGATGAAGGAATCCCCACGGCCGTAGGAGATCTTGCGCAGCAAATGAAGAACTGCTATTCCGATCTGGATAAAGTGCTGAAGCATTTTGATTGCACCTTCGATGATGTGATCGTGGAGAATGTATTCACCACGGACATGGCGGGGTTTCTGAAGAATGCCGAATACCGGGGCACCATTTACACCAAGCAATTCCCTGCGGGATCGTGGTTGGAAGTGAAGGGCCTCGCGATCCCGGAGTTCATGATCGAGATCGAGCTCGAGGTTCACAAAGCGAAGCACTGAGCATAGTCGAATGCATCATCGGAACGCCATCGTCGTTTTGGTCACCGCATTGAACCTAGCGTGCAATACGGAAGGCTCAGAACAGGCCACTCGTGAAACCCCGGCAACCAAGAAGGACACTATGGAACAGAACGACTTGCAACGATTCAGTACAGAATACGCGGCCGCATGGAGTAGTCAACGACCAGAAAGTGTGGCTGCATTCTTTGCTCCGGATGGTTCACTCACGGTGAACAAGGGCACTCCAGCCATTGGTGCCGAAGCCATCGCCAAAGTGGCGGAAGGCTTCATGTCAGCGTTCCCGGACATGGTCGTTCAAAAGGATAGTCTGGTGATCGGTGCGAACGGACCGGAATTCCATTGGACCTTGATCGGCACGAATACCGGTCCCAACGGAAGTGGCCATCGCGTACGGATCAGTGGGGTCGAACGCTGGACCATGTCGGCTGACGGGTTGGTACGGATCTCCGACGGAAGTTTCGATGCAACAGAATACGAGCGACAGATCGCGCAAGGCGTGGATGCGCACGATCAGTAACGGGGCAAGACGCGAGTGTCAGGTCTCAAGTTTCAAGCCACAAGACGCAAGTATCAAGACGCAAGTATCAAGAACACCGTTCACCACTCACCAACAACGTCAGGTCCGCGCTCATCATGATGACCCGTGATCCGCGTTCCATCTTTTCTCTTCTCTACACCCTTCAGCAATTCACATTTTCTTCAAATGAAAACGGCAGGCATCATTGGCGGCGCAGGATATATCGGCAGCCACATCACCAAGAAATTCTTGGAAGAGGGATACCATGTTCGGGTGGGTACCACGGACCTGTCGAACAAGGAGAAGTATGCGCACTTGAAGGCCTTTCCGAATGCCGATCACCTCGAAGTGGTCCAACTCGACGTGCGCAACACGAGCGAACTGGAGACGTTCCTCAAGGGGTGTAACATCGTTGTACATGGCGGCACACCATTCCAGTTGGAGGTGAAGGATCCGCAAACTGAATTGTTCGAACCAACCATAAAGGGCACGGAAAATATCCTGCACGCGATCCAACAAGTGCCAACGTTGGAGAAGGTGGTGTTCATTGCTTCAGTAGCGGCGTACAACACGGATTTTCCGCTTCTGCCAGCCGGAAAGAAGGCAGGGGATAGAGTGAGCGAAACAGACGCTCCGCACATGAGCGAGCAGAGTCATCCGTACGCACAAGCCAAGTTCATCGCGAACCGCACGGTGAACGAATTCATTGCCGCACTTCCGTCGCTATCATTCGAGATCACCTCCGTTTCGCCGACAGGTGTCATGGGTATGGCACTGTCGCAACGCCAGGACTCCACTTCCATGGGCATTCAGTACTTGTTCAAGAACAACATTGCACCGAACCCTTTCATCCAAATGTTCTATGACAACGACATCGAATTTGCCATTGTGGATGTGAAGGATGTTGCGGAAGGGATCTTCAAAGCGGCGACCACAAGCGGCCTACATGGGCGCAACTATCTACTTTCCAGCGAGAGTTACCATGTGTCGGATGTGCATGCCATGTTGAACGGCAAGGATCCGCTGAACGCACCGCAGGTGGTGTATGATAGTGCGAAGGCACAGCGCGAATTGGGCGTGAAGTTCGGGCCAGCACGGCGGACTTTGGAGGAGTACACCGCGTAAGGCACGTATCACTTTCGGAGTAAGACCACCGAGAAGGTGCGGCATTGCGCATCCTTTGGTAAGCGCATCTTCGCTTGCGGACCAGTAGAGGGGCACTTTGACCAAGTGGACCACGAGGTGGGTTTCGATCCCGCACGGTCGAATGATGACACCGGCAGCGGCTAACGCTCATACGGCTTCCACGAAGTACATGATGATGTCGCTCTTGCCCTTCACTGGCACATTGCCGCGCGCCTCGAAGTGCAGCCCGGCCTCATTGCGCACCAACTCGTAGGTGGTGGCACTGATGTTCACACGCCCGACGGCACCATTGCTCTCCATGCGTGCCGCAGTGTTCACTGCATCGCCCCACACGTCGTACTGGAACTTGGTATCGCCTACGATACCGGCCACCACGGCACCGGTATGGATACCCGCACGCATCCTGAAAGCTGGCTGTCCGGCAGCGCTGCGCTCAGCGTAATGTCGCTCCAACCAAGCTTGCATCGCCAGTGCGGCACGTACGGTCGCGATCGTGCTATCGGGCCAGGAAGTGGGCAGACCTCCGGCGCACATGTACGCATCACCGATGGTCTTGATCTTCTCCAACCCGTGCTCCACACAGATCGCATCAAAGGCCCGGAAACACGTGTCGATCTCTTCCACCAACTCCTGCGCCCCCATGGATTCACAGTGTTTGGTAAAGGCGTGGAAGTCGGTGAAGAGGATGGACACCTGGGCCACCTCGCGCGACAGGGCACGACCGGACTCCTTGAGCTCTTCCGCGATGGAAGCTGGCAGAATGTTGCGCAGCAAGCGTTCGCTGCGATCGCGCTCACGCTGGATCCGCCGACGCGAACGCCGCGTGAATGCCAGCCGGTTCCACAAACCACCAATGATGAGCAGCGCGACCAGCCCGCTGTACAGATAGAGGCGCTTCTGGTCACGCTCATCCAACACCAGCTCCTGGTATTCCAGTTCGGCCTGCTGGCGTTGTACCAGATCGGCGATGCTGTCCGCCAGTTGCTGGCTTTCGAATTCGTAGGTGAGCGCTATGCGGGTGCGTTCCTTGGCGCGCTCTGCACCGAACATCGAATCGCGGAGTGCCACGAACCGTGTGAGCATGACATAGGCCTCAGCGTGGCGGCCAAGCTGTTCGTTGGCCTGATGGAGGCATTCGCAACTCTCCTGTTCCAAGTATGGATCACCCACCTTACGGGCCGTGCTGAACGCGACGCTGCACCAACGCAGTGCTTCGGTAAGCAGCCCGGCATGCAGGCATGCGGTGCCCAGCATGCGGCGGGTGGAGGCGCAAAGAAAAGGTGAGCCGATGGCGGCTAGTGAATGTTCTGCTAGCCGAAGGTGGAACAGCGCACTGTCGATCTGGTCGAGCTGATCGTAACATGAGCCGATGTGGGCATGGGTGATGGCCACCCATGTGCTGTCCCCTTGCGCTAGTCGGATCGCCAGTCCCAGCCGGTGGTAGTACAGCGCGCTGTCGGGTTGCCCGCTGTCTTCCAGCAAAGAGCCCAAATTGTTATACGGTAGCGCAAGCTTGGTGGAGTCGTTCTGCATGCGCCGAAGGACGAGGCTTTGCGCATAGTAATCGCCGGCCTTCGCGTAGTTGCGGTCGTAATGGTGAACGGAACCGATGTTGTTCAAGGCTTCGGCCCGTCCATCCACGTCGCCGATGGATTCAAAGACCTTCAAGCCTGAGATGTATTGCTCAAGCGCCTGATCCAGATCGCCCATTCGATGGTGCAAGGTGCCGATCGCCAAGGTTGCATAGCCCACTGCGGCCGTATCAGCAGCCGCGTAGGCAAGGGTCCGGGCTCGTCCGGCCTGTTCCAACGCCGATCGGAAATCGCCGCGGCGCTCTTGCGCATGGCAGCTATCCAAGCAAACGCGCGCCTCGTTCATGTCAACTCCTTGGGGTAACACCCACAGCGCGGCACAGCACCCTGCCGCAGAGAGAACGTGGCGTAGGAAGATGCTGCTGCTATGCATGGGGTCGGGCATACGGAAAGGTAATCCGAAAAAGCACTGTAGCGTATTTCGGACCGTCCTTGGGGTTGCGTGGGAGCCTCGTGCGCCTATATTTCGTTGCAAATAGCCTCCCATAGCTCATGCTATGCTTGGTTCTTGCGCCTCATTTGGTCGCATGATCCGGCCCGTTCACATCCAACAAACAAATTTGCGATACGCTCTACGGAAACGGTTGTACGGGTCGAATTTTCGGATAGCTTCGTGGTATAGAAACCACACCCCGATGAAAACGGATATCCGATCACAGGTACTTGGCGTGTTGGCACTCACAAGCTGTGCATTGTTCTTCGGCTCCTGTACCGAGAGACCGGCGGAGATCACTTGGTCGGATCCCGGATTCACCGAAGCCTATTTCGACCGGAAGCAACTCGATGAACTGTCGGACGATAGCAAGATGGAGTATTTCCATTTCTACAATGTGTTGCCGGAAAGGGACGCGGAGGTCGGATCCGTGATGGCGATGGGTGCGTACGGAGATCATAAGGAGGTATACAGCTACATTGGCGGGCCATGGTACCGCATGTACGAGTCGCTGTCGGGGACGCGCACCATCTGTGATCGGCTTACCAGCGATGGTGCCGAAGAAAAGGTGTCCCATCTGCGCCGTGCGGGGCTTACCCCCTACGCTGCTGTATTCACCCGAAAAGAGGTGATGAACGCGTTCGACGCATTATCGGAGTGCAATGCCATTCGCCTTACCCCTGTCCGCACGGAGGACGACCGCTATTGGACCATGCGCATCACTCCGGTACGGATCGAGGACGGTGTTGCACGTGTGGTCGGCGGAACCGAAGATGAACGCATGAGCACCAATCCCTGCCCGACGTATTGCGGCCTTACACCGAGTTATTTCGTGCATTGTCGGTAATACCGATCTTTTCGCGGATCGATCCAAAGTTGAACTGGGCTGGAGTGGTGAATACGTATTCCGGAACGGGATGACCTGTACGCTGCAGGGGTTGGAACGGGGAGGTAGCTGCGCGGATGATCCTGCTTTTGTCGACGGCGGCGTTCACAGTGCTGTACGAACGGACCGTGGTACGAAGGATATGACAGGTTCCGGATCGGAGGATCGAACGGGTCAAGGTCAAGACGAGTTGCGGATGCACGCTCGCGGATCAGGTCATCAGGAACGTGCTGATCCGCCAGATCACGTGTCCTTCAATGGACCGGGAAGTCGTGTCACTTCATCTTGAGGTAGTAGCCGGGTTTCTCGCCACAGGTGACCGGACAAGGTTCGCCGCTCATCCTTTCGTAGTCGGAGCCAGAACCCATGGATCGGATCTTTCCGTTCTCGACAATGGCCGCCTGCATCAAGAATTTCGTTTCGCTCAAGGTGAGCCATAACGCACCACAGCCACTACGGAGCAAGTCTTCCACATCAGTGCGGGAGAAACCGGCTGCGAACGAGGAGTCGTGCGCATTGTAACGGATGCATCCATCAGAAACACGTGATCCGGAAAGGTCTTCCACACCGATCTCGTTCCCGTATAGTCCGGAGTATTGGTGGTATGCCTTCGCACCGAGCCAGCCATTGATCTCTTTTCCGTCCTTATCGATACCGATCGCCGCAAGGCTCCCCGAATTCGGGTTCGAGGTACGATCCACGGTGTAGAAACGAATCCCGGTACACTTGCTATCCTTCAGGATGTCTTGGATCACGGATGTATTGAAGAGTGCTTCGAGTGGGGCTGATCCTTCTGGCGTTTCGGCCAACAGGGTACCAGGCAAATGGGAGGCGCAATGGGCTTGGGATCCGCATGGGACAGCGAATAGCGCAAGGACAAAGGACAAATGGTGCGTGGTCATTTCGATGGGATCAAGATGTGAATGTAGTGGATCCATGGGAGTGGTATGCGTTGGTCGCTTATCTTGGACCAATGCGCTCCCTGTTGCGTACTCGATGTACCTCCCGTGGAGAAAGCCGTGCGTGGCAACGCGCGTTCGTTGTCATCGTATTGTTTTCCTCAACGTTGCTTGCTGCGCGTACCGGCGGAACGTCATTTGAGCAACTCATGGACAGCGTGCAGTCAGCGCGTACGGAGGGGCGTTTCGATCGGACCTTTTTCCTGCTGAAGCAATTGCGGGAACAGGCGCTGGGCCACAAGGATCGCCAAGAGTTGTGTCGTGTTCAAGTGGAAGAGGCATGGCTGTACCATACCCTAGGGGATTTCAACAAAGCCCTACGCTTGCTCTATTCCACGGAGCGCATGCGAAAGGAGTTGGGGGATCGGAGAGGGCTTGCGGAAGTCTATAACCACATTGGTGCGATCCAACAGGTCCAAAAGAACCATGAGCGTGCGCTGGAACAATACGAACGCAGTTTGTCCATTTACCAAGAGTTGGGCCTCAAGTTAGAGATCGGGCGCAGCTTCAATAACCTGGGCTCGTTGTATGAGGATATGGGTCGACCGGAAGAAGCGATCGCGTACCACCGGAAGAGCGAGGAAGTATGGCACCAACTGAATGCCACGGAATGGATGGCCATCACTTACATGCAACTCGGGTCGTGCATGGACGAAATGGGAAGGTCCGATTCAGCACGCTTCTATTACACCGAAAGTCTGGGCATCCTGAATGGCTTAGGACGGGACCATATGGATGGGGTCATCTACACGCATATCGGAGAGAGCTATTTGCGTTCCGGCGATCATGCGGAGGCGGTTCGTTGGTGCGAACGTGGTTTGGCTGCTAGCGATGAGAAGCATCAGATCCTGATCCAACAGAACGCCTGCGAATGTTTGTATCGGGCCTATGAAGGCCTAGGAATGGCCGGGCGGGCCTTGGCCTTTCACAAGCGCTTCGTTCTGTTGCGTGATTCGGTCTTCGGTCAGGAGAACGTCAAGGAACTGACCCGGATCGAAATGGCCCATGGCTACGCACAACAACACTTTACGGACAGTCTGCTTCGATCCCAGAAGGACGGGGAAGCGGATCTCCGGCATCGGGAGGAGGTAGCGCAGGAGAGGAATGGTCGCAATTTGGCCATCTTCGGTGCCGTGGCCGTCCTTGGGCTTTCCGGTGCCATGTGGAGTCGTTTGCGGTATATCCGTCGTTCTCGCGCTGTGATCCAGAAGGAACGTGACCGGTCGGAGGCCTTGTTGCTCAACATCCTTCCCGAAGAAGTGGCACAGGAGCTGAAGGACACGGGAAGCGCACAGGCACGGGAGGTCGCAGAAGTATCCATCCTATTCACGGATTTTCGTGGATTCACGGCCTTGTCGGAGAAGCTCTCTGCGCAGGACCTTGTTGCAGAGATCGACGTTTGTTTCAAGGCCTTCGATGCCATCTTGACCCGCTACGATGTGGAAAAGATCAAGACCATCGGCGATGCGTACATGGCAGCAGGCGGCCTTCCGATGCCCAGGGCTGGAGCGGTGGTCGATACTGTTCGTGCCGCATTGGAAATGCAGGTGTTCTTGATCGAACGCGCAAATGATCGGAGGTCGAAGGGTCTCGCCGCTTTCGAGATGCGGGCCGGGATCCATACCGGTGCAGTAGTTGCCGGTGTAGTTGGCATGAAGAAATTCCAGTACGACATCTGGGGGGATACCGTGAATACGGCAAGTCGGATGGAGTCCGCTGGACAAGTGGGCAAGGTCAACATCAGCGAAGCGACCTATGAACTCGTGAAGCACGCCTTGGATCCGGATGGCCGACCAGCGTTTGAATTCGACATGCGCGGAAAGGTGAAAGCGAAGGGTAAAGGGGAGGTGGAGATGTTCTTTGTCCGCCGAAGGCGTGGTGAAGGCTGACCTTGTTGATGCGCTGAAGCTGAACGAAAGGGAGGCGATGGCTGCCTGCGTTGAAGGCTCCCTTTGTCCACTGACCTGTCGAGCATCGGATCGTTGAAAGAGAAGGGCCACTTTCGTTGGACACCGAAGGGAGGTTGGGTTCCTTTGTACTATGCCTCGCAAGTCGAACACGGATGTCCTTGCGCTCTTCGATACGTTGGTCTACACCTGCCAGTACCGGTTGGTGCTCGAACCGGCCAGCCATGTTTCCGCACGCGTTCTGGAATGGCGGCAAGGGCTACGGGAACGGATCGGCTTGTTCCACGAGTCCTATCACATGCCTAGCATCATCCTGTGCAGCACGGAACTTCCGCCGGAGTACGAGCGATCGTTGGTGGATGCCATCGCTCACGGTTCCGAAGGATTTGCTTCCTTCAACATGAACATCGGGGGTGTGCAACACAGTGAGGACAAGCGGACCATATACTTGGAGGTGGGGGAGAAGGGCATCATCGCCGCCTTGCGCCAACGCGTGGTGGACCACGTGCGCACCAACCGGCGGATCAAGAAACTCGGCGTGGAGGTGGTCGATCATGCGCGGCTCGTGATCGCGAGTGGCTTGAAAGCCGATCAGTTCAATGCGGCTTGGGCCATGCTCGCGGTACAGTCGGTCATGGTGCAACAAAAGGTCAGTGATGTGGTGCTGATCAAGCGGGAATTGGGTGATACCTCCATGGACGAACACGTCCGCACCTTCGCCTTGACGCAAGGGGTTTAGGAGCTTTTGGATCATCGCGGAACATGTCGTCGCGGTTGGTCGCTCATTTAGGGCGTTCCGTAGGCTTTGGAACGCGATCAAACCAATGTCCTTCCCGTGTGTCAGGTACAATGGCACCTTTGCATTCCTCCTACGTTAAGTGAAGATCAACCACGAACCCTTTTCAGCCCGATATGTCATCTACCCTGAACGCCTCCTCCGTGATCATTCTCGGACTTCTCTCTGCAACTCCCTCCCTCGCACAATTCGATGGGTATGCATTGTACAATCTCCAGAATCAGACCACAGCGCGTTTGGTGGATGCGAATGGCACCTTGGTACATACGTGGAATTGTCCGTCCTCGGCGAATTATTCCATGGCGCTGAAACCGAATGGGAATATCGTTCGTGGAGCGGTGAATAATGGGAATCAGATCACAGGCGCAGCGGTCGGAGGGAAGGTGCAGGAACTGGATCCGAGTGGCGCGGTGGTATGGGAATTCGTGTATTCCTCGGCAGACTATGTCACCCACCACGACCTTGCGGTACTCCCGAATGGGAACGTCCTGCTTACGGCATGGGTAAGAAAGACCTTACCCGAATTACAGGCCTTGGGCTATACGGGCACTTCGGCGAAATACCCGAGTCGCATCATCGAGGTGCAACAGAACGGCACCGGAGGCGAGGTAGTTTGGCAGTGGGAGATGATCGACCGATTCATCCAGTACACCGATGCGAACAAGCCCGGGTACATGCCCATTGCCGAGCACCCCGAGCGCATGAACATCAATGTGGCCGTCTCTGGAACGGGAGGTCCTGGAGGGAACTTGGATTGGTTCCATGAGAATGGCATCGACTACAACGCTGAGCTGGACCAGATCACGTTCAGTTCGCGATACCTCAGTGAGATCTTCATCATCGACCATAGCACCACCACTGAGGAAGCGGCCGGGCATTCGGGTGGCCAAGGAGGCCGTGGAGGCGATTTCCTTTTCCGTTGGGGAAAGCCAGCGAATTATAGCATCACAGGTACTCAGAGGATCGCAGCAGCCGTACACGATGTAGGCTGGGTGCGCACCGGACGTCCCATGGCCGGTTGGCTCATGTTCGTGAACAACAGCGGTGGTCCTGGAAATAGCACGGTGATCGACGGGATCGATCCCCTTCGTGAGGGCTACAACTACCCTTGGACGCCGGGCACGGTGTGGGGGCCTGATAGTTATGGATGGCGGCATCAATGCATCGCGAATTCGAGCGGGCAGAGTGCATGGGACCACATGCCCAACGGCAACACCTTCGTGGCACTCTCCGGCGAATTCATGTACGAAGTAGATGCCGAGGACAACGTGGTCTGGCAATACAACGCGGGTCCACCGAAGGCCTTCCGCTACCTCTGTGCCGATCCGGGCATCCAGGTCCTTTTGGGAGAAGATGCTTGTGGTCTGACCACCGATGTGGAAGAGACCGCGAGCAGCAGGACCGAACTATTCCCGAACCCCACCGTGGGTATCATCAACCTGCGCGGCATCGATGTGGAGGACATGGAGCAATTCGTTATCCGCGATGCCACCGGCCGCATAGTGAAGCGCACGAGACCCAGTTGGACCCTCGACTTGAGCGATCTGCCCAATGGTGTCTATCACGTGGTGGTGGAGCATACCAGTGGCGCGCGGGAAACCCGACGGGTGGTTGTGCAGCATTGATAGGTCATGTTCCGTCGTTCATTGGTCGTTGCGCTGCTGGTCATGGCCGGGTTGGCTGGGCGTGCCCAAGGACCACTGTACGAGCCGGGTTCCGTGCATGAGGTTCGACTCACTTTCACAGAGTTGGATTGGCGCCAACGCTTGGAGAGCCTGTTCCTCTTGGGCAACGACGATCGACTGCTCGGCGATCTATTGATCGATGGCGCGTCCTATCTCGACGTGGGGGTACGCTTCAAAGGGTATAGCTCTTATGCTGCGGGCCGTATGAAGAATCCATTCAACATCAAGTTGGACGAGGTACACAACGGACAGGAGCACCAAGGGTTCGACAAATTGAAATTGAGCAACGTTATCCAGGACCCGTCGTTCTTGCGTGAAGTATTGGGGTATGAAGTGGCGCGGAACTACATGCCAGCATCCGGAGCGAGCTATGCGAACCTATTCGTGAACGATACGCTCATCGGCTTATACACCAACGTAGAGGACGTTGGTAAGGAATTCATGGAAGCGCATTTCGGGTCGCGCGATGGAGCGTTCTTCAAGGGCAATCCTCCGACGGTTGACATCAATGGGGCCAATTGCGACCTGAGCGATGCACCCGGATCGGATAGTGCGGCGTACATGACGCTCTACGATATCCAGTCCGATGCGGGTTGGGGACACCTGTTGGAATTGATCTCGGTACTCAACACGGACCCGGCCAACATTGCTGCGGTGCTCAACGTGGACCGTACGCTTTGGATGCACGCATTCAACTATGCCATCATCAACTTCGATAGTTATGTCGGCTATGCCCAGAACTACTATTTGTACCGGGATGCGGATGGACGCTGGAACCCGATCATCTGGGACCTGAACATGTCCTTCGCGAGTTTCCGGTTGACCGATGCTTCTACGTATTGGAACGGTTTCAGTGTGGCCCAAGCGGCGACCATCGATCCACTCGCACACCACAACAGTGTTTCGGTATTCCCGCGACCGCTCATGCGGAACCTTTTCGCCAATGCGATGTATCGGCGGATGTACTTGGCCCACCTGCGCACCATCATTCAGGAACAGTTCGCCTCAAACGTGTACTATGATCGAGCACTGACCATCCGCAACACCATCGATCCATACGTGCAGGCCGACACCAACAAGTTCTATACCTACGAAGCCTTTCTCGCGAACTTGGACGCTCCGGTGAGTTTCACCGTGGAGTATCCCGGGATCGCCTCGTTGATGCAAGCGCGTGCCAGCTATCTATCCGGCTATCCGGGCATGTCCGGCGAACCAACAGTGGGCACACCGCAACACGAACCAGCGTCGGTCGTCGTGGGAGATGAACTCACCATCACGATCAGCCTAAGTGGAGTGGATACGGCCTTCCTCGCCTATCGCTTCGGAGATGTTGGTCTGTTCAACACCACTGCCTTGTACGATGATGGGCTCCACGGGGATGGATCAGCGGACGATGGTGTGTTCGGTGCGCGCTTCGTACCAGAGGCCAGCTTGGTGGAGTACTACGTCTACGCGGAGAACGGAATAGCTGGTGCATTCTCTCCAACCGGAGCCGCGTACCGCACCTACCGGATCGGATCGCGTCCGAGTCCTGGGCAGTTGGTGATCAACGAGTTCATGGCCAGCAACAACGGCGCGGTCCTTGATCCCGATGGTGGATCGAGCGATTGGGTGGAGTTGTACAACACGACCTCTGAAGCCCTATCAACGGCCGGTATGTATCTGTCCGACGATCCGCAAGACCCCACGAAATGGGCGTTACCCCTACGGACCATCGCCCCGCATGACTACCTCGTACTCTGGTTGGATGGGCGAACCGGCGCTGGTGACGACCATGCGAGCTTCCAACTCGATGCAGAGGGAGAGTCCTTACTGCTCGCCTATGACGACACCACGGTCTTGGATCGCATCGACTTTGGTCCGCAGTACCCGATCTACACCACAGGTCGAATTCCCAATGGAAGCGGTTCATTCCGTTTGTTGCCACCAACTCTGAACGATGCCAATGCACTTGGCATCAAGGATCAACCGGATCGTCTCATCCAGATCTATCCGAATCCGGCCACGACGGACCTCTACCTGATCATTCAACTGGAGGAACCATTCAGCATCGAGATCCTTCGGTCGGACGGCCGGGTGATCACTGCGCCGACCACCTACCTCACCCGAAACCTCATCCGATTGGATCCGAGGACCATTGGGTCCGGGCATTACGTCCTACGCGTCAACACCGCTACTTCAACGACCACACGCTCATTCATCCTATTGCCATGAAACAACTCGTTACCCTGCTTTGCTGTGCCATCAGCACGATCCTTGTCGGGCAGACATTCACCACTTGGACCACGGCCTATGGTCTGCCTTCCGATGATCTACGCGATGTAGCCGTTGCGCCGGATGGCACGATCTGGATCGCCAGTTCGCAAGGTGTGGTCGCTTTTGATGGGAATACCTTCACCGTACACAATACGACCTCGCACCCGGGCTTGGCCTCCAACGATGTACAAAGTATCGCGGTTACGAGCGATGGCATGGTGTGGGCCGGAACGGATTTCGGTGTCAGCGTGTTGGATGGCGGTAGCTACACCACATTCACCACGGCCGATGGCATGGGTGATGATGTGGTGAAGAACGTGAAAGAGGCACCGAATGGGGATATCTGGATCGCAACGATCAACGGTGCAACGCGCATCAGTGAAGGTGTCTTCACCGCGTTCGCATCACCTAATATCCCATTTGGAGGAACCCTGGATATCGCGTTCGCGGACAACGATGAAGTCCTGTTCAGCGGCGGGCTGGGAGGTGTGATCGTGTACAATGGCAACACCTTCTCCACGGTAGGGACGGCACAAGGCCTGCTCTCCAACCGCATTCGCAGCATCGCAGTGGATGATGAACAGAACAAATGGGTGGCCACGGCCGCCGGGATCTCCATTCTGGATGCGGCGAACGTGCATACCGGGGACGAGGCCATCATCTTCACGTTGCCACCTCCGGACGAATTGAATCCAGTGACCGATCTCGGTTTCGACCCCAACGGAAGGCTGTGGGCAGGAGTGTACGTGGACTACTTGGTAACGGTAGGAGGGGTGAGCGTTTTGAATGATGGCGAGTGGACCCAATTCGAAGAGGCGGATGGTCTCGCAGGCCCCAACGTGCGACGCCTTGTGGTAGAAGGCAATGGAGACGTTTGGGTGACCACGAGCACGGGTCTTACGCGCATCAGTGAAGTCAGCATCGGTATCGCGGAACTAGCCGAGCGCCGGTTCACGCTGTATCCGAACCCCACTGCTAATGGCCTGATGATCCAATTGGAAACAGCGGATCCGCAGCGCACCCTAGTGGAGGTGAGGGATGCACAAGGCCGCCTCTGCCAAGTCGAAACCTTCATGGGGCGGACCACATTGGATGTGTCGCAATTGGCCGATGGTCTGTACATGGCACGCATTGGGCGGTCGGTCCAACCCTTCGTGGTGCAGCATTGAACAACCGGTTGTCCAATATCGATCCGACCACTTCCGGGCCGAGGTTCATGGTTCGTTGTGCCGAGTTCGAAGTGGAGTCCTAGCGCATAGTGCGCCGGTGATTAACTTGCCTGCGTGCCGGTGACGATCATGTCGTCAAGCCCCGGAGCCGTTCATCGATCATGGATCATGTCATCCACCCCATCTCGCGAATTCTCTGAAGAGACCCACCGAACCCGAACTGGATCTGCCGAAGATCCGCAAGCGACCTTGTCGGATATGCTTGGCGAAGGCGGTTACGAGGAGACTGAAATGGCCGCACTTGCCGCGCGCTTCGTCAACAGCACGAACCGGCATGTCTTCCTCACCGGAAAAGCGGGAACGGGGAAGACCACCTTCCTGCACCAACTTGCCGCGCGTACACACAAGCGTTTCGTGACCTTGGCACCCACCGGCATCGCAGCGCTCAACGCCAAAGGCGTCACCATCCATTCACAGTTCCTTTTGCCTTTCGGGTCCTTCATCCCCGAGCGGCAGCTTCCTTCGGACATCACCTTCGGGAGTTTCCACGATCAAGACACGCTTACGCGCCGACATCCGCTCAATGCCGTTCGGCGCAACGTGCTACGCGAAGTGGATCTGCTCATCATCGATGAAGTGAGCATGTTGCGCGCCGACCTATTGGATGCGATCGACTTCCGCATGCGCGCGGTAAGGCAGGATCGGTATCAGAGTTTCGGCGGTGCACAAGTGCTGCTGATCGGAGACTTGTACCAATTGCCACCGGTGGTGAAGGACGAGGAATGGCGCGTGCTACAGCGCTGGTATGCCAGTCCGCATTTCTTCGAGAGCAAGGTGATCCGTGAGCACGGATATGCCCACATCGAATTGGACAAGATCTTCCGGCAACAGGATGGGGGTTTCATTCGGATATTGAACAACCTGCGCAACAACACCGTCACAACTGCAGATGTGGACGCGTTGAACGCGCACTACAAAGCGAACATACCGAAGTCCGACAGCGAAGGTGTGATCACGTTGACCACGCACAACCACAAAGCGGATGAGTTGAATCAACGGGCCTTGGCCGATCTTCCGGGCAAGATCCACAGCTACGCGGCGCAACTGGACGATGACTTTCCGCCAAGCATGTTCCCGGTCCTGGAACGCATCGACCTCAAGGTGGGTGCTCAGATCATGTTCGTGAAGAACGACATGGACAAAGCTTACTTCAATGGCAAATTGGCCAAGGTGGAAGAATTGTCGGAAGCCACCATCACCGTCCGCATGGAAGAGGGTGACGGTTCAGAGGGAATGCTGTACGAATTGAAACGCGAGGTGTGGGAGAATAAGCGTTACGTGGTGGATGCGAACACCAAGGAACAGCAGGAGGAAGTGCTGGGCACCTTCTCGCAATACCCGATCAAGTTGGCTTGGGCGATCACGGTACACAAGAGCCAAGGGCTCACCTTCACCAAGGCCATCGTTGATGTTGGGCAGGCCTTCGCTCCGGGACAAGTGTATGTGGCCCTATCCCGATTGCGTTCGCTGGAAGGGTTGATCCTACGTACGCGCATCGATCCATCGGTGGTGAGCAGCGATAAGGATGTAGTGGCATTCACTGCGCGGGGCTTCGGTCAAGAACCGCTTCCTCAACAACTGAAGGCGAGCCAGCGGGAGTACCTCCATCTGTTGTTGGTTGGCACCTTCGATCTTGGAGATCTACTTCGCAAGGTCGAGTACACGCAAAAGGATCATCCGGAAACGGCCGAATTCGAGGATGACAGCATGAAGACCGCGTTGCAACTGCTGCGTGATCGACTGCGAACCGAGGAGGTCAATACCCACACCTTCCGCAATCAGCTCACGCGGTTGATGCATGAAGGAAAGCAGCACGAGTTATTGGAGCGGATCGAGAAAGGAGGTGCCTACTACGGGGAGCTGTTGCAAGAGCGCATGAAAGCCTTGTTCCAGCACCTTGCGCAAGTGGAGATGCTGACTCGCACCAAGGCATATACCAACGCATTGAAGGAGATCGATGGAATGCTGATGAAGAAGATCAGCACCATAGGGAAAGTGGGTTACTTGGCCGAATGCATCCTCAGCGGTGCGGAAGTGGAGAAGCGTCCAGAACAGGAAAAGGGCTTGGCGGCGAAACGTGCGGCCATGGTGGGCGAGGTGCGCGCTTGGGCCGAAGAACATCGTCCGAAGGCCAGCGGGAAGTCCGTACGGAAACGGAAGAGGGCATCCGTTGATGGTGATGGATCCGGACTTTCAACGGACCGCCCCTTGACCAAGAAGAACCGCGCCCATCCGGACTACGAACGCGCCCCCAAAAAGTCGAAGGCCGAGATCGCCAATACGTACCAGGTCACCTACGATCTGCGCAAGGAAGGTCTAACGTTGGAAGAGATCGCAGCCAAACGCAACCTTGCGAAGAGCACGATCGAAGGGCATTTCGCGCGGGGCATTTCCGAAGGTGCCATGGAGATCGATGGCCTGATCCCGGAAGCTGAACGCGACCTCATTGCCGACTGGATGCGCACCAATCCGGACGAGGGCTTGAACAATGCGCAGGGCTATTTCGACGGTCGCTTCACGTACGGCCAACTGCGTATGGTACAGGCTTGGGTGAAGAAGGAGGCGTGATCACCGCACCTTCACCATGCTCTTCACCTGCTGCTTCGTACCCATCTGAAGCCGACAGAAATAGGAGCCAGCAGGTTGGTCCGAGAGGTCGCAGACTACGGTATGTTGCCCTACCGGAAGCTCTTGGTTCACCAGTTTCCGGACCACTTGCCCGGCGGCATCGAATACCTGAAGCACCACACGGCCACCACTCGAATCGAAACGAACGGTGGTGTTCTCCACGAAGGGATTCGGGAAGACTTCCAGTAGCGAATTGCCTGCCTCTTGATTCAGGTCATGCACGCTCGTTCCCATACACCCTGCGGGGTCCACAAGTGCGAGCGGTACGTAGGTATCCAGTAGCACTTCATCCACCTCGGTCGGTTCCAAGCAGAACCAATCCCGAAGCACACCTGCATACACGCTCCGGAAATCGTGCTGCATCGGCAAGTTGGTTTCATAGGTCACGTCGGCCGGAATATCCGGATTGTTGCCGACCATACCGGGGATCACTTGACTGCCGAACAGGAAGAGCGGCGCGGCCGTGCCATGGTCCGTGCCCACCGAGGCGTTGCTCTTGATCCGCCGTCCGAATTCAGAGAAGGTCATGCCCAACACCCGGTCATCGATGCCGAGCAGTTGCAGGTCATCTTGGAATGCATGCACGCTATCGGAAAGTCCTTGCAGTAGGTCGGCATGCGCACCGAGTGTAGGACTACCGCCCACCACTTGTTGGGCGTGTGTATCGAATCCGTCCATGCTCACCCAATAGATCTTCGTCTTCAATCCGCCGCAGATCAATTGCGCGACGATCTTCAACGCATTCGCCAATTCGGCACCGGGTTGGGAGCCGATGGGGTAGAGCGAACTGAGGTTGCAACCGGGTTGCGCGGCCCCTTCGATCACATCGCCATAGAGATCGGCTTGACGCTGCACCTGCCGCGCGAAATCGAGCGCTGATCCCTTGCAGTCCATCGTCACGGGATCCGTGAAGGCGTTGCCGGTCAGGTCCAGGCCATCTTGGGTGTTATAGATGGACGCGCCCATCGCGACTCCCAGATGTTGCAAGCCGATCGTTACCGGCGCACCGATGCGGATCGCGAGTGGATCGGGCATGGTCTCGTTCGGGAAACCCAATGGATAGTTCGGGTATTCCTGATGCAGGTACCGGCCTGTCCAGCCGCTATCCAACAATTCATCGCTGTTGGCACCGGTCTCCCAGATATCGGTGCTGCGGAAGTGCGAGAAGTCCGGATCCGGATAGCCCACGCCTTGCACGATGGAAAGTTTGCCCGAATCCCACAACGACCGCATGCCGCTCATGGAAGGGTGTAGTCCGGTGGCACCACCGAGACCTTGTAGTGGCAGCACCTGACCTTCGGGGATCAGGACGTTGGAACGTACACTGGACAGGTTGCCGTATTGATCCAACGGGATCACGGTGTTCAGTCCGTCATTCCCGCCGTAGAGTTGAACGATCACCAACACACGGTCCTCCGCCGCACGATCCAGCAGGGGACCCAACATCGGGTTGCCGAAACCGCGCACCGCGAAGCCACCCACGGAAGCGGCGGAAAGTGAGCGGATGAAGGAGCGACGGCGCATGGGCTGGGGATCAATAGAGGTGTCGTTCTGCGGCTTTCTGCATATCGCCGACCAGCCAACGCAGGATGTCCGGAACGAGTTGAGCGGTCATGCTCGTGGTGTTCGGATCGGCAACGTACAGTTCGTAGGCATCACTCCAATAGATGTCGTTGGTCTGGCCGAAGAGCAGATAGGCTTGCTTCAACTGCTGTTTCACGGCGGGGGAGATCGGATGCACGTACATCAACTCCACCAACTGGTCGATCAACGCATTGGGGTTCGAGGGGTTCTGCAATTCTTGTGTGAAGGCGACCAGATCCGTGCGAAAGCTGAGGTCGGCACTTGCGGGCAGCACCGTGTCGGATGGGGTTTCAATGGTGCTGTAGATCAAGCCGAGCAAGGCGTTGTTGCGTGCTGGAAAGGTGGCCGTATCCAACCACAAACGGTCGTAGGCGGGGTGCAGGTAGTAGGCGGGCCATCCGGCCACATTGGGCGGTTCGGCAAGCGTTTGTCCTGCGTAGGAAACGAGCCAGTAGAATTCGAGGTGAACCTGAAGGTCGGCTTCGTTCAATGCCGTATCCGGCAAGGGGAATCCGAACATCCGGATATCGCCGATCACCAGATCCGCAGGGCTCTTGACCATGCAACCGATCACATCGTCGCTGAAGAAATGGGTACTGGTGAGCAAGGCACGCAGCACGGTCCGGATCTGGTCCGGTGCCGACTGTTCTTGCCGGAACAACTCCGCCAAGGGTTGGATCACATCGGTCTCTACTTCCGGCGCGATATCGCCATGCACGAAGAAGCGATAGAGTGCACGGCAGATGCTCAACGAGCACGCTTCTTGCGCCATGATCATGTCCAGCAAAGCGTTCAATTCCACTTCGCCTGCATCCGCTCCGCTCTGGCCAGTGATCACCGTATTGTTGAAGAACGCGGAGAACTGTTTGTCCGTCGCCGTATGGAAGAGTGGTCGGAAGATGGTCTGCGGAAGGATCGGGGTGCCGTCGATATCCTCTTGGATCCCCCAGCCGGTAAGGACGCGTGCGGCAGCCTGTACGTCCCCTTCGGTATACCCACTGCCATGGCCACAGGTGAAGAGCTCGAACAGTTCACGGCCATAGTTCTCATCCGGCGCGAAGGAAACGTTGTATCGTCCGTTGAGGTAAATGAGCATGGCGGGTTCCACCGTGACATCGTGGATCAGCTGGCGGAAATTCCCGCCGCATTGGGTGCGCAGCAATTGCTGCATGCGGTAGGAGGCTTCGGAATGGAAAACGACCCCCAATTGCGTGGGCATGTGATCGTGCCAGAATAGGGTGAGCTTCTCCCGAAGGTTGCGTTGTTGCCCGGTCAGTTGCCGCATCCACCACGCGGCCCAACTCACCAACCGCGCTTGGATCACATCCGTATCATCCGGCGGATCACGGGGCGTGTCCACCCAAGTGGTGCCGAAGGGGACGCTGGGATCCAAGGCATTGGGATCGCCGCCCACGGCATAGCTCTTCACCGGTGGTGCGGTGTCGTTGGTGAAGGTGAGCAGTTCATCGATCACGGCATCCAACGATAGTCCGTCGAAATGGGCCAGATCCGCAGGCGTCGCACCGAAGAGCGAGCGGCGCAACAAGTGGAGCAACTGTGCTCTTCCGAAGGGGCCGGTATAGGGGACCAAAGGCATGGGAGGAGTGCTAAAGCTAAGGTCTTGCGGGGCGGAATTTCAGAAGAACCTGATCGGGTTTCAACAGCGCCATGCGAACGACGGATACCGAACAACGATCATGCCAAGGGGTCGGCCAAGGCCAGTTCGGGATAGGCGAACGGATCACTCGCGCCCTCCCGGTTACCCATGCCCTCCTTGCCCAAGAGCGGTCGCACCGGGTGTGCCACCATGGCATCGGTCGGGTACGGTCGGATCAATGCTTTGATCGTTTCTTCGTCCGCTGGGCAGTTTATCGGAGACAACCAGTGTTCCTCTTCCTCTTCGGTGAGGATCACCGGCATGCGCGCGCCATTCGGTTGTCCTTCCGAGTTTGAGCCGGGTTTGTTGTGGATGCGTTGCAAAAGGTGGTTACCCTTGGTGGTCACGATGCTGAAGGTGTGCATCACCTCACCTGTATTGCGGTCCTTCCATTCCTCCCAGAGTCCGGCAAGCGCGAATTGTGGGCGATCCTTCAGATGAATGAAGTAAGGATATGCACGTTTGCCGAAGTGGTGGTGTTCGTAAAAGCCTTCCACATGCACGAGGCAACGCTTTCCAGCAGCCGCAGAACGGAAGGCGGGTTTCTCGAAGATCGTCTCACCACGGGCATTCAACGTTTGGTTCCACAGCTTTTTGCGCTGCACATCGTCCTTCACCCAAGCGGGCACCAAACCCCAGATGGAGAGTTGGGGATCTCGCGGTGATGCATCGGTGTACACCACCAGCGTTGGATGGTCGAAACCGTTACCGAAGTGGAGATCGAATTCCGGGAAGGGGTTCAGTAGCTGGGAAAGCTTTTCTGCAGCCCCGCTATTCCCACGGCTCTTGGCGATGCGCAGGGCCATTTCCGTGCGTGCTTTCACGCCGTAGCACATCGGTCAATGGGCCAATAAGGTCGCAATGGCGACCATCCAAGTGAGCAGGAAGGTGAAGTATGCCAAACGCAGAGGTAGGTACTTCTTCCGCACGATATAGCGCCCATGCGAATGCAGTTCTTCGAGGATGGCCTCGTGCGTATGCGGTGGAGTGCGCAACACGAACTCCATGTGGCGCTTGTATTCGGATAACGACAGTGAATTGATGGTGGAGAAGAACAAGATGTTCTTCGGTACATCGATCCGTCCATCATCAGACCGTTCCTTGAATTGGAAGCGAGCTTTTGGTAAGGTGGAATAGGCACAGAGGAGAATGGTGATCAATGCACCCACGGCGATCACCCAGTAAAAGGACCGTGGGCCCAGGACATCAAGCCCGGAGATCCGCATCAGAGCGAACTGAAGCATCACAGCGCTGAGGGTGAGGATCAAATTGGCCTTCAGGTCGCTCATCTGGCTGACCGCCATGAGGTTCATTCGACTTTGGCTGAGTACGTAGTCGCGGTGATCCGCAGTATACGGGTCCACATCCTCGTACGTCCGCGTAGCGAGCTTCTTGTTCACGGCCTTCTTCTTGGCCATCGAACTGATCGGGTCTTGGTCCATGGGCATTGCAATGGACCCAATATAGGGAGATGGGCTAACGGACCTTCAGCAAGTTGCGCACCTGTTGGTTGCTGCCATTCTGCAACCGGGCATAGTACACGCCATGCGCATGTTCGCCGAGGTCCACATCGACCTTGTAGGTGCCTGCAGCCATTTCCCGGTTCAGGACCGTCTGCAAGAGGTGTCCAGTGCCGTCGAATACTTGGATCATCGTTGGTCCTCCGAGTGTGGTGTATTGCAAGGTGGTCCTTTCGGTGAATGGATTCGGATAGGCGGACAACAACTCATCTCCGGCCTGTTGGTTCGCTTCGTGGATCGATGTACTGATGCAGTTCGCGGGGTTCAACAGGTTCAGGGGCTGATACGTTTGCAGCAGCACGGTATCGATATCACCCTGCGAGAGGCAGAACCAATCCTTCAGGATCGAAGCGTATACACTGCGGAAATCATACTGCATGGCCAAGTTGGTGGCCGTTGTGGTGTTGGCCGGGATCACCGGGTTTGTTCCGAGCATGCCGGGCAGTACGTTGGTGCCGAACAGGAACATGGGTTGTGAGCTGCCATGATCCGTACCCAGTGAAGCATTGCTCTTGATCCGGCGACCGAACTCGCTGTACGTCATGCCCAATACGCGATCCTCCAGGCCCATGAGTTCCATGTCGTGCTGGAAGGCGCGGATGTTATCGCTGAGCGCTTGCAACAAGGTGGCGTGGTTGCCCGCGTTGTGGTTGCTGCCTTGGACCTGGTTGGCGTGGTGGTCGAAACCGCCGATGCTCACCCAGTAGATCTTCGTTTTCAAGCCGCCGCAGATCAACTGCGAAACGATCTTCAGCGCATTGGCCAAGCGCACCGCAGCAGTGCCCGTGGTCGGGTACAAGTTGCTGTGGGTGCAGCTCGATCCCGCAGCCGCTTCGATCACGTCGCCGTACTGGTCGGTCTGCCGTTGCACGGTGCGCACCAAGGCCAACTTATCCCCTTTGCAATCCGCAGTGACCGGATCGATGTAGATGTTGCCGGTGAGGTTGAGCGGATCGTTGGTGTTGTTGATGGCGACCCCCATGCTCACGCCCATGTTCTGTAGCCCGATGCCCACGCTACCGTCCACGCGGATCGCCAATGGATCGGGAACATCCCCGTTCGGGAAGCCCACGGGATAATTGGGATACTCCAGATTCAAGTAGCGCCCGGCCCAACCGGAACTCAGGATCTGGTCGGAGTCTGAACCGGTCTCGTAGATATCCGCCGAGCGGAAGTGGCTGAAATTGGGCGAGGGGTAGCCCACGCCCTGCACGATGGCGAGCTTATCATCGTTCCACAACTGTTGCATACCACCCATGGACGGGTGGAATCCGGTGCCGGTAAGTCCGCTTAAGGGAAGTACGGAGCTCTGCTGGATCAAAACTTCCGGGCGGAGTGAACTCAACTGCCCGTATGCACTGATCGGGATCACGGTATTGAGGCCGTCGTTGCCGCCCACCAATTGGATGATCACCAGCACACGATCCTCTTCGGTGCTACCCATCAAAGGCGTCAACAACGGACTGCTGAGGCCACGCACGGCCATTCCTCCTACGGTAACGGCGGATGCCGAACGGATGAAGTGTCTTCTGTTCATGGATAGGGTAGGTTCAGAACATCTGGGTTTCTGCGGCCACACCCATGTCGAGCAACATGAATGTGAGCAGGTTGGGCACCATCTGCGCCGTTTGATTCGTGGTGTTCGGGTCGGCTACGTAGATCTCGTACGCATCGCTCCAATAGATGTCGTTCGCTTGTCCCAGCAACAAACGGTTCGTCTTCAACGTGTCCAGTATGCCTTGGGAGATGGGTATGGCGTACAACATGTCGGCACAACCGGCCACCACCACGTTCGGGTCCGATGCGTCTCCGAATTCCGCAACGGCGGCCATGAGATCCGGTTTGCGAAGCAGGTTACGGCTGGCTGCTTGGTAGAATTGATCCCCGGTGTTGAAGCCTTGGCCGATGATGCCTTGCACGGCGGAATTCCGTGCGGCGTAGCTCGCCGAGTCCAGCCAAAGTTCATCGAACTGCGGGGAGAGGTAGTACCCCGGCCAACCGGCCACACTGGGCGGATCGAACAGGTTCTGGAAGCAATTCACGCAGATGTAGAACAGGCTCTGGAACATCTTGTACCGCCCCTCCACCTGCGTGGTCTCACTGGGCCAATCGAACTTCATCTTCCGTGTTGTGCCGATGATCAGGTCCGCCGGACTCATCATCATACAAGCGCGGATGTTCGCGCTGAAGAAGTGGTCGCTCATCAGCAAGGCGCGCATCACCGTCTTCATTTGGTCCGGAGCTCCAGCATTCGCCCGGAAGATCTCCGCCAACGGAACGATCACTTGCGCTTCGGCCTGTGCGCTGATCTCGCCATGCACGAAGAACCGATACAGGTTGCGGCACATGAAGAGCGATACCTCCTGCTTCAGGAAGATCATGTCCAGCAGTGCATTGATCTCCGTGGCCCCGCCTCCGGCCCCGCTTTGGCCTTGGATCGTGGTGTTGGCGAAGAAGGAACTGAAGGTCTTGTTGTTGCTATCGTGCCGACTGGCGGTGAAGTACGATTCCGGAAGGATGGGTGTGCCGTTCAGGATCTCGCGCACGGCCCATCCGGTCAGCACGCGTGCGGCGGCCTGTACATCGGCTTCGGTATAGCCGCTGCCTTCGCCGAGGGTGAACAACTCCATCAACTCCCGCCCGTAGTTCTCATCCGGAGCGACGGCACTGTTGTTCTCGCCGTTCAGGTATTCCAGCATGGCGGGGTGAACGGTCACATCGTACATCAGCGCGCGAAAATTCCCCAAGCATTGGCTGCGCAACAATTGGTCGTACCCATAGAAGTGCAAACCGTTGTACACTTCGCTGGTCTGGATGCATACATGGTTGGTCCAGAACAGCATCATCTTCTCCAGGATCGTGGGTGGCTGTGTCACCATCAACCCGACGCGCCACGAGAAGAAGCTGGCCATGCGGTACACATTGGCATCCACGGTACTGACCACATTCGGGGTGTTCACCCAAGTGGTGCCGAAAGGAATGTTCGCATCCACCAAGCTCGGGTCGGGGGTGTTGCCGTTCAAGCGCCAGTAATTCTTCAATGGTGGTGTCTGGTTCGTATCCACATTCAGCAGCGCATCCACCACTTGCGCCAACGTTTGGCCGGCATAGGTAGCTAGGTCTGCATTGGTGGCACCGAAAAGGGAGCGGCGCAACAAGTGCTTCAGTTCTTCGCGGCCGAATGTGCCGGTGTAGGGAGTTACGGGCATGCGAGATAGGCTAAGGGTTGTGGGTTGGACACGCGATACGACGAAAGTAGAATGGTTGCGCATGGCAGCGCACGGACTTTTTGCCCGATGGTGAACGATCGTGGGTGAACTGCACCATCGGCCCGATGAACGACAGGAAGCAGAGCTATCGCCTCTTATTTTCTGCGACCCCGCTGGGGTCGTTACTCCCATCGGGGGGGCATTTTCTAATTTCTGTGACCCCTCTGGGGTCAGAACGCAGCACTGGTCATTCTCCTTGTGGGTTGACCCCAGAGGGGTCACAGAGCATAGAATTTAGAGTCGGACGAACGTGTTCGACCCCAAAGGGGTCGCAGAAACAACAGACCTGGTGCGGAATGTATTTGGAGGCGATAGCCCTGCGACAGGAAGCTGTCCCATTCCGGACCGCGCTAAATTCGTCCACCATGAAACTCGTCTCCTTCAACGTCAATGGCATCCGGGCAAGTGTGACCAAGGGCCTGCCGAACACCATCAAGCAACTCGGTGCGGATGTGATCTGCTTCCAAGAGACCAAGGCCACACCGGAACAAGTGGCCATCGCACTGAAGGATGTGAAAGGGTATCACCTACATGCGCATTCCGCCGAGCGACCGGGATACAGTGGCACCGCCATCCTCAGTAAACAGGAACCCACCAAGGTGGAATACGGGATCGGTGTTCCGGAGCACGATACCGAAGGCCGCGTCATCACGGCCACCTTCAAGGACCATGTGGTTGTGAATAGTTATGTACCGAACAGTGGCCAAGACCTGCGGCGCTTGGACTATCGTGCGGATTGGGATGCGGCATTGCATGCACACTTGGTCAAATTGGCCAAGGGGGAATGGCCGGTCATCTTCACCGGTGATCTCAATGTAGCGCACCAACCCATCGACATTGCGCGACCCAAGCCGAACTACAACAAGACAGCAGGCTATACCCAGAGCGAGATCGATGGCATTGCCGCATTGCTCGATGCAGGATTCGTGGATACGTTCCGCCACTTGCACCCCGAGGTGGTCAAATACAGTTGGTGGAGCCAACGCTTCGGCGCTCGCGAGAAGAACGTGGGTTGGCGCATCGACTACGTGCTCGTGAGCAAGGGCTTCGAGAAGCAAGTGAAGGAGGCGTTCATCCTCAACGAGGTGATGGGGAGTGATCACTGCCCGGTCGGGATCGTGTGGTGAATGCGCATTTGACCATTTGTTCATGTGGGCATGTGCCCATGACCGACGACGTTCAACGACCATGAAGAACCTCCTCCGCCTCGAAGAGCTTGCACAGTTCCTGCTGTGTCTACTGCTCCTGATCACGAACGATGTTGCATGGTGGTGTTATCTGCTGCTGCTCCTCGGGCCGGACATCGGGATGCTCGGTTACCTGATCAACACCAAGGTGGGAGCGGTCACCTACAATGTGCTACATCATAAAGCATTGGGCGTGTTATTGTTCGTCGTTGGCTCCTATCGATTCTTCGGAGCCGGAGCAGAGACCATTTTATTCGATGTTCACTTTGGTGTTGACCTGTTGATGGTCGCTGGTGTCATCCTCTACGGCCACGCCAGCCTGGACCGCATCTTCGGCTACGGCCTCAAATTCGGCGACAGCTTCCAGCACACGCACTTGGGGTGGATCGGGAAGGTCGGAAAGCAGGAGCAGTAGTAGGTAGTAAGTAGTCGGCACCGCTAACTGCCACACCCTCACTCTTGCGAGTGCATCGCAACGGCATTGCCCTCCGTATCCGAGAAGAAAGCCATGTAGCCGATATCCGGGCTGATCTGCGTCTTGGGCATGATCACCTTACCCCCGGCCTTTTCCACTTTGGCAAGCGCAGAGGCTAGGTCGGGGTTGGCATTGAGGTAGATCACCGAACCGGACGCGCTGGGTTTGTGCATGTTGCTCTTCACCAAGGCGCCGCCCACTTTGCCGTTCATGCCGTCGCCGGGGAAGGAGCGCATCTGCATGTTGGGGAAGTCCATCGCTTCCATTTTGATCCCGAGGACGGTCTCATAGAACTTCTGTGCACGGGCCAGGTCATCCACCGCGATCTCGAACCAGTTGAGTGAATTCGTTGTATTGTCCATGGTTGCTGAATGATTCGTCAATTGCTTTAGGCCAAGCTACGATCACCCATTGTGAATTCCATGGCGGTGTGACGGTCCGTGTGGGTCCGACCGACCGATCTTCGCAGCCGAATGCGCATCCTTCTCTTGGACAACTACGACAGCTTCACGTGGAACCTGCACCACTTGCTGGAACCGCACGCCGAGGTGGGCGTGGTCCGCAACGACTCCATTACCGTGGATGAAGCAGCGCGGTACGATCGCATCGTACTATCGCCGGGACCGGGTCTGCCGAATGAGGCGGGGATCATGATGGAACTGCTCGCGAAGCTCATGCCGACGCATCCGATACTTGGTGTTTGCCTCGGCATGCAGGGCATTGTGGAAGTGTGCGGTGGTAAGCTCTTCAACCAGCCGGTGGTGAAGCATGGGGAAGAAGCGCGTTGTGTGCCGAACGACGATCCATTGTTCTCCGGCATCGAAGTGCCCATTCCCGTGGGCTTGTACCACAGTTGGGCTGCGGACCCGGATAGTTTGCCAAGCACCTTACGCGTGACCGCGCAAAGTGAGGACGGTATCATCATGGCTGTACGTCACGTGCAGTTCGATGTCTGCGGTGTGCAGTTCCATCCGGAGAGTGTGTTGACCCCCGCCGGTGATCGGATCATTGCGAACTGGGTGGGGCGCAGCGGGTAGTTGATCGTTGTTGGTCTGAACGGATCGTGCGATGCCGCTTGATGGATCGCAGTACGGCCTATCCGGTTCCGTCAAAGTGCGAAGAAGCCATGCTGCAATGGTCCGTCATGCGCAATAGAAGGGAAGGAAGTGGAGCCGACCCTAACCTTGGTCAGCCGCAGGATGGGAATCGTCCATTACCTTGGGTCCATGCCGCGTACAGCACCTTTGCGCGCCTTCGTGGAGGAGGTAGGGGACCTCGCGCGCTTCACCGGGCGCTTCTTTCGCGAGGTGTTCCGTCCACGCTACGAATGGGAGGAACTGCTGCGGCAGGCCTTCATCAACGGCTACCGGTCCTTGCCGTTGGTGGCCGTTACCGCCTTCATCATGGGGCTGGTGCTTACCGTGCAGAGCAGGCCCACCTTGGAACGCTTCGGTGCCGAGAGCATGCTGCCGCTGATGGTGGCCATCTCGGTGGTGCGCGAGATCGGGCCGGTGATCACCGCGCTGATCTGTGCGGGTAAGATCGGCTCCAGCATCGGCGCGGAGCTGGGTTCCATGAAGGTTACCGAGCAGATCGATGCCATGGAGGTGAGCGGCACCAACCCCTTCAAGTACTTGGTCGTTACCCGAGTGGTGAGCACCACGCTGATGCTACCGGTGTTGGTGGTGTTCGCCGATGCCATCGCCATCTGGGCATCCTACATCGGGGTGAACATCAAGGGCTCCGTCAGCTGGCCGCTGTTCTACCAGCAGGTCTTCGATTCGCTCGTGTTCAGTGATTTCCTGCCCGCCTTCATCAAGTCCTTCTTCTTCGGCTTCGCGATCGGCATCGTCGGTTGTTACAAGGGTTTCAACACCAAGAAAGGCACGGAAGGCGTGGGACAGGCATCACACAGCTCGGTGGTGGTGGCCTCCTTGCTGATCTTCATCCTGGACCTCATCGCCGTGCAGGTCACCGATATCCTTGGCTACAACTGAGATGGAACCCAGCGCCCACATCAGTCCGGCCCAAAGCGCGATCAGCGATGAAGTGGTGGTGCGTATACGCGGACTGCACAAGGCCTTTGGAAGCAACCACGTGCTCCGTGGCTTCGATGTGGACCTGCACCGTGGCGAGAACGTCATGGTCCTTGGCAAGTCCGGGTCCGGTAAGAGCGTATTGATCAAATGCATCATCGGGCTGCTGCCAACGGATGCCGGTACCATTGAGGTGCTCGGCCACGACATCCTGGCCTTGCGGCACGAGGCGTTGGATCGCATGCGTGTGCGGATCGGCTTCCTGTTCCAGAGCAATGCCCTGTACGACAGCATGACCGTGCGCGAGAACCTGGAGTTCCCCATGCGCAGGCACCTGAGCGAGCTGAGTGCCGATGAGCGCATGGATCGTGTTGTGACCGCCTTGACGGATGTCGGCTTGGCCCATACCATGGACCTGATGCCCAGCGAGCTTTCCGGTGGCATGCGAAAGCGCGTTGGTCTTGCGCGCACCTTGATCATGCGCCCGGAGATCGTGCTGTATGACGAACCGACCACGGGTCTCGACCCGATCACCAGCAGGGAGATCGTGGAGCTGATCCTGGACCTGCAACGCGAATACGGCACTTCGTCCATCCTGATCTCGCACGACCTGAACGTGGCCAAGCTGGCGGCCAACCGGGTGATCGTGCTGCATGAAGGAAGAGCGCATGCACAAGGCACCTATGATGAACTGATGCGGAGCACCGATCCAGTGGTCCGTCGTTTCTTTGATTCACTCTGATGGCGGAAGAGAAAGCACAACGTTTCAAATTGGGTCTGTTCGTTCTTGCGGGCACGGTCGTTCTGGTACTCACGCTCTACCTCATGGGCACGCGCAAGGACCTGTTCTCCCGGTCGGTCACGATCTCTGCGGATATGGGCGAAGTGGGTGGCCTGCGCGCGGGCAACAACGTGCGCTACGCGGGGATCGATGTCGGGATCGTGGATGCGATCGAGATCCTGAACGATACCGTTGTCCGGGTACACATGAACATCCGCGTGGAGCATGCCGGCCACATCCGGAGCAGTGCGCTGGCAAGCGTGGGCACCGATGGGCTCATGGGCAACAAGCTGGTGAACCTGTTACCGGGCGATGGACCGGGCGAAGAGATCACCGAAGGCATCTTATTGCGATCCGTGCAGCGCTTGGATACCGATGCCATGATGCGGACGCTGGACCGCACCAACGACAACCTCGCCGCGATCACCGATGACCTTCGCCGGGTCACCGAGCGCTTGAACGATCCGGACAACCTCGTTGGGCTATTGACCGATACCGCCTTGGGCGCGGTGGTCCGCGATGCGGTGCTTCAACTCAACGCGACCGCTTGGAATGCACGCTCGCTGACCGATGGCATCAATTCCATGGTAGCCGATGTGGAGGGTGGGAAAGGAGCGATCGGCGTATTGCTGGCGGATGAAGGTGCCGAGGCCGATGTGCGCCGCATGCTGAGCGAACTGCATAGCGCTTCCGATACGCTGGGTATGGCCATCGGTCGTATCGATCGCTTCAGTAGGTCCTTGGAGAACGACAAAGGCTTGGTGTACACCCTGACGCAGGATACGGCATTGGCCACCGATGTGCGACGCATGATGGTGCGTTTGGATACCACGACCATACTGCTGAACGAAGACCTACGTGCCTTGCAGCGCAACTGGTTGCTCCGGAAGTATTTCAAGGAGCAGGAGAAAGAACGGAAGTAGGGCTGGAGGTCATTGGTCCTCGGAACGCAAGCGGTGCAAGTCGGTCAGCGATCGTTGCGGTCCGGCATGCGATACCGATCGGTGAAGACGAGCGTGGAGCGATAGCACAGCAACGCCTTGGATCACCCCGCCAACTCCAGCTGCAAGGTATCCGGTGCATGTTGTCCGCGCCGCAGCTGGTCCCAGTACCGGTGGTGGATGCGCCGTGCCAACAAGAAAAGCTGTCGCGTGCTGATGCGTTCCGTATGCAATTGCACAGGGGCACGTTCCTCACGCACGCGACCGTACTCGTCCACGGTGTACACGCCCGCATACGGCGGCAGCACCACGGGGCGCCGCGCACGGTAGATCGCACATGGCAGAGCGAAGGAGAAGAAGTTCGGTCGGCGGATCGGCCGCTTGTCCTTGGGTTTCGTTGCACCTTCGGTTTCCAGTGCAGTTCCTTTCACCAACAAACCATCTCCGTGCTTGGGCTTCTTCATGTCGTTCTTCAGATCCGAACGCGAGGTCTTGATCTCGATCTCGTGTACATGTCCCAATGCCGAAACCGTGATCAGGTCACTCTCCCAAGCATACAGGTACGCGTTGGGCGTGATCCATTCGTGGTGCAATGCCTGCGCGTGGCAGCGCATGCTCCAAGCGATCTCCGTAGCGGTAAGGGCAGGCATGGGAAGCGGATATGTGACCAGCTAAGGTAGGAGCCAAGCCACGATCACTCACCGCCCTCGCCAGGGCTATCGCCTCATATTTTCTGCGACCCCGCTGGGGTCGTTCTCCCATCAGGGGGGGATCTTCTAATATCTGTGATCCCTTTGGGATCAGAATGCAGCACTGGTCATTCGCTTATGGGTTGACCCCAGCGGGGTCACAGAGAATAGAATTCGAGTCGGACGAACGTGTTCGACCCCAGCGGGGTCGCAGAAACAACAGACCTGGTGCGGAATGTATTTTGAGGCGATAGCCCTGCCGCCCTCCCATTCTCGAACCCGTACTATTGTTCAGCATGTTCACCAAGCTCCTCATTCTCGGGATCTACTTCGCCATCCTATTCCTTATCGGCATCCTGGCTTCACGGCGGGTAAAGGGCTTGAGTGATTACTACGTCGGCGGCAAGCAGGTGGGCTATTGGGCCGCAGCCTTCAGCGCACGCGCCACGGGCGAATCCGGCTGGCTGCTGCTGGGGCTCACCGGCATGGGAGCGCTCGCTGGCGTATCCGCCTATTGGGTGGTGGTGGGCGAACTGCTCGGCGTGTACCTCTCGTGGACCTACATGGCCAAACCCTTCAAACGGATGACCGATGCATACGGTGCCATCACCATTCCGGACTTCCTCGAAGGGCGCTTCAAACCGAAGACGCACCTCTTGCGGAGCGTGGCGGCCACGGCGCTTTCGGTGTTCGTGATCATCTACGTGAGCGCACAGATCGACACCACGGGCAAGGCCTTCGAATCCTTGCTCGGCATGAACTACTTCACCGGGGCGTTGGTCGGCTTCGGCATCGTGCTCTCCTACATCTTCATCGGCGGTTTCCTCGCTGCGGTATGGAGCGACCTCTTCCAAGGTCTCATGATGTTCTTCGGCCTGCTGCTGCTGCCCATTGTCGCGTGGATGCACGTGGATAGCACCGGTGCATTCGTAGAGGGACTGCGTGCCATAGACCCTCGGTTGCTACAGATCTGGGGCACCAGCGACAGCGCATGGATGAACCTCTTCACCATCCTCGGGTTCACCATGATCGGTCTGGGCTTTCTCGGATCGCCGCAGATCTACGTGCGCTTCATCTCCATCAAGAACGAAGAGGAGATCACCAAGGGTCGTCGTGTGGCCTTGGTCTTCACCTTGCTCACGGATGCGGCGGCGGTCAGCATCGGGCTCTTGGGCCGCTTCCTCTTCTCCAACGTGGGCGATGACCCCATCGCCGTCTTCGGCACCGGAGCGGAGAATGTGCTGATCATGATGGTGGAGAACCTGTTGCCACTCACCCTCATCGGGCTGTACATCGCCATTGTGCTCTCGGCGATCATGAGCACCATCGACTCGTTGCTCATCGTGGCCTCCAGCGCCATCACCCGCGACTTCTACCAGAAGATCTTCCGCCCGGATCTGGACGGAAGCACCCTCACGCGCCTATCCCGCTTGGTAACACTCGGCATGGCCTTGTTTGCCTTGGCGCTCTCATTCACCGTAGCGGTGCTCAGCCCGGACCGCACCGTGTTCTGGTTCGTCATCTTCGGTTGGTCCGGCATCGCGGCCACCTTCTGTCCGGTCACCATCCTCGCACTCTTCTGGAAACCCTATTCCGAAAAAGGTGCCATCGCCTCCATGGTCACCGGTTTCCTGTGCGTGCCCTTCTTCAAATTCGTGGTGCAGCCCATGGAAGGCATCGGCCCCGCCTTCGAACAATTGGATGTCCTAGCACCCTCCTTCCTCCTGGCCATGGTGGCCGGTTGGGTGTTCACCAAGTTGTACCCGGGGACGGTGGATCCCGCGGGATAGGGGCGGGGAACCGGAACGGCGCTGTTCTTGTCGGTCGAAGCTTTCGGTCCCACGAGACACGATCACATATTCTGGAACGCGATCACCGCAGAACCGATAGCGGTCACGAAGGTGCCGGTGCCATCCTCGTGGTACAACTTGCAGTTGAAGGATACCCTCATCTTCACGGAGCTCAGTCCGATCGATGGTTGCTCAAGAACTTCATCGATCCGGAACGTTTCGCCAGGGTGGTCCGGGCTCCAGTAGGTGGAATACTCGGTGCCGTCCGGCTGCCAATAGGTGATGCCCACCTTGTTCAATTCGGTCTCCCAGTTGCCGTAGGGAATGGCGCCGGTCGGGAAGAAGCCGAAGAACTGCGCGTCCGTTGGGAAGAGTCCCAAGAACGGGTAGCGACCCAGATCGCACACGAAGCGGGTTTCGCCATTCCATAGTTCTTCAACGTACACGCTGTACCCCTTGTGACTCGAATCGGGCGGGGAGGAGATCTCGCCGGACGAGCTGTTGTCCATGATCGCCATGGAGCCGATGGGGAAGGACACCGGCGCGCCATCGATCGTCATGGTAACGCCCAATGGGGTTGATCCGGTCAACGGAGAAGCACCACCGGTCCCGGTCGGTGTGGTGGTGGGTTCCGGATCATCCTTCTTGCAGGCGGTCACCAGGACGAGTGCCGCAGTGAGGAGAGCTAGGGAGTAACGCATGTGGTTGCAGGGGCGATCGCGCGGCCGAAGATAGATGGTCCAGTACTGGCAATGGATCGATCCGAGATGGCCATCAGGACTATCGGATCAGAATTCCTTTGCGCACACGGAGCCACGGAGACACAGAGAAGTCGGGCGCGGTTCGCCCTCCGTGTCTGCCTGCCTCGGTCTCCAGGCCGGGGTGAACTTCTTTTCAGGCTGTTTGGTCAGCGACTTCCAGTGACGACAGGGCCAGTGAGGCCCGATAGCCCCAAGAAGGCCATCGCGTACTCATCCGTGCTATGCTTGTTCCGTATTGGATCCTAGGCGTTCTCTGCGCCTCTGCGTGGATCACGCTCGTAACGCATCTTTGCAGCATGAACGTCCTTCCATCGGTCCAGCGTGGAGTCTTCTTCCTTTGCACATCGATCATCTTCGCGTGCAGCAGTGAACAGGCTCCGAAAGAAACGGCAACCACCAACATGTCCAACCCACTTTCCTCCCCCAGCACCTTGGTGTTCGAGGCACCGCCCTTCGATCAACTCACCGATGCCGACTACCAACCGGCGATCCTGGCGGGCATGGAGAAGCAACTCGCCGAGGTGGAGGCCATCGCCAACAGCACCGAACCGGCCACCTTCGCCAACACCATCGTCGCGCTGGAAGCGACCGGTCAGGACCTGCACCGGGCCACCAAGATCTTCTCCAACCTCACGAGTAGCGCCACCAACGATGTGTTGCAAGCCGTAAAGGCGGAACTCGCACCGAAGCTCACCGCGCACGACGATGCCATCACACTGAACGAGAAACTCTTCGTCCGTGTGAAGTCGGTGTACGATGCACGTGCCAATGCCGGTCTCGATCCGGTGCAAACACGTTTGGTGGAGCGTTACTACACCCGCTTCGTGCGGGCCGGTGCCTTGCTGGAACCCACGGCCAAGGACGAATTGAAACGACTGAACGAAGAAGAGAGCACCCTCAGTACCCGCTTCGCGGACAACATCCTCAAAGCACGTTCGGCCGCTGCGGTAGTGGTGGACGATCGCGCACAACTGGAGGGCTTGAGCGATGAAGACATCGCGGCCGCTGCGGAAGCAGCCAAGGCGAAAGGGCAGGAGGGGAAGTGGCTGATCGACATCCTGAACACCACGCAACAACCGGTACTGGCGGCGTTGAAGGACAGGGCTCTACGTGAGCGCATCTTCAAGGCAAGCGTAACGCGCAATACCAGCGGCGACGCGGACAACCGGCCCATCGTGGCACGCCTCGCCCAGCTGCGCGCGCAGAAGGCGAAGTTGCTCGGCTTTCCCAACTGGGCATCGTACGTGATGGACGATCAGATGGCCAAGACACCCGATGCCGCCTTGCAATTGTTGGCCGGGTTGGCACCTGCGGCAGCACGCAACGCGAAGGCCGAAGCGGTGAAGTTGCAGACCTTGGTGGATAAACAAGGCGGCGGGTTCCAAGTGGCCGCATACGATTGGGACTTCTACAGCGAGCAAGTGCGCAAGGCCGAATTCGATCTGGATGAAGCGGCACTGAAACCCTACCTCGAATTCGAACGTGTGCTACGCGATGGTATCTTCTTCGCGGCAGAGCGCATGTATGGCCTCACCTTCAAGGAGCGCAACGACTTGCCCGTGTACCACCCGGATGTGCGCGTGTTCGACATCATCGACACCGGCGGCACCGTGATCGGTCTTTTCTATGGCGATTACTTCGCACGCGACAACAAGAGCGGTGGCGCTTGGATGGACAGCTTCGTGGATCAATGCGGTCTGCTGCATCATCAACCCGTGATCACGCAGAATTGCAACTACGTGAAGCCCGCTGCGGGTCAACCGTTGTTGTTGAGTTTTGATGATGTCACCACGCTCTTCCACGAGTTCGGACATGCACTGCACGGGATGTTGAGCCGCCAAGAGTATCCGCTCTTCGCAGGCACGGCGACAGCTACGGACTTCGTGGAATTCCCCAGCCAGATCAACGAAGCGCTTTCCACGGACCCGGTGGTCTTGGCCAATTACGCCAAGCACTACAGCACCGGCGAGCCCATTCCAGCCAGCCTCATCGCCAAGATGAAGAAGGCGGACACCTTCAACCAAGGTTATGCCACCAGCGAATACCTCGCTGCCGCCTTGCTGGATATCGAATGGCACACCTTGCCCGCCGATGCACCCTTGGTGACCGATGTAGAGGCCTTCGAGAAAGCGGCCTTGGAGAAATACGGATTGCTCGATGCCCGCGTACCGCCGCGTTACAAAACGTGCTACTTCAGCCACATCTGGGGCGGCGGCTACAGTGCCAACTACTACGCCTACATGTGGAGCGAAGTGCTGGATGCCGATGGCTGTGCATGGTTCGCCGAGAACGGCGGATTCGATCGCACCAACGGCATGCACTTCCGCAGCACGGTACTCTCACAAGGTGGTAGCACCGATGCTGGGCAACTCTACCGCAACTTCGCCGGACGCGATGCACGCTTGGAGCCGCTGCTGAAGCGGAAGGGGTTGGAGAGGTAGTCCTTGGTGATGGTTGGGAGTTGATCGTCGTTGCAAAAGCCGTCCTGGCGCAACTCCCGACCGATCATTGACCATCCATGGCGTTGTCGTGAAGTAGAGGGGTGCTTGGCGCGTGAGTTCCCGAAATACCTTCGTTGGGAAAACCATCACCCATGTCACTGCGCTTGCTCGCCTGCTTGGCCACGATCTCGATGCTCGCATGTAGTAGCGCGCCGGTCCCGGTGGATCACGACGGCGACGGCGTGATCAGCCCAGAGGAACAAGCGGTTGCTGAAGCGATGCAGCAGCCCGGCAAGAAATTCGTGGAAGGAAAGGATTACGTGGTGTTACAGCGCCTACGCGTGATGGACCCAACGGGTTTTGAACGACCGATGGAAGCTTACTCGATCTTGATCCCCAAGGGTTGGAAGAGCCAAGGCGGTATCACGTGGCGGGTGGGCCACCCGTGCATGATCGAAGCCATCCAGAACCGCGTATCGGCTACCAGTCCCGATGGGCGCTTCGCCATGGAGATCTACCCTGTGCAGCAATGGGAGTGGTGGGATGATCAATTGATGTTGCAGACGATGATGCAGCAACAACAGAATCCCGTGTTCCGGCGTTGTTCCATCGCACGACCCATGGATGCCGCGCAATTCCTGCAAGGACCCATGGCGCAGGAGATGGGTGTACAAGTGGTGGGCGTAGAACCCAACGAAGAAGTGGGCGCAGTACTACGCCAACAAGCACAGGCGGCGAATCAACAATTCCAACAAGCCGGGGTGAACTTGGAACAAAGACCCAGCGCTGCACTCGCTACACTGCGCTATCCCGATGGCAGTGGAGGCATTGCACTCTGTAGCATCAGTATGCAACTGGCATGGATGCCGAACTACGTGAGCGGTGGTCATTCCGCGAGCTATACCTGCCAAGCGCTCCAGAAGGTCGCGGTGAAATGTCCGGCGGGAGAAGAGGCCGAGGCGCGCAAGTTGCTCAGCTCGGTGCTGGCCAGTTTCCGGATCAACCCCGAATGGTCAGCGGGTGTGCAACGCATGATGAACAACGTGGCCGCAGTGGAACGCACCGAGACCGCCAAGCGAGCAGCGATCCAGCGCGATGCGCAGAACTACACCGCCGAATTACAGAAGCGAACATGGGAAGAAGGCCAAGCCAGCCGCGACCGCATTGCCGAAGGATGGAGCCAGACCCTGCGCGGGGTGGAGACCTGGAGCGATCCCGGCGGTGGCAGCATCGAGTTGAGCAGCGGCTACAACGAAGCATGGGCCCGCCCCGATGGTTCGTACATCCTCAGCAACGATCCGCTCTTCGATCCGAACGTGGTGTTGCAAGAGAACTGGAACAAGTTGGAGAAGGGGAGGTGAGGGGTGATCTTCGATCTCGTTCGGAATTCATCATTTCTTCCGTCATACCGGCCTTGAGTTGAGCACAGCCTCACTCGCATGCACGTCATTCCGGGCTTGACCCGGAATCCTTTTGATGGCCGGAATGACATTGACGGTCCGGAATGACGTTGCTGGACGGAATGATGTCGATGAGCGGAACGAGGATGATGCCCTCAGTACAGCAAATTATTCGTGTTGCCATACGGCCTGCGTTGCTCGAACTTCAGATCCCGAAGGATGCTGGCCTTCACGTTGATCCGCACACTGAAACTCTTGCGCACGCCGAGTGGGATGATGTTGAAATTGAATTCCCAGCAGTGCAGGTCCCAGTACAGGTTCAGGCTGGTGGGGGTCCACTCCTCGGCCACCAGATCATAGCCGCTGCTGAAGCCGATCTTCCAGTATTTGAACACGTTGAGGTCCCCGTTGAAGAGGACGCTTTGGCGCTTCGTAACGGTGAAGGAGTCGTCGAAGTAACTGCGGCTGATGTCGTAGCTGTAGTTCAACCCCAACCGCCAAGGCAGGCTGAAGTTGATGCGCGCACCCTTGCTCGGGTCGGCCTCTTCAACCACTTGTTGGTCGTTGTTCGGGGTGTTGCTTGGTGCTTGTCCGTATTTGCGGCTCTTGAGGTCGATGCCTGCGGCGATGTTGGTGTAGGTCATGCGTGCCAGCTTGCCGGTCACGGACCGCTCACTTTGGTCGATGCGTTGCCCCTGCGAATTCACCGCGTACGGGTCCCACACACTGTTGAAGTTCACATTCAATTTGTTGAAGAGGGCCGTACGCGCCGAGAGATTGACCGGAGACCAATTGAGGCTGTCCTTCAACAGGTCGTAGTTGGTGGTGATGCCCACGAAATCCAACAGCTTGATCTTCTTCAATTGGATCTCGTCCGAGATACCTGCGCTGTCCTGCATGGCCTTCCGGTCGCGCACCTTCGCCTCTAGGCTTTGGATCAATCCGAGGTTCACGGTGGCGCTTTCGGAGCTGGTGGGTTTGCCGTAGATGCCGATGTCGAACGGGGAGTAGTTGCCGATGGCACCGTTCACACCGAAAGGTCCTTCGATCTGTGTGCTGTTGTCCGGCAGATAGTTCAAGCCAGCGGTGGGTGTGATCACGTGGCGGATGGCGCGCACTCCCTTACCCCGGAAGGTGTACATGCCATAGATCTTGGTGGTGAGGTTGGCTCCCATGCTCCACTCGAACGGTGCCGCGAATTTGTTGACGGTGTCCGTGACGGTGTAGATGGTGTCCGCATCGCTGAATACCGTTTTGCGCAATTGATCGAAGTACATCCGATCGGTGATGCGCACTTCCGGATTCAAGGAGAAGTACCGGTTCTTGATGGTGGTGGTGATGGCTGCGGTATGGCGCAGACCATTGCGCATCTGTGTGGCCAACGTTGGGATGTTCTCCAGCGAAAGGCGGTCCTCGGTGGTGCTGAGTCGGTTGTCGAAATTGGAGGTCCAATTCACGCCGATCTGGTCGTAGAAGCGGGGAGGAGCGCTGGCTTCACGCAGCAGTTGGAAGGGGAAGATCCGCTGCAGGTTGAAGGTCACCGAAGGCAGGGTGATGTCGAAGGTGCGGTTGATGGTGTTCTGGCTGTGGCGAAGGTTCACGGCCAAGGTGTACGGCTTGCTCGGCCAGAGGTGGGTCCACGCGATATTGCTCTGGAAGGTGTTGCTGAGGTAATCGACCGTGCTGCTGTTGAAGTTGTTGGTGAAGTTCTGGCTGGTGCCCACGTTCAAGCTGGCGCTGAAGCGGTCCGTGAGACTGGCCTTGGCATCCACTTGGTGGTTCCACCGAATGAAGAAGTTGCGTTGCTTGCTGAAATCGGGGAAGTCCGGCTCGCTGTTCAGCAGGGTGCTGTAGCTCAGGTCCAAGTTGCCACCGAAACGGTATCGGCTCTTGTACCGGGTGCCGGTGCGCAAGGCCCAGCTGCCCCGACTGTAGATGTCGCCGGTCAACTGCAGGTCGATGTGATCGTTGATCGGTATGTACCAACCGCCATTCAACAGGTAGTAGCCGCGACTCTGGTCATTGCCCCAGGTGGGGATCAATACACCGCTGCTGCCTCCCTTCGCGTTGGGGAACAGGCCGAAGGGGAGTGCGAATGGGGTGGGCACCTTGCCGATCTTCATGTACGCCGGACCAGCCACGATCTTCTTGTCCGGGATCACGATCATGCGGCTCACCTTGAAATGGTAGTGCGGCTTGGGCCGATCACAGGTGGTGAGCATGCCCCCTTTGCTATGGACCTCCCCGTTGGCCAGCCGTTTGCTCAAGTTCGCGCTCACCCAACTTTCCTGTTCCTGTGTGCGTACCTGCCGGATCAAGCCTTGCTTCGTTTTGAAATTGTACCGGATGCTGTCCGCCTCGATGGTGCTTCCGTCCTGCACGAATTGGGGCTTCCCGGCAACGACCCCGGCCGTATCCAAGGCACCAAAGGCTTGTGCTTCTTCGTTCTTGAAGCTGAACACGATACGGTCTGCGGAGAGGTCGATCCCTTGGTAATGCACCGAAGCCGCACCAAAGAGGTACACGGTTTGCTCGGCCAAGTCGTACCGCATACTGTCCCTTGCCCCGTAGGTCACTTCGCCTTGCAAGGTCTGGGCGGTAGCCGCACCACCGATCCACATCAACATGAACGTGATGAAAACTGCACCGATCGTGGGATTCCCAGCCCTACACCACCCCCTAGTTTCGCAGCGCAAGGGCATGGAGCAACGCATTTCCGTCATGGACAAGGAGGTACGCCGGGCGGCGGGGCCGAAAAGTACGGTTCGCTGTGGAGGTGGACCGTTGATAGTTGCTTGTTGTGAGCGGATGGTGACTCGTCTCTTTGGTTTCAGCGGAGTGGGTCGGGGCATACCGTCCAAGGAGCGTCGAGATCATGGCATTCACGAACAACGAACAGCGATAGCCCATCATCTATTGCCCTTCGCCACGGCCTTTCTCCTGTTCGCCATGACCAGCTTCGCGCAGGCGCAAACACCGGGCCGTGATCCCAACCGGATCCGCACGGTGGTCTTGGATGCGGGCCACGGGGGCAAGGATCCAGGCAACTTGGGCACAGGCCGATACAAGATCACCGAGAAGCACATTTCACTCAACGTGGCCAAGTTGATCGGGAAGTACATCACCGAGGCTTTTCCGGATGTCAAGGTGATCTACACGCGCGATGACGACACCTTCGTGGAGTTGAAGGAGCGTTGCAACATCGCCAACAGGGCCAAGGCCGACGTATTCATCAGCGTTCACTGCAACGCCAACGACAGCAAGGCTCCGCACGGCTGCGAGACCTATGTCATGGGCTTGCATAAGACCGAGGCGAACATGCGCGTTGCGCAGAAGGAGAATGCGGCGATCCTCTTGGAAGAGGGCCATCAGTTGAAATACGATGGATACGACCCGAAGGACCCCGAGAGCATCATCGCCCTTAGCCTCCGGCAGAATACGCACTTGGATCTCAGCCTACTGCTCAGTTCACTCATCCAGAAACAATTCAAGGAGCGCGTGGGTCGTCCGGATCGAGGTGTGAAACAAGCAGGCTTCCTGGTGATCAGTTACAACACGATGCCCAGCGTGCTGGTGGAACTCGGTTTCCTCACCAATCCGGAGGAGGAGGATTACCTGCAAAAGGCCGAAGGGCAGGACTACATGGCCAGCGCGATCTATCGCGCATTCAAGGAATACAAGGCCACCGTGGAAGGCGCTGGGCCGCAAGGACCCATTCGGATCGAGCCCGAAGTGAAGGACCCAGTGCAGGAGGAACCCATTGCATCAGGCACCGGACCGGACCCCTCGGGTATCGTTTTCAAAGTGCAGATCGCCACCAGCAGCAAGCGCATTGCCACGTCCGCCAAGAACTTCAACGGCATGGAAGGAGTGGAAGAACATCAAGGTGCCGGATTGTACAAGTACAGTGTCGGGGCCGAAAGCACCTTGGCCGGTGCGCGACAGTTGCAGGAAGTATGTAGGTCCAATGGATTCGATGGCTGCTTCATCGTAGCCTTCAAGGGCGGGGCGCGTATCGGATTGCAGGAGGCGTTGCAGGAAATATCGAACAACTGACCGGAAAGTGGATCCGGACCGTAACCTTAGCTTAGCCGGAACAGAAGTGTACACGGGACCAATTGGATGAAGATCAAGCGCGAGTTTTCCATTGTACTATTCATCCTCTTGGCTACCGGGTTGCTGGTGTTCGGATACTACTTCCTCAAGGGGCGTAATCTTTTCGAAAAGCCGAATGTGTACCGCGTGGTCTACCGCGACATTGCGGGCGTAACGGGTGCCAGTCCGGTCTATTACAACGGGCTGAAGGTGGGGCAGGTCATCCGCACCCAACTCATGCCCGATGGCAGCGGTCGCATCGCTGTGAGCTTTCAATTGAGCACGTCCGACTTGAAACTGACCAAGGACACGGAGGTGCAGATCTACAGTGCGGATCTCTTTACGCGAGCCATTCAGATCCACTTGGGCACGAGCACGGAGCTGGCGCAGTCCGGAGACACCTTGAAAGGGAATGCGCAATTGAGCCTCACCGATGCCGTGGGCGAACAGATCGATCCGTTGAAGGCCAAGGCCGAAAGCATGATCGCTTCCGTAGACTCGGTCCTCATTTCCTTCCAGCAACTGATGAACCCGAAGGCGGTAAGCGACATCGATAGCAGCTTCACCAGTGTGCGGGATGCACTTGCGAGTTTGAGCCGTACGGCGGAAAGGCTGGATCGATTGGTAGAGGTGGAAAGCATCACCCTCACCGCCACCCTGAAGAACATGGAGACCGTGAGCGCCACCCTCGCCCGCAACAGCGACGAGATGGACCACATCTTCACGAATCTGGATACGCTGAGCAGGGAACTCGCCCATGGGCGCTTGCGTCAAGTGTTGGACGAGCTCGCCCTGACGAGTGCCGAACTGAAGAAGGCCGCCGTGAGCCTCAACAACAGCGAAGGCACCATGGGCAAATTGCTGCACGACGATAGCCTCTACACCAACCTGAATGCAGCAAGCAAGGATCTGGATCTGCTGTTGGAGGACCTGCGCGTAAACCCCAATCGCTACCTCTCCATCTTCGGCAAGAAGGATCGGCTACCGAAGTTGAGCAACGCGGACATCGAGCGGATCGGAAAGGTCATCGAAGAGAAGAAGTAATGGGCATCGGGAACATCGTCTTCATCATACTCCTTATCGGGGCCTCGTTCTTGTTCGCCAAGAACATCCGCCGGTTGGTGCGCAACATCAACTTGGGCAAGGATCAGAAGATCGATGATCGTAAGGGCGAACGGTGGTCGTTGATGGCGCGAGTGGCCTTGGGCCAAAGCAAAATGGTGGTGCGCCCCATCCCGGGGATCCTGCACGTACTCGTCTATGCTGGTTTCGTCATCATCAACATCGAAGTACTGGAGATCGTCATCGATGGTGTTCTTGGCACGCATCGCGTGTTCAGCTTCCTCGGTGGGTTCTACGATGTGCTCATTGGCAGTTTCGAGGTGCTGGCATTATTGGTGTTGGTCGCCTGCGTCATCTTCCTGATCCGGCGAGAAGTACTTCGCATCAAGCGATTCTGGAACAAGGAAATGGGCGGTTGGCCGCGCACCGATGCCACGCTGATCCTCGTAATGGAGATCCTGCTGATGGGCGCCTTCCTGAAGATGAACGCCACCGATCAGATCCTCGCGGAACGCGGAGTGGGCCATTACATCGTTGCCGGTAGCTATCCGATCAGTTCCATGTTGCGCCCCTTCTTCGAAGGCATGAGTGATGGGACCTTGGTCCTGCTAGAGCGCAGCTATTGGTGGTTCCACATCGTGGGCATCTTGGCCTTCCTCAACTACTTGCCGTACAGCAAGCACTTGCACATCTTATTGGCCTTCCCGAACGTGTGGTACAGCAAGCTGCAGCCTAAAACGGAGATCGCCAATATGCCACGCGTTACGGGTGAAGTGCGCAGCATGATGGACCCTTCCATTCCACCGCCAGAACCTGCTGCCCAGAACATGGTGGCCGGCGCGGAAGTCCCGGATCGGTTCGGCGCCAAGGACATCTTCGACCTCAGTTGGAAGAGTTTGATGGATGCATATAGCTGTACCGAGTGTGGCCGATGCACCAGCGAGTGCCCCGCGAACCTCACCGGCAAGTTGTTGAGTCCACGGAAGATCATGATGGACACACGGGATCGTGTCGCCGAGGTAGGTAGGGTGATCGATGCCAAAGGCAAGTGGGAGGACGATGGCAATAGCCTTCACAGCCGCATCACGGATGAAGAGCTGTGGGCCTGCACCACATGCAATGCGTGCACGGAAGCCTGCCCGGTCAACATCGATCCGGTCAACATCATCGTGGAAATGCGCCGTTACCTGGTGATGGAAGAAAGCAAGACCCGCCCAGCATTGACAAGCATGTTCAACAACGTGGAGAACAATGGTGCGCCATGGGCATTCGGACCTGACAAACGGATGGAGTGGACGGAGGGGTAGTTGACAGGGGTAGTTGTCAGTTGCTTGTTGTCAGTTGTTAGGAATACCGAGCAAGTGGGATTGGTCTTCAGTTCTTGGTTCTCAGAAATACATGGCTCGCGAAAAAGGAACTACCACCAACCATCCAAGACTGAACCACCTGTAATTACCAAGTAGGAGCGAACACTCAGCCTGACAACTAGTTCACATGCCTCAACCCCCGATCCGATCCTTCACCGAGCTACTGGCTTGGCAAAAGGCACGGGAGGTTCGGAAGGCGATCAGCGTTTTGGTGAAGGGGTGGCCCGCAGAGGAGAAATTTCGTTTGGCGGATCAGGTCATTCGTTCGAGCAGGGGGCCATGTGCCAACATCGCAGAAGGATTCGGAAGGTTCCATGAAAAGGACAATGCAAGGTTCTGTCGCATGGCGAAGTCGTCTATGTACGAAACGATGGACCACCTCACTGCTGCGTTCGACGAAGGGTACATGGATCGCGATGCCATCAAGTCGCATTGGGCTTTGATCGAAGAGTCGATAAAAGTGATCAATGGCTACGTTCGCTATCTCAATGGACTTTCGGGAAACGATCGTGTGGCCGACCCGCCAGCCATCTACGGCGAACAGGATATCTTCGGACCTCCACCGAATGATCTAAAGACCGAGGATGATCTGGAGCCTGACAACTAACAACTACCAACTGACAACCATCACATGGCCGAGTTGACCATCCGTACCATGGCCGAATTCGCCGCAGCAGGCGAAGTACCCGAAGTCCTGTTCTGGGTCGGCTGCGCAGGATCGTTCGATGATCGTGCCAAGAAGATCACGAAGGCCTTCGTGCGTATCCTCAACGCAGCCAATGTCAAGTTTGCGATCCTCGGTCAGGAGGAAAGCTGCACCGGCGATCCGGCACGACGCGCAGGCAACGAGTTCCTATTCCAGATGCAGGCCTTGCAGAACATCACCGTATTGAACGGTTACGGCATCAAGCGGATCGTATCCGCGTGCCCGCATTGCTTCAATATCATCAAGAATGAATACCCTGCATTGGGTGGTAATTATGAGATCATGCACCACACCCAATTCATCAATGCGTTGCTCAAGGAAGGTCGCATCAAGATCGAAGGCGGCGATTTCAAAGGCAAGCGCATCACCTTCCACGACCCGTGTTACCTCGGCCGTGGCAACGGCGAATACGAAGCACCGCGCGAAGTGCTCCTGAAGTTGGATGCCGCGCTGGTCGAAATGAAACGCAGCAAGGCCAAAGGCTTATGCTGTGGCGCCGGTGGTGCACAGATGTTCAAGGAAGCCGAACCCGGCAACAAAGAAGTGAACGTGGAGCGCAGCGAAGAAGCGTTAGGCACGGAACCGAACATCATCGCCGCAGGTTGTCCGTTCTGCAACACCATGCTCACCGACGGTGTGAAGCACTTCAACAAAGAAGGTGAAGTAGTAGTGAAGGATGTTGCCGAGTTGATCGCAGAGGCGGGGGAGTTGTGAGTTCGCGAGACAGTACGACGTATTGGAAGTGTCAGTTTTGATCGATCGAGTGCGCTTTTTTGAAGTCCATGCGGTGTCTTCTACCCATCTTAAGCATCCTGTGCATCGCCAGTTCTTATGGGCAGGATGAGCTTGTTATGTACGGTGTTTTCAAAGATCATGAAACACAGAAACCTTCGTCGGGAACGGTAGCGATCCATAGGATAGAGGATGGATCGGTAGCATTTGATACTAGCATCACTAGAAACGGCAAATACAAGATCGTCATTCCCTATGAAGGCTCCTTTCTGGTCGTGTTCAAAGGCGAAGGGTTGACCAAAAGTAGTGTGATGATCGATACCCATGTATATCCTGAAGAGGTCAAACGAGGTGGGTTCGGGTTCATGGTGGACATGGTCTTCTTGCGTGAAGTGGAGGGTGTGGATTACACCCCTATCACATCACGACCCAGTCGATCAGTTATATGGGATGCTCCTTTAAAACGGTTTAATTTTGACACGACCTACTACGGAGAATACGAGTCAGAATTCGAAAGGGTATTAGCGTTGCATAAGGCCAGAAAGAAAGAGCTTAAGCAGAACAGATAGTAACAGATCGTTGAAGGCGGCGGAGTTATTGAGGTGGATTCTTAGACCTGGTCAGGGGTCTCCGCCACGGGACATTGGATTCTAAACCCAAGGGCCGAGTTGGTTATCGTGACATAGGATCCATCTTTAACTTTACAGAACCGATCCCACAACCATGACAGCCGTCGAGCTACGCACCGAGATCACGCGTTTATTGAGTGAAGAGCGCAATACAAGTGTGTTGGAAGCGATCCGGATGCTCTTGCGTCGCGAAGATCCCGATGAGGACTTTTCTCCTGAGGAACGTGCTGAGTTGGATGCCGAGCATGAACGAGCGCTGCGCGGTGAGGGTACGACCTACACGCCAGAGCAGGTCAAGGAGATGGCACGCCAGGCAATGGGGCGATGAATTACACGCTGGTCATTCGCGAGAAGGCGGCACTTGAGACCATTCAGATCTTCATCTACCATCCTTGCACACCCACCAAATGACGGTCGAAGTGGCATAATCCAACGATCGGCCCTTTCTTTGCGTTGAACAGGTGAACGAATCGAAAAGCCATGACAGCCACAGCTCCTTCCCCCGCCAACAACCTCACATCCGATGACCGGAAGGTTGGACTGCTTACGGACCTTCCTGCGCACGTGCGTATTTGGTTGTACAAGACAACACGTGATCTAAGCAAAGCAGAGCAGAACTTGGTGCGCGATCGCGGGGCCGAGTTCAGCGGAACATGGGCGGCACACGGCACTCCCTTGGACGCTGCGGTGGATGTGTTGAATGATCGCTTCGTTGTGGTCGCTGTGGATGAGGATCAAGCATTGGCCTCAGGATGCAGCATCGACAGGAGCGTGGGCTTCATCAAACAACTTGAACACGACCTCAACCTGATGCTCACCGATCGGATGATCGTGGTTTACGAGCATGACGATAAGGTCGCGAGTTGCCGCTTGCAGGATCTGCCAGAACTACTGGCTCAAGGACACCTCACTGCAGAGACCATGGTCTTTGATGATCAAGTGAGCACCATTGGGGATCTGCGCGAACGGTTCCGGGTTCCCTTACGGAGCACGTGGTTGGAGCGGTATCTGTAGGTTTAGTTGATGGTTTTTGGTTGGAAGTTGTTCAGCTGCTTGGTAGCGGAGCAACGATCCATGACCATTCGTGGGGCAACATCACGTGCTGGGCATTCACGTACGACGATCAACCCTCAACGACCATCTCATACCCATCCCCCTCTTGAAAACTCCTTTCCCTAGCCGACCGTAAGCTCCGCATTAGCCCCCAACTTCGGCATTCGAACCGATGCGCAGTGAAGCCGAACGTTGGACAGGTGCCCTCTTGCACGGGTGGGTGGAGATGCTCACGCTATTCGGCCTGTTACTGGCGGCCTTGGTGCTCATCGGTTGGTGCTGGAATCGCGGGTTACGACCCGGTGATCGCGTGGGCTTGGTGCCTTGGCGTTTATTGCTATCAGCGTATGCATTGGTACTGGTGCTGCGCAATTTCCAAGAGGACATTTGGTCAGCGGTCATCATCGCGGTGGGTGTGGCGGTCGGTGGTCTGATCGGGCGAACGGGATCGCATCGCGGTCTTTGGGTCCCCGTGATCCTGCTCGCCACGCTGCTGGGTTTGGGATTGAACCTGAGCTTCCTCGTACTCACATTACTGATCGTGCTGGTCCTGTTATTCAGCGCAAGACGTGAACGATGAGGCGCACGGAGCGCGGCAACGGTTTGGTATGGTGGTTACTACTTGGTGGAGTTGCTGTTTCATTGATCGTGTTCACGGTCCTGCTTGGTCCCGGTCGTGCAGTGCGCATCGCAGCGGCATCCTTCCTCAGCACCACGGTGGATGGTCTTGCCGAAGACCCCGGACCACATCAGCTTCGGATCCTTGAGCTACGGATCGACCCCTCGTACTTGGATTCGCTGGAGCGTGACCTGCCGTGGAGCGGAGGAGAGAATATGCCCGCGACCTTGGTGGAGAACGGGGTGGAGTATCCGGTCGAGTTCCGGTACCGAGGCATCTACTCGGCATCGCACTACTTAGGAGGGAAGAAGTCCTTTCGGCTGAAGCTGCCGAAGAAGAACCCGTTCGCACCCTACCGAAAGTTGAACGTGATCGATCCCAAGTCGTTCAACATGGCGAACAACCACTTGGGCAACTGGATCGCAGCGCGCATGGGAGTGCCGACGCCATGGAATGAATTGGTGTACGTGCGCATCAACGGCAAGGATCAAGGGGTGATGGAACTCTATGAGCAACCCGATGGGAAGTTCGAACGGATACGTGGACTCGCCGAACACGATGTGCCGGTCTACAAAGGCGACTTCCCGCCCATCGAAGGACGAGAACTACCAGCGAAGCGGATGCTCTGGCGGAATGCAACGTTCTGGGAGTACGAAAGCAAAGCGGACAGCACCGTGAGCAACGCACGGCTCCGGGCACTGGTGGATGTGGTGGATGATCCGAGCCTCACGATCACACAACGCCGGGATACATTGGCACAGCTGATCGAGGTGGATGCCTATGCGCGTTACTTCGCGGCAATGCTGGTGGTCAACACCAAGCACATGGATCAATACCACAACCAGTGGTTGGTCATGAGCGATCGCACGGGCCGATTCTACCCGATCTTCTGGGATGCCTTGTTGATGTTCCCACCGGAAGGCGAACCCTTGTATTTCATCAACGATGCCTTGGCACATTGGTTCCTGCGGATCCCGGAGTGGAGAAGGCTACGTGATAGGTATGCGTACGAAGCGATGCGTGATCTGCATGCCTCCGGTGTCTTCATGCGCGAATTCGACCGCACCATCGCGGAGATCCGCCCGTCGGTCTTGCGTGATCGGAACAAGTATGGTCACGTCTCTTTGGTGCCTTCGGATGTGCATCGCTTTTCCGTGGCCCATGTGATCAGTTCGTTCGCTGGAATGCGCACCACGGTGAACGGATATTGGGACCGGCTTTCAGATCGCTTGGCTGCGAACGCGGTAACGGTGGAGCGCACAGGCGGCCTACATATCACTTGCACGTCCGAAGCTCCTCTCGAATTGCGATGGAGAGCCACCAGCACAGAGGCTCCGATCGTGACTTCAGGGATGGACACTTTGTCTGTTGGTCGAGTCGGGGAGAAATGGACGGTGATCCTGTATCACGACGTGTCCATCGCCCCTGGAACGTGGGATCGTCCATTCGCGAACTGGCAGCACTACGAAGTCGCCCCGATCGATAGGACCGTGGTTTTTCCGAACGGCACTCCGCCCGACTTGATCGTCACCAACGCCATTACCGATGAGGCGATCGAGTAAGCCGCGCAAGTTGGGCTTCTGGCCTTGGGTGATCGGCATCCTCCTCGTTGGTGGCGGTCTGGTCGCCTTGTTCTCGCTGACGGCAACGGAGCGTATGGCGAAGGATTGGCCCTTGGGCATCGACCTGCACGAGGTGCGTGCGTATGCGACCGTGTTGGATCGAAGACCCGTAACGGTCGGTCATACACAAGCGCGGATCTTCCGTTTCGGAGGCGCGAAAGAAGACGCTGCATGCCTTGATGAACAACCGGGTGGGAGTTGGCGAACGCGATGGTTCGAGACGGAAGGTTATGGGGATTCCGTGGAGGTCCGTCACCTGCGCGATCGTGTAGGTTTCGACATTCGTTTCAAGAAGGCCGCATTGCTGGATGGTCAACGACGATCGACCTTGACGCCGGCACATATCCTGGACATTCGAGCCATGTACTTGGAGGCAGTGGCTGCGCAACTGGGGGTACTTACGCCAAGCTTGAGCTACGTTCGCTTGATCGGATGTGGACGCGAACTCGGTGTATACCGAAGGCAAGAACGTGTGGGCGGTCGTTTCCTTGAACGGCGTGGTCTACGGCATGCAAGCTTGGTCACCGTTGGCCTGGATCCCGATCGACCGGACGCGCAGTTCGCCACGGTGAAAGGAGATAGTGCGGAGCGAGCTTTCCTGCGCGGCACCTTGGAACGCGCATACGTGGAGGCATCGCACGGCAATACGGAACCGTTGGCCGATCTCGTGGATCAAGAGTCTGCCATCGCGTGGTTGTTGATGGCATGGATCGATGGTCGGGATCTGCGCGGCCCCATCGATCTGGTCCATCAGTGGAGCAACGGGCGTATGGCGGTGATCTATGAAGTGGCGGAGGAACAACACACGGAATGGAACGGGCCGGTCGCGTATAACCCGATCACCCCGCTGTTGGCACGACCTGAATTCCGTGCGCGTTTTGAAGTGCGTGCGGCGGAATTGGTGGCGGAGATCCCGGCATTGCGCCAACAATTCGATGGCTTGCGCAAGGCATGGCTTCCCGTGCTTTCGGATGAACGGACCATGCCATTCGCACAAACCGTTGCCACGCGTTCCGGCGAGGACCTGCTGTACCGTATCGCAAGTGGACCACTACCAGCGGAGATGGAACGGGCCAGCTTCTTCGCACCGGGCCATGCGAGCTTTCTTTCCGGAATGCCGATACCCGCTGCCCAACGATCGCGCATCGAGGATCCATTGACCGAGTTGGTGCAACGCTTGGATCTGGATCAACAAGGGGACACCATCTTCTTTCCCCGTGGCAAGTACCGGATCGATCAGGATCCGAGGTTTCCAACTGGAACGTGTGTGGTGCTTCTGCAAGGTGCGCGGCTCTTCATGGCACCGGGTGTGAATATGCGTTGTTATGGGGAATTGCATATCCGGGGCACCATACGCAACCCCGTCTTCATCCGTCCACAAGAGGATGGATCGCCTTTTGGTACCATCGCTGTTATCGGGAGCGGATCCGAACGGTGCAGCATCCGGGGGCTCTACATCTCCGGCGGTTCCAGTGCTTTGTTGGATGGCATCCGTCATGACGCGATGGTTTCTGTACAAGGTGTAGGAGGAGTCCAACTGATCAATACGGTATTCGAAGAGTGTCATGGGCCAGCAGGGTTGGCCATCCATGGTGGTGAAGTGGAATTGGATGGGGTGCGCTTCGAAGATGCACCTCACACCATGCTGGCGTTGTCCAACACGGAAGGGCAAGTCCGTAATGGGCGCTTCGTGGGTCGCGGAACGAAGGGAGCAGCGCTGCGTGTTGAAGGAGGGAAACTGGCCATCACCGGGTGCATGTTCGTTCTTCAGGCTGGAGTGGGTGTGCGAGCGGAAGCGACCAGCAAAGTGCTGGTGTACGGTTCGAATTTCAACGAGTGCGCTGTCGCGATCTCAGCGACGGAAGGATCCATCGTTCATGTTGCCGGGAATGTGTTCAAGAAGAATGCACTGGTCTTGGAAGGTTCCGGAGGGGCACAGGACCGCGGAGCGCAGTACTTGCTCTACCCGAACGAATTCATGGAGAATGCCGTGGATCGCAAGATCGATAGCCATTCGAAGGTCGGTATGAAAGACACCATGGACCCTACGGTATTTCGGACATTCGGTATGCCGGAACGAGAAGAGGTGGCAAGATCCACGCGAGGAAGACGGTCAAGGAACTGAAAGCACAGGTCCGAAGATCCCGGCCCGATCCATGGGTCGCTCGTCAACACGCCATTCTGATCCTTTCATGCGCAGTTCCTCAGGCGGCACCTTTTCCAAAGGGTAGAGCACTGCGTCCGGACGATCCAGGAAGGTCACGGTACTCACTTTGCCCTCGGTAAGGCGCACCTGGATCCGGCTACAGTCGGCACGATTCACGCCCATGATCGACTCCACACCGGCTTTCATTTCCGTTGCGAAATAGACCGTTCGGCTGTTCCCTTCCACCAACAGGTTGCGCAGTCCGTCATCACCGAAAAGGCCGGTCATGGTACGGCCGGTCACTTGATCGAAGTGGACGCTATCCACTTGGGAAACGAGGAAGGCATCATCATCCACGAACAAGGTATCGGCCTTTCCATCGCGCAGTTTGATCCGGATAAAGGCACCGGTGATCTGGTCCGTACCACTCCAGAGTACAGGTTCATGGAACAGGGAGATCAAGCTGTCCATCTCACTGTACACCAGCGTATCACAAGCCCCTTGTAGATCGCTCCGGTAGAAGCGCACGTGGCGATGGGCCTGGATCCGCTTGCCGCTGCTGTCCGGCGTGGTGAACAAGGTGTCACCGTGCAGGAAGAGCGTGTCCTTGCCCATACGCATTTCCAATTCCGCATGCCCAGTGATCACTGCGACATCGCGCTGCTCATTGTACTGGCCCTCGTTGCCGCGCACCACCATATCACTCGCTGTGTCGGTCACTAGGACTTGCCCCCATGCCGAACCCTGCCCGGTCTTCCGATCGTAGTGCAGGCTGTCTCCGGCCAGTGTTCTCCCTTTGCTGATGATCGTTGAGCGCTTGGTGAATCGGGCGAACTCCTTTCGTGTATCGTAACGGCCACGCGTGGTGTGGATCAACGTTCCGGTTTGTGTGATCGTCGTAGGGCCGAAGAACTCGGTCACGCCCGTCGAGGTCACGTAGTGCATCGTGTCCGCGACGATGTGCCGATCCGGATGATCCAACACGACATTGCGGCTGAAGATGAATTTCCGCGCATCGGTGAAGTAGGTTCCCACATCGCTGGTGAGTGTGTTGTTCTCGCTCTTGCTCACGATCCGCCCACCAGCGGTGTACACGGCCCTTCGGTTCTTCAGATCGTAGTCCAACGTGGGTGTGCTCAATTCCATGTCGCTGTTGCGCAACAACACGTTCCCTTCCAACCGTGCGGTACGGTCCGCCCCGTTGTAGGTCGTTCGTTCCGCCTGCACATGCAGCGTATCTCCTTGATCGATGGATACATGTCCGAAAGCTTCCACGCGTTGGTCCTGATACAAATAGGCGCTGTCGCAGCGCATGATCGCGTCCTTGTGCTTGAACCGGACATTTCCTTTCAAGCGCTGCGCCCCCGGTGCGATCTTGTTGTCGTACTCCCCGCGGTCCGCGTTCAGGATCTCGATCCGGCCATCCGCAGACCCGACAGTGGACTGTGCAATGCCAACTAGAGGTATGAAAAGTGGAATGATGATCAAGAAGCGCATCCGCACCGAGCTGGGCAAATGGCGTACCACTTGAACGGACATCAGTTCATGGATACGCCGGGCAATTTGCGCATCTGCTTGTAATGAATGCTCAAGTACTCCAGCAATTTGCGCATCTGGCCTTCGGCCTCCAACGTGGCTTCACTGACCGCTTTGCCTTGTGCGCGTAGCACCATCACACCATACACAGCGGTGAAGCAGGTGGTGATCGGGCCTTCGGCGGATCCATCGGCCTGGGTCTGCAAGGCAGCAATGCCGGGTCGTGCCGCTTCGAAAAGCGCATCGTAGGTGGGCTCGTTCAAGACTTCCGTGAGCGTACGGTGCAGGAACTCGAGTTCCGTGAGCACCTCTTCCACTTCACTCAAGTGGCCGAGGGTCTCCAGACCTTGCTCCTTCATACGGTCGATAATGCCCAGGTACCACGCTCGGACCTCGGCTTTTGTAGCATCATCCCCGTCGAGGCCTTCTATCAAGTGTTCGTCCAGTTTCCGTAGATCGAACCTATTGGCCCGCATCAGGTCTTCGATGTGCCACATGCTGATCACGTAACTCGCGATGTTATTCTGCTTCTTGTCGTCCAGCAAACCCATATTCCACTATTTCGCGGTCTTCGAAACGCGGTACCGCTCGTTCAAACCGTTGATGATGGCATCGCTGATGTCGAGATCCTTGTTGCCCACCCACACCTGACCTTCATTCTGCACACTGAAGATGTAATCGAAACCGGCCGTAGCATTGTACACCTCCAAGAAACCGCGCAACTCTCCGATGATCTCCGTGAGGATCCGGCCTTCCATGCGTGCCAGTTCTTCCTCGCTGTTCGCCTGCTGCCCTTGGATCTTGGCCATCAGTGCTTGCAATTCCTGTTCATCCTTGGCCACCTCGGCTTGTGTGCTGTAGGTATGGTCCTTCTTCATCAACTCCTCATAGCGCGCTTGTGCCTTGTCCATCTCTTTCTTCAAGCTACTCTCCAACTGTTGCCGCTTCGCACGGAAGCTCTTGTCCTTGTCCGCGATCAGTTCATACTTCTTCTGGATGCTGTCCATGTAGAAATAGGCGATGCGCGCTTCCTTCAATGCGTTGGTGTCGCGCGGTACCGTAACCCTCGGGAGCATCTGCTCGGCTCCTTCAGGAATGACCGTCGCGGAGTCCAGTGTTGGTCCGTTGGAAGTACGCATGAAGCCCCAGGCCACCAATGCGGATAGTAGGACATTCCAAACAACGAGTAACAGGGTCGTATTCTTCGACATGATGGCGTAATAAGAGGCACCCCTTCACAATGGAAGGGGCGCACAAAGGTAGTTGGATCACGAATGGATCAACGCTGGACCACGAACCGACCCAGGTACATAGCTTCGTCCTGATGGACCCGAAGCAGATAGATGCCAGGGTTGAGGTCGTGCGTGTGCAGTAGGATACGTTCGGAACCCGATGCAATGCGTTCCGTGCGGACCAGCCGTCCGTTCACATCCACCACTTCGATCACGCCTCGGCCGGTTCCAAAACCATCCAAGAAGACCAGATCCTGCGCGGGGTTCGGCCAGATCCGCAACTGCTGGGCATCCCGTTCCTGTATGCCAACGATCGCATTTACGGAAACACACGTGGTATCATTCACTTGGTCCATGTCCAAGCTCCAGTTGCTCCATGCACAGAGGTTATCCGTCGCGTTCGTGATGGGGTTGAACAGGGTAGTGAAATTCACCAAGGACTGGGCCTGTGGCTGGATCGCGGGACCGGTGTATTGCTGGGTGACCGGTGTGCCGTTCCCGAAGCGGTAGCTCACTGGGAATCCAGTGGCGGGTTGATTGCCGTAATTGGTCACCCAAGCGCGCACCGTAATGGGTCCGTTGATCTCTTGTCCGGCTGCGATGCCGAAGAAGCCATTCACGCCGATGTCATACACCGGCGTTTGCGTCAGGCGAATTCCGATGTGGAAGTCCCCATTCTCCCGGTCGCGGTATCGCGCCCAATAGTTCCCAAGTACTTCATAGGTCTGTAGGGAGAAGGGTGCCACGATGTCCTCGGCGATGTTGATGCCGGGGCCGTTCATGTACCAGAGTACGTAGACCCCGCCACCGGTTATCGTGAGCGGACTGTTCAGCGGGATCACTTGGTCGCCGATGAGGACATCTGCGGCATTGATGGTCACCGAATCGAGCAGGGTGCCCGGAGTGCCATTCAGTCCATTGTCGTCGTACACCTTCATGCTGTACCCAGAAACTCCAGTGGTACTTGCTATGCGCGCCAAGGTGGCTGATGCAAAGGCAGGGTAATACGGCGGCTTGATGTACATGGCCACTCCGCCGTTCCCACCGTCCCAACCCAGGCCGACGCCATCGTCCGTTGCGCCCGTGAATTTGAGGTCCCGTACAGCGAGCAGGGTATCGACCACCACGAGTTCCTGGGTGATCGCGTTGTTCACAGAGGCCAACTCACCACTGATCCCCGTGATCGTGCTCGCATACCGATAGGTTCCTGCGGTGGTGGGATCGAAAGCGACACCGTAGTCCACATCGACATCCTGTATGGCGAGTACGAATGGAACCTGCGCGCTGCCCGAAACCTGTACCTGGTTCGCAGCATTTCGTACCTCCCCGTTCACCGTGAAGTCACTGAGGTCCACGTTGCCAGTGTTCTGCACATTGGCCACCAACGCGAGCGGCTCGCCATTGCGGATCAGGAACTCACCGCCATTCCCAGGTCGCGTATTCCAGTTCATGGCCGCATCGGTGACCATCAATTCGGACTCTACCGGTGGATAGAAGCGAATGGCGAAGTTGCTGGGCGGATACGTGTCGATCGAATGCTGCAAACCGACGCTGCCTACCACGCTTTCGATCCCGATGAGCACGTCGTTGTTCTGGGTGAGACCGGAAAGGAACTGGTACTGGATCGTGATGGTGCTATCCTGTTTGTTGAGGATGATCTGGAAGGTGTTATCGCCAGTGGTTCCGGGGAAAACAGCTGTCCAGAAGGGCACGTTGTGGTACGAGATGATGGTGATGTCGCTGTCGTCGAAGAAGTAACACCGTGCTGTGGTGCCATCGCCAGCGAAGGTGAGGTCGGAAGTGAATGCGGCGATGTAGTCGTTCACGCCACCAGCAGTGGGTATGATCGGGAACGGAGAAGCGATGTTCCCGTCGTTGAAGGCGATGTACCCGTTGCTGGCGATCCATACATTCTTGCGCCCATACCAGTAGAAAGGATGGTCCGTATCCATGGTGAACGGACCAACGATGTTGTCATCGCCCAAGCCGGTCACCAACGTGCCCGTGGTGGTGATGTCGATCCACGAATAGACCGGGCCATCCGGTTCGTCACTGTCCTTCCAAGTGTAACCATACGAGTCCGGTCCACCGGATCCCGCGAATAAGGGAACGCTTACAAGAAGAAGGGCCGAGAGGGTTACTATTCGGTTCATGGGTTTGTGTTGTAGCGCCAAGGTACGTGATGGATGATTGGGTCAAAAGCGAAGTGTTCCTTTGGATCAATTCCGTTGAATGGAGTCCTTGGTTCGGACGGGTGGGGAAGGGGAAAGCGGCTAGGTCCTATTGGATACCGACCTCCGTCATGCTCTAGGCCAAACTGTGTTTCACGCTACATGCGTTGTGAACAGGACTTCGGCGATGGTCTGGATCCGCCCGTCGAATAGCCGGGTGGGCGACTGCAACACTACAACGTAGCGGGCGTATCCCATGCCACACACGTTCAACGAAACATCGTCCCATGGAAACCCGGAATATCCTACCCGCGCTGTTGGCCCTCTTCACTACGACGCTGTTGATATGCCCCTCGGCTTCGGCCGCAACCCCTTCGCTGCCGCCTGATGGCGGATCCACGGTAACCCTTACCGGTTGGTTGCATGTGGAGGACTACACCATGGAGGACATGGTGGTGGAGGTGAATGTGAACGGATCCTATCAGATCGCACGCGTTTCAGGAAGCGGTCGTTTTACGGTGGAACTTCCTGCGGATTCGAAATGCACCCTACGTTTCGAAAAGCCGGGACATTTGCCGAAGGAGGTGTTGGTGGATACCAGTCACATGCACAGAACCGGGCAGAGCCAACGCAACCGTCATGTACGTTTCGCTGTGATCATGGAATTGGAACGCTTCATGGGCGGCATGACCTATGCTGGGCCAGTGGGTTCCATCGGCTTCGATCCAGACGGGGGCTGCTTGGCGGTATCGCATGACAAGGGATTGGTCCCTGCGGCCCGCCACGCGCCCATGGTGTTCTGATCACTCCGCAAAAGAACCTGTCCGGTCGATCGGAGTTCTTGTCAGCGCGTAGCTCGGTCGGGGTGCCCTACAGGCTCAGCAGGTCCTTGAATCGTGCGGCCTGTCGGCGAGAAACTTCCATACTCTCCGGCTCGCCATGTTTGTCCAAACTCTTGAGCTTCACCATCAATCCGCCGTTGAACCAGGGTTCGATCTTGTCCACCCAGCGCAGGTTGATGATGTGCTTTCGGCTTGCGCGGAAGTACACCAGAGGGTCCAGTTTCTCTTCCAGCTTGTTCAATGATCGCAAGACCAATGGCTTTTGATCGTCGAACCGCACGCGCACATAATTCCCTTCGCTTTCGAAATAGCGCACGTCCTTCAAGGTCACGAACCAACACTTCTCACCGTCCTTCAGGAAGATCTGGTCGGATTCACGGAGGATCTCCCGCTGGGGCATGTCCGGATCCGCACGTGGTTCCAGTTTGTTCAAGGCCGCTGCCAAGCGATCGGGATCGATCGGTTTCACCACATAGTCCAAGGCGTTCACCTGGAAGGCCTTTAGCGCATGTTCATCGTAGGCGGTAACGAAGATCACTTGCGGTGCAGGATCCAAAGCAGCGAGCAACTCGAACCCGTTCCGTCCAGGCATATTGATGTCCAGGAAGATGAGGTCGGGTTTCTTCTCCGCCACGAGCAATTCGGCCTCCTCGGCATTGGCTGCTTCGCCCACCACATCGATGTGGTCGTGCTTCGCCAGCAGGCTGGCCAATTCCTTGCGTGCGAGTCGTTCGTCGTCGATGATCAAGGCTTTCATGTCGGGTGATCTTTGGGTCAAGCGATGGGTTGGGGGCGTGCGGGAAGGTCTAGGCGACTTTCCACCAGATCGTCGAGGTTGAAGATCCGCAATTGTGCTTTTCCGCCATACAGCATCTCGAGTCGTTTCCGAGTATTGCGCAATCCGATCCCCGTTCCGTTCACTTTGCCGGGGGTGTAGTGCCCCGTATTGCGCACCACCAATCGGACACCTTCGGGAGTGCGCGTCGCACTGATCCACAGGTCTCCGCCCTCCAACAACGGAGCAATACCGTGGCGGACCGCATTTTCCACCAAGGTCTGCAACACCATGGGTGGCACGAGTTCCCGCTCCAAGCCTTCGGGTACATCGATCCGTACGCGGAGTCGCTCCTCGTAGCGCATGCGCTCCAATTCCAGGTAGGCCTTCACGATGTCGATCTCTTCGCCCAAAGGGACCAAGTTGCGCTTCACACTGGCCATGGCGTTACGGAGGATCGCACTCAACTGCGTGATCGCCTTCTTGGCTTGATCAGGGTCCTCGTCCACCAGGCCGCGGATCCCATTCAGTGCATTGAACATGAAGTGCGGATTCATTTGTGCGCGTAACGTGTTCAATTGGTTTTCGCGGTTGGCGGTCTCCAAGCGCAGGTTCCGGATCTCCTCGCGACGGCTCCGCACGAAGTACACGTACGCGAAGTAGCCGAGCGACCAGACGAAAAGTAGCACCGTCCAATTGATCGTGCTCAGCAGCAGGTCCAGTGGCGTGGTGCGCAGCATGGAGGTGTACGAGGGGAAGAGTACATCGTGCAACACGGCCATCACGAGAAAGGCAAGCACACTGAGAAGCACTGCAACAAGGGAAAGTCGAGGAAGAACGAATCCGATGTCCTCTTCCAACCAACTGTTGCGCACGATGATCCGACGGAACAAATGGCTGATGCCGATCCCGGTGAGCAGGAAGAGCCCCATCACCTTGGCGCGATCGTTGGTGAATTCGTGCCGCTGATAGAGGATCAGCCCAAGAAGAACCACAAGGGTGGACCAAGCCAGCACCTGAGTGGCCCAATAGATGGTCCGTGGCGAACGCAGGAACGGGGAACGGTCTGTGACATGCATCTGGACAACGGCGAAGGTATCGGGTGGTGCGTGTCGGTGAAGCCAGATCACACGAACGGTTTCGGTGGTTGGCCGACGGGGCGGTTACCTTGTGCTCCGGTTTGAATTTCCTTGGTCATTTGTATCTGTCCGGCACGGACCCGTTGATCACGGTGGGCAATTTCATGGCCGATGCGGTCAAGGGGCGGGATCTATCGCGCTTCGATCCGAAGTTGGAGCAAGGCATTCGTTTGCATCGCGCGATCGATTCCTATACCGATAGGCACGTCTTGCAACGGCAAGGGCGCGAACGTGTACATCCGCATGCCGGTCGGTACGCGTCGGTGGTGATGGACATGTTCTATGACCATTTGTTGGCGAAGCACTGGAACGAATACCGGGAAGAGCCGCTTCCTCACTTCGCTCAACGCATGTATGGCTTGCTTTCGGCGCATGCACACCTCATGCCGGAGCGCACCCGGAACGTGTTGCCGTACATGGTGAATAGGGATTGGTTGACGAGTTATGCGACCCTCGCCGGGATCGGCCGCGCCTTGGAAGGTCTGTCCCATCGCGTACCGATGGGCGCTCCCATGCGAGGCGCGGAACGTGTGCTGGAAACGAACATGGAACAATACCTGTCCGAATTCCGTTCCTTCTTACCGGAGATCGAGGCCCATGTGGCCCCCATGCAATGATCATTCGTGAACGCACAGGTGTGGCCTTTCTGGCAGGGGCAGTGGTGATTGCCGCTGTGCTCGCCATAGTGCTGCGCGATGGATCCAACACGAGATCGGCCAAAGTGCCGTGGGACCACCCGGTCGTGGAGCGTGATCTGGCCGATATCAAGAAGGATACGCTCCGGGTGCTGGTGCTCCCCGATCCGTGGACGTGGGAGGTCAGGCCCAAGGCGGTGACCGGATTGGAATACGAACTGCTGGAGCGCTTCGCGGATCGCGAGGGGCTTGTGATCCAAGCGATCCCGGTGGAACATCCGGATTCCATGTTCGCTGCCTTGCAGCACGGTCGTGGTGATGTGATCGCAGCGCAATTCACACTACGTAAGGAACAGCGGGGCTGGGTGGCGTGTACACGGACCTACCATACAGCGCGTCCGATGGTCGCCCGTTTGCGTGAGGATCCGATGCGTGAAGAGCGTGTGGGGCCGAAGGATACGATCGCCATCAGTCGTTGGTCGCCTTTTGTGGATGCGACCGCTCGCCGCCGGGGCAGGTCCAAATTGGGGCATGTTCGGCGCGTTGACGGATCACCGGAAGAGGTCTTGATGGATCTACTGCTCGGGCAGGAACACGCGGTGCTGGTCACCGATATGGCTGCTCGGCAGGAGTGGGTCCGATTCCCGATCCTGGAATTCAATGTGGTCGATCTTGCGGGTATTCCGCTCTGTTTCGCTGTGCGCACCAACGCACCAGTTCTATTGCAACAATTGAACGATTGGTTGTCCGCGAAGGAGGAAATGGAATTCCACGAAGCCTTGGCGAAGACCTATTTGGGTGAACCCTCCGGATCGGGGGCCTTGCGTAAGCGCTCCATGCCAGCACGCGTTGACAGCATTTCACCATACGATGCGGCATTCCGGGAGTATGGCGGCGGTTTCGGATGGAAATGGCAATTGCTTGCAGCCATGGCATGGAAGGAATCCCGCTTCGATAGTAGCGCGGTCTCGCACCGAGGCGCACATGGGATCATGCAATTCATGCCGCATACGGCAACGCATTACGGTTTGGATACGAATCTTACCGTAGGCGATCACATCCACGCTGCCAAACGCTATGTGGCCCGGTTGGATACGATCTGGATGCGTGCGGTTCCCGACCGCGACCAGCGGTTGCGCTTTGTGCTCGCATCCTACAACGCGGGTGTTGGGCACATCATCGACGCGCAACGTCTGGCGGAACGGCTGGGTCTGGATCCCAAGCAATGGGAACACCACGTGGAACGTGCGGTGCTGATGTTGGCCAAGCCGCGCTACTACATGCGGCCCGAAATGAAGAATGGCTATTGTAAGGGGTCCCAAGTATTCCACTACGTCCGGGATATCGTTTCGCTCTATCAACAACTCACGCGCATGCGCAGCGAACCAGTGGCGGTGAAGCCTCCCGGCCCGGGTGCAGCAACACCTTGATCCTTCGGACAGCTTTCCACGCAACGGCGATCGCCTGTCCGAATGGTGTACTGCGCACGCCCTAACTTGCTCGCATGTTTCTTCATTCCCGTCGATCTCTACTGTTCTTGCTCCCTGTTCTGCTCACGTTCGGAGCGGCTGCCCAAGATGGCTTGCCGCATGCGATGACCCCGGAGGAGCGTGAACTCATCCCGGCCTACAAAGCCAGCCGTGCGGGAGCATCGCGCGGCATCTCTGTACCTCCGGACCAGCCGGTACGTACCATGGCGGAATGGGAGGAAGTGCAAAGCGTGGTGATCACCTGGACCTCTTTCCCCGGGATCCTCAAGCAGATCGTGCGGGCTGCGGTCTTGGAATGCGAGGTGATCATCGCTTGCGACGATCCGAATGGGGTGAGCGCCTATCTGGAGGGGTCCGACTACGGCGGTCCGATCACGGACTTGAGCAACGTTACCTATTTGAACGCATCATTCAACAGCATCTGGTCGCGGGACTACATGGCCGAGACCATTTACACCAATGAGGTGGATTCGCTCTTCCTCCTGGATTGGATCTACAACCGACCACGTCCGTTGGACGATGCGCTCAGCGATGCGATCGGTGCAGCGAAGAACATTGGCGTGTACAGCACCACCCAAGCCCCGTACGATCTGGTGCATACCGGCGGGAATTTCATGTGCGACGGTGCAGGTACGGCGTTCTCATCCGAACTTGTTCTGGATGAGAACGGCCCGAACGGATCATTCAATCAGACCGTGCGCACTTCGGCGGGCGTGGATGACATCATGCAGCAATTCATGGGGATCGATCACTACATCAAGATGCCCACGCTGCCGTACGATGGCATTCATCACATCGATATGCACATGAAGCTCCTGGACGAGGAGACCCTGTTGGTCGGTGAGTTCCCGGTGGGTCTGAGCGATGGTCCGCAATTGGAGATGAACATTCAGGCGATCATGGCGAACGAGGTTTCCACGTTCGGGGAAGCGTACAAACTGGTGCGGGTCCCGATGCCATCGAGTACCGGTGGGAACTATCCGCCCAGTGCCAGCTATCGCACTTTTGCGAATAACATCTTCTTGAACGGAACGGTGCTGGTGCCCTTGTATCGAGCAGAGTACGATACGGTCGGACTCCGGATCCTGCAGGAGAATTTACCGGGCTACAACATCGTTGGTATCGACTGCGATTCGGAGCAGAACATCATCCAACAAAGCGGAGCGATCCATTGCATCACCAAGGCCATCGGCGTATCCGATCCGCTCTTGATCCGGCATCAACCACTGGCAGATACCTACAACACGTTGAACGACTACACCGTGGAAGCGTATGTGCGCCACCGCTCGGGGATCGCAGCAGCCACCCTGTATTGGAGCACCGACCCGAACGGGCTGTTCAACACGGTCGCCATGGTGAACACGGGCAACGGTCTTTGGCAAGGGGGTATTCCTGCGCAGAATGCGGATACGGAGGTGTATTACTACGTGCAAGCTGAAGCGAACAACGGCAAAGTGCAGGTCCGCCCCATTGTTGCGCCGAACGGATGGTGGCATTTCCGGGTGCTGGATATAGCGGCCTCGGTGCCGGATAGGGCAGGTCCTTCCATCATGGAGGTCTTCCCCAATCCAACGGCATCACTCGTGGCCATCACTGTTGGCGGTGCGGCGGATAGCCCCGTAACGGTCACTTTGTTGGATGCCCTTGGGCGCACCGTGATGGTGTTGCACAACGGCCCATTGCACCAGGACCGCCGCGTATTCGCGGATCTGAGTGGACTTCCATCCGCGCCGTACATGGTGGAAGTGCGTAGCGAGCAGGGGCGGAGCACCATGCGCGTACTCAAGAACTGAACGAACGACGGACGTAGGAGTAGCCCCTTGACCGAGCAGGACAAGGGGCTACTAACCCAATGGGTCACTCTTTCACGAACCGTCCGATCGTGATCCCTTCACGGGTCCGAACGATATACAGACCTTGGGCCAAGGAGCCAATGTCCACGGTCAATACACCCTGATCGAATGTGGGTGTCACGGCGATCACCCTTCCCTGCGGATCGACCAGGTCCACATGGAGCGAATTCAGTCCATCGATGCTGATCCGGTCGTTCGCTGGATTAGGCCATATCCGCACTCTATTCACCTTGGGGGCTTCGATCACTGCCGTTGTGATATCGGCCTCCAAGCACACGGCGAACGAACCTTCATCTTCCCCACCCCCATTCCAAACGCGCAGGATATAGGTGGTGTTGGGTGAGAGGGTGTTCAATACCCAAGGACCATTGATCCCGATCTCACAGCCGATATACGTGAGCGAACCGCAATCCTCGTAGACAGCCGCATTCACCTCGCCAGCGCTCAAGGCCGCGATGTAGAGGTTGGTGGTGGGCGCACCATTGGTGGTGAAGGTGTACCACACATCAACGATCGGGATATAGGGATCGCAAGGTGGATTCGGAGCACCGTCCGCGAAAGCACAGGCATTGCTCCCTTGCACCGGGGAGCACAGGCCGATCCCTGCGACCGGCAGTTGCACGGCACCGCTGCACGCATCATTCAAGGCAAGCGGAGAACAGGGTTGTGCGCAGGTCATGCTCAAGGTGAAAGTGCCGGATCCACCGTTGTATCCATGCACCAAGATCCTATAGGAGATACCGATCTCCGAAGGAAATACCACTAGGGAAGTATTGTCACCGCACCCGACCGCATCATCGCCGCCGACCACGCAATCCAATGCCCCACAATCGCCAACATATACGCTGATCTTGGTGTCGTACTCCGCCAGATCACACGTGCTCAGCGTAACGGTTTCTCCCGTTCCTTCAAAGGTGTACCACAAACCCGGGGAAGAGACCGGTGCGGCTCCACAGGTGGTCCCGGGTTGAAAGAAGCTCAGCCCCGTATCGCCATCCACGTCCATTCCACATGTGATGGGCAACGCACCCGAACAATTCGCATTCACCGGTGGAGGCTCAGCGAGCGTCGTGAAGGTGAGTGCACCTACGGTGGCACTTACGTCGCCAGGTCCACATTCCTCCCGGATGTAAAAGGCATACTCGGTATCGCTGTTCAATCCGGAGATAGCCGCACTGCCCATTGCACCTACCACCGGACCGGAGACCACGAGGCCAGTACCCGGCGTGAATCCCAGCGGCCCGTATTCAATGAAATAAGTAGCCCCCGGATTCAGGCTGTTCCAGAACACCGAAGCGGTCACATCGCTTGCGAAAGCCTCGATGTCGGTGGGTGGTCCGCACGACACACAGGCGAGTTCCAACGAGAACTCACCTGTTTCTCCATCATATCCTTGAACGAGGATGTAGTAGGTCTGGTCTTCCGACGGTGCGAAGTTCACAGTGGAGCAGAGGCCGGCACCTGGTGTGTCATCGTTCCCCGTTACACAGACCAGATCGCTGCATGTCCCGGTATAGACATTGATCCGTGTGTCAAAGGTGGAACTTTCACACGTGCTCATCACCACAGCATCACTGATGCCCGTGAAGGTGTACCAGATCCCTGGAGCTTGAACGCTCGTCTCGCAGAACGGCACCAGATCCAAGGATGCACCCACCGTACTTCCGTTGGAGCTTTGGAAACAGGACATGGCCGTGGCGCCGTCACAGAAATCGTTGCTGATGGGACCACAGCTCGCAGCCAATTGGAATTCGCCCACTGCACCATCATACCCCTGCACAAGAATGAAGTACGTGGTACCAATGGCACTTGGGAACGCAATGGTGGACCCGGTTCCGCAGTCGCCACCATCATCATTGCCCGTTACACACGACAACTCTCCGCAGGTGCCCGCGTACACGTTGATCTTGGTATCGAACAGGGGGCCTTCGCAAGTGCTGAGCGTCAGTGCATCGCCAGTACCCTCGAAGGTGTACCACACGCCAACAGCACTAACCGACGTACCACAATCCACAGCCTCATCATCCGTAGTGGCCTCGGTGGTGTTGCCAGCAATGCTCTGCCCGCACGTGATCGCAATGGCATCTGCGCACAAGTCGTTCACCGGTGTTTGTGCTTGGCTGGTGAAAACGAACTCGACGCAACAAAGAAGCAGGGTACCGATCCGAGGCATAGCTAGTGTTTGGTGGTGAAGGTAAAGGTGGATGATTGGGGGATGGTTGAAAATACGGCCAAGTGCTTGGGAACGCTCGTCAATTGTCCGGTGTTAGGACCAAACGCGATCAAGTTGGACGATCGCCTAGTAACTGAGCAAAGGACAACTAAAGATCAGTAACAACGAAGGAGTCAAACTACTTTCAATTGACAACTATGTTCAGGATGATCCTAGCTCTGGTCTTCACCAATCACTCTTCAGTGCGGCCTCCAAGCTGGCTACGATGCGGCGCAGGATCACGTCGATCTCTTCGAGGTCACTGCGTTTGTGTGTGGCCATTTTGTCCTCCAATGCGTACATGCCCACAGCTGCATATTGCAGGTCGGTGAGTGTATAGCGATACCGGTGCTCTTTGAAATCAACGGTGAGGTCGTACTCAACGAACTTGCGTGCCTTGCCCGGTAGAGCTTCGCGGTCGTGAATACTGTAGCTGTCGCCATCTTCTGACAGCTTGGTGTACTTGCTGTTCAACGAGTCATAATTCTGTTTCGTCCAGCGCGAGAACTTATCGCGTAGCTCTTCCTTGGTGGCCGGAAGTTCGGTGCTCATGGCCTGGTAACAATACTTGTTGGTGATGCTATCGCGCGGGATGATCTCGTACTTGTTTTGTGCGTGGGCACCAAAGCAGAGCATAACGACCGCCGCGACCACGAGGGGGAGATCCTTGGTCATGGTACAGATGGTTGGATGCTCAAGATAGGGAACTGGGTGAGCTTTGCCAAAAGTGAGGTTTGGGATCGAAGCATGGTTGTCGGGACCAAGCGCAGGAACAAGAAGCCTGACAATTCGAACAATGAAGCTCTACTTCTTCTCCTTCCTCTTTTTCCGGAACTCAGGGTCCTCATGGAAGTAGTAGCGGATGTCCCCCGTAAGGTAGGATCCGTTCAAGAGACCGCGCATAGGGTACTCCAAGAAGCTACGGTCCACATCGTAATAAGAGAGTTGAGCGGTCGCCATGGGTCCGAAGGGGCGGTGGAAGGTGGCACCGATGTAGAATGTACCGGACTTGTATGTGCGGTACTCCACGCCCATGTTCCCGATCACACCGACCTGCACCCAATTGTTGCGGAATACGTAGATCCGACCTTCTTCGATGTCCCGCTGGATATCGCTCGGATAGAAATCCGCAGAGAAGCCAAGGGCGGCGTTCATGAAGGTCTGTTCGCCCAAGCGGATGTAGACCAAGGCGGTCACCGGCAGTTCATATCCGATGTATTGGAAATTGCTTCCTTCTGCATAGCCAGAGGTGTCGTTGCGCAGGTGAAAGCCATAGCTGCGTTTGATCTGCCCCAATCCGGTCTCCAAGGAGATGGCCTTCGTAAGCCCTACACGCACGCTCATGCCAAAGGCGAGTCCACCGGTCAACTCCACCGTGCCCGATAGGTTTGGTCGGGACAGTTCGATGGAAGGGTCGAAATAGGAGAATGGGAAGACCGGTTTCACTTGCACACCGAAGGTGGTGACACCCGGTTGGGCATACACCGAACTGCACGGAGCAGCAAGGCCGAGTGAGAGGAGGGCAACAAACTTCCGGGATCCCATGGCGGGGCAAAGTTCGTCAACCTGCCTATGCGGTCGCTCACAGCAACGGGCAAAGGCAGCACGAAGCCAAGAAGCGTTACTTCTGAAGAACGATGCCGACCAGTGCCAACAGCAGGATGCCACCCACCAGGATCAGCAACGCCCACCGCAACGCAACATTACCGATGAAGGGTTCCCGGTACCGCCCTAGAACGGTGTAATTGATCCGTACGGCGGCTTCGCGGTCGCGCTGCTTCACGCCTACCAGGAACGGTGGACCGCCATTGGCATCTTGCTCGTGGGGCAAGTTCTCGGCTTGCAGGCCGGCTACGAATTCCGCGCATTGCCGATGGTCCGCGAAACGGAATACCATCCATAAGGGTTGTTCCGGATGGTCATCGAAGTTCGTGATGTTGAGCAGTGCCATGTCGAGGTCGTTCAATCGGTCAGCCAGCGGGTCAGTTGATCGATCGGCTTCCGGTAACCTTTGGGCCATTCGATCGCGGGGTAGCCGATGAAGAAGAGTCCCATGGCCTGCCCACGCTCGCTCAGACCTAGAAAGTCGCGCATGCCCGTGCCCGTTAGAGCCGCACCCGTGGCCCAGAAGCCACCCAATCCGTATGCGGCGCAGGTCAGGTGCATGTTCTGTACCGCCGCACCCATGGCGAGAAGCTCGTCCCGCTCACTGATCTTGCCCTTCGGGTCGCGTTCCATTCCCAAACCGACCACCACGCTGCTTTGGAGCGGCCGTTGGGTCACGTTGTCAAACTTCCTCTGTAGGAAATTCTCTGTTGGAGTGATCCGGTGGTACTCCTCACCGAGGAAGGAGGAAAGTGACTTGCGCGCATCGCCCATGTACACGACGAAGCGCCACGGTTGGGTCATGCCGTGCGTAGGTGCCCACGTTCCGTTCGTCAGGATCCGCTCCACCATCTCGCGGTGTACGGCCCGGTCCGTGTGGTCCTTGGGGTATACGGTGCGGCGGTGCCGAATGAGTTCGGTGGTCTCGCTGAGGCTGAATTTCATGGGTTTCCGTTCTTTTCAAGCTACAAAGAGACGAACTCCAGTGGGCATTCCATGCATCAGGCAGCGTTCTACTCTTCTTGGTCGTCTTACATTCGGACGCTTAAAATCCAGAACCACTGCATGGACTATCGATCTACCCTCGTCTCATTTGCGCTTGCCTCGAGCGGCTTGCTCTTCGCTCAACCCCAACTTGATCTGACCAGTAACGGTCCGGTCCCACAGGCTTCGCCTTACGCCGTTACCAGCTACACGACTTCGGCACCGGCGGAATTCATCGGCCCGGGTACAGCGGGTGCGGATCAGCTTTATGGCTTTTGGATGTTGCCATGGACCGGCAACCACGATCGGTTCTTCGTAGCGCCGAGTGTGACCCCGACATCGTCCAGTTTTCCCGGTGCAACGGTGCTCTCCACGAACGGTGGGCAGGACACCTCCTTCTACAAGGTGGATGCGAACGGAGTGGAACTGCTCGGGTTGCGAGGTTCACTGGAAGGAGTTGCACCCTATACCAATGGACTGCTGGAGCTGAAACTTCCATGCACCTTCGGAACCACTTGGACGGATTCGTATGCAGGTACATACATGGTCAGCGGGTTCGGTGTGAACCGAAGCGGAACCATTAACGGGATCGCTGATGGTTACGGGGATATCCAGTTGCCAGCACAGGTGTTGTCCAATGTACTGCGCGTATTCGTTCGCAAGGTGCAGCTGGATCTATCACAATTTGTCAACGCTACCCGTACCTACGATAGTTACTACTATTACCAAGAAGGTTTGCCGTTTCCAGTGATGAAGACCTCCGTGGATTCCGTGGTGATCGGTACAGGCTCACCAACGGTGACCTACACCGCTGAATGGCTCTATGGCCCAGCCCCTGAGGTCGGTCTGGATGAGGTTTCCATCAACGACATCCAATTCACGCCTTACCCGAATCCGACCAACGGTCGCGTGGACCTGCAGTTGGGTAGCACGGAAGTACGTGCCGTGGAAGTGTTCACCGCGACCGGACAACTCGTGCGTGCAGATCGCCTTCGTGCCAATGCGAACGGTGCTGGATCGGTGGATCTTTCGGGTCTTCCGGCAGGTGTCTACCAGGTCCGCATCACGGACATGGAGGGTCGTACGGGTGATCGCCGCGTTGTGCTGAATTGATCAAAATTTCGCTGCTTGCGAAGCCCTCGGGATCTTCCCGGGGGCTTCGTGCGTTCAGGTGCCGTAGCGCTTTCTCGGGCTGGTTCCTTGTGCGAATGGTAAAGCTTTCACGCTTGGTCGATCACCGGTTCCGGGAATGGTGGAACGCGGTTCGGCGACCTCGTTGGAAATAACCTTCGGAACGTATCGGATCTGACCGACGAGTGACCGCGATCAGGGTGCCGCGAACGCCGGGTTCGTCAGGAAGGTTTCGTCCGTTAACGATCCAAGGAAGGAGATCAGATCCATCTGCTCATCCCAAGTGAACGCATTGCCCGTGGTGGGGAAGTGGTGCATGACCGTATCAATGTTCGGGCTGTTGTGCGCCGTATGGCTGCTATAGAATTGCACTACCGCGAGAAGGTTCGAGAATCGACCGTCATGCATGTATGGTGGGGTTACCGCGATGTTGCGCAAGGTGGTGGTCTTGAACTTCCCGAAGTCCGTGGGAAGGTTGGTCACCTCGCCCAGCCCCGGATCCTCGGGCATCAGGTCCAGGCCATTGTTGCGCACATGGTCGTCCGTGAAGTTGCCCAAGGTGTGGCAACGCGAGCAGTTCCCACGTGCACGAAAGATGGCCAAACCGCGTTTTGCCGACGGGTCGATCGCGTTGGTGTCCCCACCATACCAATACCGATCGAATGGACTGTTGAAGGAGACGAGTGTTCGTTCGAATTGGGCGATCGCACGGGTCACACGCGTACTGTCGATCTCTGGTGATCCGAAAGCAGCGGTGAAGCGTTCGAAGTAGCCGGGAATGGCACGGAGGCGCTCTGCGACAACGGGCCAAGTGTTGCGCATTTCGATGGGGTTCGTCACCGGGTCGTGGGCTTGGCCCTCCAGCGAGTTCCTACGTCCATCCCAGAATAGGTTGTTGCTCCAGCCGAGGTTCACGATGGCCATCGCATTGCGGTTGCCAACGCTACCGTCAGTGCCTACACTGAAGCGGCGGATATCACTGAACCCATCTTCTTGCTTGTGGCAGGTGGCGCAGGACATCGTTCCGTCGTCGCTCAAGGCGGTCTCATAGAACAACTTCCTGCCCAGTTCCACACCTTCCACCGTTAATGCCTCGTTCATGGGCATGGGACCGATCGAGTCGTGTACCCAGGCCGGCAATACCAAATGATAGGGCGTGGCGATGGGTCCATCGTACATCGTTGGGTCTTTGCGACAACCGACCATGCCGACAACGACAGCAACAACGAAAAGGAGGATCCGTGAGCGAAGCATCATGTTCAAAAGTGCGGGATCCAAGGAAGACGGCCTTGGAATGATCGGTCGAGAATTGGATTCTTTCGTGATCAATCCTGTGCCATGCGGTGGTAGTCGCCATAGTCCTCATCCATTTTGCGCTTCACTTGGTGCATGCGGTTCCCGATCACGGCCAACTCCTTGTGCCCGTGCTCGATCAACCATTGCATGTCCTCCGCGCTTCCATCTCCGGTCAGTGCTACATGCCGCAGTACCTCCATACCGTGGTGGTCCAGCCAATCCAACGCCACCTTGTCCCCTTCGATCCCGGTGATCACGGCCATCAGGTGCGGGTGGCCATTCTTCATCAACCACTCTCGTGCATCGCGTTTATTGCGCAAGGCGAAGGTGAAGATGCCCAACTCCGGATAGCCGTTCTTGATCAACCAATCGCGCAAACCCGTATTGCCGGTGATCGCTTCGCCCCAAGCGAGCAGGATCTTGGCGGGGTAGTCCGTGCGCATGGGTCCATGGATCGACCACGAAGTGCCGTGGAGTCACGGCAACAAAGGTATTCCATGCCCAGTGCCCTACCGGAAGGATATCTTCGTTGCATGGGTTGGAGACTCTTTTCTGCGGTCGCGCTGTGCATAGTGCTGCCGGTACATGCACAATTCGAGAAGGCCGAGGCCGTGGTGCGCGGTGCGCTTGCTAAAGGGAAACCGTACAAGGCCATTGCGAAGGCCAGTGCGGCCTTGGAAAAGAAGGATGCCCCGCCCGTGTTCCATATCCTGCGCGCTGATGGTCTCATACGAACAGGGGCGTACGGCAAGGCTTTGAACGACGCGAAGACCGCGCAAGCCTTGCTTGGTGATGACCTCGCATTGCGCTCGCAATTCGTAGGTGCGTACCTCGGTCTGGGTATGTTGGATAGTGCGGTGATGTACTTCAGCAAGGAACGGATCAGCGATCGTGGAATGCAGGGGGAATTCTACTTCCGCATGGGCAGTACGATGGAAGTACGCGGATCCTGGAATGAAGCTCGGGTGTTGTTCGATGAAGCGGTGCAAGCCTATCCCACCCAAGCGCGCATGGTGCGTGAGCGCGGAGGGTGTAACGCCATGTTGGGCGATACGGCGAAGGCGCGTGTGGATCTGGACAAGGCCGTGGAACTCGGCCCACGCGATGCCGTCAACTACAACAGTCGGGGGTATTACCTCCACGCGTTGAACGGGCACCATGCCCAAGCGATCGTGGACTATGACCGTGCCATCAAACAGGATCCGAACTACGGCTTTGCGTTCAGCAACCGGGGTTGGAGCAGGTACAAACTCGGCGAGGTGGACCGTGCTCGCAAGGACCTTTCGTTGGCGTTGCGAAAGGATCCAAGGAATGCGTATGCCTACCGCAGCTTGGGCATCATCGCAGTGGAGACCGGGAATCCCGAACAGGGTTGCGACCGTTTCCGAAGCGCCTTGCAGTACGGGTTCACCGCCAACTACGGAACCGAAGTGGAAGAGTTGATGAAGGTCCACTGCATCGGAACAACGCCCCCAACGGTGCCGATCCCCGTGCTAAAGGAGACCACTGCACCAACGGATAACGCACCGGGGAAAGAAACACAACGGAACAACGCCCCTTGACCGAACCGATCATGCAAAGCATGCTGCGCCCTGATGCGCTGAAAGGAAAGAACGTCGTAGTTACGGGTGGAGGTACCGGGTTGGGCCGAAGCATGACCGAGATGCTCTTGGGGCTAGGTGCCAATGTGTGCATCACCAGCCGAAAGTTGGACGTGCTCCAAAAGACCGCCGAGGAATTGGAGAAGACGACCGGCGGTAAAGTACTAGCGGTGGCCTGTGATGTACGGAAGTACGAAGAAGTGGAGCACTTGGCAGCGGCTGCACGCGACCGGTTCGGAAGTGTGGATGGCCTGATCAACAATGCGGCCGGCAACTTCATTAGCCCCACCGAGCGGCTCAGTAGTAAAGCGTTCCAGACCATCATCGACATCGTGCTCATGGGCACGATCAATTGCACCTTGGTCTTCGGAAAGGAATGGATCGCGAAGGGGGAGAAGGACAAGGCCATTCTGAACATCGTGACCACCTACGCCTGGACGGGATCCGGTTATGTGGTCCCGAGTGCGTGTGCGAAAGCAGGAGTTCTTGCCCTAACGCGGTCGCTCGCTGCTGAATGGGGTAGGCACGGCATCCGCAGCAACGCGGTTGCACCCGGGCCCTTCCCGACAAAAGGCGCGTGGAGCCGATTGCTACCTGGAGAGATGATCGAGCAATTCGACATGGCGAAGCGGGTGCCACTCGGTCGAGTTGGCGAACACCAGGAATTGGCGGATCTCGTGGCCTACCTCATCTCCCCGTTCAGCGGCTTCGTGAATGGCGAGGTGGTCACCATTGATGGCGGCGAATGGCTGAAAGGTGCGGGCCAGTTCAATATGCTGGATACGGTGGAACCCGGTATGTGGGACACCATTGAGCAGATGGTGCGCGGTGCGAAGGGATCCTAGGGGCCAACATCCAAGGGTCTAGCCTTGGAGCTTGGATCACAAGGAATAGCTGGTAAGCGGAAGAAGGATACCCGACCCGCCCAGAAAGTGAACCGTGGCAGGTGCGGATCAGCGGTCCACCACGACCACCAAATACTTGGAAATGCTCCAGAATTTCTCCGGGTTCGTGATCACCAATTTAGCCGCGCCATCCTCCAAGCGATACGAACCTTCGGGATGCGAGGTGGCCAGCTTCGCCTTCGTTCCGCCGATGGGGATCTCCAAGGTGTTGGTGATGTCGATCTCCGTGAAATGATCTGCTGGGAGTGTTGCGGTATTCAACTTGTTCACCCCGCCGATCCCGGCCACACCACCTTCTTTGGACAGCACCCCTGCCGCCTTCAATTCCTTGGCGGAACCGATGGTGTAGTACGCCGAATTCAATGCATTCCGCTGCATGTCGGCAAGCTGTGATTTGTCCCGGTACATTTCGATCAGTGTGGCCAAGGAACTGTTGGTGCTGGCTAACTGCTCCTTGAGTACGCCGATCTCCGCATCCTTTTCCGCACTGGCCTTTTCCAGATCCGTGATCATGCGTTCCAACTCGCCCAGCTTCGTACCCGATGATCGGGCCTGCTTCTTCAACTGCGCGATCGATCCCTTGTTCTCCGCGAGCAGCGCATCGATCTGTTCGATATCGGCCATGATGCGTTGCTCCATCTCCGCCTTGCTTTCCACCCCGCCACTGGGTGCCACCAGATCACCTTGTTTGGCCCGCACGGTGCGCAGGTTCTCGCTGATCCGGTTGAACGTGCCGAATAGCGCATTGATCGTGGAATCCTTTTCGGCAACGATGGCTTGGGTACGCTGTTGATCTTCCTCCAGTTGGCGGTACGGTTCGGAGACCTTGGGATCGTCCGGGGTACAAGCCTGCAAAAGGGCTAAGGTCGCAAGGGTGGTGATGGTGTATTTCATGCGGTTCCATGGATGAACGCACGTTGGGTTTGGATCCGTGTGTTTTTCCGTCGGGGACGAAGTTACCGCGCCTCGCGTGTTTCAATGAGGCTATGGGATACTCGCTTGCACTGGATCCGGACACGGCATTCTTGAAAACTCCGGCCCATTCCTTGCAAGCGACACCGGAACCCTGCGTTGGTTTGGGGCGTAGAACACGCGCAAGCCATTCACTCTCAACCGGATGTTGCCTCTCCAAAGCCAAGCGACCGGACCATACGGACCACGTTCCGTGTTGTTCATGCTCGCCTTGTTGGTCGGCCTTTTCTCCATGGCCCAGCCGGATGGTCTCGCGCGCGATTTCGAGAAACTCAGTGCCAAGGAACGTGCGCGCATTGCGAAACAGGAACAGGATGCTGCGGGCAAGGACCCAGAGTACCAAGCGGTGATGGAGGCAGCGGAAGCGTTGTTCCAGGGTGGTCAGTACGAAGCTTCCATGGAGAAATTCAAGGAAGCCCGAACGATGCGACCATACAACGTGTATCCGAAGGTCAAGATCCAGGATCTCCAAGCCTTGATCCTGAAACGCGATGCGGAAGAGGCCGCTGCTACACGACCTGAACCAACGATCAAACCCGCGCCAACGGTGGAGCCGTCAATGGAGGTAACTCCTGTACCGTTGAAGGTGGAACCCGAGATCCGCGTAGTGGCACAACCCGTTCGCGCTCGTCCGACCCCCGTGGGAACCGATCGGGGCCGAACGGGGAAAGCACCACCCGAGAAAGTGCAGGTGCAGCCCAAGCCCGTAGCGCTCGAAGGTCAGAAGGATGGTGAAGAGGGCCAGCGGGTCTACAAAGAGGGGCGCTCTGTGGTCGTAGAGAGTCGAGTCACTGAAGAAGGTCGGCTGGTCATCTACCGCAAGGTCTCACACCCGTGGGGGGCGGTGGATCATTTCCGTGAAGGCGTGGCGATCTCCGACCGTGCTTATCAGCAGGCCATGTCCGATCGCTGATCAATCCACCTCCTTCACTTTCACCGGGAACTCCACCAACGCCTTATAATCCTCCCCGGCTTCCTTCATGTCCAGATCGCCACGGGTGTATTGCCATTCCATGGTGACCTGCGAACGCCCGGATCCGTGCAGATCCTCCAACCGCTTCATAAGGTCGAGCAGGTACTTGGACGAACTGGAGTTGAAATAGGAGAGTGCCACCCGGAGCATCGTTTTGGACCTTGGGTGCAAGGCGTATGCCTCGATGCGGTCCTGGATCGGCGAATAGAACCGATCCGCATTTTCCGGAATGGAACAGCCGTGGATGCTCAACAAACCCTCGGCGGAACGCAATTCCACCGCAGGGGTCCGTTCGGTCGCAGGCAGATCCAGATCGGTGTCCATGGGAGAGCTGCGAATGTAGCAAGCTTGAGCATTCCGTTCGGTCACTTGGTTATCAAAGGAGGGGATGTTATTTTCAGCCTGTCGTTGAAACACCGAACATGTCGATAAAGACCATACTCGTTCCATTCGATTTCTCCGAATGTGCCACTGATGCTTTGCGCGTGGCCGCCAAGATCGCACGTCGATCCGGTGCATTGATCGACGTGGTGCATCTGTACGAACAGATGACCGACTTCCATACCGAGAACCAAAAGCTGCGCCACGAGATCGAAGCGAAGCTGGAAGCCGTCCCCAAACTCCCCTTTCTGGAAGGCATCGAGTTGAGGAAGTTCATGCTTCGGCAAATGTCCTTGTCCGAGATGTTCAAGAACGAGCGGTTGCAGGAAGCGGATCTCATTGTGATGGGTTCTCATGGTACAAGTGGCCTGCGTGGTATCGTCGGGTCGAATACACAACGGATCGTTCGGCAGGCTCCCATGCCCGTATTGGTGGTCAAACAACACATTGAGGATTTCGACCTGAGGGACATCGTCTTTGCATCGAATTTCTCGGACCAGGATGTGGAGAAGTACAGCGATTTCCTTCCATTGTTGGATCTGTTCGACCCGAAAGTGCATTTGCTGAAGGTGAATACCCCGCGCAATTTCGAACGCAGCGAGGACGGGCACCGGGCCATCGATCGCTTCTTACAACGTCATGAGCTGAAGACCTTCACGGCCACCATTTATAACGATCTCAGCATTGAAGAAGGCATCTTGAACTTCTCCAAGGGCATTGATGCGGACCTCATCGTGATGGCCACCCACGGACGGACCGGATTCTTCCATGTGGTGAATGGCAGCCTTACCGAGGATATCGTGAACCACACGAACTTCCCGGTGTTGAGCGTGAAGTTGTAGTGTTGTACATTCCTCTTGCTCAAGTGGACCAAAGAGCGGACCGTAAGGTTATTGCACCGCGACATTACGGCCCTTTCGCAGGCTCTAGTCAACGTAAGCTCAGTGGTATTTACGTGGTGGTGTTATTCCACCACCACACTTCGACACTTCGGCAGGCTCAGTCCAACGCAGGCTCAGTGTCTGGTCCTTCTTGCTCAGTCGACAATGACCTCCAAACCTGCGCAGGGTCTTCCGCAGGAGACCCTGCGCCTGGAAGACGAATGAGCCATCCGGGAACACACTGTACAGCGAGAAAACGAAGTAGCGGCTGCAACTTCCAGGAACGGGATATACATGGATTTCCTGTCCTGGGTAGAAACAAGTGCTGCAATCCAGATCGTTCGGCGAAAGGGCCGCATCGGCGATCAAGTACCCATCGGCGTTGTAGAAATTGCCGTCCACGATAAAGAACAGGAGCTTGCCCTCACGGTCATACTGACCATATTGGCATGTGTTCGCAACAGCACCACTGTAGCGGAACTGAGCCGGGATGTTCGCATTGGTCGGTGTGGGTAGGTCTTGAACCTGCACCTGGGTTACATCACCATGGGGAAAAGTGATCTGCGTTGAACCACTGGTCCAGACGGGATCATGGAATTGAGCATTGGATAGTAGTCCCCAACTCAAGGTCATGCCGCAGGCGAGTACTGTCCCGCAAGCGTTGCGACGCCAGTAACAAGGAATTTTCATCGGAAAGTGGTTTTAGTTCCCTGCGGAATTGCCGGTCCTCAAACCTTTCGGTTCCCATCGCGCATATCCAATGCGTTTTCCGCAAGTTCCATGCGTTCTTCATGCGTTCTGCGCATATTTCATGCGCAGCGCGCATGAAATATGCGCAGAACGCAAGTCGTGAGTCGGAAAGGTCAAGGATGGGAAGCCACGAAACGCGACCTTTTCTCGTTTTGTAGGGTTGAAGTATCGCCGAAGGCGCTTATTTTCACGACCAGCAGCAGCTTTCCCCATGAACACCTTCGCTAGGAAACTGAAAGCACTTCGAACGGAGCATCAGCTAACGCAGGCCCAAATGGCAGAGAAGATGTGCGTGGATGCCAGTCGGATCAGCAGGCGGGAGCAAGGCGGGCAACCAACGACCCAGTTCATAGAACGCCTGAACAAGGTCTTTGGGGTGAATGCATTCGAATGGTTGGAAGATGATGAGGATCTAGCAACGGATGCGCCAGTACCTCGGGTGGTTCATTTGAACGCCACGAGCACACGTGAAGAGAACGATGAAACGAGTTGGCGGACCAAGACGGTTGAACTCCTTGCCCGGATGATGGATATGTTGGGATCGCTTACCCGGAACTCACGCGGGGGGGGGGAGGGGGTAGTTAGCCATTTCCGCGCATCCATCTGAGAACAGAAGTGCGCTGCTGATCATCAGACCATTGGTTCTCAATTTTGCACAACCCGCTCGAGGCATCTTCAACATCACCTTTTCGCATTCAAGGTCTTCACATCCCCTTATCTTTACCGAAACCATTGCATCCAGCGCATGAAGTTCCTGTATCAATCGTTCGAGGCGAAGCGGAAAGAGATCATCGAGGTCGAGATCGATGTACCGACCAAGGTGAAGTTCATGACCGCCCGCGAGCTGAAGGCCTATCGCCAAGGCAAGACCCATACCTACCACGGAGGCATGTTCGAAGAGTCACCGGTGCGGTTCGTGATCCCCTTTGATTCCATTTGGACCGTCGTGGTTGAGAAAGGGTCATACGATGCACCCATCGCGGTGAAGGCGAGTTGTTCGCGCATGAGCCCGAATAGCCTTGCGGTGTCGTCCATCGCCATTGATGCACCACCCGAAGTCCGGGATCAAGCCATGCTGAATAGCATCGCTGATGCCGAACAGCATGCTGCGGAGATCAGCATGGCCTCCAAGAGCGAGGGCTGACACGGATCGCGTGCAGAACGCGTTATAGGGTCGAATACCATGGCCATACGCACAGAACAAGAACGGTTGGAACGCTTGCTCTTGGGGCAAGAGATCCTTATGTCGGACATTCACCTGCTGCTTGCAGAAGAGCAGAAGCAGGATGACTTGATCCGCGCTTTGGTGCGAAGCGCGACCGGGTCGGACCCTGTGCGCATTCGCGGATTGGATCCCGATCGGGTGTTCGATCTGGATTCCATCAAGGCATTGTGCATCCGTTACCGGCTGCGATTCCTCCCAGGTAAATTGTACAAAGGGTCGATCCCCAACCAGGCGGTGCATGCCATCCGAAGACTGGAGCGCAAAGCGGAAACGCCGCTCTCCGGCTTCCTGTTCATGGCTCCATCAACACAATTCAAGCTGTGCGATAGCGAGGTGGATCCCTTGCTCTTCGTTCCCTTGGGCGATGACCGCTTCTACCTCGTACACAAATGGGGCAACGACCTCGATCGGGCGCGTGCGATACTGAACTGGCCGTTCCGTTCAGCCATTCACCTGGCCACGATGGTGGTGTTGGTCGGTATCGTATTGGCCATGTTGGTACCCACGTCCCTGATCTCAATGGATCCGCAAGCCGGTTTCTGGGGGGCGCACCGGATCATCATGATGTTCTGGACCGTGATGGTATGCGCCAGCTTCACGGTGTTCGGTTGGTTCGCCTTCTTCGGTCAGTTCAGTACCGAAGCGTGGAACAGCCGCTATTTCAATTGATCCGGTCCGTTACTCGGAACGGAGCTTGGTTGCAGGTCCCTGTCGGGGATACGGCATAGGCAAGCACTCCGGAACCATTGCTTCAATGCTTCGCGCTCGGTGGGGACCAGCCGTTTGAAGGCCTTACGCATCTCCTTGCGGAAGGTGGGTGCATCGGCTTTGCTGATCTTATCCAACACGTCTTGGTAGTAGTTGAGCAGTTTGGCTTCCATGGGGCTCGGAGTTGAGGTAAGTAAGGTCTACGTGCAAGTCTTGGTCATGGTTGCGTGCGCTTTACTTCGAACCGCCGAAGAGCAGCTCTGCCGGATAGGTGATGCGAATGCCCACACCCACGGGAGTATCCTCTTGCGTTGCGGGTCGGAAGTCGCGGATCCCATTCAAGGCAACGATCACGTGCTTCGAGATATCCGTTCCCCCGGTGCGTTCCACCTGCACGCTGCGCACCTCACCGTACTCATTCAGCGCAAAGGCGACCGACACGGGGTAGCCGCTATCATCCGCCGCAACGCCAGCTGTTTTCAGCTTCTCCTGAATGGCCTTCAGCACTTCGCGCCCCAAGCAATCCACACGCGCCTGATCCGCAGTTCCATCACAGGCGGCCGGAGCTGGTGCCACATCAGAAAGGCCGATCACTTCCACTTTCGTTTGGGGCAGGATCTCGGTGAAGGTGATGCTAGGCGTGGTCGCAACTTGCATTTCCATCGCCTCGCTTTTTACCACTTGGGGGGCTTTATCTTCTTGGGCAAGGATGATCGTAGAAAGACCGATCGAACAGGCAAGTAGGAGGGAACGGGTCATGGTGAAGGGTGTTTGGGACGGAAAGGTACTCAACGCAAGAAGGCCGTCGACAACGGCCTTCTTGCGTTGCATGGATCGAACTCAGTTGATCTTGATCTGGCGCGTTGCAGGCTTGCTAGGCTCCACTTTGGGCAGGTGGATCCGCAGCACACCATGGGTCACCTCCGCCTTGATGCCATCGCCGTTCACGTTCTCTGGCAAGTGGAATCCGCGCTCGAATGACGTGTGGCTGAATTCTCGACGCAGGTAGCTTTCGCCTTCCTGGGCTTCTACTTTTTCCTGTTCTCCGTGGATCTTCAAGATGTTCTCCTCCATGGTGATCCGGATCTGGTCCTTGGTGAAACCGGGAACGTTCAGTTCCAGCCCGAAGCCTTCCTTCGTCTCGGTGATATTCACCTTGGGCGTGCTCAATTGAACATCATCGTGTCCCAAAGGTTGGCTGATGTCCCTGCCAAGGAAGCTGCTCATCAGATCGTTCAACGGATGGGTGAATGGGGTTTGGGTGCGGTATTTCGTAAGCATGGTTGCGTGTGTTTTGATCGCGGAACCACGCTTTCAAACCAAGTACCGATCAATAAAACGGACATAACGACCGATAATTCAACTATAATGCGGACACAACGGCAGTTATTGGGCGAGAAAGAGGAAGTAGAGGGTGCCTTTTTGCGGTTTGGGGGCAGAGGCGGATGCATTGAACCGGGCCCTCTTCGCAGAAGTCATTGCGTGTTCAAGCATGCATTCATCCGCACCTTGGCTTCGCGCAGCATCCACATCCGCCTTGGCGACTCGACCGTTCTCATCCACCTGGATACTGATGGCGACCCGGCCTTGTTGTTTGCACAGATAGCCGGGCACATCATCCTCCCGGGTGCGGCCCTTCAGATCGTGCCATACCGTGGTCGCGCCCTCCACCTTGACAGGTTCTGCGGCTTTGTTCATGTACTGTTCCTTGTCCCATTTCGACGGATCCAGCTCGGGGATCTGCACTTCTTTGCCTTGTTCCTTGCGTTCCTGCGCCAATCGATCGAATTCCTCTTGTTCCATGGCGCGCAATTCATTTTCCACACGCTCTGCAAGTCGCGCTTGCGAGAAGGAGGGAGTCGTACGGTCCGCAGTGATGTTGCTGGTGGCATTGGTCACTTGGGTAGGGACCAACTCCGGATGCTCGATCCGCTGGATCATCTCCTCGGCCTCTTCCTGCTGCACCACTTCCACGCGCATTTCACTGCGCTCACCTTCGGTAGGTGTGGTGCGGATCTGCCATAGGGAAAAGCCGAAGAGCAGCATGGAATGCAGTGTCAATGTGCCGATCACGCCCAGCTTGTGCCGCTCGAACCAATCGAGGAACCCGGTCATGGCACAGGTCGATATGTGGGAGAAGACCGCAAGGACCTATGCTGGGTCGCTGCCAGCATCGGCCCAAGATACGGGTGGTGCCATGGGCTTGTGGGCTCGAATGCGCCAAGGTGTTGGCCATCGGTTGTTCCACCGGTTCCCAGCGCCGTGCAACCAGCCCAAGCCCATATCCGCATAGGTGGCCAGTGCCGTCCCCGAAGCGTTCTGTGCTGGGAGCGTTGCACCTTTCAAGTAGGCGATCGCTTGCTCGCGGTCCAAGGGCATGGTAGTGCATCGGTCCTTATCCAACGCTGTGCTCAAAGCGAGGGCTGGGTGCGGGCGCCATCGGCCGGCCTTTCGTTCCACCAATGGTATGCCTGGGGCGAACACCTGAAGTGCACGTTCCAACGTGTCAATGGTCCGCGCATGGCCGGGTCGGATCGCGTAGCGGATCTCTCCCCGTTCGAGCGTGTGCCAGGTTTCAGGGGTCAACAAATAACGCTGCTCATCCGCCAGATCCTGTTGTGGCTCCGCAATACGCAACTCGGAAGGTTCAACGTAGGCTCCCGGTTTGCGTAGGACCGCGCAGAACAGACCTTCCCCACGCAACCGATGCGGATAGCACCGTGCGCCCAGAATACCAAGGTGCTCACCTTGGACGATGCCCCAAGCGGGGTCCAACTGTAACGGATAGGCTTGTGCGCCCTGCTTGGTCAACCGGTCCAATTGCTGTTCGTTCTCTTGCAACTCCCAAGTACAGGTGCTGTAGATCAGCCATCCACCCGGTCTCAATGCGGACCAAGCGTGATCCAGGATACTGCTTTGCGTACGGGCGCATGCATCCACCAACTCGGGCGACCATTGTTCCCTTGCATAAGCATCCTTGCGGAACATCCCTTCACCGGAGCACGGTGCATCCACGAGGATCAGGTCGAAGCATTCGGGGGTGTTCCGGAGGGCCACTGGAGCGCTCCCGGAAATGACGGTGTTCGGCGCACCCCATTTCCAACAATTCTCCATGAGGGTCGGTTGGCGCTTTCGATCGATCTCATTGGCCACCACCAGTGCTTCCGGATGCAACAGGCTCCGAAGGTGGGTGGTTTTGCCACCGGGCGCAGCACAAAGGTCCAACGCAACGATGGGAGCGTCTTGAAGTCCGGTGGCCTTCACTGCTTGCTCCAGCAGCATGCTCGACGCTTCCTGTACGTAGTAGGCCCCGGCGTGGAAAAGTGGGTCGAAGGTGAAGGAGGGCCGATCGGCGAGGTATCGTCCGGAAGCACACCACGGTACTACGGGCCGGTCCGGGCCTTTCCACTTGGCCGGGTTGATGCGGACAGTGACTGGAGGCTCAGCATGCAGAGCGTCTTCGAGACCTGTGACCTCATCGCCCAACTGCTGCTCCAGTCGCTCTACGAGTGTGCGCAAGGGTTGGCTTCTCGATCGGCTCGGTGCCGGACGACCCATGATCGATCAGTGGACCAAGGTGCCTTGCCGAAGCACGGTTTGGGCGCGATCCGGGCCAAGGGAAACGAGGGTGATGGGTACACCGACATAACGCTCGATCAGCGCGATGTACCGTTCCAGACCATCTGGTAAGGCTTCGTTCGTGTGCAACTCGCCCCATCCGTCCACCTTTTCCAGGATCGGTTCGATGCGCCCCGTGATGTCGTACGGCATCCGGTCGGTAGCTGTGCCATTCACGGTGTAACCGGTGCAAACCTTGATGCGCTCCATACCGCTGAGCACATCGGATTTCATCATGGCCAATTCGGTGATCCCGTTGATCATCACCGCGTAATGCAGGGCGGGCAGATCCAACCAGCCACAGCGCCGAGGGCGACCGGTGGTGCTTCCGAATTCTTGGCCCACTTTCCGGATCTGTTCGCCGTCGGCATCTTCCAATTCGGTGGGGAAGGGGCCACTGCCTACTCGGGTGCAATAGGCTTTGAAGATGCCTACCACTTTCTCGATCCGGTTGGGGGCAACGCCAAGGCCTGTGCATGCTCCAGCAGAGATCGTGTTACTGCTTGTAACAAAGGGATAGGTCCCAAAATCGATGTCCAACAAAGTGCCTTGCGCACCTTCGGCCAACACGCGTTTACCGCTGCGCAGGGCTTGGTCCAAATAATGTTCGGAATCCACGAGCTTCATGCTGCGCAAGGTCTGCACAGCGGCCAGCCATTCTTCTTCCGCCTCCTTTGGTGCACCGGGGCGATCATACATGGCCAGCAGACGCTCATGTTTGTTTACCAAGCTGCGGAAACGGCCCTTGAAGTCGGGCAGTTCCAGATCGCCGACCCGCAAACCGTTTCGGCCGGTCTTATCCATGTACGTGGGACCGATACCCTTCAAGGTACTGCCGATCTTGGAGGAGCCTTTCTCGGCTTCACTCGCGGCATCGAGTGCGCGGTGGGTCGGCAGGATCAGGTGCGCCCGCCGCGATACCAGCAGGCTTTCGCGCACATCCACGCCGATGGCCATCAAAGCGTTCACTTCCTTCAAGAAGATGATCGGGTCGATCACCACGCCGTTCCCCACCAAATTCACCGTACCTGTACGGAACACGCCGCTGGGGATGGTGTGCAGCACATGCTTTTGCCCTTCGAAGAGCAGGGTGTGTCCGGCATTCGGCCCACCCTGGAATCGTGCGATCACCTCGTAATCCGGCGCGATCACATCCACCACTTTACCCTTTCCTTCGTCGCCCCATTGCGCACCGAGGAGGACATCCATCCTAGCGGCCATGGATCAAGCGTTGAGCTTGGCTACAGCCTCATCGACCGTACCGGCAATGGTAAAGACCGTATCCAGTTTGGTGACCACGAAGAGTTGACGGACGCTGTGTGAGACGGCCGCGATCAAGGTCTCCCCCCCTGCGTTGCGCGTACGCGTCAGCACGTTGATCAGGATGTTGAGACCTGTACTATTCATGTATTGCAGATCGCCGAGGTCCAGAATGATCGTATGATTTCCACCGGATAGTTCGTCATCCAGTGCCTTCATCAGATGGTCCGCCTGCTGTTGGTCCATGAGTCGGCCTTTGAGATGGAAGATCTTGCAGTTCTTTTCCTCGGAAACCGAGAGGTCGAACATGGGGCGATCGGTCACTGTCATGATCGTTTTCTTTTGGCTTGGCAGGAACTACACGTTCCGTGGATCTGTAAGGTGTGGTACCGCACTTCGAAGCCCATCACCTCCGAAGCGGTATTGCGGATCGTTTGGATCCGGGGGTCGCAGAACTCTTGGACAGCGCCACACTCTGTGCAGATCAAGTGGTCGTGTTGGCGGTAGGCGTGTGATTTCTCGAATTGGGCTTGGGAGCCGTTGAAGCGATGCCGCCGCACGAGGTCGCAATCCAGCAGGAGTCCCATGGTATTGTACAAAGTGGCCCTGCTCACGCGGTACTTCTTCTGTTTCATGCGGCCATAGAGCCGCTCGATGTCGAAATGCCCCTCGTGAGCATAGACCTCGGTGAGGATGGAGAAGCGTTCCGGCGTCTTGCGGTGCCCGTTGGATTCGAGGTACTCGCTGAAGATGCGCTGGACATTGGCTTGTTGTTCGGCCACCACCATGTGGCCAAAGGTAATGGACAGCGACAAGTGGTGGACCCAAGTGTACCGAGGCGCTCAAACACCGATCAACAGGACAGTACGAATGGGTTCGTGGGGTCATGCACGAACGCGGACCACCGTTGAGTTCCATTGCATCGTGACCTATCTATCGACCCGTTCAACACTGCGCACTCCGCGCACCCGTTTCAGCTTGTCCATGAGCGAATTGAGGTGGTCGGTATCATGGACATAGGCCATCACTTTTCCGGCGAAGATCCCGTCGTTGCTTTCGAAACTGATGGCCCGCATGTTCACGTTGTGTTCATGGCTGATGATGGTGGTGATCTTGTTCACCAAGCCCACATCGTCGATGCCGCTGAACCGGATACCTGCAAGGAACTCTACGGTATCCTTCCCCTTCCAGCGCGCTTTCACGATGCGGTAGGCGAAGTTGCTCATCAGCTGCACGGCATTGGGGCAGTTCACTCGGTGGATCTTGATGCCTTCTTCCGGGCTGATGAAACCAAAGACATCGTCCCCGGCGATCGGATTGCAGCATGGGGAGAGTTCATAATCGATCTTCTGTAGGTCATCACCCAGCATGAGGGCGGTATTCTTGTCACCGCGGATGTTGGCCACTACTTCTTCCAAGGTCTGTTCCTCCTCGGGCACCTTGGTCTTTGGCAACACCAACCGACCGTTCTTCACCTGCATGCCCGGCAGGCCCTCCAACACGTGTTTGCCGCGGGCTACCTGGTAGTACAGGTCCATGGAGGTCGCGCTTCGGAAATACTCCATCAGTGTGGTCACGTTCCCGGTATCCACTTTCGCCCCCCAAGTGCGCAATTGCCGCTGCACGGCTTCACGACCCACCACGGCCAGTTTCCGCTTTTGGTCGCGGAGCGCTTGTTTGATCTTGTGCTTGGCTTTGGCCGTCACCACGAAGGTGAGCCATTCGGGCTTGGGCTGTTGTTTCTTGCTGGTGATGATCTCGATCTGATCACCGTTGCGCAAGGGTTGGCTCAGAGGGACCAGCTTGTGGTTCACCTTGGCACCGATGCATTGTTTGCCGATCTGGGAGTGGATCTCGAAGGCGAAGTCCAGCGCTGTGGCACCGGCGGGCAGGTTGCGCATTTCACCGTTCGGGGTGAAAGCCACGATCTCGTCGCTGAACAGGTTCAACTTGAAGTCGCGGACGAAATCCAATGCATTGCTGCCCGGATCCTCCAACACCTCGCGGATCCGGTTCAACCAATTGTCCAGCGAATTCGTGGATTCCTCATTCGTCTTGTAGCGGTAGTGCGCGGCCAGGCCCATTTCAGCGATCTCGTCCATGCGTCTGCTACGGATCTGCACTTCCACCCAACGTCCACCGGGACTCATCACTGTGGTGTGGAGGCTCTCGTACCCGTTCGCTTTGGGCAGGCTGATCCAATCGCGCAGCCGGTCCGGATTGGGTTGATAGTAATCGGTCACGATGCTATAGACCTTCCAACAATCCGCCTTTTCCAATTCCGGGAGTGTATCCACGATGATGCGGATGGCGAACACGTCATAGACCTCATCGAAGGTCACGTTCTTCTTCCGCATCTTGTTGTAGATGCTGTGTACGCTCTTCGGTCGCCCCTTGATCTCGTACCGGAAACCTTCCTTGTCCATGGCCTCCCGAATGGGCAGGTTGAAACGGCTGATGAAGCGCTTGCGCACGGCCTCCCCTTTCTTCAAGCGGTGGCTGATGTCCGCATAGATGGAAGGTTCCTTGAAGCGCAGCGCGTGGTCTTCCAATTCGCTCTTGATGTTGTACAGACCCAGACGATGTGCCAGGGGCGCGTACAGGAAGAGCGTTTCGCTGGCGATCTTCAACTGCTTATCGTGCGCCATGCTGTCCAGTGTGCGCATGTTGTGCAAGCGATCCGCCAGTTTGATCAGGATCACGCGGACATCCTGCGCCAAGGTCAGCAGCACCTTGCGGAAGTTCTCCGCTTGCACGCTATCCGTTTGGAATTGCATGCCACTGATCTTCGTCAACCCATCAATGATGGTGGCGACGGTTGGCCCGAAAAGGTCCTTGATATCGTCCAAGGTGAGATCGGTGTCCTCTACGGTATCGTGCAGCAGCGCAGCCACCACGCCCGTGGTACCCAGGCCGATCTCTTCGGCACAGATGCGCGCCACGGCGATCGGATGATAGATGTATGGCTCACCACTTTTGCGCCGTTGGTCCTTGTGCGCTTCAACGGCGATGTTGAACGCCTTGCGGATCAGTCGACTGTCCTCCGGCGTGCGACTGCCCTTGATGGACCGCAGCAATCCCCTGTAGCGCAAGAGGATCTCAGCCTTTTCCTTTTCCAGATCATACACCACTTTGGGTGCGGGGACTTTGCCATGCGGGGCCTGCGTGGTGCTCATTCCGCCGAAAGTTACAGCGTCCAGAAGCTTGGTCTACACGAATGGAACGACCGGCAATACCTTGGTGCTCAACGTTCCGAAACCGATGCGTAAGCCATCCTTCTGTGCATGTCCACGCAGGATCAGCGTGTCGCCATCTGCAATGAACTTGCGTTCTTCGCCGTTCGCAAGCGTCAAAGGTTTCGTTCCACGCCAGGTCAACTCCAACATGGATCCGAAGCTGTCCGGAGTGGATCCACTGATCGTTCCGCTGGCCATCAGGTCGCCGCGACGGATGTTGCAACCATTCACCGTATGGTGCGCCAGTTGCTGGGCCATGCTCCAATACAGGTGTTTGAAGTTGGTGCGGCAAATGGTGGTGGCTTCACCGCCTTCGGGTGCTAGTGCGGCTTCCAAGGCGATATCGAAGGCACCGTCATCGGCCTTGAGGTAGGGAAGAACGGCCGGATCCTGAACTGGACCAGGAATGCGGAACGGCTCCAAGGCGTCCAAGGTCACCACCCATGCGGACATGGAAGAGGCGAAGTTCTTGGCTAGGAAAGGACCGAGCGGAACGTATTCCCAACTCTGGATATCGCGCGCACTCCAATCGTTGAAAAGCACCAATCCGAAGATGTGTTCATCTGCTTCTGCGGTGCTGATGCGCTGCCCCAGTGGTTTGCCATCGAAGGTGAAGAATCCCATCTCCAACTCTAGATCCAGTTGCTTCGTGGGTCCGAAGATCGGCGGTGCCTGTGGGTCCGGGCGCGTTTGTCCCATGGGCCGATGGATCGGTGTGCCACTGGCGATCAAGCTGCTGGCCCGACCGTGGTAGCCTACCGGCAGATGCAGCCAGTTGGGAAAGAGCGCATTCGCTGGGTCGCGGAACAAGGAGCCCACGTTGGTGGCATGTTCGCGGCTGCTGTAGAAATCGGTGTAGTCGCCCACTTCAACGGGCAGGTGCATGGTCACTTGGTCCAAGGGTAGCAGGGCATCTTCGCGGGTGGCGTTGTCATCGCGCACGGTGGCATTGCCCTCTTGCAAAAGTTCGCTCAAACGTTGGCGCAGCGCACGTATACCTTGCTTTCCGCCGGCCATCAAGGCGTTCAGGTTCGGTGCCAGAAAGGCTTCGCGCGAATGTCCCAAGCCATCCAGCAGGCCCATGTCGGCAAGGATGCTCAGGTCGATCACCGTATCGCCGATACGCGTAGCCGGGACTGGTGCTTCGCCGTTCCATGAAGCGATGCCGAACGGAATGTTCTGGATGGGGAAGTCGCTGTCCTTGGCAACCGGGATCCAAGATCGAAGGGTGGGGGAGTTGGCGGGAATGGTCATGTCTGGGGAGCGTTCGGTAGAAGGGCGCAAAGGTCGCCATCTCGAAAGGAAGGTGCTTGATCCGCGACCAGATGGGACGGCTTCGCCATCTTCACACCCCATGCCGATAAGCCGGAACCGCCTCATCGTGGTCGCGTTGGTAGCTACGCACGCGTTGCTGTTGTTGGCATATACGTTGCCGCAAAGTTGGGTGCCTACGCGATTGCAAGGTGTGGCGCAGCGCTATGTGCGACCGCTGTTCCACCAACAATGGAACTTGTTCGCTCCTGATCCGCCCCTGTGTGCATGCAGCATTGAAGTGGGCTTGTCGGATGGCATCTGGCAGCCGATCATTTCGCCGCAGGAGCACTACCTCGTGCGGCGCATGGCACGTCCGTTGGCGGATCACATCCACGACAGGAACCAGCACGGGGATACTGTGGTGATGCCGGTGCTGGCCCAAGCGCTACGAAGGCTGACCCGGGATCTGGAACATCCCTCCACCGTCCGCTTTCGTTCAGTATCTCGCTGCGTAGTGGATCCCGCCCATCCGGAGGGGCGTTCCTTGGAGATCATCGAATTGGTGCTGCCATGACCAGAGAGACACATGCGCTCAGCATCCGTTGGTTCTTGCGCAGCATCCATGCATGGCTCGTCTTTTATTTGGTCAGTGCATTGCCTGTCTGGCGGGAATTGTGGGTCGATCCGCTGTCGCCGTTCTTGTCCGGACCACCAGGACCATTCATGTATATCACCCATGCCTTTGGGACCTGGCTGCCGAGCGATCTCGCTGTGCCTGTGGCAGCACTTCTTCTCGTGTTGGCGCTGTATGGCTGCTTTCGTCCATTGAAGTGGTGGGCGGCCACATTGGTGTGGTCCCTCTACGTGAGTTTGATGAACCAAGCATGGCTCTCTGCAAGTGGCGGGCACCAGCTTATGGCGAATGTGTTGTTCTGGGCTATCTTCTTAGTGCGGACGCTACCATCCGATGCTGTGCGACAAGAACGAAAGTCCATACTCCGCACCACTGCCTTCTGGATCATTCGCCTGCAACTGATCCTGGCGTACGGTGTCACGGCCATCCATAAATTGAGCGGCTACCAGTGGACGCACGGGTTTTCCGTGGGTATCGTGGCCACTGATCCGGATTATGGCCCAGCATTCTTGGCGGGTTGCCCGGTCGTTACTGCTATACTCACCTACGCCATCCTCGTCTTCCAGATCACATTTCCGATCGCGGTCTGGTTCGCACCGACACGCCGCATTTGGATGTGGCTGGGCGTTGCATTCCACCTTGCCACGATCAGCTTCGGCATTCCGGATATGGCCTTGGCTTTCTTGGTCGTGTACCCGATCCGGTTCGAGGAGCGTTGGCTTCATCGTTGGTTCCCTTTAGCGAGTGGTACGCAGCCGTCCAATGCAACTGGTCCGGTGGAGTACCGTTACTTCGCGCTTATGCGGAACGCGGATCAATGGAAGCCGACGAAGTTCGTGCGTACGAAGGGACGCTTGCGTGGCTCGCGCGATCCGCAGGCACTGGGCATTGCCTCCCGTGTGACTGCGGATCTGACCGCATCGTTCTACGAGGCTGTGCTCGGGAAGTACGCACGAGGCCGTCTCGTGGATCTGGGATGTGGCCATGTGCCACTATTCGAGGCATACAAGGACCTGGTAACGCGAGTGACGTGCTTGGATTGGGCCCATACAGCGCATCAGAGTCCGCATTTGGATGTGGAACAGGACCTTGGAACTCCGTTGCAGTTGGAAGATGCGTCGTGTGACACGATCATCCTTTCGGACGTATTGGAACACCTTCGTTTCCCCGAACGGTTGATGCAGGAGATGCATCGGATACTGGCCAGCAGTGGCCACGTGATCTTGAATGTCCCTTTCCACAAGGGGCTGCACGAAGAACCCTTCGATTTCCATCGATTCACACGTCACGCGCTGGATGCCATGGCGAAGGAGGCCGGCTTCACCGTGGTGGAACTCCGCGAACTTGGAGGAGCGCCGGAGGTGCTCGGCGATGTCCTATCACGCACTGTACGAGATCTACCGCACGGCGGAAAGGACCTAGCGAAGATGGTCCAGGGCCTCACTGGTTGGTTCGTTGGGACCCGGTCAGGGCGGCGTTTGTCCGAACGCACGGCGAAGGAACATCCGTTGGGCTACGGGATGGTGCTCTGCAAACCCTAAAGCCGTTGCTCAGTGAGGTAGGGGAGTTGGGACACTGCGCTCGGATAACGGCTTCAGGCGCATCATGCCGTTCACTTGGAATCGGATCCGATCCAACTCTGAAGGCGAATCGCGATTCATCAAAGCAGCATCGATCAATTGCACGATCTGCGCACACTCCGCTTCTTTCAAGCCGCGCGTGGTCACTGCTGGTGTACCAACCCGGATGCCACTGGTCACGAAAGGACTTTGGGTATCGAAGGGCACCATGTTCTTGTTCACGGTGATGTCCACCTTGCCCAGCGCCAATTCGGCATCCTTGCCGGTGATGTCCTTGGAACGCAGATCGATCAGCATACAGTGGTTGTCCGTGCCATCGCTGATCACTTGGTAACCTTGCTCCACGAAGCCCTTGGCCATCACCTTGGCATTCGCGATCACTTGTTCGCAATAGCTCGTGTAGGAGGGTTCCAGTGCCTCACCGAAGGCGATCGCCTTGGCCGCGATCACATGTTCCAACGGACCACCTTGTGTGCCGGGGAATACACCGCTATCCAAGACCGCACTCATCATGCGCGACTCCCCCTTGGGTGTTTTCAAGCCCCATGGATTGGCGAAGTCCTGGCCCATCATGATCAATCCACCACGCGGACCCCGTAAAGTCTTGTGGGTGGTGGTGGTCACCACATGGCAATGGGGCAACGGGTCGTTCAGCAGTTTGGCCGCGATCAAGCCGGCCGGGTGGCTGATGTCCGCAAGTAACAAGGCTCCGACCTCGTCGGCGATCTTTCGGAAGGCGACATAATCCCAATCGCGGCTGTACGCACTTGCGCCGCAAATGATGAGTTTCGGCTTTTCCTGAAGGGCCATCTTCCGCACCATCTCCATTTCCACACGACCGGTCTCCCGATGCACGCCATAGAACGTAGCGCGGTAGAGTTTCCCGCTGAAATTGACCGGGCTGCCGTGGGTGAGGTGACCGCCATGGCTCAGGTCGAAGCCCAAGATGGTATCGCCGGGTTTCAAGCAGGCCAGCATCACGGCGGCATTGGCTTGAGCACCGCTATGGGGTTGCACGTTGGCCCAAGCGGCACCGAACAAGGTCTTCACCCGATCGATCGCGAGGTTCTCCACCTGATCCACGAATTCACAGCCGCCGTAATAGCGCTTACCCGGTAGACCTTCCGCGTACTTGTTCGTCAGCACGGAACCCATGGCCTCTAGAACCTGATCGCTCACGTAATTCTCGCTGGCGATCAATTCCAAACCCTTGGTCTGGCGCCATTTCTCTTGGGTGATGAGGTCGAAGATGGGGGTGTCTCGTTGCATGTGATCGGTTGGATGCGGTGTGGCCAAAGCTAACCCGCGCGTCCGGCATGCGGCGCAGCACCGAGCCAAGTCGCCGCCCAAAGGAAGAAGAGCATCACCGGGTATTGCAACACATGCAACAACTTCACGGCCACGTCGCCCAGTCCGGGGATGTTCCTTCCCAGCATGTTCAACACGAAGGCGAACGCAGCGATCCCGAGAAATGCCAAGATCAAGAGCTTCCGATAACGGTGGTCGCCGAAGAGGATGCGGGACAAGCCCAGAGCAAGCAACAGGTTGGCGCCGATGAAGAAGGCGGAGAAGATCCACTTCAAGGATCGTAATCCACCCAAGGACCAACCGTCGATGGCTGCTCGGAACGCACTGTGGGCGTACGAAACGGTACGGTGGTTGGCGAGGTGGTCGATGGCGTAATTCAGGTTCAGGAAGAGGAATTCCCGCAAGGCTCCGAGCACGATCGCGATCACTACGATCCCTCCGATCAGCACTTTTCGGCTCATGCCCGAACCGGGGTCTTGGGGGCGAACTTCCGGACCCAAATGGCCCAGAGTAGGAATACCCATCCGTACACCACCACATAGAAGGTGTAGTCGTGGTTGAAGTTGAGCAACTCGTAATCGTACTTCACAATGATGCACAAGGCGGCCACGCGCAGCGCGTTGATCAAGTGGATGGTAAGGAGTCCCAATGCACCGAACCAGAGTTTGTGCCGCCACGGTCCGGGGTAGGCGATCAAGAAGATCAAGTAAACGGCGAACAATCCGACACCGTTGCAGGGGTCACCGATCCAGAGCAGATGCCCACCTTGAACGCCTATGGTGCGGATGTTCTCCACATTGGCGGGTTCCGGGATCAGCTCGTACCCCAAGCCAGTGAGGATCACGGATGCCCAACTAATGAGCGAGTCGATCGTGGCGCGGTCCAGCGCACCCATCGGATGCAGGACGAACTCGTACAGCGCGTACCATCCCACGTAAAGGACAACAGCAAGGAGCAGGAAGCGAACAACAGGGTCACCTTTCACCACCGTAGCGGTGAGGGGCATCGGCATCAA